>Ga0160437_1000079_pt1 | contig 58982 bp, 54 predicted proteins | sample HID1975I_E0MG_FD_108227 | JGI IMG/M metagenome (GOLD analysis project Ga0160437, IMG submission 108227) | Enriched soil microbial communities from UW Madison campus, WI, USA - HID1975I_E0 MG | ecosystem: Environmental > Terrestrial > Soil > Unclassified | place: USA: Madison, Wisconsin... | reverse complement strand
TGGTCATGATGCCGAAGCCGCGCGCGCGGCTTGCGAAAATGAAGCACCTGCTGTGCCCCGCACCGGATTTGCCGAGATAGCCGCATGACCGCCCGCCTGCGCATCACCTTCGCGTTGCTGTGGTTGGCCGTGCTGTTGTTCGCCGGCTGGTGGATCGGCGCCCACCTGCAGCTCACGGGCGATCTGCGCAAGTTCATGCCCGCCCCGGAAACTCCCGAACAAAAGCTCCTGATCGACGAACTCGGCGAAGGTCCCGGCTCGCGCCTGCTGCTGGTCGCGCTGTCCGGCGCCGACGCGCCGACGCTGGCGGCGCAGTCGAAGGCGCTGCGCGCCGCGCTGGCCGCCGACGACCAGTTCGCGCTGGTCGCCAACGGCGACGCCGGCCTCGACGCCATCCCGGACAGCCTGCTTCCGTACCGCTACCTGCTCTCGCCCACGCTCGACGCGCAGCCGCTCGACGCCGGTTACCTCGCCGAACAGCTCGACGAGCGCGTGCAGGACCTGGGCTCGCCCGCCGGCGCCATGCTCGAGCCGCTGGTCGGCAGCGACCCGACCCTGGAAACATTGAAAGTCGCCGAAGCGCTGCAGCCGGCGAACGCGCCGCGGCGCCTGCACGAGGTCTGGTTCGACCGCGCCGGCAAACAGGCGCTGCTGCTGGTGCAGACGCGCGCGGCCGGCTTCGATCCCAGCGGCCAGCAGCTGGCGGTGGACGCGATCGAAAACGCCTACGCGCGGGCGCGCGGGGACGGCGCGGGCGATATCGCGCTCAGCGGCCCCGGTGCGTTCTCGGTCGAGATCGGCGGCCGCACCGAGGCCGAGGCGCAGTGGATCGGCACCATCGACACCATCGGCCTCATCCTGCTGCTGCTCGTCGCCTACCGCAGCTGGAAGATCCCGGTGCTCGGCGTGCTGCCGCTGGCCAGCGCGGGGCTCGCGGGCCTGGGCGCGGTGGCGCTGCTGTTCGACGGCGTGCACGGCATTACCGTCGCCTTCGGCTTCACCCTAATCGGGGTGGTGCAGGACTATCCGATCCACCTGTTCAGCCACCAGCGGCCGGGCGTGACGCCGCAGCAGAACGCGCGCGCGCTGTGGCCGACGCTGGCCACCGGCGTGGTAGCCACGTGCATCGCCTATGTCACCTTCCTGTTCTCCGGCGTCGACGGCCTGCAGCAGCTGGCGGTGTTCACCATCGCCGGGCTGGCGGTGGCGGCGCTGTCGACGCGCCTGCTGCTGCCGGGGCTGATCGACCCGTCGCCGCGCGACTTCGCCGATTCGCGCCTGCTGGCGCGGATGTGGTCGTGGACACGGCACCTGCCGCGGCCGCGCTGGTCGCTGGCGGTGCTGGCGCTGGCGGCGGTGGCGGCGATCGTGTTCACGCCGGGCGCGTTCTGGCAGAACGACCTGGGCAAGCTGACCCCGGTGCCGGCGGACGCGCTCGCCCGCGACGCGCAGCTGCGTGCGGAACTGGGCGCGCCGGACGTGCGCTACGTGCTGACCCTGCAGGGCGACAGCGAGGACGCGGTGCTGCAGGCCTCCGAGCGCCTGCAGCCCGCACTCGATGCGCTGGTGCAGGGCGGCAGGCTGGCCGGCTACGACATGGCCGCGCGCTACCTGCCCAGCGCGGCGCTGCAGCGGTCGCGGCAGAAAAAACTGCCCGATGCTTCGGCGCTGCGCGAAGCGCTGGATGCAGCGCTCGCCGACAGCCCGTTCCGCGCCGATGCGTTCGACGATTTCGTCACCGACGTCGCCGCGGCGAAGATGCTGCCACCGCTCACCGCCGCCGACCTCGCCGGCACGCCGCTGGAGACCGGCGTCGGTGGCCTGCTCCTGCATGGCGATGACCATGTCACCGCGCTGGTGTCGCTCAGCGGGCTCGAGGATCCGGCCGCGGTCGCGCGCGTCGCGCGGCTCAACGGCGCCGTGCTGCTGGACATGAAGGCCGCGTCCGAATCGCTGGTGGTCGCCTACCGCGGCCGCGTGCTGGCCGCGCTGGCGATGGCCGCCGTGCTGCTGGCGCTGTCGGTGTGGATCGCAATGCGGATGTCCGTGCTCGCGCACCTGCGCACGACCGGCGCGACGCGCGCGGACATCAGGCGCCAGACTGCCCGACGCACCGCGCGCGTGCTGCTGCCGATGGCGCTGACCACGCTGCTGGTCCTCGCCGCGCTGCGGCTGTGCGGCGTGGAGCTGACCCTGTTCCACCTGGTCGCCCTGATCCTCGCCGCCGGCCTGGGCCTGGACTACGCGCTGTTCTTCGACCACGCCGGCGAGGACTACGCCGACCAGTTGCGCACCCTGCACGCGCTGATCGTGTGCAGTCTGATGACGGTGCTGGTGTTCTTCCTGCTCGCGCTGTCGTCGATCCCGGTGCTGCGTGCGATCGGCAGCACAGTGACGCTGGGGGTGGTGGGCAACTTCGTGCTGGCGCTGTTGATTTCGCGCCAGCCGGCGGCTGGCGGACCTGACGACGCCGACCTTGCAGGAGCGGCGTCAGCCGCGAGCTCTTCCCAGCCCGGTGATGCGAGCGAAAACCTCGCGGCTGATGCCGCTCCTGCAAAAGCGGGGGAGAGCGAACCGTGATCGACCGCGACGGGATCCTCGCCCTCATCCCGCACCAGGGCGCGATGTGCCTGTGGGACGAGGTGGCCGGCTGGGATGCCCGCTCGATCCGGCTGCGCGCCCGCAGTCACCGCGATCCCGGCAACCCGCTGCGCTCGCACGACCGCCTGCGCGCGATCCACCTGTGCGAATACGGCGCCCAGGCGATGGCCGTGCACGGCGGCCTGCGCGCGCGCGAAGCCGGCGGCGCGGCGCAACCCGGCCTTCTGGTCGCGCTGCGCGGGGTGCAGCTGCACGTCGCCCGCATCGACGACCTGCCCGATGCGCTGGAATGCGAAGCCGAAGTGCTGGTCGAGGCCGAGGCCAGCCAGCAGTACGCATTCCGCATCCGCCACGCCGGCGCGCTGCTGGCCGAAGGCCGCGCCGCGGTGATGCTGGGCGCGCCGCTGCCCACGTCCACACCCTCACCCCTGTAGGAGCGGCTTCAGCCGCGAGCTTTTGCCCCAGCCCCTTGCAGACGTGACTGAAGCCGCGAACGGCCGTGCCGGCAGGGCATCGCCACGCCCGTCGCTCGTGCGCAAGCCCCCGCTGCTCCTGCGCGGCAGGCGATAATCGCCCGCATGGACAAACCACCCACCTCCCCGCGCCGTGCCCTCGTCACCGGCGGCAGCGGCGACCTCGGCGGCGCGATCTGCCGCCAGCTGGCCGCCGACGGCCTGCACGTCATCGTCCACGCCAACGGCAACCGTGCGCGCGCGGAAGGCGTGGTGGCGGATATCGCCGCGGCCGGCGGCAGCGCCGAAGCGGTCGCGTTCGACGTCGCCGACGTTGATGCCACAGACGCGGCGATCGCCGCGCTGCTCGAAGACGGCCCGGTGCAGGTCGTGGTCAACAACGCCGGCATCCACGACGACGCGGCGATGGCCGGCATGTCCGCCGCGCAGTGGAAGCGGGTGATCGACGTTTCGCTGCACGGCTTCTTCCACGTCACCCACCCGCTGTTGCTGCCGATGGCGCGCACGCGCTGGGGGCGGATCGTCAGCGTGTCGAGCGTGGCGGCGGTGCTCGGCAACCGCGGCCAGGCCAACTACGCCGCAGCCAAGGCCGGGTTGCACGGCGCGTCGAAATCGCTGGCGCGCGAGATGGCATCGCGCGGGATCACCGTCAACGTGGTCGCCCCGGGCGTGGTCGCCGGGCGCATGGCCGAAGCCGCGTTTCCGCCGGAGGTGGTCAAGCAGATCGTGCCCGCCGGCCGCGCCGGCACGCCGGACGAGATCGCCGCCGTGGTGCGTTTCCTGTGCTCGGACGCGGCCGGCTACGTCACCGGGCAGGTCATCGGCGTCAACGGCGGGATGGCCTAGAAGGCCGGCTTTCTGCAGGAGCGGCTTCAGCCGCGAGCTTTTTTTTGCGCCGCGGAGGCATTCAAAAGCCCGCGGCTGAAGCCGCTCCCGCAAGTGCATGCCCCATGCAGGGTGTACCCCAGGGTGCAGCGCCGGGTGCGAGTCTCTATCGTGTGCCGACGCATCCCCAAGGAGTCACCCTTGCGCCGCATCCTCCTGCTTCCGCTGCTGCTCCTGCTTTCCGGCGCCGTGGCCGCCGAAGAGCCGATCCGCATCCAGGATCCGATCCCGCTGGTCGACGGCCGCCGCATCGATCCGGAGATCATCGAATCCTGCGACATCCAGCGCGGTTTCACCGAGGCGCTGGTGCGCGAGATGAAGGGCAGGATCGTGGCCGTGCCCGGTCCGCTGGACACCAGCAAGGGACGCGCGCTGAAGATCGAGATCGACGACGCCGACTGGTCCGGCAACTGGTTCATCGGCCACGTGCAGCTGATCCAGACGCGCGGCACGCTGTACGAGGACGGCAGGAAGGTCGCCAGCTTCACCGGCGTGCGCAACCTGCGCGGCGACCTCACCAGCGGCTGCTACAACCTGACCGTGGGCTTCCGCGCCCACGCCTGGGACATCAAGCGCTGGCTGAAGAAGCCGGTGGACGGGGCGCAGATCGGCCGCTGAACGCGCGGCGTGCGGCCTTCATGCGGCGGTCCGTGACGGCGGGGTAGCATCGCCGGCATCCCATTCCGTCCCCGCGGGGAGGCCCGTCATGCGCACACTGTCGATCCTGTTGTCCTGCCTGCTGCTGGCCGCCTGCGCCAGCTCCGCGCTGGTCACCGGCACCCCGCGCGCGCCGATCGATCCGTCGCAGGTGCGCGTGTATTTCCAGGCTCCGGCCGGCGTCTACGAGGAAATCGCACTGCTGGAAAGCAACAGCGGCGCGTTCACCTACGGCGAGCAGAACAAGATGAACTCGGTGGTCGCCAAGCTGCGCAAGGAAGCGGCGAAGCTCGGCGCCAACGGCGTGCTGTTCCGCGGCACCGAGGACGGCTACGGCGGGGGCGGGATGAGCGTCGGCGCCGGCGGCGGCCGTGTCGGCCACAGCAGCTTCAGCGGCGGCGGCATCGGCGTGAACATCAGTCCGCGCCAGAAGTACGCGCGCGGCATCGCCATCTACGTCGTCAACCCGATCGCGGTGGACGAAACCCCGCCGGCGCCGGCGCCGGCGCCCGCCGAGCCGCAGCCCGTACGCTAGCGCGGCAGGCGCCACCGCGGCCCGGGTGGCCATCATCCGCAGCATGATGACCCGCTGCAGGAGCAGGGGATTGCTTGCGTTCCCGTCGGTCCGTCAGGCGGCGACGTCGGCGTACCACGCCGCCGACAGCGACGGGGGTGGCGGTTCGCCTTCAAGCAACAGATCGAGCCCGTGGTCGCCGATGCCGGCGTGTTCGCTGCGCGCGCGCGCGCGGATCTCGGCCGCCAGCCAGCCCATGCGCTCGACGTTGCCGGTGATGCGCGCGGCGAAGGCGTCGTCGCCGAGCTGGTCGGCCAGCGCGCGGTTGAGCTCGTGGAACCAGTCGATGTGGTACTGGTCGAGCAGGCGGGAATCGATCGCCAGCGGGCGCCCGGCGTTGCGCTCGCCCCATTCGCGCAGCAGCGCCTGCATCGCCGCGTTGAGCACGCTGCCGCGCTCGAACTGCGTGCGCAGGCGGCCGAACATGGCGACGTCCGCGATGCGCCCGGAGAAGAATGTCGGCGCCAGCAGCGCCCAGTAGAAGGTGTAGTCCCAGATGATCTTGACCGGCATCACCTGCGCGTCGCCGAACAGCGCGTACTGGTCCTGGAACAGGGTCATCGTGGTTTCGTAGAACGAGAAGTACAGCTGCTGGTAGACGTCGGCGTAGGAGGACCAGTTGCCGCCGGCGCGGTCGCGCGCGACCAGGTTGCAGACGTAGGTGTTGGCGATGGCGATGAAGTCGCTGCCCGGTGAATAGAACGGGTCGAGGAACAGCCCGGCCTCGCCGACCAGCGCCCAGCGGTGGCCGAACACCTGCGTGCAACCGTGCGAGAAATGGCGCATGAAGCGGAAATCGCTCAGCGCGTGTCCTTCCAGCGACGCGGCCACCCGAGGCTGGTGTTCGCGTAGCCAGGCCATCGCCTTGTCGTGGGTGTTCATCGTCTCCAGCGGATGCGCCTTGCCGTCGCAGACGATGCCCAGCGAGTGGTGGCCGGACGCCAGCGGGATCAGCCAGAACCAGTAGCCCGGCCCGCACATGTGGTTGGTCGAGCGCCAGCGGTCGGGCGGCGTGCAGCGCGCCAGCCACTGCGGATCGTCGGACCAGTCGTTGGGATCGACCAGGCCCTCCACCCGCCACCATGCCGCGTTGGCATCGTGGTGGTTGTCGCGGGCCAGGCCGAGCTTGCGCTTGAGCACGCCCGCGCGGCCGCTGGCGTCGACGACCCAGCGCGCAGACAGCGTGGCCGTGTCGCCGCCGTGTTCGAAGGTGAGCGCGTGCGCGTCGTCGCCTTCCCCCAGGGCCACGTCGCGCACGACGGCGCCGTCGCGGAAATCCACGCCCAGCGCGCGCGCGCGTTCGCCCAGGAAATTCTCGAAGCGGCCGCGGTCGATCTGCCAGGACGGCGTCGGCAGCAGCCGGCTCACGCCCAGTTCGGTGCAGCGGTCGACGTCCATGCGGCCTTCGGAGAAGAAGAAGCGGAAGCCGAACTTGCGCACGTGGGCGCTGTCGAGATGGTCGCGCAGGCCGAGCACGTGGGCGAAGTAGTGCGCGCCGATCTCCACTGTCGACTCGCCGACCTTGAAGGCGGCTTCGCGGACCGGGTGCGCGTTGCGCTCGACCACCAGCACGCGCAGGCCGGGGTCCTGGCGCCGCAGCTGGATCGCCAGCGTCAGGCCGGCGAGGCCCCCGCCGATGATCGCGACATCGGTGTCGGTGTCAGTGGCAGTGCCGGGGTCGTGCCCGGTGCGGGGCTTGTCCATCAGCTGCGTTCCAGTCCTGTCGCCGGTCGCGCACCGGCGGCGAACTCGCCGTCCGGATCGTCGATCACCGGCGGGCACGCGCGGCAGCGGCGGTATTCGGCGGCCACGTCGCCGTGGCGCAGGACCTGCGCCACCACATGGGTGGTGATCCGACGCAGGTCGTGGAACAGGCGGAAGTGGCTCTTGCGCATCTGCGCCGGCGCACCGGCCCCGGCGTAGCGCGTCTCGATCGGCACCGCCACCACGCCGGCACCGGCGCGGCGCGCGGCCGAGATCAGCATCTGCGCCTCGAACACGAAGCCTTCGCCGGGCACGTCGTCGAGCGTGTAGACCGCGTGCGGATACAGGCGCTGGCCGCTCTGGCTGTCGACCACGCGGAAGCCGCAGCCCCAGCCGATGCCCCAGTCGCCGAAGTCGTTGCCGATGCGGCGATAGAACGGCTGCGCGGCGCGCTTGCGCAGGCGCGCGCCAATGACCACGCAACCCGGATGGCGGTTGGCCGCGTCGACCAGGCGCGGGATGTCGGCGCCGCTGTGCTGGCCGTCGCCGTCCATGGTCGCGACCGCCTGCGCGCCAATGCGCGCGGCCTCGGCGAACCCGCTGCGCAGCGCCGCGCCCTTGCCCATGCGGCGCGGGTGGCGCAGCACGGTCACGTCGAGATCGGCGATGCAGGCGACGGTGTCGTCGTCGGAGCCGTCGTCGACCACGATCACGTGGTCGCACTGCGCACGCGCATCCTGCGCGACGTCGCGGATCCGCAGCGCCTCGTTGAGCGCGGGGATCACCACCGCGACGTTGCCGCGATGCAGGCGCACGGGCGCCGGATCAGCCATGCGCGATCTCCACCCGCAGCACGCGGCCGGGACCTGCGTGCAGCAGCGCCACGTCGCGGCCGCCGGCCAGGGCCCCGAACAGCGGCAGCATCGGCGCCATCGCGTTGCCGGCCGCGTGGCGCGAAAGCGCATCGTCGGCGGGCGGCAGGCTGCCGTCGACCAGGGTCGCGCGCATGCGCAGGCCGCCTTCGGCGCGCGACAGCACGAGCGCGCCGCCGAGCAGGCCGTGGCTGGCCGAGACCGCCGCCAGCGGCCCGGCCGAGGCGCCGTCGTACGCGGCCAGCAGCACCGCTTCGGCGCCTTCGGCCAGCTGCGCGATGGCCTCGACCAGGCCCTGCGCGAAGCTCGCGTCGTAGGCGCTGATCGCGGAGCTGGCGTGCATGCAGCCGCTGCCGATGGTCCAGTAGCCGGCGGCGGCGTTGTGCACCGAGTTGTGGAACTTCGTCGGCGACACCGAGCGCGGCTCGCTGGCGAGCGTCGTGCACATGTAATCGGTGATCCCCAGGTCGCCGTGGGTGGAGGCGAACACCGACGGCAGCGAGGCCGGGTCGCGCCCGGCGGCAGTGCAGGCGGCCAGCGCGACATCCAGCGCGACCGCCACCGTCTCCGGCGCGCGCCGACGCTCGTTGGCGGCCAGCAGCTGCGGCGAAGGCCTGCGTGGCGCGTCGGCCGCCGCCGTGCCGCCGGCGACGAACCCGCGCGCGGCCTGCCAGGACGGCAGCCCGTTGGCCCAGAAGCCGATGCCTTCGATCGTCACCGTGCGTCCGGGCACCTCAGGCCCTCCCGAACACGAGCGAGCAGTTGTTGCCGCCGAAGCCGAAGGAATTGTTCATCGCGTAGCGCAGCGTGCCCGAAGGCGCGTTGTCGAAACGTATCTGCGCGCCGCAGGCCGGATCGGGCGCGTGGCTGTTGAGCGTGCCCGGCAGCAGGCCGTCCTCCAGCGCGATCAGCGCGAACACCGATTCGACGATGCCGGCCGCGCCGAGGGTGTGGCCGGTCCAGCCCTTGGTGGAGCTGGCGTGCAGGGTGTCGGGGAACAGCGCGGCGACCGCGCGCGCCTCCACCGCGTCGTTGGCCGGGGTGGCGGTGCCGTGCAGGTTCAGGTAGCCGACGTCCGCGGCGTCGATACCCGCGCGCGCCAGCGCGGCCTGCATCGCCATCTGCGCGCCCAGGCCTTCCGGGTGCGGCGTGGACATGTGGTGGGCGTCGCTGGATTCGCCGTGTCCGCACAGGCGCAGCCCGGCGTGGCCGGGGCCGGCGCGCTCGACGATCGCGAAGCCGCCCGCCTCGCCCAGCGACAGGCCGTCGCGGCCGGCGTCGAACGGCCGGCACGGCGCCGACGACACCAGTCCCAGCGAGTTGAAGCCGAACAGCACGCTGCCGCACAGCGTGTCGACGCCGCCGACCAGGGCCGCGTCGACGAAGCCGGCGCCGATCAGGCGCGCGGCCTGGGCGAAGACCTTGGCGCTGGACGAGCAGGCGGTGGCGACGGTGGCGCAGGGACCGCGCAGGCCGGTGACGTGCTGGACGAAGTGGCCCAGCGAATGCACGGTGTGCACGATCGGGCGGTCGAGGTCGGGCGGGAAGGCGCCGTCTGGCGTCAGCCGCGCGTAGGCCTCCTCGGTGGCGCCGATGCTGGCGGTGGAGGTGCCCAGCACCACCGCCACGCGCTCGGGCCGGTAGCGCGTGCACAGGTCGGCGACCCGCGCGGCCATGCCGTCCTGCTGCAGTGCCAGCCAGGCCAGGCGGTTGTTGCGGCATTCCCAGCGCGCGTGCTCGGCGGGCAGCGCCGCGTCTTCGAGGCCGTCGACGCGGCCGATCCAGCAGTCCAGCCGCTGATCGCCCACCGCGCCGTCGCCGAAGTCGTTGCGGCGCAGTCCGCCGCGCCGGTCACGCAGGGCCGAGGCCTGGGCGTCGCGACCGCGGCCGAGCGCGGTGGTGGCGGTGTAGGCCGTGATTGCCAGTGCCGGCGTGGGGGGCGACGGTTGCGGTTGCGGCACGTGCGGGAGCATCCGGTCGTGGGAAAGCCCGCGAGTATAGCGAGCGCACCGTGGCGCCCGCGGCCATGCCCGCCTCGCCCCGGGGCAGGCGCATTCACCCGGCGCAGGCGGTTCAGGTCAGGAGCGGCCGGTCGACGCGCCTTCGGGGCTCTTCAGCGCGCGGTAGCGCTCCAGCGCCTGCTCCAGGTCGCTGCCCAGCGAGGCGCGGTCGTGCACCTGCTGTTCGAGGATGGCCTGCTGGCGCAGCAGGTCGCCGTGCTGGCGCTGGATGTTGTCGGCCAGCGCCTTGCGCACCGGCTTGGACTGCAGCTCCAGGTCCGCGGCCTGGCGCAGCAGGCTGAGCAGGCTGGCGCGCAGGTTGACCAGGCCCAGGCGCGAGGTCTTGAGCGACTCCTCGACCAGGGTGATGCGTTCGCCGTAGGCGCGGCGCAGGTCGGCCTCGGTGGCGTAGGACTCGACCATGGCCAGGTCGCGGCGCTTGGCGGCGGCCTCGGCTTCGGCTTCGCGCGCGGCCTGCCGCCCGGCTTCCGCGGCGGCGGCACGCTCCTCGGCGGTGGGCGCGCGATCGACCGAGCGCACGGTCATCCCGGTCCGCGCGCTGATCTCGGTGCGCGCGGCGTCGGCGGCGTCGGCCGGCAGCGCATCGCCGCAGACCTTGTGGCCGTCCTCGTCCCAGCAGTAGATCTTCTTGGCGGTCTTGTCCTGCGCCGCCGCCGTGGCGGTCGCCAGCAGCAGCACGCAGGCCAGCCCCGCGGTGGTCATGTGCATCGTTCCGTCCCCCCGGCCGGTCGATCAGTCATCGCAACCATGGCGCGCGCGGTAGGCGAGCAGCGGGTCGCGTTGGGCCGCCAGTGTCGCGCTTTCGCCGGCAAACGCCAACAGGTCCGACAGCCCGGCGATGGCGACCACCGGGATTCCGTGTTCATCGGCCACTGCCCGTGCGGCCGAGCGCGGGTCGCCGTCGGCCACGCGTTCCTGGCGGTCCAGCGCGATGGCGATCGCGGCCGGTGTACCGCCACCGCCGGCGATGATCGCCAGCGCCTCGCGGATCGCGGTGCCGGCGGTGATCACGTCGTCGACCACCAGCACCCGGCGCCCGGCCAGCGGCGCGCCCACCAGCAGCCCGCCCTCGCCGTGGTCCTTGGCCTCCTTGCGGTTGAAGGCCAGCGGCAGGTCGCGGCCGCGGCGCGCGTACTCGCAGGCCAGCGCGGTGGCCAGCGGGATGCCCTTGTAGGCGGGGCCGAACAGCAGGTCGAAGTCCACGCCCGCGGCGTCGATGGCATCGGCGTAGCAGCCGGCCAGCGTCACCAGCGCCGCGCCGGAGTCGAAGTGCCCGGCGTTGAAGAAGTACGGACTGGTGCGTCCGGACTTGAGGGTGAACTCGCCGAAACGCAGCGCATCGGCGTCGAGGGCGAGCTGGAGGAAGCGCTGGCGGTGGTCGGCGGGCATGGGGGCGCGGTGTTGGTCGCGGAGTGGAGACAATGATGCCAGCCACGGCTGGCGGCGGCGAACGGGCAGGCGGGATCCAGGCGCCCCGGGCTTTTGTGGGAGCGACCATTGTGGGAGCGGCCATGGCCGCTCCCACGATGGAGACGCCGGGCTAGAGCTTGCGCACCATCAAGTGCTGTGGCCCGGCGCTGCCGCCCAGGTACAGTTCGCCGGTGTCGACGAAGCCGGCCTTGCGGTAGGCGTTGATCGCGGCGACGTTGCGGCAGTTCACGTTCAGCGCCAGCAGGCGGCGGTCGGGATGGCGGGTGCGGATGTCGTCGCAGCAGGCCTGCACCGCACGCGTGCCCAGCCCGCGGCCCTGCCAGTCGACGTCGATGAAGAACGCGCGCAGGCCGACGGCGGCGTCGCCGATCGAGCGGCGGGCGACGATGGTCGGTTTGAAGTCCAGCCGGTAGAAGCCGGCCGCCGTGGCGCCGACGAGGATCGCCATCGCCTCGCTGTTGGCGTCGCGCAGTGCGTCGTCGAGGTTGAAGGTGGTGTCGCCGACGAAGGGCTCCTGCTCCGGCGCCACGCGCAGCGCGCGCACCGGCTCGGCGAGTTCCGGCGTGACCGGGGCAACGTGGAGGTCGGGCTTGGCGAACATGCGGTCATGATAGTGGTGGGCATCGGCGTGCGTTTCACGGTCAAGGCGTTCACCACATCGCCCCGCGGTGCCTCACGCGTTGAAAACAGGGAGTGGGGAACGGAGAATCGACAAACCTCGCCGTCATCAAACCTCGCTGTCATCCCGAGCGCAGCGAGGGATCTGCTTCACCTGGCCAGCAGATCCCTCGCTGCGCTCGGGATGACAGGCGGCTTGCGAGTCCCCATTCCCCATTCCCGGCTCTTCTCCATGCGCATCATCAGCTTCAACGCCAACGGCCTGCGTTCGGCCGCCCGCAAGGGCTTCTTCGACTGGTTCGCCGAGCAGGACGCCGACGTGCTGTGCGTGCAGGAAACCAAGGCCCAGGAACACCAGCTCGCCGGCCCGGAATTCCTGCCCGACGGCTACAACGTCCGCTTCCGCGACGCCACCACCAGGAAGGGCTACAGCGGCGTGGCGATCTACAGCAGACGCGAGCCCGACGAGGTGCGCACCGCGCTGGGCCGCGAGTCGTTCGACGAGGAGGGCCGCTACCTCGAGGCGCGCTTCGGCAATCTCAGCGTGGTGTCGTTCTACATCCCGTCCGGGTCCTCGGGCGAGCTGCGCCAGGGCTTCAAGTTCGAGGCGATGGACTGGCTCGGGCCGATCCTCGACCAGTGGCTGGCCAGCGGCCGCGACTACGTGCTGTGCGGCGACTGGAACATCGTCCGCAGCGCGCTGGACATCAGGAACTGGAAGTCCAACCAGAAGAACTCCGGCTGCCTGCCGCCCGAGCGCGCCTGGCTCAACGGCAGGATCTGCAACGACGGCGGCGGCGACGGAACGCCGCACTGCGAGGACGGCTGGGTCGACGCCTACCGCGCGCTCAACCCGGAAGGGCAGGACTACACCTGGTGGAGCAACCGTGGCGCCGCGCGCGCCAACAACGTGGGTTGGCGCATCGACTACCAGTTGGTGACGCCGTCACTGCGCGAACGGCTGAAGGCATGTTCGATCCTGCGCGAGCCGCGCTTCTCCGACCACGCGCCGTTCACGGTCGATTACGCCGACTGAGGCTCAGCCCTCGCCGGCCCGCACCGCGGCGCGGCGCACGTCGGTCTCGGCGATCGACGCATCGACCAGCCCGGCCTTCATCATCCACGCGAACAGCGCCACGCCCGGCAGCGCCAGCACCGTGGTCAGCAGGTAGAAGTTGACGTAGCCCATCTGCTCGATCAGCCCGCCCGCGGTGGTGCCGGTGACGAAGCGGCCGACGATGGATGCCGCCGCCGACAGCAGCGCGAACTGGGTCGCAGTGAACGACAGGTTGCACAGCGCCGACAGGTACGCGACCACGACCACGCCGCCGATGCCGCTGGCGAAGTTCTCGAATCCCATCGTGAACGCCAGCAGTTCGTTGCTGTGGCCGACGTGGGCCAGCACCGCGAACGACAGGTTCGACACCGCCATCAGCACCAGGCTCAGCAGCACCGACGCCTTCAGGCCCATTCGTGCGTAGAGGATGCCGCCGACGAAGATGCCCGCCAGCATCGTCGCGAATCCCACGCCGACGTCGTAGGTGGCGATCTCGGCGTTGCTGAAGCCCAGGTCGTTGAGCAGCAGGCGGAACGTGAGGTTGGCCAGGGTGTCGCCGATCTTGTGCAACAGCACGAACAGCAGCACCAGCAGCGCGCCCTTGCGGCGGAAGAACTCCCCGAGCGGCCCGGCGACGGCCTCCCATGCCGCGGCCAGCCCGCGAAGCGCGGCCGGTTCGCGGTGGCGCGCGGGTTCGCCCAGCCAGAAGCCGACGAATGCCGCCGGCAGCACGAATGCGGCGCACGCCGCATACGCGGTCGCCCAGCCCAGCGGTTCGGCGACCAGCAACGCCAGTGCACCGGCGCCGACCGCGCCCAGGCGCCAGCCGTACTGCGACATGCCCGAACCCACGCCCAGCTGCTCGGGCCGCAGCAGTTCGATGCGGTAGGCGTCGATGACGATGTCGAAGGTCGAGCCGGCCACACCCAGCGCCACGGCAGCGAACGCGACCCGCGCCAGATCCGCACCCGGATCGAGCGCGCCCAGGTGGACGGTCGCCGCCGCCACGCAGGCGGCCGTCAGCCACAGCCACGACCTGCGCTGGCCCAGGCGCCCCAGCAGCGGCAGGTGGAAACGGTCCACCAGCGGCGCCCACAGGAACTTGATGTTGTAGACCAGGAACGCCAGCGCGAACGCGGTAACGCTCTTCTTGTCGATCCCGTCCTGCGCCAGCCGCGTGGTCAGCGTGGCGCCGATCATCGCGTAAGGGAAGCCCGAGGAAATGCCGAGCAGCAGCGCGCCCAGCGGCGCGCGTTCGAGGTAGGGCCGGATCCAGCCCAGGGGATCGCGGCGCGCGGCCGGTGCGGGGGTCGTCATGGCGGCATGCTAACTGATGCCGGGGCTTCGACCGCGGGTGGTGCGGGCTTGCCTGCATCGCGGGCACGCGGTATCAAGGGGCCGCGCCGGCCGCGCCGGCCGCGGCGCACCGCCGCAGGAAGCAGACGGGATCCACGCATGACCGAAATCGTCCTCCACGACGTCGACCAGATGCTCGTCGACCGCATCAAGCGGGTCGCCGACGCGCGCGGCTGGACGCTGCCGCGGACCCTGCTGCACCTGCTCGAACAGGGCCTGCACGTCTACGAGGGCGACGGCAGCGTGCGCTTCGACAGCGCCGAGAACGACGTGCTCGAGGCGGCCATGGCAGCGCTGGAAGACATCCCGGACGACAGCGGCTTCGCCTTGATCGGCAAGGTGCCGCGCGCGGACGAACCCGGCGAGCCGGGCCCGGCTGCAAGCGCGTAGACCTCAGGCCGGGTAGATCCCGCCCAGCACGCGCGGCCCCCTCGCGCCGGTGACCGAAGGCAGGTTGCCCGGCTCGCCGCGCAGGGTGGCCCGCGCCAGCCAGGCGAAGCCCATCGCCTCGATCGCGTCCGGATCCAGCCCGTGCGCCGCGCTCGATTCCACCACGCAGCCGGGCATTGCGCCGGCCAGCGCCGCCATCAGCGCGCGGTTGTGCACGCCGCCGCCGCAGGCGACCACGCGCGCCGTGCCCAGCTGCGCTGCGCGCAGGGCGTCGGCGACGGTGCGTGCGGTCAGCGCCAGCAGCGTCGCCTGCACGTCTTCCGGTGCTTCGTCGCCGCGCAGCTTCGATTCCACCCAGCCCAGGTGAAAGCGGTCGCGGCCGGTGGACTTCGGCGGCGGCAGCGCGAACCAGGACTCGTCGAGCAGGCGCGCGAGCAGGGCATCGTCGACCTGCCCGGCGGCGGCGAACGCGCCGTCGCGGTCGAAGGCTTCGCCGCGGTGGCGCAGGCACCAGGCGTCCATCAGGCCGTTGGCCGGGCCGGTATCGAAGCCGCGCACCTCGCCGGCGCGCGGCAGCAGGGTGAAGTTGGCGATGCCGCCGAGGTTGAGCACCGCGCGGTCCTCGGCAACCGAATGCAGCAGCGCCGCGTGCAGTGCCGGCAGCAGCGGCGCACCGTGGCCGCCGGCGGCCACGTCGCGGCGGCGGAAGTCGGCCACCGTGCGGATGCCGGTGCGCTCGGCGATGGTGGAAGGGTCGCCCAGCTGCATCGTGTACGGGACTTCGCCGCCGGGGTTGTGGCGCAGGGTCTGGCCGTGCGAACCGATCGCCGCCACGTCCGCGGTCGCGGTGCCGCTGTCGGCCAGCGCCTGCAGCGCGGCGTCGGCGAAGGCGCGGCCGATGCGCACGTCCAGTTCGGCCACGGCGTCGAGGGGGAGCGTCGCCGCGTGCTGGCCGAGTTCGACCAGCTGCGTGCGCAGCGCGGGATCCCAGGGATAGGTGCGGGCGAAGGCCAGCCGCGCCTGCAGCGGGCCGGTGGCGGCGTCTTCGAAGGCGACCAGCGCGGCGTCGATGCCGTCGGCGCTGGTGCCGGAGATCAGGCCGAGGAACAGTTGTGCGGGCATGGCCGCATTGTAGGCGCGCGATGGCGCCGGGCCGGATGCCGCGGCGGGCTCAGCCGTTCTTCCCGCCGCGCTTGTCGGCGTCGGCGACGCGGTCGTCCTTCGACGGGCCGACGTCGGCGTAGATGATGTCCTCGAACTCGCGGATGCGCGCCAGCGCCGGCCCGGTCTGGGCGCGGAACTGCGCCAGCTGCTTGCCCTTGAGCGGCTCCGGCGGCGGCATCGTCACCGCCAGCGGGTTGCGGTGCACGCCGTTGACGCGGAACTCGTAGTGCAGGTGCGGCCCGGTCGCAAGGCCGGTGCTGCCGACGCGGCCGATCACCGTGCCCTGCGACACGTGCTGGCCGACCTTGATCTTGCCGAACGCCGACATGTGCCCGTACAGGGTGGTGTAGCCGCGGCCGTGGTCGAGGATCACCGCGCGGCCGTAGCCGCCTTTCCAGCCGACGAAGGCCACGCGCGCGTTGCCGGCCGCCATCACCGGGGTGCCGGTCGGTGCGGCGAAGTCCACGCCCTGGTGGGCGCGGGTGCGGCCCAGGATCGGGTGCTTGCGCGCGCTGCTGAACTTGGAGCTGATCCGGGTGTACTGCACCGGCATGCGGATGAAGGCCTTCTTCAGTGGCCGGCCGTCGGCGCTGAAGTACTCGCTCTTGCCGTCGCGCTCGAAGCGGAAGCCGCTGTGCATCTTGCCGTGGGCGGTGAAGGTGGCGGCCAGGATCGGGCCGCTCTTGATCATCTCGCCCTCGCGCCAGGTCTGCTCGACCACCACGCTGTAGCGGTCGCTGGCGGCGACGTCGGAGTTGAAGTCGATGTCGTACTTGAAGATCTCGTCGGTCAGGCTGCGGATGTTGTTGCCCGACAGGCCCATCTTGCGGGCCGAGTGGAACAGCGAACGGCCGACCTTGCCGCTGACCACCGCGGTGCGCACCTCGACCGGGCGCTCGATCACCTTTTCGGTGACCTTGTCGCCGTTGACGTGCAGTTCGACGCGGTGGATGTCGTCGCGGTCGTAGCGGAACGCGCGCAGGGTCGCGGGCTTGCCGTCGGCCGCTGGCTGCAGGTCGAAGGCCAGTTCGGTGCCGGGCATGAGCCGGTGCAGGCTGTCGCGCACGCCGGGCTGGTCGAGCACGCGCTGCAGGTCCGACTTCGACAGCTGCAGGCGTTCGAACACGTGGCTGAGCGTTTCGCCCTTGGCCACGCTCACCAGTTGCCAGTTGTTCTGCTCGACGTGCGCGGCGCGCTTGGCGGCCGGCAGCGGCGGCAGCAGCAGCGAGGTGGTCATCGACGGCGTGGCCGCCGAGGCCTGGGCGGCGCTCGAGGACATCGCGTTGGAGAAGCCGGGGACGATCGCCATGACCAGCGTGCCGAGCATGGCGAACAGGCTGGCGTGGGCCCAGTGGCGGCGCGTCCAGCGGCCGTTGAAGCCGGCCGGCAGTGCAGCGGACAGGCCCTTGCCGTTCAGGGCGGCGGCGCGGAGGTTCCGGATCCGGATCCGGTGCCCGCGGCCGGGGTCCTGGGGCGAGGTGGGCTCGGTCATCAAAGGCAGTCCCGGCCCGGCGTGAAGGGCCCGTCAGGGCGTTACCATAGTCACGCGAGGAGTATGCGTCAAACGCTTGACCGCACAGGGATTTCCCGGAAAAGGTGCTTAACCGCGCATTAACTTCGCGTTACAAACCCGATCACGCCGATTGTCACTTCCTGTCCACCCACGTCACCCGGATCCGCCCGTGCCCCACGCCACCGACCTGCCCCAAGCCCTCGAACTGATCGCGCGCGGCGCCGACGAAGTCCTCAAGCGCGAGGAACTCGAAGCGCGGCTGAAGCAAGGCCGCCCGCTGCGGGTCAAGGCCGGCTTCGACCCGACCGCGCCCGACCTGCACCTGGGCCACACGGTACTGCTCAACAAGATGCGCCAGTTCCAGGACCTGGGGCACCAGGTGGTGTTCCTGATCGGCGACTTCACCGGCATGATCGGCGACCCCACCGGCAAGAACGCGACCCGCAAGCCGCTCACGCGCGAGGACGTGATCGCCAACGCGCGTACCTACGAGGCGCAGGTGTTCAAGGTGCTCGACCGGGAGCGCACCGAGGTGCGCTTCAACAGCGAATGGTTCGGCAAGATGGGCGCGGCCGACATGATCCGCCTGGCAGGACAGCACACCGTGGCGCGCATGCTCGAGCGCGACGACTTCGCCAAGCGCTACGCGGCGCAGCAGTCGATCGCGATCCACGAGTTCCTGTATCCGCTGGTGCAGGGCTACGACTCGGTGGCGCTGGAGGCCGACGTCGAGCTCGGCGGCACCGACCAGAAGTTCAACCTGCTGATGGGCCGCGGCCTGCAGGAGCACTACGGGCAGAAACCGCAGGTGGTGCTGACCATGCCGCTGCTCGAGGGCCTGGACGGCGTGCAGAAGATGAGCAAGTCGCTGGGCAACTACATCGGCATCGACGAGCCGGCGATCGACATCGTCAACAAGACCATGAAGATCGGCGACGACCTGATGTGGAAGTGGATCGAGCTGCTGAGCTTCGACATCTCCATCGACGAAGCCGCCAAGCTCAAGGCCGAGGTCGCCGCCGGCCTGAACCCGCGCGACATCAAGCTGCGCCTGGCGCGCGAGCTGGCTAAGCGCTTCCACGACGCGGCCGCGGCGGACACCGCCATCGCCGGCTGGCAGGTCGCCGTGACCGGCCAGGGCGACACCGCGCTGCTGCCGCTGCAGGACGTGGCCGTGCCCGCCGAGGGCCTGCGCATCGCCGCGCTGCTGACCGCCGCCGGCATCACGCCGAGCAACTCCGAGGCCAACCGCAAGCTCAGGGAGCGTGCGGTGAAGGTCGACGGCGCGGTGGTCGAGGACGCGGGCACCACGTTTGCGCCCGGCTTCGAGGGCGTGCTGCAGGTGGGCAAGCGCAACTTCGCGCGCGTGCGGCTGGTCGCGGCATAGGCTGGATCTCCCTGTGGGAGCGGCCATGGCCGCGATTCCCGCGAAAGCATCGCGGCCATGGCCGCTCCCACAGGGGTGGGTATCGGAGCCTTCGCGCCCCGCCGCTGGCACGCCGGCGCCCGCGGACAGCGCCCGCGCCGCCCGGTCAGCCCGCCACGCGCAGCGCCGCGGACACCATCAGCCACAGCACGCAGGCGAGGCCTGCCGTCCACACGAGGCTGCGCAGCAGGTGCAGGTCGGCGATGTAGAAGATCCCGTGCAGCACGCGCAGCGCGACGAAGGCCAGCGACAGCAGCGTCACCTGCGTCGGGTCCACCCCGGCGGCCTGCGCCATCAGCACCGCCGCGGCGAACGGCGCGAACGCCTCGAAGGCATTGAGCTGCGCGGCATTGGCCCGCCGCGAGCGCGGATTGTCCTGGCGCGCCAGCCAGGCGCGCGGATCGTGGTTGTCGAAGCCGGGGCCGCGCTTGGCGATGACGACCCAGATGTACGGCAGCAGCGCTGCGACGAGGATGCATCCGTAGGCGATGGACATGGCGGGTCCCGGTTGGCGGTGGTGGCAGGCAGCTTGGCCCCGCCGCGGCGCGCCTGCAACCGCGGCCAGGACTGGCCCGCCGCCCGCGCGATCAGTCGCGCGCCGCCGTCGTCCCGCCGCCCGTTGCCTGCTTCTTGAGCTCTGCCAGCGCCGCCGCGATCGGCGCGTCGCCGTCGAGCACGTCGCCGGCGTTGCTGCCGGCGACTTCCTCGTCGCCGTGCAGGTGGCCGGGCAGCAGTGCCTCGGCGTAGCCGGCGCTGGCGGCCTGCCCCTTTTCCTCGCCTTCGGGCTGGAGCACCACGTCCGGCTCGATGCCGCGGGCCTGGATCGACTTGCCGCTCGGCGTGTAATAGCGCGCGGTGGTGAGCTTGACCGAATCGCCGTTGTCCAGCTCCATCACCGTCTGCACCGAGCCCTTGCCGAAGGTGCGGCTGCCGACCACGCGCGCGCGCTGGTTGTCGTGCAGGGCGCCGGCCAGCACCTCCGAGGCGCTGGCCGAGCCGGCATCCACCAGCACCACGACCGGCGCCCCGTGCATCAGGTCGCCCGGCGTGGCGGAAAAGCGGCTGTCGGACAGCGGGCTCCGGCCGCGGGTGCTGACGATGTCGCCCTTGTCGAGCAGGTCGTCGGCGATCTGCACCGACGTGGTCAGCAGGCCGCCGGGATTGCTGCGCAGGTCCAGCACCAGCCCGCGCAGCCTGTCGCCGGCGCCGGCCTGCAGCTGCTTGAGCGTCTTCTCGAAGTCCGCCGCGGTGTCGGCCTGGAAGGCGCTGATGCGGATATAGGCGTAGCCAGGCTCGAGCATGCGCCCGTGCACGCTGGCGATGCGGATGGTCTCGCGGGTAACGCTGATCTTCAGCGGCTTGGGTTCGCCTTCGCGCGCGATGGTCAGCTCGACCGTGCTGCCGGACTTGCCGCGCAGCGGGCCCTGGCCGGCCGCGGAGGCGGGCGTGAGCGGCTTGCCGTCGACGGCGATGATGGTGTCGCCCGCCTTCACCCCGGCGCGGGCGGCCGGGGTGTCGTCGATCGGCGCGATCACCTTGACCCGGCCGTCGGGCAACTGCTGCACCTCCACGCCGATGCCGTCGTAGGCGCCGCTGGTGTCCTCGTCGAAGGCCTCCGCATCGTCCTTGTCGAGGTAGGCGCTGTGCGGGTCGAGGTCGAGCAGCAGGCCGCGGATCGCCGCGCCCATCAGCGCCTTGTCGTCGACCGGTTCGACGTAGGCGTCCTTGATCGCCTTGTACACGGCGACGTAGCGCTTGATCTCCTCCAGCGGCACGTCGCTGGCGGCGCTTTCCTCGGCCTCCGGGTCGTCCGCGGGCGCGTCGGCATCCGGGGCCGGCGCGGGCGGCGGGGCCTCGATCGGCAGTTCCTGCGCGGGCGCGGCGCGCGCCAGCAGCAGCGCAACGGCGAGGATCGGGAGGGAAAGACGCATGCAGGACTCCGCGGAAGTCGGGGTGTGGGCGCGCGCCGGTTCGCACGGCGCGCGTGGTCCCGATTATGCGGCGCGACGCCGGTGCTGCGTTAAGGGCCCGGTGAACGCGTGGGAGCGGCCATGGCCGCTCCCACCGATTCGCGCGGCTAGTGCTTCTGAAGCCAGGTGTTCGGGTTGACCGGGTTGCCGTCTCGGCGCAGTTCGAAGTACAGCGCCGGGCGGCCCTGGCCGCCGGAATTGCCGACGCTGGCGACCGGGTCGCCGCGGCTGACGCGGGCGCCGGCGTCCTTGAGCAGGGCGTCGTTGTAGGCATACAGGCTCATGTAGCCGTTGCCGTGGTCGATGATCAGGATCAGGCCGTAGCCGGTCATCCATTCGGAGAACACCACGGTGCCGTCGGCCACCGCCTTGACCGTGGTGCCGGCCGCCGCGCCGATCAGCACGCCCGAACTCTTGTGGCCGTCGGGCATGGTCGCGCCGTAGCCGGCGAGCAGGTGGCCGGACACCGGCCAGCCGAGGCCGCCGACCTTGATCGGGGCGGTTCTGGCCACCTCGACCGGCGGTTTGCGTGGCTTGTGGCCGGGCGAACTTGCGTCCTCCTGTTTCGCGCGCGCGGCGGCGGCCTCGGCGGCGCGGCGTTCGGCCGCGGCCTTCGCGGCGGCGGCGCGCAGGCGCTTGAGCAGGGTTTCCAGCGACTGCGCGTCCTTGCCCAGCGCTTTCTCGCGGTCGCGGCGGTCCTGGTAGCGCTTGTCGAGTTCGGCCACGGTGGTCTTGCGCTCGTTGCGGCTGCGCTCGAGTTCGGCCAGTTCCGCGCGCTGGCGTTCGCGCGCGGCGTCCAGCGCGTCCTGGCGCCGGGCGATGTCGCGCTCGACGCGTTCGAGTTCGGCCAGCTGCGTCGACAGCGCGTCGATCCGGCGCGTGCGGTCGCGCTGCAGGTAGCGGTGGTAGGTCAGCGCGCGGCCGGCCTCGGCCACCTGGTCCTGCGACAGCAGCAGCTTGAGCGGCGCATCGTCGCCGATGGCGTAGGCCGAGCGCAGCAGGTCGCCCAGTTCGGCGCGCTGGCCGGCCAGTGCGGCCTGCATGCGGTCGCGCCGCGCGCGCAGTGCGACCAGTTCGGCCTGCTGGCGGGCGAGTTCGGCCTCGGTCTCGCGCAGGCTGCGCATGGAGGTGCCGACCTTCTCGTCGACCTCGCGCAGCTGGCGGCTGGCGTCGCCGCGCCGGCCTTCGATCTTGCGGCGCTCGGCGGCGACGTCCTTCAGCTCGCGCTTGACCTTCTCGAGCTTGCGCTCGGTCTCGCGGCTGCTCTGCGCCTGCGCCGGCAGCAGCGCCGGCGCGAACAGGCCGGCGAGCAGTGCCGCGAGCAGCCAGCGCTGGCGGCGCATGCGCGGCATCAGCCGGTGGCGAACAGGCTGCGTCCGGACATGTCGTCCGGTTTCGGCAGGCCGAGCAGGTCGAGCACGGTCGGCGCGACGTCGCGCAGCGCGCCGCCCTCGCGCAGCACCGCGCCGCCGCGATCGCCGACATAGACCAGCGGCACCGGGCCGACGGTGTGCGCGGTGTGCGGCTGGCCGGTGGCCGGGTCGCGCATCATCTCCAGGTTGCCGTGGTCGGCGGTGACCACCAGCGCGCCGCCTGCCGCGCGCACCGCGGCGTCCACCGCGCCGATCGCGACGTCGACCGCCTCGGCGGCCTGGATCGCCGCCTGCAGGTCGCCGCTGTGGCCGACCATGTCGGGGTTGGCGATGTTGCACACGACCAGGTCGAAGCGGCCCGAGCCGATCGCGTCGACCAGCTTCGTCGTCAGCTCCGGGCAGCTCATCTCCGGCTGCAGGTCGTAGGTGGCGACTTTGGGGCTGGGCACGAGGATGCGCTCCTCGCCGTCGAACACGTCCTCGCGGCCGCCGCTGAAGAAGAAGGTCACGTGCGCGTACTTCTCGGTCTCGGCGATGCGCAGCTGGTGCAGGCCGGCGTCGGCGGCGACTTCGCCGAGGGTGTGGCGCAGGTCCTCGGGCGGGAAGGCGACCGCGGCCGGCAGCCTGGCGTCGTATTCGGTCAGGCAGACACAGGCCGACAGCTTCGGCCGCCGTGCCTGGAAACCTTCGAAAGCCGGCGACACGAACGCCGCGGTCAGCTGGCGCGCGCGGTCGGCGCGGAAGTTCATGAACACCAGCGCGTCGCCGTCGGCCATTGGCGCGGCGCCGTCGATCACGGTGGGCAGCACGAATTCGTCGTTCTCGCCGCGTGCGTAGGCGGCCTCCAGCGCGGCGGCAGCGTTCGCGGCGCGATGGTCGGACTTCGCCTCGACGATCGCGTCCCACGCCAGCCGCAGGCGGTCCCAGCGCTTGTCGCGGTCCATCGCGTAGTAGCGGCCGCTGACGCTGGCCACGCGCGCATTGCCGAGGGCATCGCAGCGGGCCTGCAGCGCGGCCAGGCTTGCCGCGGCCGAGCGCGGCGGGGTGTCGCGGCCGTCGAGGAAGGCGTGCACCGCCACCTGCGGCACGCCGGCACGCTGCGCGAGGTCCAGCATCGCGAACAGCTGCAATTCGTGGCTGTGCACGCCGCCGGGCGAGAGCAGGCCCATCACGTGCAGCGTGCCGCCATCGGCCTTCACCGCCTCGCAGGCGCCGCGCAGGCCGGGGTTGCCGAAGAAACTGCCGTCCTCGATCGCCGCGTCGATGCGGGTCAGGTCCTGGTACACGATGCGGCCGGCACCCAGGTTCATGTGGCCGACCTCGGAATTGCCCATCTGCCCGTCCGGCAGGCCCACGTGGCGGCCCTCGGTGTGGATCAGGGTGTGCGGGTTGCCGTCCCACAGCCGCCGCCAGTTGGGCAGGTTCGCCTGCGCGAGCGCGTTGTCGGCGGGATCGTCACGATGGCCCCAGCCGTCGAGGATCAGCAGGACGACCGGTTTCGGGCGGGCGGAGCGGGTGGCTTCGGGCACGACGGATGGACCAGTGACTATGGACAGATGCGATTGTAGCGAAGCCGATGCACCCTAAGACCTGCCGGGCAGGTGCCCGGCCGGGGATCCGTCCCCGCCGCCCTGCAGCTCCCGGAGTCCGCCATGTCCGCCACGCGTCTTTCCACCGCACTCGCCCTGTCGCTGCTGCTGGCCACCGGTGCGGCGGCGGCGTCCGACGCCGTCGACATCGACAAGGTCAACGGCAGCATCACCGCCGAGAGCGGCAAGGTCTACGGCGACCTGGGCACCGTCAATGGCAGCATCCGGCTGGAAGACGGCGCCCACGCGCGCGATGCGGAAACGGTCAACGGCAGCATCAAGGGCGGCGACGACATCGAAGCCGACGACATGAGCACCGTCAACGGCGGCATCCGCCTGGGCGAACGCGCGCGCATTTCCGGCGGCCTGGAAACGGTCAACGGCGGCATCTTCGTCGGCCGCGGCGGCAACGTCGCCAAGGGCATCGGGACCGTCAACGGCGCGATCGGCGTCGTCGCCACCGAAGTGGGCGGCAGCATCGAGACGGTCAGCGGCGACATCACCGTCGGCATCGATTCGCACGTGCGCGGCGGCATCAAGGTCAACAAGCCGACGTCGAACTGGATGCCGATCCGCTTCGGCAGCAACCGCAAGCCGCGCATCGTGGTCGGCCCCGGCGCGGTGGTCGACGGCGACCTGGTGTTCGAGCGCGAGGTCACGCTGTACGTGCATTCCAGCGCCCGCATCGGCAAGGTCACCGGCGCCACGCCGGTGGCGTTCGACACCCCACGCGCGCCGCGCGACTGAGCGCGCCGCCGCGGCCGCGCCGGCAGGGCGCGGCGCGTGGGCATAGAATCGGGAGTTTCCCCACGCACAGGACCCTCCGGATGCAAGCTCGACACCTCCTGTTCTGCCTGCTCGCCGGCGCGGCGCTGTCCGCGTGCGACCGCGCGCCGACCCCCGCCAGCGACGACGCCAGTGCTGCCGCCACCACCCCGGCCGGCGATGCCGCGCCCGATGCGGCGGCGCACACGTTCAACGACGACATCGACGCCGGCGATTTCGCCGAGCTGGTGAAGACGCTGTCCTCCGACGAATTCGAAGGCCGCGGTCCCGGCACGCCCGGCGGCGCGAAGGCGGTCGAGTACATCAAGGCGCAGTTCGAGCGCATCGGCCTGCAGCCGGGCAACGACGGGTCCTGGTTCCAGGACGTGCCGATGACCGAGACCACGCCCGACGAATCGACCGTGCTCACGCTCGACGTCGACGGCAAGGCCACGCAGCTGAAGTTCGGCGACGACATGGTCCTCAACACCCGCAGCGGCGAGGCCGAGGTCAAGGTCGAGGACAGCCCGCTGGTGTTCGTCGGCTACGGCGTCGACGCGCCGGAGCAGGACTGGAACGACTACGCCGGCGTCGACGTCAAGGGCAAGACCGTGGTCATGCTGGTCAACGATCCCGGCTTCCACGCCAATGACGACAGCCTGTTCGAAGGCAAGCGCATGACCTACTACGGGCGCTGGACCTACAAGTTCGAGGAAGCCGCGCGCAAGGGCGCGAAGGCCGCGCTGATCATCCACGACGCGCCCGGTGCGTCGTACGGCTGGGACGTGGTGCGCGGCTCGTGGTCGGGCGCGCAATACGACCTGCGCGCGGCGGACGATCCGGAGCCGCGCCTGCCGGCGCAGGGCTGGATCACCGCCGAGGCAGCCAGGCAGCTGTTCACCGACGCCGGCCTCGACCTCGACGAGATGTACGCCGCCGCCGGCAAGCGCGGCTTCAAGGCCGTGCCGCTGAAAGCGACCGCGTCGTTCGACCTCAAGAGCACGGTCGCCGAGAAGTCTTCGCGCAACGTGATCGGCGTGCTGCCCGGCAGCGAGCGCCCGGACGAGGCGGTGGTCTACATGGGCCACTGGGACCATCTGGGCAAGCATGACGGCGAAAGCGGCGACAACATCTACAACGGCGCCGTCGACAACGCCACGGGCGTGGCCGGGATCATCGAGATCGCGGAGAAGTTCGCCCGTGCCACGCCGGCGCCGAAGCGCTCGCTGGCATTCGTCGCGGTGACGCTGGAGGAGTCCGGCCTGCTCGGTTCGCAGTACTACGTCGCGCACCCGGCGTTCCCGCTCGACAAGACCGTGGGCGTGGTCAACATCGACGCGATGGGCGTGTACGGCAAGTCGCACGACCTGGTGGTGGTGGGCAAGGGCAACTCCGAGCTCGAGGACCTGCTCAAGGCCGAAACCGACAGGCAGGGCCGCACGCTGGAGGCCGAAAGCACCCCCGAAAGCGGCTTCTACTTCCGCTCCGACCACTTCAACTTCGCCAAGGCCGGCGTGCCCGCGCTGTACACCGAGAGCGGCGAGGACCTGGTCGACGGCGGCCGCGAGGCCGGCGAGGCCGCGGCGCGCGACTACAACGCCAACCGCTACCACAAGCCGGGCGACGAGTATTCCGACGACTGGAAGCTCGACGGCGTGATCGAGGACCTGCAGGCGCTGTACGGCGTCGGCCGCGTGCTGGTCGACGGCGACCAGTGGCCGAACTGGTACGAAGGCAACGCCTTCCGCGCCGCGCGCGACAAGATGATGGGCGACAAGTCGCCGGCGCAGTAAGCGGCACCGGTACCGGACGACGGAAGACGGCGCCGCGAGGCGCCGTCTTTCATTGGCAATGCAAAAGGTCGCGGATCAGCGCGGCTTGGCCGGCAGCGGGAACGGCGTGACCACCTTCTCGCCCGACTCCGCATCGCGGATCGCCGACTGGCCCTTCTTCTCGACTTCCTCCACCCGCACGATGCTCTGCATCGGCAGGTGCAGCACGCGGGTGTTGCCGAACTCGTCGCGCAGGCGTTCCTCGGTGGGATCGACGACCACGCCGTCGTGCACGTCGAACACCAGCTCCCCGACTTCGGTGAAGCCCCAGATCGCACTCGCCGCCACGCGCCGCGCGTACAGCTCGTAGACCTTGCCGTGGTTGTGGAAGACGATTTTGTAGAGGGGTTTGGCCATGGGGGGGATTGTAGGGGTTCGGGGTTCGGGACTCGGGACTCGGGACTCGGGACCCGGGACCCGGGACCCGGGGCAACGCTTCTTGCCGTCATTCCCGCGAAAGCGGGAACCCAGCATCTTTTACCGATGGCTGGTGACACTGGATAACAGGCACCTTTCTGCGGAGAGCCCCGCCCCCGCGGGAATGACGCCCCGGGGTGTCATGCTTTTCCCGAGTCCCGAGTCCCGAGTCCCGAGTCCCGAGTCCCGAGTCCCGCCCCTCAATACCCTTTCAGCTTCCGCAACCGCTGCGCAATCCCGCGCCGCGCCAGCACCGCAAACACGATCCCGAACACGAAGCCGGAGATGTGCGCCGCCCAGGCCACCGCGCCGAAGGCGGGGCCGATGTAGGCGAACACCACCTGCAGCAGCGCCCAGATCCCGATCAGCAGCGAGGCCGGCGCGCGCACGAACTCCAGGAACAGCCCCAGCGGCAGCACCACGCCCAGTCGCGCGTTCGGGAACAGCGCGAGATACGCGCCGATCACCGCCGAGACCGCGCCGCTGGCGCCGATGATCAGCCGGTCCGGGGTGCCGATCGCCAGCACCGCGACGAAGTTGGCGATGCAGCCGCCGAGCACGAACAGCAGCAGGAACCGCCACGGCCCCATCACCCGCTCCGCGGGCAGGCCGAAGATCAGCAGGAACACCAGGTTGCCCAGCAGGTGGGCCCAGTCGGCGTGCAGGAACAGCGCGGTGAACAGGCGCAGCCAGTGCTCGCCGTCGGCCCAGGACCGCAGGATGTCCTCGGGCAGCTGGCCGCCGCTCAGCGCGCCCCATTCCAGCAGCAGCGTCCGCTTGCGGCCGCCGGGCAGGGTGCTCGACCACAGGAAGGCCAGCCACAGCACGCCCACCAGGGTCGGCGTGGCCCAGCGCATCGGGTGGCGCTGGCGGGTCGGAATGGAGACGAACATGCAGGGATCCGTGGCGGCGGCGCCCGGCCAAGATACCTTGCCCGGCGCCGCCCTGAGATGGCCTGCCGCGGCATGTGCGGGCCACCACACGCCACGGTATAGTGCCTGCGGCGTCGTCAGTCGGGAGGGGGCTTCCGGCAGGGCCGGCCAGGGCGGGGAACATCGTCCATGCCGCGCGGCGCACCCGAAAACCTGTCCACGGAGAGAGACCCAGCAATGCAGACCCATCCCCGCCTCATCCAGATCACCGCCCTCGCGCTCGGCATCGCCGGCGCCATGGCCTTCAGCCAGGCCCACGCCGCCGCCTTCCTGCTGAAGGAAAACAGCGTCAAGGCCCAGGGCCGCTCGATGGCCGGCGCCGCGTCCGCGAAGGGCGATGCCTCGGTGGTCGCCAACAACCCGGCCGTGATGTCGACCTTCGACAAGAACACCTTCCAGGCCGACGTCACCGCGATCGACCTGTCGTTCAAGTTCCAGGGCGGCGGCAGCGCCGCGGCCGGCTCGCCGCTCGCGCAGCCGCTGACCGGCGGCAACGGCGGCGACGCCGGCGGCCTCAACGTCGTCCCGGCGATGTCCTTCATCAAGCCGCTCAGCGGCCAGTTCGAATACGTCACCCTCGGCGCGATGATCAGCGCCCCGTTCGGCCTGAAGACCGAATACGACGACGACTGGGTCGGCCGCTACCACGCGATCAAGTCGGACGTGAAGATCATCGACCTGACCCTGGCCGCGTCGATCGACCTGAGCGACCGCTTCTCGGTCGGCGCCGGCCTGATCTACGAGCACTCCGACGTGACCCTGTCGAACGCCATCGACTTCGGCACCGGCGTCTGCGCCAACCCGCAGACCCAGGCGCTGTGCTTCATGCCCGACCCGGTGACCGGCCCGTACGGCCCGCAGAAGCAGGACGGCAAGGTGTCGGTGAACGGCACCGACAACAGCTTCGGCTGGATCCTGGGCATGAACTGGCGCCCGACCGACAACCTGTCGTTCGGCTATGCGCACCGCTCGGAGATCGACCACGAAGTCCGCGGCAGCGCCGACTTCACCGTGCCCGGTACCGCGGCGTTCGTCACCAGCACCGGTGCCTACGTCGACACCGGCGCCGGCGCCAAGCTGACCCTGCCCAGCACCGACACCTTCAGCGCCACCTGGGACGTCAACGACAAGCTGTCGCTGATGGCCGAGGCCACGCTGGCCGGCTGGGATTCGCTGAAGGAAATCCGCATCGAGTTCGACAACCCGGTGCAGCCCGACGCGGTCGAGGACTACAGCTGGAAGGACAGCTGGTTCTACTCGATCGGCGCCGAGTACCGCTTGAACGAGCGCTGGACGCTGCGCGGCGGCGTCGCCCGCGACGACTCGCCGGTCAGCCTGCCGCACCGCACCCCGCGCATGCCCGACCAGGACCGCATGTGGTACTCGCTCGGTGCGACCTGGGCGGTCAGCGACAGCTTCGACATCACTGCCAGCTATTCGCGCATCCAGCTGGCCGATACCCCGAAGGTGGGCATCGCCTCGTCGAGCGGCTCGTACATCAGCGGCAAGTACGACGGCGGCGCGGACAACTACGGCATCTCGGCGCAGTTCCGCTTCTGACCGGCCTGTCGGCCGCAAACGAAAAGCCCCGCTTCGGCGGGGCTTTTTCATGTCCATGGTGGATCAGTTATCGCGCAGTTGCCCGGCGCGCCCGTCCGATGGCATGGGGGTAGGGTCGACCCGAGTCAGGGTACGCCCGGATGTTGAAGAAGGGCGCGCGCGGATAAGTTCGATCGCACACGGCTTTCGCAATGCCGCGGCGAGGATCAACCCGATGAGCATCACCAACGTGCAGGCAAACCCGGTTCACGATAACGCCCTGTGGGCGATGGACCGGTTCCCGATTCCGCTTCCGCCGCCGCCGAGGGCGGACGCGTCGCAGTTCACTGCCGATGACCTCTACCAGGAAGGGGGGCCGGTTCCCGAGGACATCGGCCAGAACTCGATCGGGGACTGCTACTACGTCGCCAGCCTGGGGGCGCTGGCGAACACCGAGGCCGGGCGCCAGCACATCCGCGATTCGATTTCCTACGATCCCGACACCGGGAACTACACGGTCACGCTGTACGTTAAGGGTCCGTTCGGCGTTCCCGTGCCGGTGCAGGTCGAGGTGACCCAGGCTGAACTTCAGGACAACATCGAACGCGGTGGCGGCAGCAACCTTGACAACAACGGCGGCGAAGGTGCGCTCTGGCCGGCCGTGATGGAAACCGCGTTCGCCAAGCTCAACGACAGCAATCCGGCCAACGGTCTGGATGAAGGCTACCGCGAGATCAGTGGCGGCAAGGCGCGCGACGCCATGTTCACGCTGACCGGCACGGACGGCGACGACGTCAGCAACGCATTCGTCTCGACCTTCGGGCCGGACGTGGCCTACGAGGTCATCAGACAGGCGATGGCGGACGGACGTCCGGTCACGCTGTCGACCGATCCGGAGAACAAGGGTGCGCCGGAGGATGGGCTGGCGGACAACCACGTCTACGTCGTGGAGGAAATCTACAAGGACGAAGACGGGCAGGTCATGGTGACCCTGCGCAACCCGTGGGGCCAGAACAATACCGAAGGCAAGACCAACGACAACCCGCTAATCACCGTGCCGCTGGAGCAGATCACGGAAGATGGCGGCTTCGAGTACTTCAACATCGGTCCGAACTGACGTTATTCTGCGGGACCGGGAGGTGGGCCGGATGTTCCGGACGATTCAGGTAGTGTCGCTCCTGCTGCTCCTGGCAGGCGTAGTGGTGTTGCAGGGCGTGGCCCGGGGTGGACAGACGATGGTTGACGAGCTGCCGGTCGTGCATGGTGCTGCCGACGTCCCGGAGACTGAGCTTGCGAAGGAGAAAGGGGCGCTGCGTGAATTCGTGGAGGGCTTCGTTCGCGATGGCGCGCGGGTCGAAGGCACGCGGTTCTTCCTGGTGCCGAGCAACACGCCATGGGTCGCGGTGGAGAGCGAACTGGGCAGTGCCATCGAAGCGGGCGGAACGATGCAGCGACAGCGGTTCGACTGGCACCGCCCCGGCTATGAGCTGGTGGATGTCTGGCAGGGTGATGGCCGGCGGATTGCGGTCGCGATGACATACGACGCCTTGCCCGACGGCAGGCGGTTGCTCGGATACTTCGAACTCGATCGATAGCCCGTCAGCCGGAGACAAGCAGACTCACTCGTTCCCACCCACCGAAGCACGGCGGACATCCGCAGGTGCCGCGTGGCAGTGCCGCGCAAGCAGCACCTACAAGCAGCACCTACTCGCCCAGCGTCAGCAGCGAGGCGTTGCCGCCGGCGGCGGTGGTGTTGATGGTGACGACCTTTTCGGTGGCGAAGCGCGGCAGGTAGTGCGGGCCGCCGGCCTTGGGGCCGGTGCCGGACAGCCGCTGGCCGCCGAACGGCTGCACGCCGACCACCGCGCCGACCTGGTTGCGGTTGACGTAGACGTTGCCGACCCTGGCGCGCGCGGCGATCCGCTCGACGGTTTCGTCGATGCGCGAGTGGATGCCCAGGGTCAGGCCGTAGCCGGTGGAGTTGATCGCGTCGATCACCTGGTCCAGCTCGCTGGCCTTCCAGCGGATCACGTGCAGCGCCGGGCCGAAGTTCTCGCGGTCGAGCTGCGACAGCGACTTGAGCTCCCACGCGCGCGGGGCGAAGTAGGTGCCGTGTTCGGTTTCCTCGCCCAGCCCGGCCTTGGCGATCAGCCGCGCCTCGGCCTGCATGCGCTCGGCGTGGCGGTCGAGCATGCCCAGCGCGTCGGCGTCGATCACCGGGCCGACGTCGGTGGACAGCTGGCCGGGGTCGCCGACCTTGAGCTCGGCCATGGCGCCGGCCAGCATGGTGATGACCTTGTCGGCGATGTCCTCCTGCACGAACAGCACGCGCGCGGCCGAGCAGCGCTGGCCGGCAGAGGTGAAGGCCGAGGCCATCACGTCCTTGACCAGCTGCTCGGGCAGCGCCGAGGAGTCGGCGATCAGTGCGTTCTGGCCGCCGGTTTCGGCGATCAGGGTGCCGATCGCGCCGTCGCGCGCGGCCAGTGCGCGGTTGATCGCCAGCGCGGTGCCGTTGGAACCGGTGAACACCACGCCGGCGATGCGCGCATCGCCGGTGAGCGCGGCGCCGACGGTGGCGCCGTCGCCGGGGACCAGTTGCAGCACCGCCTCGGGTACGCCGGCCTCGTGCAGCAGCTTCACCGCCTCGAAGCCGACCAGCGTGGTCTGCTCGGCCGGCTTGGCCAGCACGCTGTTGCCGGTGACCAGGGCCGCGGCGACCTGGCCGATGAAGATCGCCAGCGGGAAGTTCCACGGCGAGATGCAGGCGAACACGCCGCGTCCGGCCAGCTGCAGGGTGTTGGTCTCGCCGGTCGGGCCAGGCAGCGCTTCGGGCGCGACCAGGGTGCGGGCCTGGCCGGCGTAGTAGCGCAGGAAGTCGACCGCCTCGCGGACTTCGGCCACGCCGTCAGGGATGGTCTTGCCCGCTTCCCGGGTGCACAGCGCCATGAACTGCGGCATCCGCTGTTCCAGCAGGTCGGCGGCGTGCTCGAGGATGGCCGCGCGGCTGGCCACCGGCGTCGCGTCCCAGTCCGGCTGCGCGGCCGTCGCATTGGCCATGGCGCATTCGATCACGGCCGCGTCGGCCGGTTGCCAGTGGCCGATGACCTGGCGGCGGTCGGCCGGGTTGGAGACTTCCACCGCGGCCGTGGCCGGCGCAGGCGCGCCCGGCACCAGCGGGCCGGCACGCCAGTCGTCGCGCTGCGCTGCGTTGATCTGTTCGGCCAGCGCGCGCAGCTGCTCGTCGTTGGAAAGGTTGATGCCCATGGCGTTGTCTCGGTCGTGGCCCAGCGCGTGGTACAGCGCGCGCGGCAGCGGGATGCGCGGATGCGGGATGTCGTCGAACGCGGCCACGGTCTCGACCGGGTCGCGGACCAAGTCGTCGATCGGCACGTCCTCGTCGGTGATGCGGTTGACGAAGCTGGAGTTGGCGCCGTTCTCGAGCAGGCGCCGCACCAGGTACGGCAGCAGATCCTCGTGCGAGCCCACCGGCGCGTATACGCGGCAGGGCACGTCCAGGCGATCGGCCGGGATCACCTCGGCATACAGGTCGTCGCCCATGCCGTGCAGCTTCTGGAACTCGTAGCGGAAGCCGCCGGCGTCGTCGCGCGCACCGCCGGCCAGCGCCTGCGCCATGCGGTGCACGGCGGCGATGGTCTGCGCGTTGTGGGTGGCGAACATCGGGTAGATCGCGTCGGTCGCGCCGAGCAGGCGCCGGGCGCAGGCCTGGTAGCTGACGTCGGTGCTGGGCTTGCGGGTGAACACCGGGTAGCCGTCGATGCCCTCGACCTGGGCGCGCTTGACCTCGCTGTCCCAGTACGCGCCCTTGACCAGCCGCACCGGGATCCGGCGGCCGAGGCGGCGGGCGAGGTCGGCGATCCAGTCGATCACGAACGGTGCGCGCTTCTGGTAGGCCTGGACCACGATGCCGAAGCCGTTCCAGCCGGCCAGCGACGGGTCGGACAGCACCGCTTCGGACAGGTCCAGCGACAGCTCCAGGCGGTCGGCCTCCTCGGCGTCGATGGTCATGCCGATGCCGTGGCGCTTCGCGCGCCGGGCCAGGTCGAGGATGCGCGGCGCCAGCTCGGCCAGCACCCGCTGGCGCTTGGCGTGCTCGTAGCGGGGGTGCAGGGCCGAAAGCTTGACCGAAATCGACGGCGCGACGATCTCGTCGGCCAGGCGCTCGCCGCCGCCGAGCGCGTCGATCGCGCTGCGGTAGGCCTCGAGGTAGCGGTCGGCGTCCTGCTGCGTCAGCGCAGCCTCGCCGAGCATGTCGAAGGAATAGCGGTAGGCGGCGTTGCCGCCCTTGCGCGCGCGCGCAAGGGCCTCGGAAATCGTGCGCCCCATCACGAACTGGTGGCCCATGATTTTCATCGCCTGGCGCACGGCCAGCCGGATCACAGGTTCGCCGACCCGCCCGACCAGGCGCTTGAAGGCGCCGCGCACGTCGCGCTTGGTGGCGTCGGCCAGGTCCACCAGGTGCCCGGTCAGCATCAGGCCCCAGGTGGAGGCGTTGACCAGCACCGAGTCCGACTGGCCCATGTGGCGCTTCCAGTCGGCCTCGCCGAGCTTGTCGCGGATCAGCTTGTCGGTCGTTTCCTCGTCCGGGATCCGCAGCAGCGCCTCGGCCACGCACATCAGCAGCACGCCTTCCTCGCTGCCCAGGTCGTACTGGCGCATGAAGGCCTCGATCGCGCCCTGGTCGGCTGCCCGCGCCCGGACCCTGCGCACCAGGTCGGTGGCGGTGGCCCGGATCGCCTCCCGGTCGGCGTCCGGCAGGCGCGCCTGGTCCAGCATTTCGCGCACGTGGCCGGCTTCGTCCCGGGCCCAGGCCGCAGTGATGGCGTCCCGCAGCGCGGAGGGCCGCGGCGGGAGCTCGGGGGTCAGGATCGCGGTCACGGGGCACCCAGGCTCTTGAGGCCGGCGATTCTAGGCCTTTGGCGCGCGCGCGAACAATAGTGCTCACGCGCGCGACGCGCGTACGCGGGGCAAACCGCCGTTGCTTGCCGGCAAATGCCTGTCGCAGCTACCATTTGCAGGTTATCCGCAGCTCGTGACCGCTTCCTGCGCACGCACATGGGCCCTTCCGGGGCCGCGTGCCGGGCGGTTGCGTACTCGCCAGCCATGACGCCAACGAGGCATTCGGGGTTCGATGTGATGCAAGCCGGTCAGCTCAAATTCGCGCGTTTCAAGCAATGGGCCGCGGGCCTGTCCCTGCTCGCCGTGTCCGCGGGGGCCCTGGCCCAGCCGGCGCAGTCCACCGACCCGGTGGAATGGCAGCTCAACATGGGCCGCGGCGTGACCACGCTGTCCAACCATGCCTACGACGCGCACATGATGGCGCTGTGGATCTGCGTGGGCATCGGCGTGGTGGTGTTCGCGGCGATGGCCTACGCGATCTTCGCCTTCCGCAAGTCGAAGGGCGCGGTCGCCGCCACGTTCACCCACAACACCACCGCCGAGGTGATCTGGACGATCATCCCGGTGCTGCTGCTGATCGGCATGTCCTGGCCGGCCACCACCAAGCTGATCGCGATGTACGACACCCGCGATTCGGAGATGACGGTCAAGGTCACCGGCTACCAGTGGATGTGGAAGTACGAGTACCTGGGCGAGGACGTGTCCTTCACCAGCCGCCTCGACCGCGAGAGCGACCGCATCCGCCAGAGCGGCGAGCGCCCGACCGTCGAGCAGTCCCCGCATTACCTGCTCGACGTCGACAACGTGCTGGTGCTGCCGGTGGACACCAAGGTCCGCTTCGTGATCACCGCCGACGACGTCATCCATTCCTGGTGGGTGCCGGCGCTGGGCTGGAAGCAGGACGCGATCCCCGGCATCGTCAACGAGGCCTGGGCCGACATCCAGAAGCCCGGCATCTACCGCGGCCAGTGCGCCGAACTGTGCGGCAAGGACCACGGCTTCATGCCGATCGTGGTCAAGGCCGTGCCGAAGGCCGAGTTCCGCCAGTGGCTGGCCGCGCAGAAGGCCGGCAACGCCCCGGCGCCCGCCGCGCCGGCCGAGGCCCCCGCCCCCGAACAGACCGACGCCACGCCTGCCACCGCGCAGGCGGGCACCCAGGCCGACGCCGTCCCGGCCGGCTGACCGGCGACCGCAAGCCAGCCGCAACCACACGCCGACAGACAAGCACACCCGAGGTAGGCAGCACATGTCCACGTATCCCGCAGCCGCAGACAGCGCCCAGGTCCACGACGACCACGGCCACAAGCAGGGCTTCATCGACCGGTGGTTCTTCTCCACCAATCACAAGGACATCGGCACGCTGTACCTGCTGTTCAGCTTCACCATGGCGATCATCGGTGCGGCGTTCTCGGTGGTGATCCGCAGCGAGCTGGCGATCCCGGGCCTGCAGCTGGTCGACCCCGAATTCTTCAACCAGATGACCACCATGCACGCGCTGGTGATGATCTTCGGCGCGATCATGCCGGCCTTCGTCGGCCTGGGTAACTGGATGATCCCGCTGCAGATCGGCGCGCCGGACATGGCGCTGCCGCGCATGAACAACTGGTCGTTCTGGATCCTGCCGTTCGCCTTCATCATGCTGCTGGGCACGCTGTTCCTGCCCGGCGGCGCGCCGGCCGGCGGCTGGACGATGTACCCGCCGCTGATGCTGCAGGGCGGCGCCAACGTCGCCTTCACCATCCTGGCCGTGCACATGATGGGCATCAGCTCGATCATGGGCGCGATCAACATCATCGCCACCGTGCTCAACATGCGCGCGCCGGGCATGGACCTGCTGAAGATGCCGCTGTTCACCTGGAGCTGGCTGATCACCGCCTTCCTGCTGATCGCGGTGATGCCGGTGCTCGCCGGCGCGGTGACGATGCTGCTGACCGACAAGTTCTTCGGCACCTCGTTCTTCAACGCGGCCGGCGGCGGCGACCCGGTGATGTACCAGCACATCTTCTGGTTCTTCGGCCATCCCGAGGTCTACATCATGATCCTGCCGGCGTTCGGCATCGTCAGCGAGATCATCCCGACGTTCTCGCGCAAGCCGCTGTTCGGCTACCAGGCGATGGTCTACGCGCTGGCCTGCATCGCGTTCCTGTCGTTCATCGTGTGGGCGCACCATATGTTCGCGGTGGGCATGCCGCTGGGCGGCGAGGTCTACTTCATGTTCGCGACGATGCTGATCTCGGTGCCCACGGGCGTGAAGATCTTCAACTGGGTCAGCACCATGTGGAAGGGCTCGCTGACGTTCGAGACGCCGATGCTGTGGTCGCTGGCGTTCGTGGTGCTGTTCGCGATCGGCGGCTTCTCCGGGCTGATGCTCGCGATCGTGCCGGCCGACTTCCAGTACCACGACACCTACTTCGTGGTCGCGCACTTCCACTACGTGCTGGTCACCGGCGCACTGTTCGCGATCATCGCCGCGATCTACTACTGGTGGCCGAAGTGGACCGGCCGCATGTACAACGAGTTCTGGGGCAAGGTCCATTTCTGGTGGACGCTGGTGTTCGTCAACCTGCTGTTCTTCCCGCAGCACTTCCTGGGCCTGGCCGGCATGCCGCGCCGCATCCCGGACTACAACGTCGTGTTCGCCGACTGGAACCTGATCAGCTCGATCGGCGCGTTCGGCATGTTCATCACGCCGTTCATGATGTTCCTGATCCTGTGGAGCTCCAAGCGCAGCGGGGTCAAGGCCACCGCCGGCGTGTGGGAAGGCGCCAAGGGCCTGGAGTGGACCGTGCCGTCGCCGGCGCCGCACCACACCTTCAGCACGCCGCCGGTGATCCGCGACGGTGACCTGGCGCACGGCGACATCAACCACTGATCGACGTGACCCTGGCCATGTCCCCCGCCGACCACCACGATGACAACCGCCGGCCCGCGCGCGGCGCCGGCGTGCGCCGGACCGCGCTGGTCGTGGCGGCGATCGCGGTGCTGATCTACATCGGCTTCATCCTCACCGGGGTGTTGGCGAGATGAGCGGATCCGGCGACGGGCAGAAGGCACAGGGCCGCGGCACCGCCAAGATGGTGGGCGTGGCGATCGCCGCCTTCGCCTTCACCTTCTCGCTGGTGCCGCTGTACCGGGTCGCCTGCGAGAAGGTGTTCGGCATCCGCGTCGAGAACGCCGCGATCGGCAGCGACCGCGCCGTCGCGCTCGGGGCGGGCAAGTCCGACCGCGTCATCACCGTGCAGTTCGACGGCGGCGTGAACTCGAAGCTGCCGTGGTCGTTCCATCCCGAACAGGTGAGCATGAAGGTGCGTCCAGGCGAGCAGTACGACACCACCTTCTACGCCCGCAACGACGGCAAGCGTGCCATCGTCGGCAATGCCGTGCCCTCGATCGCGCCGGCGCGCGCGTCGGGCTACTTCAGCAAGACCGAATGCTTCTGCTTCACCGCGCAGACGCTGCAGGCGGGCGAGGCGCGCGACATGCCGGTGCGCTTCATCATCGCCCCGGACCTGCCGGAAGAGATCCACACGATCACCCTGTCCTACACTTTCTTCAAGAACAACGAACTGACCGCGCAGCTCGGCGCGGCCGGTTCGGCCACCGCCTCGCGCGCCGCGCCCTGACCCGCAAGACCGAACGGAACGACAGCCATGGCCCAAGCCCAAGCCACCCACGACACCAACGTCTACTTCGTGCCGCACCACAGCCGCTGGCCGGTGTTCGCGTCGGTGTTCCTGTTCGTCACCATGTACGGACTGGCCAGCTGGTTCAACGAGACCAGCTTCGGCAAGGGGATGTTCTTCGTCGGCATCGCCGGCCTGATCGCGATCCTGTTCAAGTGGTTCGCCGACGTGATCCTCGAGTCGGTGTCGGGCTACTACAACAAGCAGGTCGACGGCTCGTTCCGGATGGGGATGGTGTGGTTCATCTTCTCCGAGGTGATGTTCTTCGGCGCCTTCTTCGGCGCGCTGTTCTACGCCCGCCAGTACGCGCTGCCGTGGCTGGGCGGCGCGGGCGACGGCGTGATGACCAACGCGCTGCTGTGGGACGGCTTCAGCGCGGCGTGGCCGAGCTCCGGCCCCGGCCAGGTCGGCGGCCACTTCCAGACCATCCCGGCCTGGGGCCTGCCGCTGCTCAACACCCTGATCCTGCTCACTTCGGGCGTGACCGTGACCATCGCGCACCACGCGCTCAAGGCCGGCCACCGCAAGCAGCTGCTGGTGTTCCTCGGACTGACCGTGCTGCTGGGCTGCACGTTCCTGTTCTTCCAGATCGAGGAGTACATGCACGCCTACACGGAGCTGAACCTGACTCTGGGTTCGGGCATCTACGGCTCGACGTTCTTCATGCTCACCGGCTTCCACGGCGCGCACGTGACGCTGGGCACGATCATGCTGGCGATCATCTGGCTGCGCTGCGCCAGGGGCCACTTCAACAAGGACAACCACTTCGCGTTCGAGGCGGTGGCCTGGTACTGGCATTTCGTCGACGTGGTGTGGCTGGGCCTGTTCCTGTTCGTCTACGTGCTGTAAGAAAAGCCGCGCTCCGATTTCCCTCCCCTTCAAGGGGGTGAAGAGGAGCGTTTGCGAGCCACTGGCTCGCGCGACGATGAACGCCCCGCGCGCTGCGCGTGGCCGGACAGCAAGGGTGGGGATGGGTTTCCGGAACGCAGCAGCGAACCCCATCCCCATCACGGCCTTCCCCTTGAAGGGGAAGGAGAAAGACTCGCTCGCGGAAAGCCGGCTCGCGGCCGGCGGAGTGACTTACCCCTGAATCCCGTGCGGCGTGATCCAGCCCATCCAGATCGCCAGGATCACCAGCAGGATCAACGCGACCGACAGCGCGATGCGCTTGGTCAGCGCGTTCACGGTGCGCTTGGTCTGGCCCTTGTCGACCAGCATGTAGTACAGCCCAGCGCCGAGGTTCCAGAGGATGACGAGCAGGAAGGCAACGATCAGCAGGGTTTTCAGCGAATCGTTCATCTCGGTCTCCGGGCGGGGCGTGGTGGGCGCATGAGCGGATTATCGCAGGCGCGGGAGTGGTGCGCGTGAGCCGGCGCCGCAATCTCGTCGCGTGGTGGCTGCTGGCCGTGCTGGTGGCGGCCGGTCTGGCGTCGCTGGGTTTCTGGCAGCTGGATCGCATGCACCAGAAGCAGGCGATGCTCGACGCGGTGCAGCAGGTGCTCGTGCAGCGCTCGCCACGGCCGCTGGCCAGCGCCGCGGACGCGGCGCGCGCGCGCGATTACGACTGGGCCGCGGGCGGCGGCAGCTTCGTGGACGCGCCGCCGGTGCTGCTGGACAACCAGCAGCGCGACGAGCGCCCCGGCGTGCGCGTTTACCGCGTGTTCCAGCCGTCCGCGCCGCACGCCGCGCCGCTGCTGGTGGAACTGGGCTGGCTGCCGCTGCCGGGCGACCGCACGCTGCCGCCGGTACCGCGCCCGCAGGGCGGGCTGGAGGTCGCCGGCCTGCTGGCGCCGCCGCCGTCGCACGGCATCATGGCCGCGGTGGCCACGCCGCAGGCCGGCGGGCCACTGCTGGCCACCGGGCTGGACACGGCCGCGCTTGGCGCGCAGCTGGGCCAGCCGTCACTCGCGCCGCGGGTGCTCAAGCTCGACCCGGACCTGCCGCTGGGCTATGCACGCGACCTGGACGTGCTGCCCAACACGCTGCCGCCGGAACAACACTTGGGCTACGCCGTGCAGTGGTTCGCGCTGGCGCTGGCGGTGCTGGTGATCACGCTGCTGCTGACCCTGCGCAAGCGCAAACCGGAGAGGACCGGTCCATGAACGACAACGACAGCCATCGCGACGGGGGCAACCGCCTGGTCATGTTCGCGGTGATCGCGATTTTCCTCGGCGGCATGCTGGTCGCCGGCGCGCTGCGCTTTTCCGGCTGGCAACCGTCGGGGATGAAAAACAACGGAGAGCTGCTGCAGCCGCCGACGGACCTGCGCGGGTCCACGCCCGTGCTCGCCACCGGTGGCGAATACGCGTGGAACCCGGCCGAACGCCGCTGGCGCATCCTGGTGGCGCCGCCGGCCGGCTGCGCGGACGCATGCGTCGAGCTGGCGCGCGAACTCGACCTGGTCTGGCGCCTGTTCGGCACCAAGGCCGACGAAGTCGACCTGCTCTGGCTCGGCGCGCCGCCGCAGGGCGCCATCGACAACGCCGCCACGCGCGTGCTGCGGCGCGACCCCGCGCTGCGCGCGAAGCTGCCCGGCGTCGACGATCCGGCCGGCGTGCCGGTGTACGTAATCGACCCGAACGGCTTCGTCATCCTGCGCTACGCTCCCGGCTTCGATCCGGGCGGGCTGCGCGCGGACGTGGCAAAACTGCTGAGACTGATGTGACCCGTTGCCCATGACCACCCAAGCCAAACCGCCGGCGATCCGCTATGCCAAGCCGGGCGTGTACCGCCACTTCCACCGCATCGCCTGGCTGGCGGTGGCGCTGGCGCTGGGGGTGATCGTGTTCGGTGCGTTCGTGCGCCTGTCCAACGCCGGCCTGAGCTGCCCCGACTGGCCGACCTGCTACGGGCGCGCCGCGTGGCCGACCGCGACCAGCGGCGCGATCGATCACGTCGCCACCGCGATCCGCCCGGTGGAAGTTCACAAGGCCTGGCGCGAGCAGCTGCACCGCATGATCGCCGGCAGCCTCGGCGTGCTGGTGCTGGTGCTGGCCCTGCTGGCGGCGCGCAAGCGCCCGCGCGGCGTGCTGCAGGTGGCTGCTGCGGCGGTGCTGGTGGCGCTGGCGATCCCGCTGTACATGCGCGGCATGCACGCGGCGGCCTCGGCGCTGGCGATCGCGGGCGAGGCGATCCTGCTGTTCGCGGCGTTGCGCTGGTCGAACATCGACCTGTCGCGCACCGCGGCCCTGACCCTGGCGGTGATCATCTTCCAGGCGCTGCTGGGCATGTGGACGGTGACCTGGCTTCTCAAGCCGATCGTGGTGATGGGCCACCTGCTCGGCGGGCTCACCACGTTCGCGCTGCTGGCATGGATGGCCTGGCGGGCGACGCATTCGCCGATCCGGCTGGCCGATGCGCTGCAGCTGCGGCGCTGGGTGGTGGCGGTGCTGGTGCTGCTGGCGGTGCAGATCGCGCTGGGCGGCTGGACCAGCGCCAACTACGCCGCGCTGGCCTGCGCCAACGATTTCCCCAAGTGCGTGGGCCAGTGGTGGCCGCCGCATGATTTCCGCGAAGGCTTCGTACTGTGGCGCGGGATCGGCGTGGACTACGAGGGCGGCATCCTCGACGGCGCCTCGCGCATCGCGATCCAGCTGGTGCACCGGATGATGGCGGTGGTCGCGTTCACCGGATTGATCGCGCTTGCGGTGCGGCTGCTGCGCACGCCGGGGCTGCGCGGCTGGGCGGTGCTGCTCGCGCTGCTGGCCTGCAGCCAGGTCGCGCTGGGCATCGCCAACGTCAAGCTGTCGCTGCCGCTGGACGTGGCGGTGGCGCACAACGCCGGCGCCGTGCTGCTGCTGTTCGTGCTGGTGTCGCTGCTGGCACGGCTGCGGGCGATCGACTGATGAAGGGCATCGCCGGCCAGTACTGGGAGCTGACCAAGCCACGCGTGGTGTCGCTGATCGTGTTCACCGCGGTGGTGGGCATGTTCCTGGCCGTGCCCGGGCTGCCGCCGCTGCGCGAAAGCGTGTTCGGCCTGCTCGGCATCTGGCTGGCGGCGGCCTCGGCCGCGGCGATCAACCACCTGATAGACCAGCGCATCGACAAGGTGATGGCGCGCACCGCCAACCGGCCGCTGGCCACCGGCACGCTGAAGCCGGCGCAGGTGCTGGCGTTCGCGGTGTTCCTGGGCGCGGCGTCGATGACGATCCTGATCGCGCTGGTCAACCCGCTGACGGCGGCACTCACGTTCGCGTCGCTGATCGGCTACGCGATCGTCTATACCGGCTTCCTCAAGCGCGCCACGCCGCAGAACATCGTCATCGGCGGCATCGCCGGCGCGGCGCCGCCGCTGCTGGGCTGGGCCGCGGTGACCAACATGCAGGGGCCGTGGGACTGGGCCTACGCGTGGCTGCTGGTGCTGATCGTGTTCACCTGGACGCCGCCGCACTTCTGGGCGCTGGCGATCTTCCGCCGCGCCGACTACGCGCGAGCGCTGGTGCCGATGCTGCCGGTGACCCACGGCGTGAAGTACACGCGCTGGCAGATCCTGCTCTACACCGTGCTGCTGTTCGTGGTGACGATGCTGCCGGCGATCGTCGGCATGAGCGGCTGGTTCTACCTCGGCGGTGCGATCGTGCTGGGCGCGATGTTCCTGTGGTACGCGTGGAAGCTGATGGATCCGCCGGACGAATTCTTCGCCATGCGCGTGTTCAATTATTCGGTGGTGTACCTGATGGCGCTGTTCGCGTTCCTGCTGCTCGACCACTGGCTGATGCCGTGGCTGGCGCCTGCGGCGGGGCTGGAATTCGTGCCGGCCTGACCTGCGCGCCAGCGTGCCGCCGTCGCGGAATGACGCGGCGCCCACAACCTGTGGTTATGGCCTGTCCCTGTTTTTTCGCTGGCAGCCTGCGCAGGCTTGTGCCTATGCTCGGGTCGTATCAGGGGTGTCGGGCCGTGCGTCCGGCCGGTGCACGCATGCGGGAGCAGGGGTTCGCGCGCGCTGTCCGGGCCGGTTTTCCGGCCGACATGGGGGAATCCACTGCATGCCGGTTGCCCGGCCGCGGCGGTTCCAGGGCAACACACATCCGGGGAAAACGTCATGAACAAGCGTCAGGGTCGGATCACTCCCACCGTGCTGGCCACTGCTGTGCTGTTTGCGCTGTCCGGCGCGGCGGCCGCGCAGGAAGCGGGAAATGCGGCCGAGGCGGCGCCAGCAGCGGATGCACAGTCGCAGGCGGCGCGGTCCGCGACGCCCACGACCCTCGACAAGGTGGTCGTGACCGGTACCCGCGTCAGCAATCGCACACAGGCCGAATCGCTGGTGCCGATCGACGTGATTCCCAACGAGATCCTCAACCAGTCCGGTGCGATCGACCTGGGCAGCGCGCTCGACGTCGCCGTCCCGTCGCTGAATTTCCCGCTGGCGTCGATGTCCGACACGTTCGCGTTCACGCGGCCGTTCCAGATGCGCGGCCTCAACAGCGACCAGGTGCTGATCCTGGTGGATGGCAAGCGCTGGCATTCCAATGCGCTGATGCTGACGCTCGGCCAGGTCGGCCAGGGTTCGCAGGGCGTGAACATCGGCACGATCCCGATCGGCGCGATCGACCACATCGAGGTCCTGCGTGACGGTGCCTCGGCGCAGTACGGCTCGGACGCGCTGGCCGGCGTCATCAACATCATCCTCAAGAAGGGCGCCGAAGGCGGCGAGTTGCAGGCCAGCTACGGCAAGTATTCGGCCGGCGACGGCGACCGTTCGCGGGTGCAGGGCGACGTCGGCTTTTCGCTGGGCGCGAACGGCTGGCTGCGGGTTGCCGTGGAGGCGGCCGACCAGCAGCCGACCAACCGCGCCGGCCTGGACAACCGGCCCGGCTTCACCGAGCTGGGCAAGAAGTTCCGGGTCGGCATCCCCGAATCCAACAGCTACAACTCCTTCCTCAGCTGGCAGTATGACTTCACCCCGAACGTGAGCCTGTACGGGTCCGGACACTACGGCAGGCTCGTGGCAGAGCCGATGGCGTTCTACCGCTACGGCATGAATTCGCCGGAGCCCAAGGACCCGCTGATGCAGTACATCTTTCCGGATGGCGACGGCTTCCAGCCGGTGGAGCACGGCGATTCGCGCGACAAGAGCTTCGTCACCGGGCTGCGCGGCGAGACCGAGGGCGGCTGGAACTGGGACGTCAGCGCCAACTGGGGCGCCAACCGCGTGTCCTACGGCACCTTCAACACGGTCAACTTCGCGTTCTGGAACGACTTCGGCTACAGCCCGACCGACATCCACGACGGCGTGTTGACCTCGTCGCAGGCCAGCTTCGATGTCGCCTTCGCCAAGTCGCTGGGCGACAACTGGGACCTGGGCTTCGGCGCGCAGTACCTGCGCCAGCGCTACGAGATCGTGGAGGGCGAGTTGGCCTCGTGGTACGTGGGCAATTCCGGCGTCACCGGCGCCGCCCAGGGGTTTGCCGGCTGGGGGCCGCAGGACGCGAGCGACAATTCGCGGCATTCGGTCGCCGAGTATGTGCAGCTGGAAGGCAACCTCACCGAACGGCTGAGCACGTCGCTGGCGCTGCGCCACGAGGACTACTCGGACTTCGGCACCAACACGTCCTACGCGCTGTCCGGGCGCTATGACTTCGACAACGGATTCGCCGTGCGCGGAACGGTCTCGACCGGCTTCCGCGCGCCGGGGCTGGGACAGCAGCACGGTTCGGCCACCACGTCCGTGTCGTATCCGGAAGGCAACTCGCTGGGCCTGCCCGAGGGCATCTACCTGCGCGGCCTGGTGCCGGTCGACAACGAACTGGCCCTGCTGCTCGGCAGCGAGCCGCTGAAGCCGGAAACCACGCGCAGCTACACCATCGGCGCGGTGTGGAACCCGGTGCCGTCGTTCACCACCACGGTTGACCTGTACCAGATCAACCTCAAGGACCGCATCCTGATGTCGAGCTCGATGTCGCTGGTCGCGGACTCGGTCAAGGAATACCTGGCCGACAACGGCATCGACAACCCGCAGTACGTGGCCCTGGCCTACTTCACCAACGCCGCGGAAATGCGCATCCGCGGCATCGGCGTCGTCTCCAACTACTTCCGCGACCTCGACAACGGCGCCAAGTTCGAAACCACGGTCAACTGGTCGTACCACAAGAACGAAGTGACCGGCGTGCGCCCCAACCCGCCGGTCCTGGATTCTCTCGGCGACGTCGGTTTCCACCGCATCACGCGCAGCCAGACCAAGGGGCTGCTCGCCGACCAGATGCCGCGTTCCAAGTTCATCTGGACCAACTCGTACACCAAGGGCAACTGGGGGTTCAGCGCCACTGCGCTCCGCTACGGGAGGGTGACCGAGTACAGCTCGACCAGTTCGGAATTCGACGACCTCTACCCGTCCAAGTGGATCTTCAACGCGTCGATGGACTACCACCGCGACAACTGGACGTTCACGCTGGGCGCCGACAACGTCTTCGACACCTATCCGCAAAAAGCGCCCGACGGCAGCGACTTCCACGGCATCTTCCGCTATCCGAGCAGCTCGCCGTTCGGGTCGCAGGGCGCCTTCGTCTACGGGAAGGTCAAGTACAACTGGTAGGCCTTCCCTGGCAGGGCACTCCGCGCGGCGCGGCGGCATCGTCCGCCGCGCGACGGCCGCGGAGCGGCGTCAGCCGGCGCGCTGCGCCTGCAGCAGTTCGCGCAGTTCGGCCTTGTCGGCGTCGTCGAGCCCGGATTCGCGCTGCTTGCCCTGCAGCTCGGCGACCCGCTGCTGCAGGGTCTGGCGGTCAAGCTGCGCCATCGCGCCGATGAATTCCTCGTGCCAGTCGGCTTCTTCGCCGGGCACGGTCTGGCTGGCCAGCTTCTGCAGCGCCTCGCCTTCCTCGCGTTCGGCGAAATGCTCCAGCAGCGCGCCGGTGGAAATGTCCGGGCGCGCGTTGACCACGGCGATCAACTCGGTCAGCAGTTCGACGCCCGGCTGACGCAGGGCGACGAAGCGATACGGCGGCTGCAGCTGCAGCGCCAGCGCCGGCTTCTGCAGCAGCAGGGTGATCGCGCTGCGGACCAGGCTGCGTTTGGGCGTTGCGCCGGCGTGCGGGCGGTGCACCCGCTGCGCCGGCACGTGGGTCGCGGGCGCGGCACTGCGCGCGCCGACGCCGGTCAGCTCGGTCAGGCGCTGGCGCATCAGGTCGGCGAAGGCGCCGTCGGGGATCTGCGCCAGCATCGGCCTGGCGCGCTCGGCCAGCCGCGCCTTGCCGTCGAGCGTGGACAGGTTCACGTCGGCGGCCAGCGAGTCGAACAGGAACTGCGACAGCGGCGTGGCCTCGCGCAGGCGCGCGTCGAAGCCGCCGCTGCCCTCGCTGCGCACCAGCGTGTCCGGGTCCTCGCCTTCGGGCAGGAACAGGAAGAACGCCTGGCGCCCGTCGCGCATGCGCGGCAGCACCGATTCCATCGCGCGCGTGGCGGCCTTGCGCCCGGCGTTGTCGCCATCGAAGCAGAAGTACACGTCCGGGGCGTTGCGGAACAGCAGTTCGGCGTGGTCGGGCGTGGTCGCGGTGCCGAGCGTGGCCACGGCCGTGGTGACGCCGTGCTGGAACAGCGCGACCACGTCCATGTAGCCCTCGACCACGATCAACCGCTCGATGCGCGAGTTCGCCTGCCGCACCTGCCACAGGCCGTACAGTTCGCGGCCCTTGTGGAACAGCGCGGTCTCGGGCGAGTTGAGGTACTTGGGCGAGGCGTCGGCGTCGAGCACGCGCCCGCCGAAGGCGATCGGGCGCCCGCGGCGGTCGTGGATCGGGAACATCACCCGGTCGCGGAACTTGTCGTAGACGTTGCCGCGGTCGTTCTTGGAGAACAGCCCGGCGCGTTCGAGCAGGTTCATGCGCCGCGCGTCGGTGCCCAGCGCGTCGCGCAGTGCGGAGAAGCCGTCGGGCGCGTAGCCGATCGCGAACTGCTCGCGGATCGCCTTGTCCACGCCGCGGCCATCGAGGTAGGCGCGCGCCTTCGCGCCTTGCGGCGCACTGCCGGCCAGGTGCTTGCGGAAGAAATGCGCGGCGGCTTCCAGCGCGCCGAACAATTCCTTGGCATCGGAGTTCTCGTTGCGCTGCTGCGTCTCGCGCGGCACCTCGATGCCGGCACGCTTGGCCAGCTCGTCCACCGCGTCGAGGAACTCGAGGCGGTCGTAGTTCATCAGGAACGAGATCGCCGTGCCGTGCGCGCCGCAGCCGAAGCAGTGGTAGAACTGCTTGGTCGGCGAGACCGTGAACGATGGCGAGCGTTCGTCGTGGAACGGACAGCGCGCCGAGTACTCCTTGCCCTGCCGCTTGAGCGGCACGCGCGCGTTGATCACCTCGACGATGTCCGTCCGGGCCAGGAGGTCGTCGATGAAGGCATCGGAGAGCCGCGCCATCTCAGCCGGCCCCCAACCGCCAGGTCGTTGCGCCGGCCGCCGGACTCCTGCCACGCGCTGCGGCGCGCCAACCCGCATCACGATTCGTGTTCGCGGGGGCGCGGTCGTCGATGAAGGCGTCGGACAGGCGGGCCATGCCGCCATGATCGCATTTGCCGGGCGTCGCCGGCGGCCGGCTCAGGCGTTCGCGGCCGGTACCGCCGGGTCCGCCGCCGGCGCGGCGGCGGCGAGCATCCGCTCGTCGATCACCGCCGTGATCAGCGCGCCGAGGAAGAACACCGCGGCGGCGTAGTACATCCACACCAGCAGCAGCACCAGCGCGCCCATCGAGCCATAGGCGCTGCCCGGCGCGGCCTGCGCCAGGTACAGGCCGATCGCCCAGCGCCCGAGCACGAACAACCCCGAGGTGACCAGCCCGCCCAGCAGCGCCTGGCGCCAGCGCACGCGGCGGTCGGGCAGGTAGTGGTAGAGGAAGGCGAAGGCGGCGGTGTACAGCGCCAGCGAGGTCAGGTTGCCCAGCACCGGCAGGATCGCCGGCAGCCAGGCGAACACTACCTGCAGCGCCGTGGTCAGGCTCATCGAGACGATCAGCAGGAAGCCCAGCGACAGCACCACGCCGAACGACAGCACGCGCTTGCGCAGCCACGCCCACAGGCCGCCGGGCAGCTCGCGGGCGTCGCCGCGGAAGATCAGGTTGAGTGCGGCCTGCAGCCGCGCGAACACGGCGGTGGCGCCGACGAACAACAGCGCCGTGCTCCACAGTCCGGCCAGCGAGCCGACGTCGGGCCGGGTCTGCGCGTTGGCGATCACGGTGGCGGCCACGTCGCGCGCGCCGGTGCCGGCCAGGTCGCCGACCTGGCGCATCAGCTCGTCCTGCGCCGACGGGTACAGCGAGGCTGCCAGCCACAGCAGCAGCACCAGCAGCGGCGCCAGCGAGATCAGGGTGTAGAACGAGAGCGCTGCGGCGTGGGTGAGCAGGTCGGTCTCGACGAAGCGGCGCCCGAGCGCGACGGGAAGGCTTTCCTGCAGGCGCTGCAAACGCTGGCGGACATGTTCGCGTGAAAATTGCATTGCGTGAGGATAGGCGGGCGGCGTGGAGGAAATGTTCAGCGCCGGCTGCGCGACGTCACAGATGGGGCGGCCGGCCTTCGCCGCGGCCGCCGCCGGGCCGGATCAGGCTGCCGGGGCGTCTCGTGTCCGCGCCGGCAGCGCCCAGACGCTGTTGGGATCGCCGTTGAAGCCGCGCCGCAGCGTCGCCCGCGCCATCGCCCGGAACGCCAGCGCGAACGCCAGCGCCGCGGCATCGACGGCGAAGCGGTGCCAGTGCCCGTTCGCGAACGCCGCGAACAGGTGCTCGCCCGAGCCGATCGCGCCGGCCACCGGGATCGCCAGCGTCAGCAGCGCGCACAGCCACAGCAGCTCGTGCCCGGCGCGCGCCGGCGGACGCGCGAAGGCCCAGGCGATGCCGGCGAAGAACACGAGGAAGTAGGCGCGCGGCGCCCACGCGTCCGGCAACAGCGCGCCGGCCAGGAACGACGCCGACACGCCGGCCACGCAGCCCAGGCACACGCCCAGCGTCAGCGCCGCCATGAACCGCGTGCGCCGTGGCTGCTCCACCTGCCGCCGCTTGCGCCGCGCCTCGATCCACAGCAGGTTGCCGCTGTAGAACAGGAACGCGCCGGCCAGTCCCAGCACGAAGTACAGCCACTTCACCGCTGCGTGGCCGAACGTGCCGAAGTGCAGCGAGTACAGCGCATACAGGAACGCGCGCCCGGGGCTGTAGGCCGTGGGCTGGGTGCTGTCGACGACCTCGCCGGTCGTCGCGTCCATCGCCACCGCGCCGGCGGTGCTCAGCCGGCGCTGGTCCAGGTCGCCGTAGACGATGGCGCGCGCATTGGCGTCGCCGGCGCCGTGGTAGTCGACCGAATTGGGCACCATTCCCGGGATGGTCGCCTCCGCGCGCTGCAGCAGCCCGGCCATCGGCAGCATCGGCCTGGCGACGCCGGCCTCGGCGACGTGCGGGGTCACCTCGAAGTCCGGCCCCAGCACCTGGAACAGCTTGCCCTCGTAGACCAGCGACTGGAACGGCACCAGGATCAGCAGGCCGATCGTCAGCACCGCCCCGGTCCAGGCGAGGACGACGTGGAACGGCAGCGACAGCACGCCGATCACGTTGTGCGCGTCCTGCCACAGCCGCTTGACGTTGCGGCCGATGCGCAGCGCGAACAGGTCGCGGACGAAGGTCGGCGCGTAGATCACCACGCCGCTGACCAGCGCCAGCCCGTACAGCACGCAGATGATGCCGAACAGATAGCTGCCGGGCAGGCGCGGCAGCCCCGCGGTGAAATGCAGGTCGTAGACGAAATCGACGAAGCCGGTGCGCGGCGGGGTTTCGCGCAGTGCGTCCGCGGCGTCGAGCACGAACCGGCGCTGCTCGCCGGTCGCCTCGTTGTACAGGTAGGCCGACGGCTGCGGGCCGTGGTCGCCGGGCAGCACCACGAACAGGCCCAGCTCCGGATCCGGGTCCGTGGCCAGTACCGCATCGAGCAGCGCCTGCGAGCGGCCCACCGGGTCCGCGACCGGCTGCGTGCCGGCCGGCCGCTGCCAGTCGCCCAGCTCATGGGTGAACACGGTGATCGCGCCGGCGTAGAACGCGATGAACAGCGCCATGCCGGCGACCAGTCCCACCCAGGTGTGCACCGACAGGAAGATCCGTAGCGTGGCGGCTTTCACGATGGCATCTCCGCGGCCCAGCCCAGTGCCTTGGCCAGCTGGATCAGGCCGAAACACAGCAGCGTCGCCCCGCCCATCCACAGCCACGCGCGGCGGCCGTTGCGGGCGAGGAACGCCAGTGACATCACCGCGATCCACACCGGGAACGCGAGCAGCAGCCAGGGCAGGGTGGTGCGGGTGATGTCGCCCGGCCACAGCAGCGCGACCAGGCCGATGACCGCGACCGTCAGCGGCAGGCCGAGCAGCGCAGCGGCCAGCGACTTGGCCCACATCGTCGCGGACTTAGTCCACATGGCCGCGCGCCTCCCGCGGTTCGCCGCGCAGCTGTCGCCAGGCGTCGAGCCAGGGCAGCAGCACCGCCGCCAGCATGATCGCGGTCAGCACCGAGAACACGCCGGCCGTGACGCCCATCGCGACGCTGCCCGCGGCGATCGCGGCCGCCGCGCACAGCGTGGCCGCGATGCGCAGCGCGCCCGCGTGGCCCTGCGCGCGCGGCCACAGCCGCTGGTGCGGGCTGGCCAGGTAGAACCCCAGCGCCGACAGCAGCGACAGCAGCAGCCAGGCCGCGGTCATGCCGGCAGCCCCGCAACGCAATGCCCCATCGGCCCGCTCGTCGCGTTGCGTCGCGCCATCAGAACCGCCAGTTCAGGCTGAGGGTGTAGTTGCGCGGTGCGCCGTAGTAGCCGCTGTAGCGCAGGGTGTTGATGTACTTCTCGTCGCCGAGGTTGCGCACGTTCAGGCGCAGCGTGGCGTCGGTCCGGAAGTCCCAGGCGACGAAGCCGTTGAGCACCGTGTAGCTGTCCTGGCGCACGGTGAAGCCGCTGGATTCGACGTTGGAGATCGTGCTCTGCCAGCGTCCGCCAAATCCGAACGACAGCGCGCGGTAGCCCGGCAGACGCGCGCTGAGCAGCAGGTTGGCGGTGCGCCGCGGCACCCACGAATAGGTGTCGTCGCCGTCCAGGCCATCGAGCTTCAGCGCGGTGTAGCCGAACACCAGGTCGACGTCGTCGCCGAGCTTGCCGACCGCTTCGAACTCGACGCCCTTCGAGCGCACGTCCACCGGCGCGTAGATGGTCGAGCCGAACTCGTTGTACTGGCCAGTGGGCGTGGCCAGCCCGTCCTGGTCGGCCTTGAACACCGCCAGCGTGGTCAGCAGGCGCTTGTCGAGCCAGTCGGCCTTGATCCCGGCCTCGTAGTTCACGCCCTGGCTGGCGTCGAGGTAGCGGTTGTCGGCGTCGACCTGGTCCTGCGGCTGGTAGATGTCCGAATAGCTGACGTAGCCGAGCACGTGTTCGTTGAAGTCGAAGGTCAGGCCGCCGTAGGGACTGGTGTGGCTGGTGGTCTGGTCGAAGGCAAGGTCGTAGGAGTTGCCGTCGCGCCGGTACTGGGCGTAGTTGGCGCCGACGATGGCCTTGAAGCGGTCGCCCAGCGCGATCCGGGTGGCGCCGAAGGCGCGCTTGAGGTGCTGGTTCAACACCGAGTAGAGCGCGGCGTCGCCCCAGGCCGGCTCCGGGAGGGCATCGGTGTCGTACGGGAACGCCGGCAGCGGGCCCCAGGCGGGCGACGAGAAGTCGGCGCTGCGTTCCCAGCTGTTCGATTCGCTGCGGGCGATGCTCGCGCCCAACATCACTTCCTGGTCGCGGCCGAACAGCTCGAAGTGGCCGTCGAGCGTCGCCGCGCCCAGGTGGGCGGTGGCCTCGTCGTTGCCGCCCCACGGATAGCCGACCAGGCCCAGGCCGGTGTCCGGGTCGAGGGCGATCGAGGTGCCGTCGAAGTCCGGATCCGGCAGGTAGGCGTAGAACATCCTTTCGTCGCCGGTGGCGCGGCGGTAGTTGTAGGACACCTTCAGCTGCCAGTTGTCGCCGAGCCGGTGGGTGTAGTCGGCGAAGGCGGTCCGGGTGGTGGTGTTCCAGTAGGTCCAGTCCTGCGTGGTCGAGGCATCGCGCGGCCACTCGTTCTGGGTGCCGTCGCTGTTCATGAAGACCAGCGCGCCCCACATGATGCCGTCGGACTTCGCGCGCTGGTACGAGTAGCCCAGTGTCAGGGTGCCGTTTTCGCCGACCTGGCCGTCGACCACGCCGTACAGTGCGTCGCGCGCGTTCTCGTTGGCGCGCAGGTGCGAGTCGCCGTCCTCGTGCGCGGCGACCAAGCGACCGGCCCAGCGGCCGTCGTCGGTGAACGGGGTCGAATAGTCGACTTCGATGCGTCTGGTGCCCCACGAGCCGTAGCCCAGGCCGAACGTGCCCTGCCGCTCGTTGGTGGGGCGCTTGCGCACGTAGTTGATGGTGCCGGCGGCGTTGCCCACGCCGGTGAGCAGGCCGTTGGCGCCGCGGATCACTTCCACCTTCTCGTAGCCGAAGGCGTCGGTCGCGCCGGTGGCGACGCCCCAGCTGTTGGGCATGCCGACGCCGTCGATCTGGGTGTTGAGGATGTCGAAGCCGCGCGCGCTGTAGCTGGTGCGGTTGGTCTCCCATTCGTCGACCTGCACGCCGGTGGCCAGGCGCAGCGCCTCGTTGACGCTGTCGGCGCCGAAATCACGCATCTGCTCGCTGCTCACCACGCTGATCGACTGCGGGGTGTCCTTGATCGCCAGGTCGAGGTTGGTCGCGCCGTTGCTGGCGCGGCCGACGCGCTGGGCGACGACCAGTACGGAGTCCAGATTGATGGCCTCGGTCTCGGCCGTGGCGATGGCGTTGCCGGTGGCCGGTTCGCCCGGGACGGTAGCATCAGCGACCTGGGCCTGGGCATGGAAGGCGAGCAGCAGGCCCGCGGACAGCAGCGACGCGCGCGGGAGTCCGGCGCGGGAAAGGAGGGCTTTGGACAAGGCAGGGTCCCCTGGGTTTCATCGGGGGACGCGGCGATCTGGCTGACGTCCGACGGGCCATTTTATACGAGAATGATTCTCGATACAGAGTCCGTCGTGTGGATAACGGCGGGCTGTCCGTGGCGCGGTCGCCGATCAGGACGCGCCGGCGGCCCTCCGGGCGGGCCGGCGCGCAGGCCTGGCGGCCTCAGCCGGCCAGCGCCTTCTTCACCAGCGCCGAGACCTGGCCCATGTCGGCCTGTCCGGCGAGCTTGGGCTTGAGCACGCCCATCAGCTTGCCCATGTCGGCCGGGCCGCTGGCACCGGTCTGCGCGATGGCGGCGTCGATCGCGGCCTGGACCTCGGCCTCGCCCAGCTTCTCGGGCAGGTAGCGCTGGATGACCTCGATCTCGGCGCGCTCGATCGCCGCCAGGTCCTCGCGCTGCGCGGCCTCGTACTGGCTGACCGAATCCTTGCGCTGCTTGACCATCTTCTCCAGCACCGCGAGTACGGCGGCGTCGTCGAGTTCAATGCGCTCGTCGACCTCGCGCTGCTTGATCGCCGCGTTGACCAGGCGGATCACGCCCAGCGTGGCCTTGTCGCCGGCCTTCATCGAGGCCTTCATGTCGTCGGTGAGTTGCTGCTTGAGGGTCATGGGGCTCTCCGTGGAGGGGCTGGCGGCGAGCGCCGGCCGGGAATCAGGGAATCCGGGGACGCCCGGACAAACACTGCAAAGACAAAAAGCCGGCGACGCTTGCGCGTGCCGGCTTCATCGATATCCTGCTGCGGCGCGCGGGGCGCGCCAGCGGAAGGACCCGCGCCTGCCTCAGTACAGGCGCTGGCGCTTGGTGACGTCGCGCGACGTGCGGCGCGCCTGGCGCTTCACGGCGGCAGCGGCCTTGCGCTTGCGCTCCTGGGTCGGCTTCTCGTAGTACTCGCGCTTGCGGGTTTCGGCCAGGACGCCGGCCTTCTCGCAGGTGCGCTTGAAGCGGCGCAGGGCAAACTCGAAAGGCTCGTTTTCGCGGACTTTGACGCTGGGCATAGGAGTCTCTGTGGGTTTGGAAGGCCCGGCCCGTGGGGCGCGGACCTGCGCGAGGGACGCGCAAGCCGCCGGAATCCATCCGGCGAGCCGCGTATGATAACGGGAGCCGTCGGGGCCGCGCAACCACGGGAGCGTGAGTCCAAGGGGTCGGGTTTTCAGGGCCGCCGACCGGCAACCGTCGACCCGCCGCCGGCCTGCCTCCCAACCGGCGCCCCACCAGCCGTCATTCCCGCGAAAGCGGGAACCCAGTGGCGCTCCACCGGACGCAATCTCCGGTACGAGAGGGACTGGGTTCCCGCTTTCGCGGGAATGACGGCGTACACGCAGCCCAACCCCGAATCCCGAATCCCGAGTCCCGAGTCCCGAACCCCGCCCATGAAAGTCCTCGGCATCGAATCCAGCTGCGACGAAACCGGCGTCGCCGTCTACGACACCGCCATCGGCGGGGCCGACGGGCTGCGCGCGCACGCGGTCTACAGCCAGATCGCGCTGCACGCCGAGTACGGCGGGGTGGTGCCGGAGCTGGCCAGCCGCGACCACGTGCGCAAGCTGCTGCCGCTGGTCCGCAAGACCCTGGCCGAGGCAGGCCTGGGCACCGGGGATCTGGATGGCGTGGCCTACACCGCCGGCCCGGGCCTGGTCGGGGCGCTGCTGGTCGGCGCCGGCGTGGCGCGCTCGCTGGCCTGGGCGCTGGACCTGCCGGCGATCGGCGTCCACCACATGGAAGGCCACCTGCTGGCGCCGCTGATGGAGGACGACCCGCCGCAGCCGCCGTTCGTCGCCCTGCTGGTGTCCGGCGGCCATACCCAGCTGGTCGCGGTGGACGCGATCGGCAGTTACCGGCTGCTCGGCGAAACCCTGGACGACGCCGCCGGCGAGGCCTTCGACAAGACCGCCAAGATGATGGGCCTGCCGTATCCGGGCGGCCCGCAGCTGGCGAAGCTGGCCGAGTCCGGCGCGCCGGGAGCCTTCAGGTTCGCGCGGCCGATGACCGACCGCCCCGGGCTGGACTTCAGTTTCAGCGGCCTGAAGACCCAGGTGCTGCTGGCCTGGCAAAAGAGCGACCGCGCGGACGCCACCCGCGCCGACATCGCGCGCGGCTTCGAGGACGCGGTGGTCGACACCTTGGCGATCAAGTGCGAGCGCGCGCTGGACGCGGCCGGCTGCGACGTGCTGGTGGTCGCCGGCGGCGTCGGTGCCAACCGCCGCCTGCGCGCGAAGCTGCAGGCGATGTGTGAACAGCGCGGCGGCCGCGCCTGCTTCCCGCGCCCGGCCCTTTGCACCGACAACGGCGCGATGATCGCCTTCGCCGGTGCGCTGCGTCTCCGGGCCGGGCAGCACGACGACGACGCCGTGCGCGCGACGCCGCGGTGGGATATGGCGAGCCTGCCGCCGCTGGCGGCAGGCCGGGAATCGGGAATGGGAAACCGGGAACCGCAAGAGGGCGAGACGCCGGCACGTTAAGCTCCTGCCGTCCCGAGTCCCGAGTCCCGAGTCCCGAGTCCCGAGTCCCGAGTCCCGAGTCGCGAGTCCCGAGTCCCGAGCCCCGAGCCCCGAGCCCCGAATCCCGAATCCCGAATCCCGAATCCCGAATCCCGAATCCCGAATTCCGAATCCCCAGCCCCCATGGACACCGTCTTCATCGAAGCCCTCGAAGTCGAAGCCCTGATCGGCATCTACGACTGGGAGCGGCGCATCCGCCAGCCGCTGCTGTTCGACATCGAGATGGCGTTCGACAACCGCGTGCCCGCGGCCAGCGACGACATCGCCGACACGCTCAACTACAAGGCGGTGAGCAAGCGGGTGATCGCCTACGTGTCGCAGTCGGACTTCGGCCTGGTCGAGACGCTGGCCGAGCGGGTGGCGGCGATCATCCTCGATGAGTTCGGCGTGTCGCGCGTGCGGCTCAAGCTCAGCAAGCCGGGCGCGGTGCGCGGTGCGCGCGCGGTCGGGGTGACCATCGAGCGCACGGCCGCTACCCTGTAGCGCATGCCCGATTTCATCGATTCGTACTTCGTCCGGCCGCTGGCCGGGATCCCCTACGCCTCCACCTTCGCCGTCCTGGCCGCGCTGGCGCTGACCGCCTGGATCGCCAACTGGCTGACCCGGCGCGTGCTGCTGGTCGTGGTTGGGCGCCTGGCCAAGGCTTCGCCGAGCAAGTGGGACGACGCGATCATGGGTCGCCGCGTGCTGGCGCGGCTGGCCAACGTGGTGCCGACGCTGATCGTGCTCGGCGGCATCGCGCTGGTGCCGGGCATCCCGGAATGGCTGGACGTGGTGGTGCGCAACGTCGCCCTGGCCTACGTCGCGCTGACCGTGGCGATGTCGATCGGCAACCTGCTCAACGCGCTCAACGACATCTACGAGCAGACCAGCCCCAACGCGGTGCGGCGCCCGATCAAGGGTTACCTGCAGCTGGTCAAGATCGGCATCTTCATCATCGCCGCGGTGCTGATGATCGCCGCGCTGGTCGGCAAGTCGCCGCTGGTGCTGCTGACCGGCCTGGGCGCGATGACCGCGGTGCTGATGCTGGTGTTCAAGGACACCATCCTGTCGCTGGTGGCGTCGGTCCAGCTGTCGAGCAACGACATGCTGCGCGTGGGCGACTGGATCGAGATGCCCAGCCAGAACGCGGACGGCGACGTGATCGACATCAGCCTGCACACGGTCAAGGTGCAGAACTGGGACAAGACGATCAGCACCATCCCGACCTGGTCGCTGATCAGCGAAAGCTACCGCAACTGGCGCGGGATGACCGACTTCGGCGGGCGCCGGATCAAGCGCGCGCTGCTGATCGACCAGACCTCGGTGCGCTTCCTCGACCAGGAGGAACGCCAGCGCCTGCGCCGCTTCGCGCTGATCGACGACTACCTGGACAAGCAGAAGGCGGAGCTGGCGGACTACAACGCCAAGCTGGAGGCGGCCGGCAAGGATCCGGTCAACAATCGCCGCGCGACCAACCTGGGGACCTTCCGCGCCTACATGACCGCCTACCTGCGCGCGCACCCGGGCGTGGCGCACGACATGACCCTGATGGTGCGCCAGCTCGACCCCACGCCCACCGGCCTGCCGCTGCAGGTGTACTGCTTCTCGGCCGACGTGCGGTGGGTGCCGTACGAAAACGTGGCCGGCGATATCTTCGACCACCTGCTGGCGGTGATGCCGGAGTTCGGGCTGCGCGTGTTCCAGCAGCCCAGCGGCGCCGAACTGAGCGCGGCGCTGGCGAACCTGCGCATCGCGCCTGCCGCGGCGGACGACTGAGCGCGCCATGGCCCGCGCCTGCCTGAGCCTGGGCAGCAACCTCGAGCCGGAGGCGCACCTGCGCACGGCGATCGCCGCACTGCGCGCGCGCTTCGACGACGTGCGCGTGTCGACGGTGTACCGCACCCGCGCGGTGGGCTTCGACGGCGGCGATTTCCTCAACGCCGCGGCCGTGGTCGGGACCGACCTCGAACCCGAAGCGCTCGATGCCTGGCTGCACGCACTTGAGGACGCGCACGGCCGCGACCGCAGCGGCCCGCGCTACGGCGACCGCACGCTCGACGTCGACCTGATGCTGTACGACGAGCGGATCGTCGAAGGCCCCGGCCACCTGCGCGTTCCCCGCGACGAGCTGCGCCACGCCTTCGTGCTGCGGCCGCTGGCGGAAATCGCGCCGGACATGGTCGAACCGCGCAGCGGGCGCACGCTGGCGCAGCTGTGGGCCGATTCGCCCGAACGCGGCGTGGCGATGGAGGCGGTGCCGGGCTTCGACGTCGAATAGCGGAAACCCTTTGAGCCTGCAGGAGCGGCTTCAGCCGCGAGCTTCTGATCCGGCTCGCGCATCAAAAGCTCGCGGCTGAAGCCGCTCCTGCACAAGCCCCGGCGGTCACATCCGCCGCGCGGCCACGTCCTGACCGATGACTTCCGGCGCTTGCGCGCACGCGCCGCGCATTGCACGATCGCGCCGTCACCCGGGGAGGCTGGACATGTTCGAGAAATTTTCGCGCAGCTGGGAACTGGTCAAGGCGAGTGCCTCGGTGCTGCGCTCGGACAAGGAGCTGATGCTGTTCCCGATCCTCTCGGGCATCGCCACGCTGGCGGTGCTGGCGACGTTCCTGCTGCCGATGTTCGCGCTGCGGATCTTCGCCGATGGTTTCGGCATCGGCGGCGCGGTGTTCGGCTTCGCGTTCTACTTCTGCCAGTACACAGTGATCATCTTCTTCAACTGCGCCCTGGTCGGCGCGGCGATGATCCGCCTGGACGGCGGCGACCCGACCCTGCGCGACGGCTTCAATGCCGCGAAGTCGCGGCTGCCGTCGATCCTCGGCTATGCGGCGATCTCGGCCACGGTCGGCGTGCTGCTGCAGGCGCTGAAGAACAGGGACAACTTCCTCATCCGCCTGCTCGGCAGCGGGCTGGGCGCGGCGTGGACGCTGGCGACCTTCCTGGTGGTGCCGGTCCTGGTCAGCCGCGACGTCGGCCCGATCGATGCGCTCAAGCAGAGCGCATCGATGCTCAAGCGCACCTGGGGCGAGAACGTGATCGGACAGGTCGGGATCGGCACGGCATTCGGCCTGATCACGTTCCTGGCGGTGCTGCTGTCGGTGGGCCTGGTCGTGCTTGCGGCGCAGGCGTCGGTCGCCCTGGCGGTGGCGGTGGGCGTGGCCTGCGCGCTTGGCGTGCTGCTGCTGGGGATCTACCAGGCAGCGCTGTCGGGGATCTATTCGGCCACGCTGTACCGCTACGCGGTCTCGCACGAGACGCCGGCGGCGTTCCGGAACGTGGCGCTGGCGCAGGCGTTCGCGCCGAAATCCTGATCCGCTGCGGCGGCTCAGCCTTCCAGCAGCCGTCCGCCGTCCAGGCGCAGGATCTCGCCGGTGCAGTAGGTCGCGTCCCGCAGCAGCCAGCGCACCGCGCCGGCGATTTCCTCCGGCGTACCGGTGCGCCCCAGCGGGGTGCGTGCGAGCAGGGCGGCGCGGCGCGCGTCGTCGGTGTCGCCGTCGGGCCACAGGATCGCGCCCGGCGCGATCGCGTTGACGCGCACGTCGGGTGCCAGCTCCAGCGCCAGCGACCTGGTCGCCATCGCCAGCGCTGCCTTGGCCATGCAGTAGACGGCGTGATCGCGCAGCGGCCGCTGCGCGTGGATGTCGAGCAGGTTGACGATCGCGCCGCGCGCCGCGGCCAGGTGCGGCGCGGCGGCCTGGGCGAGGAAGAACGGCGCGCGCGCGTTGCTGGCGAACAGCGTGTCCCACTGCGCCGGTGTCACCGATCCCAGCGGCGTCGGGGTGAAGCCCGAGGCGTTGTTGACCAGCGCGTCGAG
>Ga0160437_1000078_pt1 | contig 59315 bp, 55 predicted proteins | sample HID1975I_E0MG_FD_108227 | JGI IMG/M metagenome (GOLD analysis project Ga0160437, IMG submission 108227) | Enriched soil microbial communities from UW Madison campus, WI, USA - HID1975I_E0 MG | ecosystem: Environmental > Terrestrial > Soil > Unclassified | place: USA: Madison, Wisconsin... | reverse complement strand
CCGGCGCCGAACTGCTCCAGCGCGATCCGGCAATCGAGCTTGCCGATCGCCGCAGCGAAGTCCTGCGCGGCCTTCAGGTGGGTGAACACCTTGGCCTCGGGCAACTGCAGCACCAGGTACTCGCCCGGCACGCCGTGCGCGTTGAGCTGCTCGCCGATGTAGCGCACCAGGCTGTCGTCGTCGAGCGAGGCCTGGCTGACCTTGACCAGCAGCGCGGTCGGCTTGCCGGCGCTGATGCGCTGGCCAATCGCGGCGATGGTGTGGCCGACCACGTAGCGGTCGATCTCCCACAGCAGGCCGTGCTCCTCGGCGATCTGCAGGAAGCTCAGGGGCTTGACCAGTTCGCCGTCGCCGGCGTCCAGGCGCAGGAAGGTCTCGTAGACCGCGCCGGTGTCGCCCTGCAGGCTGATCACCGGCTGGTAGTGCAGCACGAAGCCCTCCTGGTCGAGCGCGTCGCGCAGCCGGGTGACCCAGGCCTGGACGTGCTCTTCCTCGGCGCGGTCGACCGCGCTGGGGTCGAAGATCTCGAAGCGGTTGCCGCCGACGCCGATGGACGACTGCACGCCCTGGTTGGCCTTGGCCAGCACCTGGGTGACGCTGGCGATCTTCTCGCCGATCTGCACGCCACCGATGCTGGCGGTGATCACGCTGGAACGGTTGCCGATCTGGAACACGTGCGAGGCGAAGGCCTCGCGGATGCGCTCGGCCAGCGCGGTGGTCCGGGCATAGTCGCTGCCGCGCATCAGCACGGCGAGGCTGTGCTCGGCGAAGCGCGCGGCCACCGCGTCCTCGCCGATCGCCGCCTGCAGGCGTTCGGCCATCGCGGCCAGCATGGCGTCGGCCGCGTCCAGGCCGATTTCGTGCAGCAGGCGCTGGTAATGGTCGGGTTCGAGCAGCAGCAGGCCGTGCTGGGCCTTGTTCTGCGCCGCGTCGGCGACCGTGTCCTCCAGCATGTGCAGGAAGGTGGGGCGGTTGAGCAGCCCGGTGACCTGGTCGCGCTGGCGCAGTTCCTCCAGCTCCTGCGCCAGGTCGGCGTCGATTTCGTGCTCCTGGCGGCGGAAGATCACCTGCTGGCAGGCCTCGCCCTCGTACATCGCCGGCGCGAATTCCATCGACGCGGGGAAGCCGTTGCCGTCGGCGTCGCGCGCTTCGAGGTCGTAGCGGGCGGGCGGCGGTTCGCCCTTTGCCAGGTCCTTGAGCAGTTCGCGGAAATCGTTGACGTGCTGCGGCGCGACCAGGTCGAGCAGCGACATGCCCTCCAGGTCCTCGAACGACTCGTAGCCGAACATTTCAAGGTACGCGCTGTTGGCGCGGATATGCATGCCCTGGTGCACGTAGGCGATCGGGTCGCGCGAGGATTCGATCAGCGTGTCGCAGCGGCGCTCGGTCTCGCGCACGCGAGCCTCCAGCCGGCGCAGGGCGCGGCGGCTTTCGAGGTCCTCCCATTCGCGTTTCACCGTCGCCAGCAGCTGCTGAGGCTTGTGGCGCAGGGCGATATTGCGTGCGCCGGCGCTCTGGACCTCGTGCAGGCCGGCATCGTCGATGCCATTGCTGACCGCCACCACCGGGATGTCCTTGCCGCTGGCGGCGACCGCCTGCATCGCTTCGGCGAAGGGGATGTCCCGGGCCTGCTGCGCGGCGAGGACCAGGTCGATCTTCTGCTCGCCGAGCATGCCCGCCAGCTCCTGGGCGGAGGCCGGGCGCAGCGGTCGCACGGCCACCCCGGAGTTGCGCAGGGCGCTGACGATGGCCTCGGCATCCTCGACGCTGTCGTCGACGATCATCAGGCGCAGGGCTTGTTCCGGGTTCTTCGACATGCGGGCGTTTATGCCACGGGGCGAGGGGCTAGTCTACGTCGACGCGGTCACAGCGCACGCTTGGAAGCATCCCCGGCGACCTCGCGCACCAGCTTCGGCACGAGGTAGCCCGACAGCCGCGCGACCAGCGCCGCGTGCAGTTCCAGCGCGCGCGCATCGGACACCTCGAAGTGCGCGGCGCCGGCCACGCGGTCGAGTTGGTGCAGGTAGTAGGGCAGCACGCCGGCGGCGAAGCTGCGCTCGGACAGCGCGGCAAGGGCGTCGACCGAATCGTTGACCCCGCGCAGCAGCACGGCCTGGTTGAGCACCGTGGCGCCGGTGTCGCGCAGGCGCGCCATGGCCGCGTCGACGACATCGTTGAACTCGCGCGCGTGGTTGGCATGCACCACCACCGCGACCGGCCACGGCAGCGAACGCAGCCAGCCGGTGAACTCGCCGTCCACGCGCTCGGGCAGCACCACCGGCAGGCGGGTGTGGATGCGCAGGCGGCGCAGCTGCGGCAGGCCGCCCAGCAGGCCGGTGAGCTCGGCCAACTTCGGGGTAGCCAGCGACAGCGGGTCGCCGCCGGACAGGATCACCTCGTGGATCGAGGCATCGGCCTGGATCGTCGCCACCGCCTCGCGCCAGCCGCCGGCCGCCGCGGTCTCCTCGGCATAGGGAAAGTGGCGGCGGAAGCAATAGCGGCAGTTGACCGCGCAGCTGCCGGTGGCAACCAGCAGCGCCCGGCCTGCGTACTTGTGGATCACCCCGTGCCCGGCGCGCGCGGCGCCGTCGCCCACCGCATCCAGCGAGAAACCGGGCACCGGCTGCAGCTCCTCGTCCAGCGGCAGCACCTGGCGCAGCAGCGGGTCGTGCGGGTCGCCGTGGCGCATGCGGGCGACGAAGCCGCGCGGCACCCGCAGCGGGAACTGCGCCGCCGCGGCGTCGGATAGCCCCGGCACCCGGCCTTCGAGGCCGAGCAGGGCCAGCAGCTCGCGCGGATCGCGCACGGCCTCGCGCCACAGGCGCTTCCAGCCGGCGGCGTCGCGGAGGCCCGCGCCGGCCGGGGCAGGCTGCAGGGCAGGGGAGGCAGCAGGTATCATTCCGGATCTGTTCCCGGGCTCTGTTCCGGGGCCGTCCCGGCCGCGCCGGAGCCCAATCCCTTCCATTCTAGCCGCTGCCGCGGCTCGACCCGCCCAACGCGATCCACAGCGATCACAGGAGTACCGATGGCCAGCTACGGCATGAACGACGTCAAGAACGGGATGAAGATCCTCGTCAACGCGGAACCCGCGATCATCACCGACACCGAGTACGTCAAGCCGGGCAAGGGCCAGGCCTTCACCCGCGTCAAGTACCGCCTGATCAAGTCCGGCCGGGTGCAGGAAGTCACCATGAAGAGCACCGACTCGCTCGACGCCGCGGACGTGGTCGACACCGACATGCAGTACCTGTATGCCGACGGCGAGTACTGGCACTTCATGAACCCGGAAAGCTTCGAGCAGGTGCAGGCCGACAAGACCGGCATGGGTGGTGCCGAGAAGTGGCTCAAGGGCGAGGAAGAGTGCGTGGTCACGCTGTGGAACGGCACCCCGATCGCCGTGCAGCCGCCGAACTTCGTCGAGCTCAGGATCGCCGAGACCGACCCGGGCGTGCGCGGCGACACCTCGGGCGGCGGCGGCAAGCCGGCGACGCTGGAAACCGGCGCCGTGGTCCGCGTGCCGCTGTTCGTGAACCAGGACGAGGTGATCAAGGTCGATACCCGCAGCGGCGAGTACGTTTCGAGGGTGAAGTAGGGCCGTGATTGCCCGGCTTCGTCCGACGAAGCGCCCCCGGAGTTGTGTCGCCTGGACTCTGGCTGCCGCGTTTGCGGCGGCCACCATGCCGGCATTGGCCGCCGCGGGCGACTGCCCGGATGGCGTGGTCGAATCGCTGCGGGTGTCCGACGCATTCGGTGAAATCCCGCCGCCCGACTATCCGATGAACGTCGTGGCGGAGACTTGCAAGGTCTGGCCATACGATACAGACCGATTGCTTGTGGCGGTGGCGTATTCGACCGACGAAAGCTTTGCGGGAAACAGGTCACTGCATATCCGCGTGGCAATGTTTGATGCAGGGGACCATCGCTTCCTTGCCGGCTACGCGCGAAGGGAAGAAGAGGATGCGGGCTTTGAGCTGTCCGAAAGAAGCCTGTCCCTGGATACGGCCCGGTACGATCTTGCTCCTGGTATTCGAGCATTCGGTGTGATTGTCGACAGCGTGGCCAGTGGCCCGAGCTGCCCTGAACACAGCAGCGACCATGAGTTGAGCCTTTTTGTTGTCCAAGGTCAGCAACTGCGTCCCGTGCTGGCCCAGGACCTGTATGCATGGGCGCCGGTGGAGGGAGATTCCTGTCGGTGGTCCATGGGGCGAACGGTCAGCGACTCCGCGCAGATCACGCTGGCGATGGCTGACGAGTCCCATGCCGGCTACCGGGACATTCGCCTGACAGCGAAAATCACCCGCTACACGAACGAACCCGATCGTGATGGCACGGAACGCACGCGCAGCGAGCACCGGCTGCTGCGCTACGACGGCCGCCGGTACCGGCCGGTCGGCGACGACGATGTGTTCTGGCTCGGCTCGCCGGGCTCGCCCGAATGGAGAGATGTCCAATGAGTTCAAACGCCCCCGAACCCTGCAACCTGCTGATCGAAGCCGGCTTCGTCGTCCCGGTCGAGCCGCACGGCGTGGTGCTGGAAAACCACGCGGTGGCCGTGCGCGACGGCGCGATCGTTGCCGTGCTGCCCGTGGCCGAGGCGCGGACGCGGTTCGCGGCGGCGGAGACGGTCAGCCGGCCCGAGGGCGCGCTGGTCCCGGGCTTCGTCAACGCCCACACCCACAACCCGATGACGCTGCTGCGCGGCGTCGCCGACGACCTGCCGCTCAAGGTCTGGCTGCAGCAGCACATCTGGCCGATCGAGGGCGCGGTGATCGGCCCGGACTTCGTCGCCGACGGCATCACCCTGGCGATCGCCGAGATGCTCCGCGGCGGCACCACCTGCATCAACGAGAATTATTTCTTTCCCGACGTGCAGGCCTCGGTCTACAAGCGCCACGGCTTTCGCGCGCGCGTCGGCCTGCCGGTGATCGACTTCCCCACCGCGTGGGCGAAATCCGACGACGAGTACTTCGACAAGGCCGGCGAGGTCCACGACCAGTGGCGCGACGATCCGCTGATCGCCACGGCCTTCGCGCCGCATGCGCCGTACACCGTCAACGACGCCAATTTCGAGCGCATCCGCATGCTGGCCGACCAGCTCGACGTGCCGGTGCACCTGCACCTGCACGAGACCGCGCAGGAAGTGGAGCAGTCGCAGGCCGAGCACGGCCAGCGGCCGATCGCGCGCCTCGACCGGCTCGGCCTGGTCAATGATCGCCTGATCGCCGTGCACATGACCCAGCTGACCGAAGCCGAGATCCACCTGTGCGTGGAGCGCGGGGTCAGCGTGGTGCACTGCCCGGAATCCAACCTCAAGCTGGCCTCCGGCTTCTGCCCGGCCTGCGCGCTGGAGCGCGCGGGGGTGAACCTGGCCATCGGCACCGACGGCTGCGCCAGCAACAACGACCTGGACATGGTCGGCGAGACCCGCACCGCCGCGATCATGGCCAAGGCCGTGGCGCAGGACGCAGCGGCGTTCGACGCCTTCAGCGCGCTGCGTGCGGCCACGCTCGGCGGCGCGAAGGCGATGGGCTTCGACCACCTGGTCGGCTCGATCGAGCCGGGCAAGCAGGCCGACCTGGTGCTGCTCGACCTATCCGTGCTCGAGGCGCAGCCGCTGTACCACGTGGTGTCGCAGCTTGTGTACGCCACCGGCCGCCACCAGGTCAGCGACGTGTGGATCGCCGGCAAGCCGAAGCTGCGCGAACGCGAACTGGTCGGCATGGATGTCGACGCGATCATCGCCAACGCGAAGCAGTGGCGCACCCGCATCGCGGCCATCGACCGCGCCGCGCTGTAACCGTCACGGCCCCTGCAGGAGCGGCTGAAACCGCTCCTGCGCGAACCAATGCAGGAACACGCCATGAACGCGCCATCCGCGGCATCGCAGACGCCCAACTTCCGCCAGTCCGAGCTCGACAAGTTCTCCGCGCTCGCCAACCGCTGGTGGGACCCGAAGGGCCCGCAAAAGGCGCTGCATGCGCTCAACCCGGTGCGACTGGCTTACGTCGCCGATCGTGTCGGGCTGCGCGGCGCGAAGGTGCTGGACGTGGGCTGCGGCGGCGGCCTGCTCAGTGAGGCATTGGCGCGCGCGGGCGCGGACGTGACCGCGATCGACCTGGCCGACGACCTGGTCAGGGTCGCGCGCCTGCACGGGCGCGAATCCGGGGTGGAAGTCGATTACCGGGTGCAGTCGGTGGAAGGCCTGGCGGCCGACCAGCCGGGCACGTTCGATGCCATCACCTGCATGGAGATGCTCGAGCACGTGCCCGATCCCGGCGCGATCCTGTCGGCCTGCGCCACGCTGCTCAGGCCCGGCGGGCAGCTGTTCGTGTCCACCCTCAACCGCACGCCGGCTGCATTCGCGCTGGCGATCGTGGGCGCCGAATACGTCGCGCGGCTGCTGCCCAGGGGCACGCACCAGTACCGCGACTTCATCCGGCCGTCCGAGCTGGGCGCCTGGCTGCGCGAATCCGGCCTGCAGCTGGAGGACGTCAGCGGGCTGGTCTACGAGCCGTGGCGCGCTGCCGCCCGGCTGTCCGGGCGCACCGAAGTGAACTACCTCGCCTGCGCGCTGAAGCCGGAAGGCGACGATGGCCGGTAGCGAGCCGGCGCGGTCGGCCGCGGGCGCACGCTTTCCCCGGCTGGTGCTGTTCGACCTGGACGGCACCCTGCTCGACAGCGCACCCGACATGCTGGCTGCCGTCAACGCGCTGCGCAGCGGCCGCGGCGAAGATGCGGTGACGCTTGCGCAGCTGCGCCCGCATGTATCGCGTGGCGCGCGCGCGATGCTCGCGGCCAGCTTCCCGGCGCTCGACGAAGCCGGCCGCGAGGCGCTGGTGCAGCCGTTCCTCGACGCCTACGAGCGAGAGATCGGCCTGCACGGCCGGCCGTTCGACGGCGTCGAAGACATGCTCGCCGCGCTCGAGGCCGACGGCGCGCGCTGGGGCATCGTCACCAACAAGCCCGAGTACCTCGCGCGGCAAGTGCTGCCGGCCCTCGGCTGGGAGTCGCGCAGCGCGATCCTCGTTGGCGGCGACACGCTTGCCGAGCGCAAGCCGCATCCGCTGCCGCTGCTGCACTCGGCGCAGGTGTTGGGGTTCGAGCCGTCGCGGTGCGCGTACGTGGGCGACGACGAACGCGACATCGTTGCCGCGCGCGCGGCCGGGATGCCGTCGGTGGTCGCGCTGTGGGGATACCGCCTGCGCGACGACGACCCGGTCGCGTGGCAGGGTGATGTGATGGCCGGGGCGCCGCGCGACCTGCTCGATCCCTCGGTGTGGCCGGTGCCGGCGCGGGCAGCGGCTTCGCCATGAGCGGCAACGCCGACGAATTCATCGCCAAGTGGCAGGCGCGCTGGCCGGAGTGGGGCATCGCCACGGCGTTCGTGCCGGCGGCGCAGCGCGACACCGCGTTCGCCTGGTTCGCGCTGCTGCAGGAACTGACCGATGCCGCCTGGGGCGGTGCCGATCCGACGCCCGGCCTGGCCAAGCTGGCCTGGTGGAACGAGGAACTGCGCGGCTGGGCGAAAGGCGGCCGCCGGCATCCGCTGGGCGAAGTGCTGCAGGCACGACCCGCGCCCTGGGACGCGCTCGCCGCGGCCCTGCTGCCGCTGCAGGCCAGCCGCGAACTGCCGCCGTCGGCAGATCCGGCGCAGGCGGGGCTGGACGCCATCGCGCTGGCCGTCGCCGGCTGCGAGGAAGCATTGTTCGGGACGGGGGCCGATGCAGGAGCGAACGCGGATGCGATCGCCTTCGATCTCCTTGCCGAACGCCGGCTGACGTGGAGCGATGCCGGCGAAGCGGGCCGTCTGCCCGGAGTCGTCCCCGCGCCGGGCACGGGAACCCGTCCGCGCCGGCTGCAGTCGGCCTTCATCCGCGAGCGTCTGCGTCGCGCATCGGCGGGGCAGGACCTCGCCGCGCCGCCGCTGCGCAGCCTGTGGCTGGCCTGGCGCGCGGCACGCGGTACGCGTTGAGCCCGCGGGGTCATGCAGGCGCTCCGCGGGCGCCGCATCCGCAGAAACGCAGCGTTGCGCGGCCGTTTGGACGCCAGCCGTTAAACTGTGCGCCTGTCTTCAACCCCCGCATGCCGTGAATCCTTCCAGCCCCAACCCCCTGCCGGACGTCGCCGGCGACCTGGCCATCGCCGCGCGCCCGCTCGACTGGGTGGGCATGGAGCACATCGACCTGCCGCTGGCGATCCCCGGCGCGAACGGTGTGCCGCTGCAGGTGGCCGCGTCCGCGGACGTCTTCGTCAACCTCGTCGAACCCGAGGCGCGCGGCATCCACATGTCGCGGCTGTACCTGCGCCTGCAGGACGCGCTGGTGACCGAGGCGATCACGCCCGCCGGCCTGCGCCGCGTGCTGCAGGACTGCATCGACTCGCAAGCCGGGCTGTCGACGGCCGCGCGCCTGGTGCTGCGCTACGACCAGCTCCTGCTGCGTCCCGCGCTGGCCAGCGACAATGCCGGCTGGAAGCGCTATCCGGTCGAAATCGACGCGACGCTGGCCGACGGCCACCTCGCGCTGGTACTGGCGTTCTCGGTCGAGTATTCGAGCACCTGCCCGGCATCGGCCGCGCTGTCGCGCCAGCTCAACGCCGAGCGCTTCGCCGACGACTTCGCCGCCGCGCGGCCGCTGTCCACCGCCGTGGTGCGCGACTGGCTGGCCTCCGGACGCGGCCTGGCCGCCACCCCGCACGCCCAGCGCAGCCGCGCCGACGTGCGTATCCGGCTGCAGCCCTCGTTCGGGCAGCTGACGATCGAGGGCCTGGTCGATGCGATCGAGTCCGCGCTCGGCACGCCGGTGCAGACCGCGGTCAAGCGCGAGGACGAACAGGCCTTCGCGCGCCTGAACGCCGAAAACCTGATGTTCTGCGAGGACGCCGCCCGCCGCGTCGCCGCCGCGCTGTCGGCGGACGCGCGCATCGAACGCTTCGACGCCACCGTGTCGCATTTCGAGAGCCTGCACGCGCATGACGCGGTGGCGCGGGTGAGCAGTGGGGCAGCAACGTAGGACGTCGTTTTCCACCTGCTCGAATCATGTGACAAGCTCGCGGCTTCAGCCGCGAGCTTTCAAGCGTCTACCGCATGCGCTCGGGGGCAAGCAGCGGATCGAAGCGCACGTCGAACCGCGCCCGGCATAGACCCGCTTCAGGTGATAAAGAACGCGCCGCCATGCGTTTCGGCAACGAATTGCCGCGCTTTGTTTACTGCGTGCGCTCAAGGACGAGTAGTGGATCCACGCGCACGTCGAACCAGCTCATTCCCCAATGCAGATGGGGCCCTGTCGCCCGCCCGGTCGCACCGACCGCGCCAATCACTTGGCCCTGCGCGACCCGGTCGCCCACCTTCACGTCCAGCCGCGACAGGTGCAGGAAATTCGAGCTCACCCCGTGGCCGTGGTCGAGCAGGATCGTGCCGCCGGTGAGGTAGAGGTCCGGATCGGCGAACGTCACCACGCCCGCGGCCGGCGCCTTCACCGGCGTGCCGCTGGGCACGGCGATGTCCATGCCCGAATGTCCCGAGCCCGGCTGGCCGTTGTACACGCGGCCGCTGCCGAAGCGGCCACTGATGCGTCCCTTGACCGGCCAGGTGAACGGCGCGGCGAAATCGGCGCGGGCGTCGTCGCGGGTGCGCGCGGCGGTGACCCGGGCCTGCTCGCGGCGGATGCGTTCGGCGATCGCCGGCGGCGGGTTGACGGTCTTCGGCGGGACGCCGTTGACGTGCTCCAGCGGCCAGTCGCGCGGGGTGACCGCGATGTTCTCGCTCACGCGCGTGCCGTCGGCGCGCACCACCACCGGATGCAGCGGCCCCTGTTCGCGGCGGTCGACGCCGAACACCACCGTGCCGTACGGCGTCGGCCGCAGCGTGCGGCCCGCGTACTCGACCACGCTGCCGGCCGGCACCCGGCCGAACACCAGCGCGCCCTGCGACACGCTGGCCGGGAACGTGACGCGGTTGTCGCCGTCATCCTGTGCAGGCGCGCCACTGGCCACGAACAATCCCAGCAGGCACGCGAATGCGAGCAGCCGGCGCATCAGCGGCCGAACTCCAGCCGCCGGCCCTGCGGCTCTCCGACGATGCGTTCGCCGTCCCACGCCAGCTCGCCGTTGACCCAGGTCGCGGCGATGCGCGAATGGAAGGTGGTGCCCTCGAACGGCGACCACGCGCACTTGGACAGCACGTCTTCGCGGCGCACGGTGAAAGGGGTGTCGTCGATGAGCGCCAGGTCCGCCCAGTAGCCCTCGCGCAGGAAGCCGCGCTGCTTGACGTCGAACAGCTGCGCCGGCGCATGCGCCAGTTTCTGCACGACCTGCGCGTTGCTCAGCCGGCCTTCGCGCACCAGTTCCAGCGCCGCCACCAGTGCGTACTGCACCAGCGGCAGGCCGCTGGGCGCGCGCACGTAGGGATTGTGTTTCTCCTCCCAGGTGTGCGGCGCATGGTCGGTGGCGAGTACGTCGATCACGTCGGACGCCAGCGCGTTGATCAGCGCCTCGCGGTCGCTGGCGTCCTTGATCGCCGGGTTGCACTTGATCAGGTGGCCCAGGCGCGCGTAGTCGTCGCGGTCGAAGCGCAGGAAGTGGATGCAGGTCTCGGCGGTGATGCGCTTGCGCACGCCGTTTTCGTCGATCAGCGGGCCGGGCGTGAACAGCGCCAGCTCGTCGGCGGTCGAAATGTGCAGCACGTGCAGGCGCGTGCCGTGCGTGTTCGCCAGTTCCAGCGCCAGTTTCGTCGACTTGATGCAGGCCTCGCGCGAGCGGATGTCGGGATGGCAGGCGGCAGGGATGTCGTCGCCGTACTCGGCGCGGTACTTCGCCAGCATCGCGTCGATCATCGGGGTGTCTTCGCAGTGCGTGATGATCGGCGTCGGCGCCTCGCGGAAGATGCCGGCCAGCGTGTCCGGGTTGTCGACCAGCATGTTGCCGGTCGAGGCGCCCATGAACACCTTGATGCCGGGTGCGGCCAGCGGGTCGAGGGTGCGGATCGCCTCCAGATTGTCGTTGCTCGCGCCCATGTAGAAGCCGTAGTTGGCGCGGGCGCGGCCGGCGGCGCGCTGGTACTTGTTCTCCAGCGCCCCGGCCGACAGCGTCGGCGGACTGGTGTTGGGCATGTCCATGAAGCTGGTGGTGCCGCCGGCGACCGCCGCGGTGGACTCGGTGGCCATGTCGGCCTTGTATTCCAGGCCCGGCTCGCGCAGGTGCACCTGGTCGTCGATCATGCCCGGCAGCAGCCGGCGGCCGTTGGCGTCGACGACCGTTTCGCCATCGCGCGCGGCCAGGCCGCTGCCGATGGCGTCGATGCGGCCGCCGGAAATGCGCAGGTCGGCGTCGAATTCGCGTCCTTCGTTGACCAGGCGGGCATTGACGATCAGCGTGTCGGACATGAATGGTTCCTAATGGGAAGTGGGCGGGACCGGATCGTGGCCGCCCGGGTGCAGGGGGTGGCAGCGGCCGATGCGGCGGATCGCCAGCCAGCCGCCGCGCAGCGCACCGTGGCGCGCGATGGCCTGCATGGCGTATTCCGAACAGGTCGGCACGAACCGGCATCGCGGGCCGAGCAGCGGGCTCAGCCAGCGCTTGTAGCCGCGCAGGAGGGCGATGAGGAGGCGATCGATCACGTGGGGTTGCACGGCGGCCCGGGAAAAGGTCCCGTGCGGTTGCCGCTGTAGTCAGGGCAGGGTATAACAGCGCGCTTTCCCATCCAAGGGAACCACATCCCCCACGCAGGGGGATCAGAAGGATTGCAACAAGTGGCTGTCAAGAAAACCGTGAAGAAGGCCGCCAAGGCCGCCAAGAAGGCCGCAAGGCCTGCCGCCGCGAAGAAGTCCGCTGCGAAGCCCGCCGCCAGGAAAGCCGTCGCGAAGAAGCCTGCGCCGAAGAAGGCCGCGCCCGCGAAGAAGAAGCCGGCAGTGAAGAAGGCCGCCACCAAGGCCCCGGTGAAGAAGAAGACCGCCGCAAAGCCCGTGAAGAAGGCCGCACCGAAGAAGGCGGCGCCGGCGAAGGCCGCCACGAAGAATGCCGCCACGAAGGCCCCGGCAAAGAAGGCCCCGGCAAAGAAGGCCGCGCCGGCGAAGGTCGCCGCGAAGAAGGCCCCGGCCGCGAAGGCGCCGGCAAAGAAGGCCGCCAAGCCGGTCGCCAAGGCCGCGCCGGTCGCGAAGAAGGTCGCCAAGGCGCCCGCGGCGAAGAAGAAGCCCGCGCCCGCGAAGCCCGAAGCCACCCGTCCGGCGACCCGTTCGCCGTTCGCGCCGCGTCCGGTGGGCAAGGTCGCCGTGGCCGTGGTGTCGCGTACGCCAGCGCCTGCGCCGAAGACCAAGTACAAGGTCGTGCCGTACAAGACCGACGAGGCCACGGGCCGCCCGATCCTGCCGAAGGATTACCGCCCGGGTGCGGACGAGGAGTACATGAGCCCGCTGCAGCTCGAATACTTCCGCCAGCGCCTGCTGCAGTGGCGCGCCGACCTGGTCGAGGAATCCAAGCAGACCATCGAGAACCTCAAGGACGAAGTGCGCGACGTCGGCGACGAGGCCGAGCGCGCCACCCGCGAAACCGAGAACTCGCTGGAGCTGCGCACCCGCGACCGCTACCGCAAGCTGATCGGCAAGATCGACAGCACGCTCAAGCGCGTGGATTCTGGCGAGTACGGCTTCAGCGTCGACTCGGGCGAGGAGATCGGCCTCGAACGCCTGGAGGCCCGCCTGACCGCCGAGCGCACCATCGACGAGCAGGAGCGCTGGGAACACCTGCAGAAGCAGATCGGCGACTGACCGGTCCGCGCAATCGCAACCAGAAAAAGCCCGGCTCCGGCCGGGCTTTTTCGTGGCGCCGGCGGAACGGGCGGGGCGTTGCCGGCATCGCGGTGCCGCGACCGCGGATGACAGCCGCGGTGCGCCTGGCGCATGCTCCCTGCCTGCGCGTGGGGAGCACGAGGGTGCCATGAAGCAGGATCCGGACAGGCGTGGCTATGCCTTCGCGATCGGCGGCGGCGTGCTGCTGTGGCTGGCGGCGATGGCGGTCGGCGGCAGGCGCGAGGCCTGGGATGCCGGCGTGTACTGGGTGGCGGCCTATCCGCTCGCGATCGTGCTGGCCGGCTGGCTGGGCTACGAGTTCCCGCGCAGGGCCTGGCGCTGGGGGCTGGCGATCATGCTGGCGCAGGCGATGACCCTGGCCGTGACCGCGCTCGACTTCAGCCTGTTGCCGCTGGGGCTGATCGTGTTCGCGGTCCTGTCGCTGCCGCTGATGGCGGCGGCCGTACTGGTGGCACGCTGGACCCGGCGCAGCCAGGCGGATTGAACAGCGGCCCGGTGCCTCCCGCCCGCGGCTATTGCAGTTCGCGCAGGTCCAGCCGCCGCAGCCTCGGCGCGCGCCAGCTGGTGATGCCGACCACGCCCAGGGTCACGCAGCCGCCGACGACCACCGCCGGCACCAGCCCGAGCAGGCGCGCCATCACGCCGTCGTAGAACGCGCCAAGTTCGTTCGATGAGCCGATGAAGATGCCGTTGATCGACGACACCCGTCCGCGCATCTCATCGGGCGTGACCAGCTGCATGATCGTCGAGCGCATCACCACCGACACGCCGTCGCACATGCCGTAGGCGACCAGGATCGCGGCCGACAGCCAGAAATGCCGCGACAGCGCGAACGCGATCGTGCACAGCCCGAAGCACGCCACCGCGAACAGCAGCACCCGCCCGGCGTGCTTCTGCAGCGGACGCCGCGCCAGCCACAGCGCCACGCAGATCGACCCCAGCGCCGGCGCGCCGCGCAGGATCCCGAGGCCTTCCGGCCCGTAGTGCAAGATGTCCTTGATGAAGGCCGGCAACATCGACACCGCGCCGCCCAGCAGCACGCAGAACATGTCCAGCGCCATCGCGCCGAGCATGATCTGGTTGCCGAACACGAACTGAAGCCCCTCGCGGATGCTGGAAAACACCGGCGCGCGCTGCAGCAGCTGCGGCGGCTCGGTCACGCGCAGCGTGCCGATCGCCGTCGCCGCCAGCAGCACGATGCCGCCGGCGGTGGCGTAGGCGGTGTCCTTGCCGCCCCAGCCGACCAGCACGCCGCCCAGCGCCGGGCCGATGACCATGCCGCTCTGGAAGATCACGCTGCCCAGGCTGGCGCCGTTGACGAACTGCGTGCGCGGCAGCACCCGTGCGAACAGCGCGTTGTAGACCGGGCCGAGGAAGCTGCGTGCAATGCCTGTCAATGCGATTGCCGCGTAGATCGGCCACACGTGCGTGGTCGGCAGCCATCCGCGCGTGACCGCCACCAGCGCCAGCGCGGTCACCAGCAGCCCGCAGCAGGCGGCCACGCCCAGCTTGCGCCGCGGCAGGTGGTCGACCAGGTAGCCGGCGAACGGGGCGATGCAGAAATAGGGCAGCACCTCGGCCAGGCCGATCAGGCCCAGCGCGAACGGGCTGCGGGTGATCTCGTAGACGTGCCAGCCGACCGTGACCGCGACGATCTGGTAGGACAGGATCGTGCAGATCCTGAACGCCATCAGTGCCCGGAAACCGGGATTGCGCATCGGCGAGGAAGGCGACTCCTCCGCGGACGGCGACCAGGATGCGTTCACACAGCGCGCTGGGCGGTATCGCGGATGAAGGCGAGCAGCGCGGCCAGGCCGTTGCTGCGGGTCGGCGACAGGTGCCTGGCCAGGCCGATGTCGGCGATGTAGTCGGCCCGGGTGTCGAGGATCTCGCGCGCGCTGCGCCCCGAGTACACGCGCAGGGCGAGATAGACCAGGCCCGAGACGATGGCCGAATCGCTGACCGCGGCGAAGTCCAGCCGCGCCGCGTCACCCGACGGCACGATCCACACCATCGACTGGCAGCCGTGCAGGCGATGCTCCTCGGTCTTCCACTCTTCGGGGAAGGCAGGCAGCTTGCGGCCCAGGTCGATCAGGTACTGGTAGCGCTCGGACCAGTCGCCGAAGAAGCCGAACTCCTCCTTGATGGCCTGCTGCGCGGCGGTTGCGGTGGGTTCGAGCGGAAAAGGGGAATCGGTCACGGGCGGACGGCGCGGGGTGCAGGGTGGGGCGCCATTGTCGCAAACATGGCCGTGCGGGATGGCGCATGCGCCGGCCTTGGCTGCGGGCGGTTTGCCCCCATCCTGTAAAATCAGCTCCTTGCCCGCCTCCCCACGGCCCGAACATGCAACTGACCCTGCTCAAAGCCAAGATCCACCGCGCCACGATCACCCACGCCGAACTGCACTACGAAGGCTCGTGCGCGATCGACGGACGCCTGCTCGACATCTCCGGCATCCGCGAGTACGAGCGCATCGAGATCTACAACGTCAACAACGGCCAGCGCTTCGCGACCTATGCGATCCGCGCCGAAGAGGGCAGCGGCATCATCTCGGTCAACGGCGCCGCCGCGCACCGCGCGCAGCCGGGGGACCTGGTGATCATCTGCGCCTACGGCGCCTGCGACGAGGCCGAAGCGGCGCAGTTCAAGCCGACCCTGGTCTACGTCGACCGCCAGAACGCGCTGACCCACACCAACGATTCGATCCCGGCGCAGGCCGCCTGACGCCGGCGCGCGGCTTCAGCGCCGCGGATGCTTCGGCCCGGGGCGGCGCGCCGCCTGCGGGCGTGCACGCGGCTTGCCGGCGAACGGGCGCTTGCCGCGCGGCAGCGGCGCGCCGGTGTCGGCTTCGTCGGCGCGGCGCATCTTCAGCGACTGGCCGGCGACGTAGACGCGCTTGAGGTGTTCGAGCAGTTCCCGCGGCATGCCTTCGGGCAGGTCGACCAGGCTGTAGTCGTCGCGGATGTCGATGCGGCCGATGTAGCGGCTTTCCAGGTCCGCCTCGTTGGCGATCGCGCCGACGATGTTGCCCGGCTTGACGCCGTGCACGTGGCCGACCTCGATGCGGAAGGTCTCCATCGGGAATTCCTCGCCGCCGCGCGGCGGGCGCGGCTCGCGCTCGTTACGCGGCGGGGCGTCTTCGTCGAAGAACATGGCTTCGGCTGCGTTGGCGCGCGGGCGGGGGGCAGGGCGCCCGGAATCGTGCCGCTCCTGGCCTGCTTCGGGCGCAGGTCCCTGGTCCCGGCTTTGATCGTCATCCCCGTGGAAGCGGGGATCCTGCGGCCTGGTTGCAGCCGGTCGCGAAGCCGCAGGGTGCCCGCCTGCGCGGGAATGACGATCCTGGAGCGGTTGTCTCCGCTCACCAGGGCGGTCGTGTCGGTGTTCGCGTTGTTCGAAGCCTGCCGGCCGCACACGCTCCGGCGGCGCCTTCAGCAGCAGCGGCGTCTTGCCCTGCACCAGCTGTGCGAGCGCGGCAGCGATTTCCACGACCGGTACGTTGTGCTCGCTTTCGTAGCGTTCGACCAGTTCGCGGAACAGCGGCAACTCGCTGCTCTCCAGCGCCGTGTCGATTCGGTCGAGGAACTTCGCGACCCGCTGCTCGTTGACCGCTTCGACGCTGGGCAATGCCATCTGCTCGATTGGCTGCCGCGTGGCGCGTTCGATCGCGCGCAGCATGCCCCGCTCGCGCGGGGCGACGAACAGGATCGCCTCGCCGCTGCGCCCGGCGCGGCCGGTGCGGCCGATGCGGTGGACGTAGCTCTCGGTGTCGTAGGGGATGTCGTAGTTGAGCACGTGGCTGACGCGGTCCACGTCCAGCCCGCGCGCGGCGACGTCCGTGGCCACGAGGATGTCGAGCTGGCCGTCCTTGAGCCGCTGGATGGTGCGTTCGCGCATCTTCTGCTCGACGTCGCCGTTGATCGCCGCCGCCGACAGCCCGCGCGCGGCGAGCTTTTCGGCCAGTTCCTCGGTGCCGAGCTTGGTGCGCGCGAACACGATCATCGCGTCGAACGGTTCGGCCTCCAGAATGCGCGTGAGCGCGTCGAGCTTGTTGACCCCGCTGACCATCCAGTAGCGCTGGCGGATGTTGCGCGCGGTGGAGGTCGCCGACTTGATCGCGATCTCCACCGGGTTCTTCAGGTAGGTCTGGGCGATGCGCCGGATCTGCACCGGCATCGTCGCCGAGAACAGCGCCACCTGGCGGGTCTCGGGGGTCTTCTTGAGCACGGTCTCGACGTCGTCGATGAAGCCCATGCGCAGCATTTCGTCGGCCTCGTCCAGCACCAGGCAGCGCAGTTCCGACAGGTCCAGCGAGCCGCGGGTGAGATGGTCGATCACCCGCCCCGGGGTGCCGACGACCACGTGCACGCCGCGGCGCAGCGCGTGCAGCTGCGGGCCGTAGCCCTGGCCACCATAGATCGGCAGCACCGCGAAGCCGGGGATGTGCGCGGCGTACTTCTGGAACGCCTCGGCGACCTGGATCGCCAGCTCGCGGGTCGGTGCCAGCACCAGCGCCTGCGGCTTGCCCGGCTGCGGCTTGGCCTGCGCGAGGATCGGCAGCGCGAAGGCGGCGGTCTTGCCGGTGCCGGTCTGGGCCTGGCCGAGCACGTCGCGGCCGGCCAGCAGCGGCGGGATGGTCGCGGCCTGGATCGGCGATGGCGACTCGTAGCCGACCGCCGCCAGCGCCTGCAGCAGGGTGTCGGGTAGGCCGAGGTCGGTGAATTTCGGGCCCGGGGCGGGCGTGGCGTCGGCGCTGGTCATGGGGATCTCGGGTGTCGGGTACGTGGAAACGCGCTTGCGCGCCCGGCTCGGGGAGCAGGCGGACGGTTGCGGTCGAAGGAGGACGCGGGGCGTTCGCGGTCGACGGTGCCTGCGGCACGGGCGCGAGTGTGCAGTTTAACCGGGCAAGGGCGCGTGACCTAATAAGCTGGCGGCATGACGCTGCCTGCCATTCACTTCGACAATACCTTCCTGCGCGAGCTTCCCGGCGACCCGGAGGCCGGGCCGGGGGTACGCCAGGTGCATGGGGCGTTGTGGTCGCGGGTGGAGCCGGCGCCGGTTGCCGCGCCGCGGCTGCTGGCGCACTCGCGCGGGATCGCGCAGCGGCTGGGGTTCAGCGCCGAAGACGTGGCCTCGCCGGAATTCGCGGCGGTGTTCGGCGGCAATGCCCTGCTGCCGGGCATGGCGCCGTTCGCGGCGAACTACGGCGGGCACCAGTTCGGGCACTGGGCCGGGCAGCTGGGCGATGGCCGCGCGATCACCTTGGGGGAAGTCGTCGCGGCCGACGGCAGCCGCCACGAGCTGCAGCTCAAGGGCGCCGGTCCGACGCCGTATTCGCGTCACGCCGACGGCCGCGCGGTGCTGCGCTCGTCGATCCGCGAGTTCCTGTGCAGCGAGGCGATGCACCACCTCGGTGTGCCGACCACGCGCGCGCTGTCGCTCGTGGCCACGGGTGACGACGTGGTGCGCGACATGTTCTACGACGGCCATCCGAGGCCGGAGCCGGGCGCGGTCGTGTGCCGGGTGGCGCCGTCGTTCCTGCGCTTCGGCAGCTTCGAGCTGCCGGCCTCGCGCGGTGAGGTGGACGTGCTGCGGCAGCTGGCGGAGTTCTGCGTGTGGCGGGATTTTCCCGAACTGCTGCAACAGCCGCGTGCCGCTTCGCTCGAAAAGCTGCGCGCGCAGGGCGCCTTTACCCAGACGCTGTTCGGTGACTGGTTCGCGCAGGTCTGCGAGCGCACGGCGGCCACCGTTGCCGCGTGGATGCGGGTCGGCTTCGTCCACGGCGTGCTCAACACCGACAACATGTCGATCCTGGGCCTGACCATCGACTACGGCCCCTACGGCTGGATCGACGACTACGACCCGGACTGGACGCCCAACACTACCGACGCACACGGCCGCCGCTACCGCTTCGGCTGGCAGCCCAAGGTCGCGCACTGGAACCTGGCGCGGCTGGCGCAGGCGCTGTCGCCGCTGTTCGACGACGTGCAGCCGCTGCAGGACGGGCTGGACCTGTTTGCGGCCGCCCACGCGCGCCATGAGCGAGAAAATACCGCCCGCAAGCTGGGCCTGGCCGAGTGCCGGGATGCCGATGTCGAACTCGTCCGCGACCTGCACGTGCTGATGCACGACGTGGAAGTCGACATGACGCTCTGGTTCCGTGCGCTGGCGGACGTCGATGTCGAGACGCCCGCGGTGGCGCCGATGGAGGACGCGTTCTACGACCCCGGCAAGCGGCGGGCCGCCGAGGCGGCGCTGCTTGCCTGGCTGGCCCGCTATGCCGCGCGCCTGCGCGACGATCCGCTTTCGCCGCAGGCGCGCCGCGCGCGCATGCACGCCGCCAATCCGCGCTATGTCCTGCGCAACTACCTCGCCCAACAGGCCATCGACCGCGCGGAGCAGGGCGACGAGAGCGGCGTGGCCGAACTGCTCGACGTGATGCGCCACCCCTACGACGAACAGCCGGGCCGCGAGGCGTTCGCGCAGAAGCGCCCGGACTGGGCACGCGATCGCGCGGGATGTTCGATGCTGTCGTGCAGTTCGTAGCCGGCGCCAGGCTTTCGCAGGAGCGGCTTCAGCCGCGAGCTCTCCGTGCCGTGGACAGCTCTTAGTCCACCGACCCGCCGGCCATTCCCGGGCAAGGGCAACCGCAGCTCGCTACGCTCGCCCCTCATCCGCCTTCGGCACCTTCTCCCGCAAGCGGGAGAAGGGCTGGTATCAGGCCGCAGGGTCCTGCAACGAATCCCCAATCCCCAAGCCCCGAGTCCCTGCCCCAAAAGAAAACCGGCTCAATGGCCGGCTTTCTTTTCCTTCTTCGCAGCGCGCTTTTCCTTCAGCGTCTTTTCCGGTTTCTTCTTCTCTTCCTTCTTCTTGTCCATGCCCTTGGCCATGGTGGTCTCCGCTGGTTGGGTGGTGGGCGCTGCGCAAATGTACGCCGGCGCGTGCCCGGCGCATAGGGCCTGGTGGCCGCGCCGCTTACACTATGCGCATGCCCCTGATTTCCCTGAACGCCGTCGACTACAGCGTCGGCGGCCCATTGCTGCTCGAGCGCGTCGACCTGGCCATCGAGTCCGGCGAGCGCATCGCCCTGATCGGCCGCAACGGCGCCGGCAAGTCCACCCTGCTGCGCCTGCTGGACGGCGAACTCCGGCCCGACGACGGCGAAATCCGTCGCGAGGGAGGGGTGCGCATCGCGCGGCTCGAGCAGGAGGTGCCCGCCGGCGCCGAAGGCAGCGTGTTCGACGTCGTGGCGGCCGGGCTGGGCGGGCTTGGCGCGGACCTGGCCGAGTACCACCACCTGGCCCATGCCGCCGAAGTCGACATGGACGCCCTGGCCGCGGTGCAGGGCCGGATCGAGGCCGCCGACGGCTGGCGCCTGGACCAGCGCGTGGTCGAAACCCTGGAGCGGCTGGAACTCGATGGCGAGGCCGCCTTCGCCCGCCTGTCCGGCGGCATGAAACGGCGCGTGCTGCTGGCCCGCGCGCTGGTGTCGGCGCCCGACGTGCTGCTGCTCGACGAGCCCACCAACCACCTGGACATCGCGGCGATCGACTGGCTGGAGGGTTTCCTCAAGGGCTGGAGCGGCGCGCTGGTGTTCATCACCCATGACCGGCGCTTCCTGCGTGCGCTGGCGACGCGAATCGTCGAGATCGATCGTGGCCAGGTCACCAGCTGGCCCGGCGACTGGGACAACTACCTGCGCCGCAAGGAAGAGCGGCTCAACGCCGAGGCGCAGGAAAACGCGCGCTTCGACAAGATGCTGGCGCAGGAGGAAGTCTGGATCCGCCAGGGCATCAAGGCCCGCCGCACCCGCGACGAAGGCCGCGTGCGCCGGCTCAAGGCGATGCGCGCCGAGCGTGCGCAGCGGCGCGAGCAGGTCGGCAACGTGCGCATGGACACCGCCCAGGCAGGTGCTTCGGGCAAAAAGGTGGTGGAGGCGAAGGACGTGTCGTTCTCCTTCGGCGACCGCGCGCTGGTGCGCGATTTCTCCACCACCATCCTGCGCGGCGACCGCATCGGCCTGATCGGCCCCAACGGCAGTGGCAAGACCACCCTGCTCAAGCTGCTGCTGGGCGACCTGCAGCCGCAGGCCGGCGAGATCCGCGTCGGCACCCAGCTGCAGGTCGCCTATTTCGACCAGTACCGCGCGACGCTGCGCGAGGACTGGAACGCGCTGGAAAACGTCGCCGAGGGGCTGGAGTTCGTCGAGGTCGGCGGTAAGCGCAAGCACGTGATCGGCTACCTGCAGGACTTCCTGTTCACGCCCGAGCGCGCGCGCGCGCCGATCACCCGGCTGTCGGGCGGCGAGCGCAACAGGCTGCTGCTGGCCAAGCTGTTCGCGCAACCGTCCAACCTGCTGGTGATGGACGAACCGACCAACGACCTGGACGTGGAAACGCTGGAACTGCTGGAGGAACTGCTGGCCGAGTACCCGGGCACGCTGCTGCTGGTCAGCCACGACCGCGACTTCCTCGACAACGTGGTGACGTCGACCCTGGTGATGCAGGACGGCGGCGAAGGACGCATCGGCGAATACGTGGGCGGCTACAGCGATTGGCTCCGGCAAAGCCGGCGGGCCGCGGCGCCGCAGGGCCAGCCGCCGGCGCCGGCGCCCGCGCCCGCAGCCGAGGTCCCGGCCGTGGCCGTCCCCGCGAAGGAAAAGCGCAAGCTCGGCTTCAAGGAAGCCCGCGAGCTGGAACAGCTCCCGGCGCGCATCGAGGCGCTGGAGGCGCGGATCGCGGAACTGACCGCGCTGATGAACGATCCCGCCTTCTACCAGCGCGACAGCGCCGCGATCACCGCGCACAACGTGACCGTGGCCGAGACGCAGGCGGAACTCGAACAGGCCTATGCGCGCTGGGAGGCACTCGAGGGGTGAGGCCGGCCGCGTGCGCGGTGGTCGCGCGCGCCATCGAATGGCTGGCGAGGGCAGGACCCGCAACCGGAAATACGCCGGACGCTGAATGCCCGCCACCGGAACGGCAGGCCGTGACGCGGTGCCGTCCCGCGCCTGCGGTGCACGGGTATGCTGCAGCCGGAACGGCTGTCTGACAGGGGGCAACGACCGCATGGGCTTCATCGAGTCCCGGCAATCGGAGGCACGCGATCGCGCATTCGTCGGTCGCATGTACCGCATGCGCATGCTCGGGCTGGTGTTGTCGGGGCTGGCCGTGGCCGCGGTGCTGCACGAGAACGGCACCGGGCCGCTGGCGTGGGCCCTGCTGCTGCTCAATGTCGCGGCCTGGCCGCACCTGGCCCTGTGGCGGGCCAGGCGCAGCCGCATGCCGCGCGAGGCTGAATTGCGCAACCTCGTCCTCGACTCCGCGCTGGGCGGTGCGTGGGTGGCGGTAATGCAGTTCAACCTGCTGCCCAGCGTGCTGCTGATGGCGCTGCTGACGGTCGACAAGGTCGGGGTGGGCGGCTGGCGCTTCCTCGGGCGGACGCTGCCGCCGCAGTTCGGAGCCTGCCTGCTGGTCTCCGCGCTGCTCGGGTTTCCCGTGCAGCTGGAAAGCAGCATGGCGGTCGTCGTCGCATCGTTGCCTTTCCTCGTGGGATATCCGCTGGCGCTGAGCGCGGTGATGTACGCGCTCGCGCACCGCGTGGCGCAGCAGAACCGCCAGCTCGAACGCCTCAACCGCATCGACGTGCTGACCGGCCTGCCCAACCGGCGCCACTGGGACGAGGTCGCCGGCAGCGAACTGGCGCGCTACCTGCGCTCGCGACGCCCCGCGGTGGTGATGCTGATCGACCTGGACAACTTCAAGGAAGTCAACGACGCCCACGGCCACGCGGCCGGCGACGAAGTGCTGCGCCGCGTGGCGCAGGTGCTGCGCGAGTCGGTGCGCGAGATCGACACGCCCGCGCGCTACGGCGGCGACGAATTCGTGGTGCTGCTGACCGAAGCCGACGTGCGCGGCGCGCGCGACGTGGCCGAGCGCGTGCGCACCCGCTTCCTCGAGATACGCGGCGAGGCCGCCGTCGCCGAACACTGCACGTTGAGCATCGGCCTGGCCCAGGCCGATCGCCTGCTGGTGAACGCCGACGACTGGGTCCGCCGCGCCGACGCGGCCATGTACGGCGCCAAGGCCGGGGGCCGCGACCGGGTCAACGTGGCCTGAGCGGCGGCGGGTGCGCAGGCGCGGCGAACCGGAACTCCACCCGCACCCCGTAATGGTCCGATGCCAGGGTGCCGCCAGCGTCCGGCCGGTCGAGGATGATGTCCGCCCGCAGCGGGACGAAGGCGTCGCGCTGCAGTAGCACCTGGTCGATGTGCCGCGGCGGGTACTGGGCGAGGTCGAGCGTGGCGTGTGCGCGGTCGCCGGGCTGCATGTCCGGGTGCATCGCCGCGTAGGCGTCGGCGAACGGTTGCAGCAGCGGTTGCAGCTCCGGCGCGTCCATCGACGTGTTGAGGTCGCCGGCCAGCACCGACGGTGCGCCACCGGCCGTGGCGTCGATGTAGGCCAGCGCGTCGGCCACCTGTTCGGCGCGGATCGCGCCGCCTTGCTCCGTCCAGTGCAGGTGGGTGTCGTAGACGTTCACTTCGCGCCCGTCGATGGCGATGCGGACGTGGACGATGTTGCGGTAGTCGTCCAGTGGTTCCAGCGCCTTCCAGTCGTGGGCGAGGATCGGGTGCCGGCTGAGGATCGCGTTGCCGAAACGCCTGGGGGCGTCGGGTGCATCGACCGAAGCGAACACGTAGTTGTAGCCCAGCGCGTCGGCCAGCGTCTTCGCCTGGTTGGGCAGGCCGTCGTGCTGGAAGACTTCCTGCAGCGTGACCACGTCCGGGCGGATTTCGCGCAGCCTGTCGACGATCAGCCGCTCGCGCCTGGGCCAGTCGCCCTTGTCGTGCCACAGGTTGAGGGTGACCAGGGTGATGTCCGGTGTTTCCGCGTCCGGTGCGCCGGTGGCGGGCGCGGTGGCGCAGGCCGCAAGCGACAGTACCGCCGCGGGTGCCAGGACGCGGAGCAGGGCGGGGAGGGTTGAACGCATGCGGCCTCCGGCGGGGCGGCGTTTGCAGGCCGCGATTGTCGCGCCGGCGATGCGAACGTGGCGTGGGCACGGTTCGTCGCCGCCCATGGTGCAGGCGCGGCTTCCAGCGCTGCTGGCCGTCTGAAGACCCTGTTTCCGTTTCTGGCGCTGTATGGGCGTGGCCGGCGGGTGGTTCGAGGCCCGGTTGCGCATCGATACGCCGACGAACATCGCGATGGAGAGTGGACATGCACGGACACCGGATCCTGGGGATCATGCTGCTGGGCTTGGCCGGCTGCGGCGGAGCGGGGCACGACGGCATCGACGCCACCGATGCCGCGGCAGCCGAGCGCGCGGAGGCGGCGGCGTCTGCACCGGCCGATGCCGCGGCGACGGACGCCGTGGCCGTGCCGGAGGAAGACGCGAATCCCGCGTCGCAGCCGCTGCACGCTGGCGACGTCGACGCCTACGCGCGCGGCATGGCCAGGGAGATCGAACTGCTGCAGGCCAGTTACGACAGGTTCGTGCAGGCAGGCGAGCAGCACGACGAGGATGCGCAGATGACGGCGCTGATGGAACTGTCCAGCCCGGACGTCGACGCGGCCGGGGCGCAGGCGGCCGGACTCGACGTGGCCCGCTACGGCTTCGTCAAGAACGCCATCGACACCGTGCTGGGCAAGCTGGACCTCAAGCAGGGGCTCGAAGGCAGCGAGGGCAGCGGGGACCTGCTTGCAGAGCTGGGCGACCCCTACGCCGGCCTGGCCGACGAGGTGCGCGCGGCGATGGAATCGCACCGCCAGGAGCTGGCGAGGCTGCGCGCCGACGCGCTGGGGATACGGATGAAGGCTGCCGGCAGCTGAGCCGGCAGACGGGGGGCTCCAGCGCGGCCACGCAGCCACAGCCGCCGCACCTGCCGCGCGACCAGCGCCGACCAGCCCCGTTGCCTGCCCGCGCGACCGCTGCGCTGTGGCCGCGGCATCCCTATCGGTTAGGCTTGCCGCTGGCCCAGACCAGGCACACCGGATGACCGCACCCGACGCGCCCGTCGACCGCGACGCAAGACTGCCCCGGCAGATCCCCTACATCATCGGCAACGAAGGCTGCGAGCGCTTCAGCTTCTACGGGATGCGCAACATCCTGGTGCCGTTCCTGGTCAGCAGCCTGCTGCTGGCCTACCTGCCCGAATCCGAGCGCGACGGTGCGGCGAAGGACATCTTCCACACCTTCGTCATCGGCGTGTACTTCTTCCCGCTGCTGGGCGGCTGGATCTCCGACCGCTGGTTCGGCAAGTACAACACCGTGTTCTGGCTGTCGCTGGTGTACTGCGCCGGCCACGCGTGCCTGGCGCTGTTCGAGGACAGCCGCGGCGGCTTCTACACCGGCCTGTTCCTGATCGCGCTGGGGTCGGGCGGCATCAAGCCGCTGGTCTCGGCGTTCGTGGGCGACCAGTTCGACCGCAGCAACAAGCACCTGGCCAAGGTCGTCTACGACGCGTTCTACTGGATCATCAACTTCGGCTCGTTCTTCGCCTCGCTGCTGATGCCGCTGTTCCTGCGCGAGTACGGGCCGAGCGTGGCCTTTGGCATCCCCGGCGTGCTGATGTTTATCGCCACGGTGGTGTTCTGGAGCGGCCGCAACAAGTACGTGCACGTGCCGCCGGCGCCGCCGGACCCGCATTCGTTCCTGCGCGTGTTGCGCACGGCGCTGTTCACGCATGCGCCGGGGCAGGGGCGCGGCGGGCTGGTGGTGTTCGGCCTCAGCGTGGTGCTGGCCGCTGCCGCGCTGGCCTGGCTTGTGCGCGACGACTTCGTGATCGCGGTGCTGCTGGCGCTGGGCCTGCTGATGGCCGGCGGCGGCATCGGTGCCTCGATGCAGCTTGAACGCGCGCGCGGCGTGCACCCGGCGCAGGCGGTGGAAGGCGTGCGCGCGGTGCTGCGGGTGCTGATCGTGTTCGCGCTGGTCACGCCGTTCTGGTCGCTGTTCGACCAGAAGGCCTCGACCTGGGTCATCCAGGGCGGGGCGATGACCATGCCGCACGACCAGTGGTGGTGGCCGAGCTGGCTGGTCAAGGCGCCGGCGCAGATGCAGGCCCTCAACCCGCTGCTGGTGATGCTGCTGATCCCGTTCAACAACATGGTGCTGTTCCCGCTGCTGCGCAGGATGGGCATCGCGGTGACCTCGCTGCGGCGGATGGGCGCGGGCATCGGGTTCTCCGGCCTGGCCTGGATCGTGGCGGGCCTGCTGCAGCTGGCGATCGACGGCGGCGACGCGGTGTCGATCGCCTGGCAGATCGCGCCGTACGCGCTGCTGACGCTGGGCGAGGTACTGGTCTCGGCGACCGGCCTGGAGTTCGCCTACAGCCAGGCGCCACCGTCGATGAAGGGCGCGATCATGAGCTTCTGGATGCTGTCGGTGTCCTACGGCAACCTGTGGGTGCTGATCACCAACGCCGCGGTGCGCAACGACGCCGTGACCGCGCGCATCGCCGAGACCGGGATGACCGAGAACGCCTTCCTGATGTTCTTCTTCGCCGCGTTCGCGCTCGTGGTCACGCTGGTATTCGCCTGGTACGCCCGGCGCTACCCGATGCAGGAACACTACCGGACCGCCTGATGACCTTCTCGATCACGCTCGTCATCGTCATCGCCACCTGCGTCGTCTCGTGGCTGGCCTTCAACAACCGCCAGCTGCTGGACCGGCTGATCCTGTGGCCGCCGGCGATCGACCGCTCGAAGCAGTACGACCGGCTGGTCACGCACGGCTTCATCCATGCCGACATCGGCCACCTGGCCTTCAACATGATCACGCTGTTCTTCTTCGGGCGGCCGGTGGAGCAGGTGTTCGTGGAGCGGATCGGTGTGCCCGGCTTCGTGCTGTTCTACCTGTCGGCGATCGTGGTCGCGATCCTGCCGACCTACCTGCGCCACCGGCATGATGCGCAGTACCGCAGCCTGGGGGCTTCGGGCGCGGTGTCGGCGGTGCTGTTCGCGTTCATCCTGATGGCGCCGTGGACCGGGATCTACATCTTCTTCATCCCGATCCCGATTCCCGCGATCCTCTACGCGGTGCTCTACGTCGGCTACAGCATCTGGATGGACCGGCGCGGCACCGACAACGTCAACCACAGCGCGCACCTGTGGGGCGCCGGCTACGGCGTGCTGTTCGCGCTGGTGATGGAGCCGCGGCTGTTCCAGCATTTCCTGGCCGAACTGGCCAACCCGACGTTCGGATAGCCGCCGGGCCCCTGCACCTGCCTTGCGACGGTGCGCGGGCTGGTCGGTGGGGTCAGCTGGCGGCCGTCTGGACCTGGATCGCGCCGGACGGGTGGTGGCCGGGTTCGTCGCTGCCGTAGGCCTGTTCCAGGCGGTCGTAGATCATCGAATCGAGCTGGCTGTACTCGCAATTGCCGGTGTCACCGCTGCGGGTGAGCTCGAACAGGCGGGTCACGGCTTCGTGCTCGGCGTTGTCGTCGTGGTCGTACATGGTCTTCCTCCCCTTTCGCATTTAAGGGGAAGCAGCAAGCGTGCCAATGTCTCCGGCGGAGGGAGGCCGGCGGACGTGACGCAACGTGTCAGCAATCCACGTCCCGCGCCGCTGAATGACACCGGAAGGCGGCGTGGTTCGCTCACCCGGCGTGAATGGAGGCGATGCTATTGCTGCCTGCACTCACCCAACACCGGACACGGAGGCGAAATGGCGACCACGCGCAAGGCAGTCAGGAACAGGGCCACGGCAAGGAAGGCAAAGGTGGCCAAAAAGAAGACCGCCGCGAAACGGGCGCCGGCGCGCAAGGCGGCCCCGAAGAAGGCCACCGGCAAGGCGGTGAAGAGGACGGCTGCAAAAAAGGTAGCCACGAAAAAGACGGCCGCGAAGAAGAAGACAGTGGCCCGGAGAGTCTCTGCAAAGAAGGCTGTCGCGAAAAAAACGGCCGCCAGGAAGACGGTCGCGAAGAAGTCCACCCGCAAGACAGTGAAGAAGGCTGCTGCGAAGAAGGCGACGGCGAAGAAGACCACTGCCAGGAAGGCTGCGACGAAGAAATCTGCGGTGAAGAAGCCCGCCGCGAAGAAGGTCGCTGCGAAGAAGACCACCGCAAAGAGGGTGGTGGGCAAGAAGCCTGCTGCCAGGAAGGCGACGGCGAAGAAGTCCGTCGCCCGCAAGGTCGTGCGCAAGGCATCGAAGAAGGTCGTCGCCAGGAAGTCTGCCGCACGCAAGGCGCCTGCAGGAAAGACAGCTAGGAAGGCGGCGAAGAAGAGCGTCGCGAAGAAGACGGTTGCGAAAAAGGCCACCGGGAAGAAGGCCGCGACCCGGTCGCGCCGCCGCATCACCCCGGAGCAGGCGCTGGAGAACACGCGCAAGCTTCTCGAGGCCAAGCAGGAACACGACCGCCAGCCGCAGCCCTGGCAGCAGCTCGGTGACGCACACCCGTCGCCGACGCCGGACGGCTTCCAGTCGGAGCAGGCGGCAGCCAGGGCGGAGGAACTCCACGCCGCCGAGAGCCGGCTGCAGGCCACCCAGGGCAGCATCGGCACGCAGGGTCGCCACGACCAGGGCAAGCGCGACAACCGTTGAACACGACTGACAGGAGAACGTCCTTGGACAGCCCCGCAATCGACCACCAGGAAGACCGCAAGCGTTTCGCCACGCAGGTGGACGGCCATGAAGGCTTCGTCGAATACGAGCGCGCCGGCGACGTGCTCGTGATCACCCACACCATCGTGCCGCCGGAGATCGGCGGCCGCGGCATCGCCGGACAATTGGTGAAGGCCGCGCTCGACCACGCCCGCGCCGAAGGACTGAAGGTGCGGCCGGACTGCTCCTACGCCGACAGCTACATGCAGCGGCACGCGGAGTACGCGGACCTGCGGGCAGCGGGCTGACGCGGCGGCATCCCGGCGCCGCGACCGGCGCCGGGGACCTCCGGCGTGCCGCTATCGCGGCGTGGTACCGCCGGTCGGTGCGATTACCTGCCCCTGCACCGGCTCGCCGCGCTCGACGGCCTTGCCGTCCGCCGTGTAGTGCTCGAAGAACGCCGGCAGGCCGTTGCCCTGGCCGAAGACCGGGGCGTCCTGCAGGTGGAAATGCAGGTGCGGCTCGCTGGTGTTGCCGCTGTTGCCGCAGCGTCCGAGTTCGTCGCCGGGGTTGACCTTGTCGCCCGCCTTGACCACCACGCTGCCCTGGCGCATGTGCGCAAGCAGGGCGTATTCCCCGTTGCCCAGGTCGAGCATGACGTGGTTGCCGGCGATGTGGCTGGTATCGCGCGAGCCGATCGCCTGGTCGGGCAGGCCGTCCACCGCTTCCAGCACGGTGCCGGCTGCCGGCGCGAGGATCGTCTCGTTCCAGCAGTAGTAGTCCTCCAGCGCGCGGCCGTCGCCACGGTGGCTGCTGCCGTCGACGCGCTTGACCAGATCGTAGGCGAAGCGCTGGCCGGGCGAGGCGGCGTGGTAGTTCTGTTCGATGTCGTGGCCGCCCCAGAACACGTACCACTGGCCGTCGAACGGCAGCCGCAGGTGGCTCCTGGTCTGGTAGTCGAGGTAGGGCGAGGGCGCGGCCTCGGGCCTTGGCTGCACGAGGAAGCCGGCGACCTTGCCGGCATCGTCCACCGCCCACTGCATCAGGACCGGCACGGGCAGCTTGCTCCAGCGCGAGGTGCGCACGTAGACGTGGGCACCCTCGGCCTGCGCGGCCGATTCGTCGAGGACGGCCTCCTCTTCGCCGAGGTCGCCGGTCACCTGCGCACGGAACTTCGCCAGCGCCGCGGCATCGCCCATCGCGGCCTGCATCGACGGCGCCATCCGCGCCCACACGGCATCGGTGTCGCCCTGCAGGAACAGTTGCGACAGCTCGCGGCCCTCGCGCAGTGCGATTTCGTCGGTGGCGGTGGCGGTCGCTTCGGGCGCAGGAGCAGGCGCCGGTTGCTGCGCCGCCGCAGGCAGCGAAGCGAGCAGCAGCGCGAGCGCGGCGGACAGGGGGCGGATGGACATGGCGGGGTCTCCTCAGCTGCGGGGCGGGGCGGACTCGATCAGGGCGGCGATCTGCGCGCGATAGCGTTCCAGCGCGTCGCGGCCGGCGTCGGTGAGCGACGCGCGCGTCAGTGGGCGCTTGCCGCGGAAGCTCTTGTCGATCGACACCAGGCCGGCGGCTTCGAGCTTCGACAGGTGGCTGGACAGGTTGCCCTTGCTCAGCCGGCACACGGTTTCGAGGAAGCCGAATTCGACCAGCTCGGCGCCTCCGAGCACGGTGAGGATCGCCAGCCGCGCCGGCTCGTGGACCAGGCGGTCGACGGCGAGGACCGCGTCGATGGCATCCTGCGCCTGGTGCTTCATGCGCCGGCGGCCTCGCCGCGCAGGCCCAGTTCGTCGCGCAGCCGCAGGTAGTCGCGGTGTTCGCGCCAACCGGTGGGAATGGCGATGGCGGCGTACAGCGCGGCGACCAGGATCCAGTACCAGGGGTAGTGGAGGCCGACGATCACCACCGCGGCCTGGCAGACCAGCAACACGCCGACCAGGAAGTCACCCGTCGACCAGAACCAGCGCGCCGCGACCAACGGCATCGCCGCCACGATCGCGACGTAGGCGATGCCGGGCCACTGCCAGGCACGCGCGCCCGCTGTCCAGGCCACGCCGCCGATGATCAGCAATGCCATCACGGCCAGGTAGGCCACCATCCAGAAATGCCCGCGGCGCTGCCGGTCGGACAGTCGCTCGCGCACCGCGCCGGCGCGCTGGTAGTAGAAGGCGCGCAGCAGCTCCTTGGAAGCCAGCCACAACAGCGGCGCGGCGACCAGCGCATACCGCCAGGTGGGTGTCAGCTCGACCGTGGCGCCGATGGTGAACGCCGCCAGGCACAGGATCCCGCCGATCACCAGGCTCAGGCCGCCCGCGCTACGGGAGTAGCGGGCGTAGCGGCCGGTGTTCTCGGCCAGGCGGGTCAGGGGATCGGTCGTGGTCTGCATGTCGGCTGTGGTTTGTTGGGCCGCAAATAGGTTTGCAATACAAACCATGCTTGTCAAGACCTGTCCCGGCACGGGGGACAGGCGGCGCCCGCAGCCGGTGCGTGCCGCGGCCCGGTCGATCTGCCAGACTGCGCGCCCGCCGCCACGCCCGATACGGATGCGACTCAACAAGCACATCAGCGACACCGGCTTCTGCTCGCGTCGCGAAGCCGACCGCCTGATCGGCGAAGGCCGGGTGACCGTCAACGGCTTGCACGCGCGCATCGGTGCCGAAGTCGGCGAGGGCGACGAGGTCAAGGTCGATGGCCAGGCACTGCGCGTGCGCAGCGCCGGCAAGGGCCAGCGCCGGCACGTCTACATCGCGCTGAACAAGCCGGTGGGCGTCACCTGCACCACCGAGTCGGCGGTGAAGGGCAACATCGTCGACTTCGTCGGCCACGAGCAGCGGATTTTCCCGATCGGGCGCCTGGACAAGGATTCGGAAGGCCTGATCCTGCTGACCAGCAACGGCGACATCGTCAACGCGATCCTGCGCGCGGAAAACAAGCTGGAGAAGGAATACCTGGTCGCCGTGAACCATCCGGTCACCGACGAGTTCCTGCGCGGCATGGCGCGCGGCGTGCCGGTCCACGGCCAGGCCACGCTGCCGTGCCGGACCGGGAAGCTGGGCCGCTTCGGCTTTCGCGTGGTGCTGGTGCAGGGGTTGAACCGGCAGGTCCGGCTGATGGCGGCGTTTTTCAAGTACCGGGTCAAGCAGCTGGTCCGGGTGCGGATCGGCAACGTGAAGCTGGGGCACCTGAAGCCGGGCCAGTGGCGCAACCTCACCGACGCCGAGCTGCGAGGCCTGCTGCCGCGCCACGAAGACTGGTAGCGCCTTGTGGGAGCTGGGGAGCGGCCATGGCCGCTCCTGCAGGGGTGGTTGCGCCGGCACCGGCGGGCCGGTAACCCGGCCCGGACGATGCCCGCCGACCTCGGGTAAACCCCATTCACACTTCTCGCGGAAAGTGCGGTAAGGTGCGCCCACTGTTCTAGCCGGGATCACGGTACATCGTGGTTTCGATGCGGTAGATCTGCCGATCCGCTCCATCGCTTCGCGTTACCCCTTGCTGACACAGTCGCGGATCCGCTCGAAGCGGACCGTGTAAACCTCAAAAAACTGTTCCAAGGAGTAACACATCATGTCCGATCGTCAGACCGGTATCGTCAAGTGGTTCAACGACGCCAAGGGCTTCGGCTTCATCACCCCGGAAAGCGGCCAGGACCTGTTCGTCCACTTCCGCTCGATCCAGGGCAGCGGCTTCAAGTCGCTGCAGGAAGGCCAGAAGGTCTCGTTCAAGGTCGTGCAGGGCCAGAAGGGCCTGCAGGCCGACGAAGTGCAGGCCGAGTAATCCCGCACAGCGTCAGTCGCAACACCGAGCCCCGGGCGGAAACGCCCGGGGCTTTTTTTTGTTCTTCGGCCGCGTCCGGGAGGGCAATGCCGGCTGACGGTCCACTCGCAGGCCGGACGGCAACCCGACGGGCCCCGCTGCAGTCGGCAGGCCTTCGGGTGACGCGCCAGGGCCATCCGCACCCGTGCCTCTGCCATCGAACCAATGCAGCCTCTTTGCTCAGGCAGCCAAAGAACCGTTTCCCGGCGAGTCCCGCGCGCGCCATGTCAATCCGGGCATCACGCGGGGACTCCTAGACTGCCGGCATCCGGAATGCCCGGACTCCGTTGCCGAAGGGGAGCCGATCGCCATGAAACGCCTGACCGCCTGCTGCCTGCTGTTCCTGCTTGCCGCCTGCCAGCGCGAGGCGCCTGCGCCCGAGGCGCCGGCACCGGCACCGGCGCAGCCGGGGACGCCGGCTGCCGGGGCACCCGCCACCGCCGCGCCGGACGCACCGGTCAAGCTGGAAGACCGCATCGAGCGCGGCGACCACTACGTCATCGGCATCAGCTATCCGCCCGGCGTCGACAAGTACCCCGGCCTGGCCGCCGAGCTGCAGCGCTATTCCCAGGCCGCGCTCGACGAGCTGATGCAGGCGGTCGACGGCCTTGGCGGCGAAAAGCCCACCGCGCCCTACGACCTGTCGCTGGCCTACGACATGCTGGCCGACACCCCGCAGATCGTCGCCGTCGCCGCCAACGGCAGCAGCTACACCGGCGGCGCGCACGGCAACCCGCTGATCGCACGCTTCGTCTGGCTGCCGCAGCACAACGAACTGCTGACGGCGGACCGGCTGATCACCGGCAAGGACGGCTGGCAGGCCGTGTCCCGCGCCGTGCGCGAGCAGCTGCACGCGGCGCTCTCGCAGCGCATCGACGGTGACGACATCGAACCGGACGACCGCGCGGAGATGCTCAAGTCCGGCCTGAAGATGATCGACGAAGGCTCGGGCGCGGATCCGGACAACTTCAGCCAGTTCGAACCGGTGCTGGACGCGGCCGGGCGCATCACCGCGCTGCGCTTCGTGTTCCCGCCGTACCAGGTCGGCCCTTACTCCGACGGCGTGCAGGTGGCCGAAGTGCCGGCCAGCGTCCTGCTGCCCCACGTCGCCGAGGCCTATCGCGGACTGTTCGCCTCGCCGGGCGCGTAGCCGCCGCGCCGTGTTGCGGCCGGGACGGTGACGGCGACCGCGGCGCGGCGTTACCCTGTCGCGCGACCGCTCCCGAGTTGCCCGGAAGGCATGTCCGCATCCCATCCGTTCCGCGACCGACTGCAGGCCCTGCTGGCCGATGCCGATGTCCGCATCGACGGTGATCGTCCCTGGGACCTGCAGGTCCATGATCCGCACCTGCCGGCGCGGCTGGTCGCCGGTGGCTCGCTCAAGCTGGGCGAAAGCTACATGGACGGCTGGTGGGACGCCGAATCGCTCGACGGTTTCCTGGTCCACCTGCTCGATGCGCGCCTCGACGAACGCGCGCATGGCCCGGCCGACATCCGCGATGCGCTGCGCGCGCGCCTGTTCAACCTGCAGGCCGGGCGGCGCAGCTACGAAGTGGGCAAGCGCCACTACGACCTGGGCAACGACCTGTACCGTGCGATGCTCGGCAAGCGCCTGGTCTACAGCTGTGGCTACTGGCGCAACGCCGGCAACCTCGACGACGCGCAGGAAGCCAAGCTCGACCTGATCTGCCGCAAGCTCGGCCTGCGCGCGGGCATGCGCGTGCTCGACATCGGCTGCGGCTGGGGCGAGGCGCTGAAGTTCGCCGCGGAGCGCTACGGGGTCAGCGGCGTGGGGGTCACGATCTCGGAGGAGCAGGCCGCATTCGCGCGCGAACTGTGCGCCGGGCTGCCGATCGAGATCCGCGTGCAGGATTACCGCGAGGTCGACGAGCACTTCGACCGGATCCTGTCGGTGGGCATGTTCGAACACGTGGGCTTCCGCAACTACCGCCGCTTCTTCGAGGTCGCGCAGCGCTGCATGGACGATGACGGCCTGTTTTTGCTGCACTGCATCGGCAGCAACCGCTCGGTCACCCACACCGACCCGTGGATCGCGAAGTACATCTTCCCCAACTCGATGCTGCCGTCGGCCGCGCAGATCGCCACCGCCACCGAAGGCCTGTTCGTGACCGAGGACTGGCACAACTTCGGCGCCGACTACGACCGCACCCTGCAGGCCTGGCGCAGCAACGTCGAGGCCGCGTGGGACTCGCTGCCCGCCCGCTACGACGAGCGCTTCCGGCGCATGTGGCGCTACTACCTGGCCGCGTCGATGGCCAGCTTCCGCGTCCGCCGGATCCAGCTGTGGCAGCTGGTGCTGTCGCCGCACGGCGTGCCGGGCGGTTATGTCGCACCGCGCTGAAGGCCGCGCATCGCGCGGCTTTGCGCGGCGGGCCGGCATTGGGGATGATCGACGGCCTTCGTTTGCAATACCGGGACCGCAATGAGCCAGCCAGACATCGCCCTCGCCATCATCGGCGGCACCGGCGTCTACCGATTCGACGGCCTGCAGGACATCGAGGCGCACCAGCCGGTCACGCGCTACGGCGCACTGCCGGGACCGGTGCGCGTGGGCACGCTGGCCGGCCGGCGGGTGGCCTTCCTCGCCCGCCACGGCGAAGGCCATTCGGTGCCGCCGCACAAGGTCAACTATCGCGCCAACCTCGCCGCGCTGCAGTCGCTGGGCGCGACCCGGGTGCTGGCGCTCAATACCGTCGGCGGCATCACCGAGGGCTTCGGCCCGCGCGTGCTGGCCTGCCCGGACCAGCTGATCGACTACACCTGGGGCCGCATCTCGACGCTGTGCGAGGAGGAGGGCAGCGAGGTGCTGCACGTGGATTTCGGCGAGCCGTACACGCCGTCGCTGCGCCGGCAGGTGCTCGACGCGGCGCGTGCGGCGGGCGTGGCGCTGGTCGACGGCGGCTGCTACGGCGCCACGCAGGGGCCGCGGCTGGAAACCCGGGCCGAGATCGCGCGGATGCGCCGCGACGGCTGCGACCTGGTCGGCATGACCGGCATGCCGGAAGCCGGCCTGGCGCGTGAACTCGGCCTGGACTACGCCTGCCTGGCCATCGTCGCCAACTGGGCGGCGGGCGCGGGACCCGACGCCGGCGAGGTGATCACGCTCGATGACGTGCTCGCCAACGTCGAGGCGGCCTCGTCCGGTTTGCCGGCGTTGGTCACGGAAATGCTGTCGGGGTGATTGCAACCGCCGGGCATGCTTTGCATACTCGCGAGCGTGCGCCGGGGGACCGCAAGGGGCGTACGCACATCGTATCCAGACGAGGTAGGGAGAAACATGCAATACGGCACAGTGAAATGGTTCAACGACGCCAAGGGGTTCGGCTTCATCGCGCCCGAGGACGGTAGCGCGGATGTTTTCGTGCACTTCTCGGCCATCGAGGCCAAGGGCTTCCGCACGCTGCAGGAAGGCCAGCGCGTCAGCTACGAGGTGACCCAGGGGCCGAAGGGAGCCCAGGCCGCCGGCGTGCAGCCGGCCGACGCCTGAAACACGCCCACCGCGATTTCTTGAGCCCCGCTTCATTGCGGGGCTTTTTTTTGATGATGGCCGGAGCGGTTGAAGCCGCCTGCACGGGGGAAGGGATGCAATGACGCCGCACCATGTCGCCATCGTCGGCTATGGCACCGCTGGCCAGGCCGCCGCACTGCTGTTGTCGCGCGACGGGCACCGGGTCGAGGTGTTCGAACAGGCGGCCGAGCCGGGTCCGGTCGGTGCCGGCTTCCTGCTGCAGCCGACCGGCCTGCAGGTGCTGTGGTCGATGGGCTTGCTTGAGGAGGCGCTCGCGCACGGTGCGCCGGTGCGGCGCCTGTATGGCGAGACGCCATTCGGCCGGGCGGTGATGGACATGCGCTATGCCGGGCTCGATGCGCGGTTGCACGGGCTGGGCATGCAGCGCGGCGCGCTGTTCTCGCTGCTGGCGCGGGCCTGGCCGGGCTTCGACGCGATGCACCGGGGGACGCGGATCACGACGGTCGACCATGGTGCGCGCCGCATCCGCGACGCGGCCGGACATTGGCACGGGCCGTTCGACATGATCGTGCTGGCCGATGGCTCGGCATCGCGTCTGCGCGGCCACGTCGCCGATGGAGGCCTCGACCGGCCGTATCCCTGGGGTGCGCTGTGGTGCCTGGTCCCGCGCGGCGACTGGCCGTGGGGCGATGAACTGCGCCAGCGCTACGTTGCCGCGCGGCGGATGATCGGGCTGCTGCCGGTCGGGACGCGGCCAGGCGACGAAACCCCGAGACTGAGTTTCTTCTGGAGCCTGCGCAGCGACGGTTTCGACGCCTGGCAGGCGGGCGGCATGGAGGCGTGGCGCGAGGAAGTGCGTGCGATCTGGCCGGACGCGGTCGGCTGTCTCGGCGAGGTGCAGGCGACATCCCTCGCACGTGCCAGTTACCGGGATGCCGTCCCGCGCCGCTGGTGTCGCGGGCGCGTGGTGCTGGCGGGCGACGCCGCGCACGCGATGAGCCCGCAGCTGGGGCAGGGCGTGAACATGGCGCTGCTGGACGCGCTTTCGCTGCGCGACGCGCTGCGCGTGAAAAGCGGGGTCGAGGATGCGCTCGGGTGCTATGAGCGCGAGCGCCGCCGCCACGTACGGATCTACCAGTTCTGGAGTCGATGGCTGACGCCGCTGTTCCAGTCCGACCGGGACCTTGTGGCCAAGCTGCGCGACCTGGCCTTCCTGCCGCTGGGGCGGCTGCCGGGCGGGCGTGGCCACATGCTGCGCGTCCTCAGCGGCACGCAGCGCGGGCTGTTCGGTCGGCTCGGGCTGCGCGACGACTTTGTCGATGCACTTGCGGGCAAGGACGGCGCATGACTACGCGGGATCGCGGATTGCGCCAGAATCGGGGCACAGCAGGGAGCTTCGATCATGCAGCGTTTCCAGACCCATGCCATCGACAACCAGCCTCCGGAGTTCGCGCCGCGCGACTTGTGGAATGACGACATCGCCTTGCGCGAAGCGCTGGCGCGCGAGGGAGGCGACAGTCATGCCGACGGCGTCGCGCGTTACGGCGCGCTGGCAGGCGACGAGCTGTACAGGCTGTCGTTCGACGCCCACCGCGACCGCCCTCGGCTGCGCACGCACGACCGCTTCGGGCATCGCATCGACCTGGTGGAATTCCACCCCAACTACCACCACGTCATGGCCGCGGCGATCGAGCACGGTGTCGCCGGGCTGTCGTGGGCCGACGCGTCGCCCGGCGCGCACGTCGCGCGCGCGGCACTGTGCTACCTGCACGGGCAGGTCGAACCGGGCAGCAGTTGCCCGCTGACCATGACCCACGCCGCCGTGCCGGTGCTGCGCCAGGCCCCGGCGCTGCGGGAGTGGGCCGACAAGGTCGCCGCCTGCCGCTACGACCCGCGCGATGTCGCCATCGCCGACAAGCCCGGCGTAACCCTGGGCATGGGCATGACCGAGAAGCAGGGCGGCAGCGACGTGCGCACCAACACCACGACCGCCACGCCGCTGGGCGGCAACGGCGACGAGTACGCGCTGGTCGGGCACAAGTGGTTCTTCTCCGCGCCGATGTCCGACGGCTTCCTTGTGCTGGCGCAGGCGCCCGGCGGGTTGACCTGTTTCCTGCTGCCGCGGCGGCTGCCGGACGGTACCAGGAACGCCTTTGCGCTGATGCGGTTGAAGGACAAGCTCGGCGACTGGAGCAACGCGTCCAGTGAGGTCGAGTTCATGGAGGCCCGCGCCTGGCGCGTCGGCGAGGAGGGCCGCGGGGTGGCGAACATCCTGCAGATGGTGATGCTCACGCGCCTGGACTGCATGCTCGGATCGGCGGCGCAGATGCGCATGGCGCTGGCGCAGGCGCTGCACCATGCGACGCATCGGCAGGTGTTCGGCAAGCGGCTGGTCGAACAGCCGCTGATGCGCAACGTGCTGGCGGACCTGGCCATCGAGTCCGAGGCCGCGCTTGCATTGTCGATGCGGGTGGCGCGTGCCGTCGACGCCGCGGCAGTCGACCCGCGCGAGGCGGCGCTTGCGCGCATCGCCACCGCGATCGGCAAGTACTGGATCTGCAAGCGCGCACCGGCCTTCGTCAACGAGGCGCAGGAGTGCCTGGGTGGCGCCGGCTACATCGAGGAATCGATCCTGCCGCGGCTGTACCGGCAGGCGCCGCTGAACTCGATCTGGGAGGGCAGCGGCAACATCCAGTGCCTGGACGTGCTGCGCGCGCTGGCGCGCGAACCGGCATCGGTGGATGCGCTGCTGGCCGACCTGGACGCGGCGTCGGGCATCGACCGCGACTACGATGCCACGCTGTCCGCGCTGCGCGGCGCGTTGCACGATGCCGACGAAGCGGGCGCGCGGAGGCTGGTCGAGCGGCTGGCGTTGGCGCTGCAGGCGGGCGTGCTGCTGCGCGCCGGCAGCCCGATGGCCGGCGCGTTCTGCCGCAGCCGCCTCGGCCGTGAACATGGCCTGGCGTTCGGCACGCTGCCGGTGGAGCTCGATTTCGCCGCGATCCTCCGCCGCGCCTGGCCGTAGCCGGGGCGGCGGCCTCAGCGCCCGCGCAGCGCGCGGCGCCGCGCCAGGCTCGCTTCCGGCCACTGCCGGTCGCGGTCGTAGTACGCCGCCATCGCCGGCACGCCTTCGGGGATGGCCACCCACGGCTGCTTCGACGCCGTGAAGATGTGGATGTCGGGCGGGAACGCGTCCGGATCGTCCAGCGTGCCCACGCGCACGAACGCGATCGCCTTGCCGGCGCCCGCGTAGTGGCTCCACAGCGCGACGCGGCAGTGCGGGCAGCGCACGATCTGCTGGCCCTTGCCGCTGTTGGACGGCGTGTCGACGGTCTCCGGATCGCCGCACAGCAGTTCGACCCGGTCGGTCTCGATCATCGCGTTGAGCGCGAACGCGCTGCCGGTCTCGCGCTGGCACCAGCGGCAGTGGCAGCAGTGCACGAACAGCGGCGCGCCGGTAAGCCGGTAGCGCACGTTGCGGCAGGTGCAGCCGCCTTCATGCGCGGTGGTCTGGTCGGTCATGTGCAGCCTCCTGCGTCCATCGCGGGGCCTGCATGCTAGCGCGACGGCGCCGCTGCGCGCCTCGTGGTTCAGTCGAGGAACTGCAGCCGCGCCAGCTCCGCGTACAGCCCGTCCTGCGCGAGCAGCTCGGCGTGCGTGCCCTGGGCGACGATGCGGCCGCGGTCCATCACCACGATGCGGTCGGCCTTGAGCACGGTCGCCAGGCGGTGGGCGATTACCAGCGTGGTGCGGCCCTCCATCAGCCGCTCCAGCGCCTGCTGCACGGCGCGCTCGCTCTGTGCGTCGAGCGCGGAGGTCGCTTCGTCGAGCAAGAGCACCGGCGCGTCCTTGAGCAGGGCGCGGGCGATGGCGATGCGCTGCTGCTGGCCGCCGGACAGGCGCGCGCCGCGTTCGCCCAGCTGCGCGTCGTAACCGTCGGGCAGGGAGGCGAGGAAATCGTGCGCCTCGGCCGAGCGCGCCGCGGCTTCCAGTTCGGCGTCCGTTGCCTCCAGCCGGCCGTAGCGGATGTTCTCGCGCGCGCTGCTGGCGAAGATCGTCGGCTGCTGCGGCACCAGTGCGATGGCGTCGCGCAGCGTGGCCGGGTCCAGCGTGCGGATGTCCACGCCATCGAGGTCGATGCGGCCGCGCTGCGGGTCGTGGAAGCGCAGCAGCATCGAGAACACGGTGCTCTTGCCGGCGCCGGAGGGGCCGACCAGCGCCACCGTTTCGCCCGGCGTGACCTGCAGGTTGAAGTCTTCCAGCGCGGGCGCGTCGGGGCGCGAGGGGTAGTGGAAGGTGACGCCGTCGAAGCGCAGCCCGCCGCGCACGTTCGCCGGCAGTGCGTTCGGTTGCGCGGGGGCGACGATCCCGGGGCGTTCGTCCAACAGCTCGCCGATGCGGCCCATGCCGCCGGCGGCCTTCTGCAATTCGTTCCAGGTTTCGGCCAGGGCGCCGACCGAGCCGCCGCCGAGCACCGCGTACAGCACGAACTGGCTCAGCGTGCCCACCGTCAGGCGCCCGTCGATCACGTCGTGCGCGCCCGACCACAGCACCAGGGTGATCGCGCCGAACACCAGCGAGATCGCCATCGCCGTGACCAGCGCCTGCCAGCCGATGCGCCTGCGCGCGGTGGCGACCGATGCGGCGATGGCGGCGGAAAAGCGGCCGCGCTCGTACGGCTCGCGCGCGTGCGCCTGCACGGTGGGGATGGCACCAAGTGTTTCGGCGGCCAGCGAGTTGGCATCGGCCACGCGGTCCTGGCTCTGCCGCGAGATCCGGCCCAGCTTGCGCCCGCCGATCACCAGCGGCAGCACGCACAGCGGGATGCCGACCAGCGTGTACGCCGCCAGCCGCGGGCTGGTCGCGACCAGCATCGCCAGGCTGCCGATCACCATCACCACGCTGCGCAGCGCCACCGAGACCGTCGAGCCGACCACGCTGCGCAGCAGCTCGGTGTCGGCGGTCAGGCGCGAGACCAGCTCGCCGCTGCGGCTGCGTTCGAAGAACGCCTGGTCCAGGCCGACCAGGTGCGAGTACAGGCGCTCACGCAGGTCGGCGACGACGCGTTCGCCCAGCAGCGAGACGAAGAAAAAGCGCGCGGCGGTGGCCAGCGCCAGCGCCAGCGCGACCGCGAACACCAGCAGGAAGGTGGCGTTGATGTTGCTGTCGCCCGAGAACCCGTGGTCGATCATCCGCCGCACCACCAGCGGCAGGCTCAGCGTGGCGGTGCTGGACGCCGCCAGCGACACCAGCCAGGCCACCAGCAGGCCCTTCTGGCGCATGACGAACGGCCACAGCGCGCGCAGGCTGCCCATGCGCGGTTTCGGCTTGGCGGCGGCAGTGCCCGCGTCGGGCGTGGATGCGGGGTCCGGTTCGGGAATGTCAGCCATCAGCCATTGTCGTCGATCGTCACCCGGTTACGGGTGGCGTCGCGCAGGCGCAGTTTCAAGGCGTCGACGCCGTCTTCGGGCAGGCGCAGGACCAGCCGCACGCCGCTGGCGTCGAAGGTTTCCGAGAGTTTTTCGGCGGACGCAGCCGCAAGCGCGGCGTGGACGGTGCCCAGGTCGTCGAACGGTGCGCGCAGGATGACATCGCGCATGGCCACCAGTTCGACGCGTTCGGCGCGGCGCAGGCATTCGGCCGCGGTGCCGCCGTAGGCGCGGACCAGGCCGCCGGCGCCGAGCTTGATGCCGCCGAACCAGCGCGTGACCACGACCACGACGCGGTCGATGCCCTGGCCGTCGATGGCAGCGAGGATCGGGCGGCCCGCGGTGCCGGCCGGCTCGCCGTCGTCGCTGGAACGGTAGTCGTCGCCGATGCGCCAGGCCCAGCAGTTGTGGGTAGCGTCGGCGACGGACACACCGGCCAGTGCGTGCAGCGCCTGTTCGGTGCCTTCGACCGGGATGGCATTGGCGACGAAGCGGCTGTGTTTCACCTCGAGGGCATGGGTGGCGGCGGCCGCCAGCGTGTGCAGGGCCATGGCGGAACGTCAGTCGGCCAGCAGCGCGCGCAGGTCTTCGGGCAGCGTGGCCTTCGGGTAGCGGTGCTGGTATTCGCGCAGGCTTTCGCGCGCGTCTTCGAGCCTGCCTTCGGACACGAGCTGGCGTACGCGCCGCAGCCAGGCGTCCTGGACCCGGGGCGAATCGGCGGAGGCGGGTGGCTGGTCGTCGATGGGCTGGTCGGTGAATCCGTCGACGCGGCGCGTGCCCGTGACCACGACGCTGTCGAGCTCGTCGGCGTCTGCCCCGGCGCTGGCCGCAGCCGGTTCGACGGCATGCGCGGTCGTGCCGCTGGCGACAGCCGGCTGCGGTGCGCGGCGGGCAGGCGTCACTTCTGCCCGCTGCAGTCGGGCCTTCTCCGTGCCGGCTTTTGCCGCCCGGGCTTCCGCCGCGCGAGCGGAAGCCGCGTCCGTGGCCGGCGCCGGGGCGGGCGAGGCGACCGGGCTTGCTTCGGGCGGCTGCGCGGGCGCGACGGGAGCTGCCGGCGCCGGCGGGGCGGGCGGGGCCGGTGGTGGCGCGGGCGTGTCCATCGGCGAGGGCTCGTCGAAGACCACGGGTGGTTCGGGCGGCGGCGATGGCTGCGGGAAGGCCGTCGGGACGCGCTGCTGTTCGCGTTGCGTATCGGATGCGTCGGCGGCATCGTCCGCGGCATCGTCGGCGGGCTTCGGTGCCGGCACGGGTGCCGGAGCAGCTCCGGCATCCGCGGCCGGCGGCTGTGATGCGGTTTTGGCCACGGCCGGCGCCGTGGTTTTGGCAGGCGCCGGTGCGGCTTCCCGCTGCCTGGCAACGGGTGCGACGGCGTTCGCGGACGGACCGGACGCCGCGCGCGGCGCCTCCGAATACGCGACCTGCATGTCGTCGACCGGGCGCAGCTGCCAGGCCAGCCCGCCGACGATGACGAGCGTGGCCGCCGCGCCGAAGGCGACTGGCCAGCGTCGGCGCGGGTGCCGGCGCGCGGTTGGCGTGCGGTGCGCGGATGCGGGCGCGCCCGCACCAGCCGCGGCGCGGGCGGCCTCCAGGATACGGGCGTCGAGCGTAGGCGAGGGCCCGCCCTGCGGCCCGGAGCGGGCAAGCCGGTCGGCCAGCGCGCGTTCTTCCGGCGTGAGCGGGTCGCGATCGTCGCCGGGAAGTCGGGGGTCGTGGCTCATCCGGCTTCTCCCAGCCGCAGGCGCAGCTTGTCCATCGCGTAGCGCAGGCGCGACTTCACCGTTTCCCGGCCCACGCCGGTGATGTCACCGATCTGTTCCAGCGTCAGCTCCTGTTCCAGTCGCAGCATGATCACTTCGCGCTGCTCCTCGGGCAGTTCGTCCAGCGCCAGCTGCAGGCCGCGGCGCTGCTCGAACTCCGACAGCGTGCGCTCGGGCGTGTCGGGATCGCGGATGCGCGCGGTGCGCTCGTCGGCGTTCTCCGGCGCGGGCGGCCGGTACTGCTGCGCGCGCCAGTGGTCGGCGATGCGGTTGTGCGCGATCCGGTACAGCCAGCTGGCGAACGACGCCTCCGGCGTCCAGCCGGCGCTTGCGGCGATCACCCGCTGCCAGATGTCCTGGAACAGGTCGTCCGCCAGCGCGCCGTCGCGCAGTTGGCCCAGCAGGTAGCGGTACAGGCGCAGCCGGTGGCGCGCGTAGAGCTGCTCGAAAGCGTCCATCCGGCCGGCCGCGTACGCGAGCATCAGCGTTTCGTCGCTGGCCTCATCGCTGGCCGCGGCCTCCGGGATGGCGACATCGTTCATTGGCGGCAGGTTAAGCGTTGCCGCGGCGCGGGAAAAGCCCGCCGCCGGCCGCCACGCCGTCAGCGGCACTGCCGGTATCGCCAGCGCGTTCATGTCCTGTCGCCTTCCATGACGTGGCAAACGTGCGTCGGCGCGCCGCGGGGTTGCGGTTTTATGGAAAAAGGCGGCATTTTGCTGAATGATGTCGCCCCGGGGGGAACCAGATGGCATGCGGACCTTGGCGCACACAATCACAACCCGGGCGCCGGAGGGCGGACCGGCCGGGCTGGCCGACCTTTTGGCGGCCACGTTGCCGACCGAGTCCAGGCTCGCCGTCGCCTGGAGCGACGTGCGCATCGATGGCGGCGTGTCGTACACCGGCAACGCGCCCCATGCGCTGATCGACCGCGCTCGCGACTCGCTCGAACACCTGGTGCCCAGCGGCGCCGACGCCGAGATCGTCGACGCCTGGAGCGACGCGGGCACGCACATCGCGCTGGCCGCGCGCCTGTCGCAGCCGCTGGCGCCGGGGTCGCACGTCGCGTGGCTGGAGCTCGCGCGCCGCACCATCGGCGCCACCCTGGCCGCGGCGCAGGCGCAGGCGCGCATCGAATCGCTGCAGAAGTCCGAGCGCCTGCAGCAGGCGCTGTACGAGATCGCCGACCTGGCTGGCTCGGGGCTCGAGATGCAGGAGATGCTCGGCCGCATCCACGAGGTCGTCGGCGGCCTGATGCAGGCCGAGAACTTCTACATCGTGCTGTACGACGACATCCGCGAAACCATCCGCTTCCTGTATTTCGCCGACCAGCGCGACCCCTACGTCGCCGATCCGGCGCAGGAACTGGGCCTGGACGAGATGGGCAACAGCGTGACCGTGGCGCTGCTGCGGCACGGGCAGCCGATCTTCGGCTCGTCCGAACACGTCCGCGAACGCCTCAACGTGCCGAACGACCCGTCGCACGGACCCGACAGCGACGACTGGCTGGGCGTGCCGATGCGGCGCGAGGGACGCGTCAGCGGCGCGATCGTGGTGCAGAACTACGTGCAGGCCGCGCGCTACACGCACGAGGACCGCACGCTGCTGGAGTACGTCGCCCAGCACATCCTCACCGCGCTCGACCGCCGCCAGGCGCGCGAGCAGCTCGAACGTCGCGTCCACGAGCGCACGTACGAACTGCAGCAGGCCAACATGGTGCTGCAGGCGGAGATCATCGAGCGCCAGCGCGCCGAGAAGCTGCAGCGCGCGCTGTACCGCATCACCGCGCTTTCGGTCACCGCCGGCAGCTTGGAGCGTTTCTACGCCGATGTGCACTCGATCGTCGGCGAACTGCTGTACGCACGCAATTTCTACATCGCGCTGCTGTCGGCCGACGGCGCGCAAATCGAGTTTCCGTATTCGGTCGACGAGCGCGACCTGACCCGCGAGTCGCGCCGACTGGCCCGTGGCCTGACCGAGTACGTGCTGTCGACCGGCACCGCGCTGCGGGCCGACCGCGCGGCCATCACCGAACTCGAGAGCACCGGCGCGGTGCGCAGTTTCGGGCCGCTGGCGCACTGCTGGATGGGCGTGCCGCTCAAGCGCGACGGCACCGTCGTCGGCGCGATCGTGGTGCAGAGCTACACCCCCGAGATCAGCTTCGAGCAGCGCGACCAGGAACTGCTGACCTTCGTTGCCCACCACATCGACAGCGCGCTGGCGCGCAAGCGCGCACAGGAACACCTGAAGGCCGCGCACGCCGAGCTGGAGTTCCGCGTCGAGGCGCGCACGCGCGAGCTGGAAGGCGCCAACCGCGAGCTGCGCGCGCAGATCGGCGAGCGCGTGCGCGCCGAGCAGAAGCTGACCCACCAAACGCGCCACGACGGCCTGACCGGCCTGCCCAACCGCGTCCTGCTGCTCGAACGCCTGGACGCCGCGATCGCGCGGATGGGCGAGCGCGGGCGGCCGGGATTCGCGGTGCTGTTCCTCGATCTGGACCGGTTCAAGCTGGTCAACGACAGCGCAGGCCACGCGGCCGGAGACGAGATGCTGGTCGAGGCCGGGCGCCGCATCACCGCCACCCTGGGCGAGCACACCCTGGTGGCTCGCCTGGGCGGGGACGAGTTCGCTGCGCTGGTCGAGGGCGTCGACGGCCACGCGGCGGTCGAGTCGCTGGCGGCGATGCTGCTGGAAGAGCTCGGCAAGCCGATGTGGGTCGCCGGGCGGGAGTTGTTCCCGTCGGCCAGCATCGGCATCGCGCTGTGGGAGCCGCGCTACCGGCAGGGCGAGGAGATGCTGCGCGACGCGGACGCGGCCATGTACCGCGCCAAGGCGCACGGGCGCGACCGCAGCGCGCTGTTCGACGAGGAAATGCGCGCCGAGGCCACGCGCCTGCTCGACCTGGAGGCCGACCTGCGCCGCGCGATCTTTGCCGATGCGTTCGTGCCGCATTTCCAGCCCATCGTGCGCCTGGCCGACGGCGCGGTCGTCGGCCATGAGGCGCTGCTGCGCTGGAACCACGAACTGCACGGGCCGCTGCCACCCGCTGAATTCATCGGCGTGGGAGAGGACAGCGGCCTGATCGAGCAGGTCGACTGGCTGATGTACCGCCGCGTGTTCGACTGGATGACGCGCAACCGCGAAGGCTACGTGTCGATCAATGTTTCGCCGCGCCACTTCCACTCCGAGACCTTTGCCGACCGGCTGCTGCAGATGCTCGACGATGCCGGCGCCGACCCGCGCCGGCTGCGCATCGAAATCACCGAAGTGGCCCTGCTGGAAGACGCGCCGCGCATCCTGCGCATGCTCAACGTGCTGCGCGGACGCGGGGTGCTGGCGCTGCTGGACGACTTCGGCACCGGGTTCTCGGCGCTGTCGTACCTGCACAGGTTCCCGATCCAGGCGTTGAAGATCGACCAGAGCTTCGTCGCGGGCCTGGGCGGCGAGATGCATGCCGAAAGCCTGGCGCTGGTGCGCGCGATCTTGGCGCTGGCCGGCACCCTCGGGATCGACACGATCGGCGAGGGCATCGAGACCGGGGGGCAGCGCGACATCCTGCGGCAGCTGGGCTGCGAGTACGGGCAGGGGTTCCTGTATGGGCGGCCCGAGCCGGAGCCGTCCGCCAGCGACGCGTAGGAACGAAGGCACCCCAGCCCTTCTCCAGGGTGCATGAGAAGGTGCCCGGAGTGCGGATGCGAGCGCAGCGGGCTGCTCCTGCTGTTCGCGCGAATAACAAGATCAAGTCCAAGTACAAGATCAATAGCGTTTCGCGCGCTGGGCGCGCGAGCCACCTTTCTTTGCTTGTGCAAAGAAGCCTGGCGCAAAGAAACACACCCCGCCTGCGCGCCCGCCGCTGCGCGCCGGGTCCGCGGAGCCGGTGGGATTTTCCGAGGGGGCATCCTGCCCCCACGGAGAACGCCGCACATCCATGTGCGGCGCCCCTGCGGGGTCTTGTCCGCCGGCTCCGCCGCTTCGGAGGGGCCCCGGAGGTCAGGAGCAAGATCAAAGGCAACAGCAACAGCAAAAAGAACCTTGTGGGAGCGGCTATAGCCGCGAGCTTTTCGGAAGGGGCCCGGCGAAACCGAAAGCTCGCGGCTATAGCCGCTCCCACAACAGCGGCAGGTCGGGGCCGTGCCTCTGACGCACGGTTCCATCCCTTGAACCCCTGCCGGCGGGCTCGTTTCCCCCGCCGACCCGCTAATCCGCCACCGCCGCCTCGCGGCGATCGCCATCCACCAGCGCCCGCGCGGTTTCGACCAGGCCGGTGAATTCGGCCCGTTGCGGGTCGCCGTCCTGGGCCAGTTTCGCGCTGCGCAGGATGTCGTCCCAGTCCCAGCCGCTGATGCGGGTGCCGCCGCGCAGCGCGTCGGCGTAGGCCGCGACGGTGGCGGCGAAGCGCAGGGTGGGGCTCGGCGTGGGGCGCAGCGACGTGCGGGCGATGGGGGTGGTGATCAGGCGGCTGGCGTCCTCGCCGGGGCGCTTGTAGCGCAGGCGCAGGTGCGCGATTTCATCCGTGCGCGCATCCGCCGGGGCCGGCGCGTTGCCGTAGCGCAGCGGCGGCAGCTGTCCGGCGCCGGAGCCGACCGGGGTGATCTCGTACAGCGCGGTCACCTCGTGGCCGGCGCCGATGTCGCCCGCGTCGACCTTGTCGTTGGCGAAGTCCTCGTTGCGCAGCACGCGGTTCTCGTAGCCGACCAGCCGGTACTCGGACACCAGCGCGGGATTGAATTCGACCTGGATCTTCACGTCGCGGGCAATGGTCAGCAGGGTCGAACCCATCTCCTGCACCAGCACCTTGCGTGCCTCGGCGAGGCTGTCGATGTAGGCGTGGTTGCCGTCGCCGATGTCGGCCAGCTGTTCGGCCAGCGCGTCGTTGTAGTTGCCGCGGCCGAAGCCGAGCGTGGTCAACGCGATGCCGGACTTGCGCTGGTCGGACACCAGCGTTTCCAGCGCGCCCTGGTCGACGGTGCCGACGTTGAAGTCGCCGTCGGTGGCGAGGATGACGCGGTTGACGCCGCCTTCGACGTAGCCCTGCTTCGCCATTGCGTAGGCTAGGCGGATACCGTCGCCGCCATTGGTGGAACCACCGGCCTGCAGGCGTTCGAGCGCGGCCAGGATTTCGCCGCGACGGTCGCCGGGCGTGGGCGGCAGCACCAGGCCGGCGGAACCGGCGTAGACAACGATCGACACGCGGTCCTGCGGGCGCAGCTGGTCCACGAGCTGCTTCATCGACTGCTTGAGCAGCGGCAGCTTGTCGGGCGAATACATCGATCCGGACGTGTCGATCAGCAGCACCAGGTTGGCTGGCGGCAGCGTCGCGGCCGGCACGTCATAGCCCTTGATGCCGATCATCAGCAGTTGGCGTTTGCCGTTCCACGGCGCTGGCGCAAATTCGGTGGTGACCCGGAACGGGACGTCCGGCGACACCGGTGCCGGATGGCCGTAGCGGAAGTAGTTGATCATCTCCTCGGCGCGGACCGCGTCGGCCGGCGGACGCATGCCGTCGTGCAGCATGCGGCGCACGTTGGCGTAGCTGCCGGTGTCGACGTCGATGGAGAACGTGGACACCGGCTGCTCGCTGGCGCGATGCACGGGGTTGTCCTCGTGCGTGGCGTAATTCTCGGTGTTGGCGGGCTGCCAGCCCGGCTCGGGGGGCGCAGGCGGCGGTGCCATGGCATAGGCCTCCAGCGCCATCGCGCGGCGCGTGCCGGTCACCTGGACGCGGTCGAGGCTGGCCTGCTTCCCGGCGGCCGCCGGGGCGGCAACCGATGGCGCGGGGGTTGCAGGCGCGACGTCGGCCACCGCGGCCGGCTGGGTGTCGTTGCCGACCGTGCTGCAGGCGGACAGGGCGATAGCAAGGATCAGGGCGGAAGCAAGGGCGTGGCGTTGCATGCGGGCATCTCCGGGCTGGGGTGCCGATGCGAACGGGCCGGAGGCGGGAACGGGGTTGGCGGGCCGCCGCGGACCAGCAGGGGGCGGGGCGGCAGGCGCAGGCGTCGTACGATGTCCGTCGGCGAACGGGGCCGGGCAGGGGATGGCGCGGATGGAAGGCAGGAAGGTCTGGTCGAAGTCGATACGGTTGGTGCCGGGTGCAACTGCCAGCGGGTCGACGCAGAAGGCCACGGAGGCCTTCCCGAAGGCCTTCATCTACCCGTTCTTCCTGTTCCACATGCTGATGTTCGGCGTCGCCGGCTTCCTCCTGGCCTACGGCGCGCAGGACGCCGCGTTCGTGTACCTGCACGGCGGTATCGCGATCATCGTCTACCTGGTGTTCTACCTGGTGATCTTCGGCCGCGACCAGGTGCAGTGGATGTTCATCAACGCCGCGCTCGGGATCGTGGGCATCTACAGCCAGATCGACTGGATCCTCGGCCTGTTCGGCCGCCATGCGCGCGACTATCCGTGGTACCTGCACCTGGTCCCGGTGGTCTACTACGTGCTGTACACCTTCCTGCTCCGGCAGTTGGTGCTCGACCTCACCCGCTCGCGCAGTGATCCGGCGCGCAGGCGGCTGGTGGAGGCCGCCTACGTGGTGGTCTCGCTGGCGGTCTACGGACTGGCGCTGTGGAAACGCTGACGGCGCGGCGTCGCGGTCACGGGTCGCGGATCACCAGCAGCCGCTGTTCGGTCATGTCCTCGATCGCGTAGCGCACGCCCTCGCGGCCCAGGCCCGAGCCCTTGACCCCGCCGTAGGGCATGTTGTCGACGCGGAAGCTCGGCACGTCGCCGACGACCACGCCGCCGACATCCAGCCGGTCCCAGGCGCGCATCGCGTGGGCGAGGCGGCCGGTGAACACGCCGGCCTGCAGGCCGAAATCGCTGTCGTTGACGCGGTCGAGCGCATCGTCGAAGTCGTCGAACGATTCCATTCCCGCAACCGGCCCGAAGGCTTCCTGGCGGTACAGGTCGGCGTCGTGCGGCACGTTCTCCAGCAGTGTCGCCGGCAGCATGTTGCCTTCGCGCGTGCCGCCTGCGAGCAGCTTCGCGCCGCCTTTCCGCGCGGCCTTGATCCAGGCTTCCACGCGTTTGGCGGCGTCCTCGTCGATCATCGGGCCGATGAAGGTCTTCTCGTTGCGCGGGTCGCCCATCTCCAGCTTGGCCACCGCCGCCTTGAGCTTGCGCCGCAGCAATGGATAGACATCGGCGTGGGCGAAGATGCGCTGCACGCCGATGCAGCTCTGGCCGGACTGGTAGTAGGCGCCGAAGACGATGCGCTCGACCACGGCGTCCAGGTCCAGCCCGGGCTCGTCGTCGACGATGCACGCCGCGTTGCCGCCCAGTTCCAGCACCACCTTCTTGCGGCCTGCGCGGGCCTTGAGGTCCCAGCCGACCAGGCCGCCGGTGAAGCTGAGCAGGCGGATGCGCTCGTCCTCGACCAGCAGGCCGGCGTCGTCGTTGCTGCAGGGCAGGATCGAGAACGCCCCCTTCGGCAGGTCGGTCTCGGCCAGCACCGCGCCGATGATCAGCGCGCCGACCGGCGTCTTCGCCGCCGGCTTGAGCACGAACGGGCAGCCGGCGGCAATCGCGGGCGCCACCTTGTGCGCGACCAGGTTGAGCGGGAAGTTGAACGGGGTGATGAACGCGCACGGCCCCACCGGCACGCGCTTGACCATGCCGCGGTAGCCGCGCGTGCGCTTCGAGATTTCCATGTCGACCACCTCGCCGCCCAGGCGCGTGGCTTCGCCTGCGGCGATGCGGAAGGTGTCGACCAGGCGGGTGACCTCGCCGCGCGCGTCGTGGATCGGCTTGCCGGCCTCGATGCACAGGGCCAGCGCCAGTTCCTCGTGGCGCTCGGTGAAGCGGGCGACGCAGTGCTCGAGTACGTCGCGGCGTGCGTCATGCGGGAACGCCGCCATCGCAGGCGCGGCCTTCGTCGCCGCAGCGATCGCCTTGCGCACCGCGGCGGTGTCACCGAAGGCCACGCGCGTGGCGCGCTTGCCCGAATACTTGTCGAATACCTCGAGGTCGGTATTGGCCGCGACCGGCCTGCCGGCGAGGTAGTAGGGGTAGGTCTTGTCGAGCATCGCGGTCTCCTTGTGCCCGCCAGCATCCCGCGCGCGGCGTTAACGCGTCGTGGCAACCCAAGTCTCTCGCAGGAGGGGCGGAAGGCGCGAGGCCTTGCCCGCGCGCCTTCCGTTGCAGCTGGGGAGCCGAGGCACAGGATCGCGGCTTCCGCCGCTCCTGCAAAACAAATACAGGAACGTCAGGACGCGTCGCTGCCTTCGACGCGCACGCGCAGCGTACCGTCGGCCAGTCGCGCCTGGAGGCGGTCGCCAACCCGTGCATCGCCAACGCCGCGCACCACGCGGCCGTCCTCGTGCTGCACGATCGCGTAGCCGCGGGCCACGGTCGCCAGCGGGCTGACCGCTTCCAGCGAGCGTGCCAGTCCGCGCAGGCGCAGCGCGTCGCGCTGCAGTTGCCGCGCGACGGCGGCCTGCGGCCGCGGGCGCAAGGTCGCCAGCCGGTCGCGCAGCGCGGCCAGGCGACGCCCCGGCTGCATCGCGCGCAGTACCGCCTCGGCGTGGCGCAGGCGCGCGGTGCGGGCGTCGCTGCGTGCGCGCAGGGCGCGGTCCAGACGTTGCATCGCCGCCTGCTGGCGGGTGCGCAACTGCTGCAACCGCGCCTGCGGCCGCAGCGCGTTGAGCCGCAGCGCCGCACGATCGGTGCGCTGCATGGCGTCGCGCAGTCCGCGTGCGTGCAGGCTCTGCAGGCGCTGCTGCTGGCCGTGCAGACGCGTGCGCAGGTCGCTGCGCTCGGGCACCAGCAGTTCGGCGGCCACCGACGGCGTCGGCGCGCGCAGGTCGGCGGCGAAGTCGGCGAGGGTGAAGTCGGTCTCGTGGCCGACCGCCGACACCACCGGCACCGGGGAAGCGGCAATCGCGCGCGCCAGCGCTTCGTCGTTGAACGCCCACAGGTCTTCCAGCGAGCCGCCGCCGCGCGCCAGCAGCAGGGCGTCGTAGCGGCCGCTGGCGCCGGCGCGCTGCAGCATCGCCGTGATCTGCGCGGCGGCCGCGTCGCCCTGCACGGGCACGGGCAGTACGTCCACGTCCAGCAGCGGGAAGCGCCGCGCCAGCACGCTGAGCACGTCGCGCACGGCCGCGCCGGACGGCGAGGTCAGTACGCCCAGCCGTCGTACCCAGGCGGGCAGCGGGCGCTTGCGTTCGGGGTCGAACAGGCCCTCGGCCTGCAATTTCGCCTTCAGCGCATCGAACGCGCGCCGCAGCGCGCCTTCGCCGGCCTCCTCCAGCGAATCGAGGATCAGCTGGTAGTCGCCGCGCGCCTCGTACAGCGTGAGCCGGCCGCGCGCCAGCACCTGCAGGCCGTTGCGCGGCTCGAAGCGCAGCCACTGGCTCTTGGGCCGGAACAGCGCGCAGCGCACCTGCGCGCGCGCGTCCTTCAGGGTCAGGTAGAGGTGCCCGGACGCCGGTCGTGCCAGGTTGGCGATCTCGCCTTCCACCTGCACCACCGGGAAGGCGTCCTCCAGCAGGCTGCGGGCCAGTGCGTTGAGCTGGCTGGGCGTGAGGACGTTGGCGGCGGGCGCTGGCATGGCCGACAGGATACCCGGCGCCCGTCGCAGGCCCTGGAACGTTGTGGGAGCGGCCATGGCCGCGATCCGGGCTTCGACCGGGCCATCGCGGCCATGGCCGCTCCCACAGGGGCTTCGCTTCCGCCGGGCCGGCGCCGCATGCGCGGAGCGACTAAAATGGCGCCATGACCGCGATTCCCGCCGACCGTCCCGACACCATCGTCCAGAGCCTGGCCGACTGGTCGTTCGGCCCCGCCCCGCGCCGGCCCACGCGCCAGGTGCGCATCGGCGGCGTGGCCGTGGGCGGCGACGCTCCGGTGGTGGTGCAGTCGATGACCAACACCGACACCGCCGACGTCGCCTCGACGGTGAAGCAGGTCGCCGAACTGTGGCGCGCCGGCTCGGAACTGGTCCGCATCACCGTCAACAATCCCGAATCCGCCGCCGCCGTGCCGCGCATCGTCGAGAAGCTGGCGATGATGGGCATCGAGGTGCCGGTGATCGGCGACTTCCACTACAACGGCCACCAGTTGCTCGCCAACGAGCCGGCCTGCGCGCAGGCGCTGGCCAAGTACCGGATCAATCCCGGCAACGTCGGCTTCGGCAAGAAGCGCGACACCCAGTTCGCGCAGTTGATCGAGTTCGCGCTGCAGTACGACAAGCCGGTGCGCATCGGCGCCAACTGGGGCTCGCTCGACCAGTCGCTGGCGACCCGGCTGATGGACGAGAACGCAAACCGCCCCGAACCCTGGGACGCCGGCCGCGTGCTGCGCGAAGCGCTGATCCGTTCGGCGCTGGACTCGGCCGCGCGCGCGGTGGACCTGGGCCTGCCGGCCGACCGCATCGTGCTCAGCTGCAAGGTCAGCGGGGTGCAGGAGCTGATCGCGGTCTACCGCGACCTCGCCCGGCGCAGCGACTTCGCCCTGCACCTGGGCCTGACCGAGGCGGGCATCGGCAGCAAGGGCATCGTGGCGTCCAGCGCCGCCCTCGCGGTGCTGATGCAGGAAGGCATCGGCGACACCATCCGCATCTCGCTCACGCCCGAACCCGGCGCGCCGCGTACGCAGGAGGTCGTCGTCGCGCAGGAGCTGCTGCAGACGATGGGCCTGCGCGCCTTCACCCCGATGGTCACCGCGTGCCCGGGCTGTGGCCGCACCACCAGCGAGTTCTTCCAGGAACTGGCCAAGGTGGTACAGGAGCACGTGCGCGCGAAGATGCCGGAGTGGAAGATCACCCATCCCGGCGCCGAGCACCTGACGCTGGCGGTGATGGGCTGCGTGGTCAACGGCCCCGGTGAGTCTCGCCACGCCGACATCGGCATCTCGCTGCCCGGCACGGGCGAAGCGCCCGCGGCGCCGGTGTTCATCGACGGCCAGAAGGCGATGACGCTGCGCGGCGGGAACATCGCGCACGAATTCGTCGACATCGTCGACGACTACGTCGAGCGCCGCTACGGCCGTGCCGCCGAGCCCGCCTGAGCCGCCCGCCGGACGCCCGGCGGCGAGGGAACTGCTGCGCGAAGAGGTCCATGCCGGAGGTTCGTTCCTGCGCCGCCACGGCTGGCGGCTGGCCCTGCTGTTCGCCGGGCTTCTGTTGCCGCTGTGGGGATTCACCGAACTGGCCGACGAAGTGCGCGAAGGCGACGGCTTTCCATTCGACGCCCCGATCCTGCTGGCCGCCGGCGAGCTCGCGCGCGACGGCTTCGACCGCCTGTTCCTGCCGTTCTCGGCGCTGGGTTACGGATACGGCGTGGTGCCGGTCGACATCGCGCTGGTGCTGCTGCTCGCGCTGCGCCGGCATTATCGCGAGAGCGTGTTCGCCGCGTTCGCCACCGGCGGCTCGGGATTGCTCAATGTCGCGGCCAAGCAGGCCTTCGCGCGCGAGCGGCCCAGCCTGTGGGAATCGATCGCGCCGGAACACAACTACAGTTTCCCCAGCGGCCACGCGATGGGTTCGATGACCCTGGCGATGGTGCTGGTGCTGCTTGCCTGGCCGACGCGCTGGCGCTGGCCGGTGGTCGCCGCGATGCTGGTGTTCGTGCCGATGGTCGGGTTGTCGCGCGTGTACCTGGGCGTGCATTACCCCTCGGACATCCTCGCCGGCTGGGCGGCGGCCTCGGCATGGGCGGTGGGCGTGTACCTGCTGGTGTTCCGCTGGCACGGGCGGCCTTGGCGCAGGGCGGGTTCGCCGGGATAGGGCGGCGCGCTACTGCCGCGGGCAGGCCGCGTCGCCGACGTGTTCGGCGCATACGCGGCGCCGGCATTCGATCCCGGCGACGGTGTTGGCGCGCGGACAGGCACGCAGCTGTTGCTGCACGTCGGGCGAGCGCACGGGCGCGGCGTCATTGCCTTTGCCGCCGAGCGATGCCAGTGCGGCCTGGTTCTCGCTGCGGTTGCGGTTGTCCTCGGCCTCGATCTGCGCGACCAGGGCGTCCATCGACGAGGGGTTCCCCGCGCGGGCCTTGGCCGCGGCCGGTTCGTCCTGCTTGATGATCTGCATCAGCGTGGCCAGCAGGTCGTTCTCCGGCTTCTTCGCGGCCGGGCGTGGAGCGGATCTGCGGTGCGACGCGCTGCTGCGCGACGTGCGCGTCGCCTTCGCCGTGGACGCGGTACGGGCGTCGACTGCAGCCGGCGTTGCCGCATCGGAGGAGGGCAGGGATTCCAGCGCGTGGCGCGTCTCGGCCATGGCCGGGTCGTCGATGATCACCGCGCCCTGCGGTTGCGCGGCAGGGTCCGGCCGCATGATGGCGCCTTGCGTCGCGGGCGCTGGTTGGCCCATTGTTCCGTCCCCGGCGAATTCCGCGCCGGCGCCGGAGGCAGGCATGCCCGCCGGCCATCGAAGGACGACGAAGGCGACAAGGATGATGCAGCCCAGTGCAAGGATCCACGGCAACCGCCTGCGCCCGGCCGCCCGGACGGGCGCCTGGGGCTTGCGGTTTTCCATGTCGGCGAGGATCCGTCCGGCCGGCTGTGCGGCGGGGGCGCTTCCTGCGACCAGACTGGGGCGATTGGGTCCGCCAGTATTCAAGTGCGTTCCTGCTCTTGCCCGGCATGCGCCGGTGGATGTCCTCGACCGCATTCTATCGGCTGCCGGGGGGGCGTCAATGCCGGCCGCTGCCGGTTCCCCGCGATGATCGTGGCGTGGATCGCGCTGGCGTGCACCGTCGTGTGCGTGGCCGCGTGGCTACTGCTGTTCCCGGAAGCGGGGGACGCGTTCGTCGCCGCGTGCCGGCGGATCCTGCGCGCGATTGGCGGTGTCGCACGCGGCGCGGGACGCCGCGTCGCCGGTGGCGTTGGCGATGCCGGTCGCCGCGTGCAGTCGGGCGGGACGAGTGCCGCGGGCGGCCTGTTCCGGCATCGCTGGATCCTGCTGGTGGCGGTGCTGCTGGTGTGCGTGCCGTCGCTGCTGATCCTGTGGTCGCGGCAGCGGGTGGTGTTCGAGGGCTTCCACGGCCAGGACATGGCCGAGTCGCGGACGATGATCGCGCAGCTGCTGCGCGGCGAGCGCCTGGTGCCGCCGCCGTCGCCGCCGCCGGCGGTGTTCAGGACCAGGGAGGTCCTGCGCCTGAAGCCGGAAATCGTGACGGCGGACCGGAAATGGGCGCGCCTGGATCCCGACCTGCAGCAGCGCGTGCTGGCGATCTACCAGGTGATGCGCGAGCGCCACGGCATCGAGATGGTGCTGGTCGAAGGCTACCGCAGCCCCGAGCGCCAGGCCGAACTCAGCCGCGGTGGCCGGGCGACCAACGCCGGCGCGTGGGCGAGTTGCCACCAGTACGGCCTGGCGCTCGACAGCGCGCCGCTGCGCGACGGCAAGCTGCAGTGGAACATGTCCGACCCGTCGACCCGCGATGCCTACTTCCTCTACGGCAGGCTCGCGCAGCAGGCCGGTCTGGAATGGGGCGGCAACTGGCGTTCGCTCAAGGATTACGTGCACGTCGAGCTCAAGGATCGCTGCGTCCAGGCGAAGCGTGAGCGGCGCGCGCGGCTCGCAGGCGGCCGCGGGTGATAAAGCCGGGTCAGTCCTGCTATCTTTCCTGTCCGGTCCGGGATGGACCGGTCGACGGCGGCCGGAGGCAGTGGCGCGCCGCGATCTCAGGGAGCGGAACAGTCATGACGCATTGGATCATCGGGGCAGGCAGCCGGATCGATCACGGGGAAACGGCCTTCGCCGCCGCCCCCTCCACGAAACTCCAGCGCGTGCCGGTGCCCTGCATCGGCCGCCGCGCCGTGCGCCGACTCCAGGGCGCGGCGGCGGAACACGGCGTAGATCGAACGGCATGCGAAGCCATGCCGTCGATGCGAACCAGCAGGTAGGCAGGACCGGAGAGCAGGGAAGGAAGGACTCAGGGAGCGAGGGCGTGAAGCTGGCTGGAATCGGACGCGTGTTGCTGGTCGTGGCGGCGGTCTTCGTCGCGGTCTGGCTGTGCGTGATCCTTTACTGGCGCAGCAGCGGCGCGACGCCTGGCGGCACGCAGATGCTGCTGCTCCTGGGCGTGCTGCCGGTGGGGCTGCTGGGCGGAATCTGGCTGCTGCGTCGTGCCCGTGCTTCGCGTGCCGGCGCGGCGCCGGCGGAGGAACCGAAGGCGGTCGCCGCTGCAAGCGGGGACGAGACGACGTTCGAGGCCACGCCGCCGCTGCACTGCCTCGCCGCCGCGTTGTGGCTGCCGTGCGGCGATGACGCCGGCCAGGTGCTCGCGGCGCTGCCGGCGCCGCAGCGGCCGGGCCTGCATCCGAAGTTCCGCGACCGCGACGGGTTGCCCGTCTTCACCGCCCATGTCGAGCGGCTGGAGACCGAAGGCTTCGCCGATACCGTGGCCGCGTCCGCGGAGGCGGGACGGCAGCTCGATCAGGACGAGGAGCGCGTGCGCGCGCTCGCACTGCTGGAACCGGTCGCAACCGAACTTTTCGACGCCGCCGCGCTGCTGCTGCCGCCGCTTCCGGTCGCCGAGGAACGCGTCATTGCCGGGCTGCGTCGTACCGAAGGGCATGACATCCGGGTCGCGGTGCGCGTCCACGCGCTGCTGTCGATGTCGTGGGAAACGCCCCTGCGGCAGGCCGTGGCGGACTGGCTGCTTGAACTCGCGCTGGCGTCGGGCATCGACCGGCGGCGCATCGTGCTGGACGTGGTGCCGGCCGACGGAGCGGTCACCGCATGGGGCCTGCTCGACGCGATCGCCGGCGGTACCGCCGACGGCGAGGCCTGGCACCTGGTGCTGGCCTGCGACTCGCTGGTCGGCGAACGCAGCGTGCAGCGGCTGATCGCCACCGGGCGCCTGATGGACAGCCGCCGCAGCGAGGGCGTTGTGCCGGGAGAAGGTGCGGCAGGCGTCCTGCTGCGGCCGTCCGTCGCGCCGGAGATCTCAGGTTCCGGACAGGATCCCGCGCAGGCCGTCGCGCTGCACCGCGCTTCCCGCGCGGTACTTGCTGCCGGCATGCAGCCGCGGGCGGCCGCGCGGAGCACCGGCGAACTGATGTCGCTCGCGCTGCGCCGCGCGGATGTCGAAGCCGATGCGGTGGCACTCGTGCTCACCGACGCCGACCAGCGCCCGAGCCGCGCGGTGGAGGCCAGCGCCGGCGCCGCTGCCGCCTGCCCGGAGCTCGATATCTCCACGCAGTGCGGCGCACTCGGCGTGCCCTGCGGTGAGACCGGGCACGTCGCGCCGATCGCGCTGCTCGCGCTCGGCACCGCGCAGGTGCGCGCCTCGATGCAGGCGGTGCTGCTGCTTTCGCTCGGCGCCGGCCTGGAACGCATGGCCGCCGTCATCGCGCCGCAGGCGCCCGAAGACCGATCCCCCGAACAGGCCGGCGACGCGCCGGCCGCAGCGACCTGAAGGACCGCACGACGATGTTCCACAGACTGATGTACTACCTGACCGACTATCGCGTCCTCGCCGCGATCGGCATCGTCGCGGCGGCTGCGCTGATGTACTTCGGCGCCGAGGGGCTGCAGACGATCGGCATCTGGGCGCTGGCGATCATCGTCGTCGTGCTGCTGGTGTGGGGCGTGGTGTGGCTGGTTCGCAGGGTGCTCGCGCGCCGCGCGGCGAAGGGCGTCGAGGAGATGGTCGAGGACGAGGCAGACCGCGCCGTCGCCAGCGCGCAGCCGGCCGCGCGCGCCGATACCGAGGTGCTGCGCGAGCGCATGCTCGAGGCGGTCAAGGCGATCAAGTCCTCGCGCATCGGCATGCTCAAGGGCAAGGCGGCCCTATACGAGTTGCCGTGGTACGTGATCATCGGCAACCCGGCGGCGGGCAAGAGTTCGGCGATCCTCAACTCCGGGCTGAAGTTCCCGTTCGAGGACAACGGCAGCAACGTCATCCAGGGCATCGGCGGCACCCGCAACTGCGACTGGTACTTCACCACCGAGGGCATCGTGCTCGACACCGCCGGCCGCTACTCGGTCAGCGTCGAGGACCGGCTGGAGTGGCTGACCTTCCTTGACCTGTTGAAGAAGAACCGCGCGCGCGCGCCGATCAACGGCATCATCATCGCCGCCAGCATCGCCGAGCTGTCGGGCAGCAAGCCCGAGTTCGCGATCGAACTGGCCAAGAATCTGCGCCAGCGCGTGCAGGAAATCACCGAACGGCTGGAGGTGTTCGCGCCGGTCTACGTGGTGTTCACCAAGGCCGACCTGATCGCCGGGTTCACCGAGTTCTTCCGCAGCCTGGACCCGGCCGAGCGCGAGAACGTGTGGGGCGCGACGCTTCCGTTCGACCCGAAGGCCGACTCCGACGCGCTGGCGAGCTTCGACCGCCACTTCGACGAGCTGTCCGACGGCCTCAAGGAGATGGGGCTGGCGCAGATGGCGATGCAGCGCGGCCGCGAGCTTTCGCCCGGGCTGCTGACGCTGCCGCTGGAGTTCCTGGCGATCAAGCCGGCGCTGCGCACGTTCATCGCCACGTTGTTCGAGGAGAACCCGTACCAGTATCCGCCGGTGTTCCGCGGCTTCTACTTCACCAGCGCCCTG
>Ga0160437_1000076_pt1 | contig 60205 bp, 77 predicted proteins | sample HID1975I_E0MG_FD_108227 | JGI IMG/M metagenome (GOLD analysis project Ga0160437, IMG submission 108227) | Enriched soil microbial communities from UW Madison campus, WI, USA - HID1975I_E0 MG | ecosystem: Environmental > Terrestrial > Soil > Unclassified | place: USA: Madison, Wisconsin... | reverse complement strand
GTGGTCGGGGTCAGCCAGCCCATCCGCTGGGATATCGAGGATGACACCAGCGAGGCCAACCTCCTCAATGCTTCCGAGGTCACCGCTCTTGTCCGCACCGACGACGGCTTCCGCTTCTGGGGCAACCGCACCTGCTCGGACGATGACCTGTTCGCGTTCGAGAGCACCGTGCGCGTGGCCCAGCTGCTCGCCGACACCGTGGTCGCGGGCATGCTCTGGGCCATCGACAAGCCGCTGACCCCGGCGCTCGTGAAGGACATCGTCGAGACCATCAACGGCTTCGGCCGCCAGCTGAAGTCACAGGGCATCGTGCTCGGCTTCAACGCGAAATACGACGAGGCGAACAACAGCACCGCCAGCCTCAGGGCGGGCAAGCTGCGCATCGACTACGACTACACCGTGCCCCCGCCGCTCGAAGATCTCGGCTTCAACCAGCGCATCACCGACAGCTACTTCGCGGACTTCGCGAACCAGCTGGCCGAAGCGGCCTGACCTGGCCGCGCTCTCTCCCACCTCGATCATAGGAGTCAGCCATGGGATTCCCCCGCGTCCTCAAGGACCAGATGCTGTTCAATGAAGGCAATGACTATCAGGGCGATGCCAAGACCGTCGGCCTGCCCAACCTCACCCGCAAAATGGAGGAGTATCGCGGCGCCGGTATGAGCGGCACCGTTTCGCTCGACATGGGACAGGAAGCCATGGAGGCTTCCATGACCTTCGCCGGGCCGATGCGCGACATCATCCGCCAGTGGGGAACGCCCACGATCGATGGTGTCTACATGCGCTTCGCTGGGAACTACCAGCGCGATGACACTGCCGAAATCGATACCGTGGAAGTGATCCTGCGCGGCCGGTTCTCGGAAATCGAGTTTGGCGATCAGGAAACCGGCGAGGTCGGCGACTTCAAGGCAACGATGGCCGTCGCCTACTACAAGCTGGTCTGGAATGGCCGGACCGAAATCGAGATCGACCCGATCAACATGGTCGAAGTCGTCAACGGCATCGATCTGCTCGCTGCGCGCCGCACCGCCCTCGGCATGTTCTGATCCCCCGGCCCGGCAGCGCGCCGGGCCGCCCACTTTTCCTCCATGACACCCGGAGATGACGAATGACCCAGACCAAGGCCGCTCTGGCCGCCTCCACCGCACTTGCCGCCGCTTCCGCCCCGGAAGTTCGCACCGTCACGCTCGACGCGCCGTTCACGCGCGGAGAAACCACGATCGAGACCGTTCTCGTGCGCAAGCCGAAGTCCGGCTCGCTGCGCGGCCTGTCGCTGTCGGGCCTGCTCAACCTCGAATACGGCGCGCTGGAAACGCTCCTGCCGCGCATCACCGATCCGATGCTGTCGAAGCAGGATATCGCGAACCTCGATCCCGCCGACCTCACCCAGCTGGGCAGCGAGGTCATGGATTTTTTGCTGCCGAAGGGCGCGAAGCAGGATCTCTCCCAGCGGACGTAACCGACGCCATGGCGGATATCGCCAGCGTCTTCAGCTGGCCGCCGTCCGAGATGGACGGATGGCCGATTGCCGAACTCATGATCTGGCGCGCGAAAGCCGAGAGGCGCGCCGGATCCGCCGAAGCCTCATCGAAACGCGGGAAACGATAAGTGTCTGACAGGAATCTGCGCATCCGGGTGCTCATGGAGGGCGCCGACCGGCTCACCCGGCCGATGCGGGACGCTGCCTCGGGTTCCTCCCGGCTTGCGCAGACCCTGAAGGCCACCCGCGACCAGCTGAAAGGCCTGCAGCGCGCGCAGGCCGACGTGGGCGAGTTCCGCCAGCTGAAACAGGGCATGCGCGAGAGCGAACGCGCCATGCAGCAGGCCCGCGCCCGTGCCACCGAACTCGGCCGCGCGCTCGGCGCAACGACCAATCCCACCCGCGCCTTGCGGACGGAGTTCGACCGCGCCCGCCGCGAAGCCGACCGCCTGACTGCCCAGCACCGCCAGCATGAAACCCGCCTGACCGAGGTCCGCAGCCGTCTCGCGGCGGCCGGGGTCTCGACCCGCAATCTGGCTTCGGAAGAGCGCCGCCTGCGCAGTGAGATCGAGCGGTCGAACGACAGCCTTCGCAGTCAGGACCGGCGCCTTCAGGAAGTCTCCGACCGGGAGCGCCGCTTCTCTGCCGCCCGCTCGCGCTTCTCGCAGGTGCAGGGTTCGGCCGCCGGTCTCGCTGCTGGCGGCGCCGCGGCGATCGGCACCGGCCTGGTCATCGCCCGGCCGCTCGAAGGGGCCGCACAGGACGCGATGGAATTCCAGTCGGTGATGACCGACATCAACCAGAAGGTGAACCAGAGCCGAGAGGCCGGTCGCCTGATGGGCCTCGATCTGCGTAAGGCCGCACTGGCGGTCAACCAGCTTCCTTCCGATCTGCAGAAGGGCGTGGACACGCTCACCGGGTTCGGCCTCGGCGCGCAGCAGGCCGTCGACATGATGACGCCGATCGGGCGCGCGGCCACGGCCTACAAAGCAGAAATCGACGATCTCGGCCGCGCGACCTTCGCCTCCTACGACAACCTCAAGGTGCCGATCGCCCAGACCGGTAAGGCTCTCGACGTGATGGCCCAGGCGGGCAAGAGCGGCGCCTTCGAGGTCAAGGACATGGCGCAGTATTTCCCCGAATTGACCGCGAGCATGCAGAGCCTCGGCTCCAAGGGCATCCCGGCCGTCGCGGATCTTGCCGCCGCGCTCCAGATCACGCGCAAGGGCGCGGGCGATTCCGCCGGTGCCGCGACCAACCTTCAGAACCTGCTCTCCAAGATCAATGCCGGGGACACGATCAAGAACTTCAAGAAGTTCGGCATCGACATTCCCGCCGCGATGAAAAAGGCCGCCAAGGAAGGGCGCAGCCCGATCGAGGAAATCGTCCGCCTGACCCAGAAGGCCACCGGCGGCGACCAAGCGAAGCTTTCCGGCCTGTTCGGCGACATGCAGGTGCAGCAGGCACTGCGCCCGCTCATGTCTGCGTTTCAGGAATACCAGAGCATCCGCGCCGAAGCCCTGAGCGCAGACGGCACGGTCAATACCGACTTCGCCGATCGCATGCTCGACGGCGCGGAGAAGGTGAAACGGCTCCAGATCCAGTCCAAGACGCTCGCGACCACCGTGGGCGATCAGCTGCTGCCCATGATTTCCTCGGCTGCGGATTACATGTCGTCGTGGGCTGGCAGCATCGCGGACTTCGCCCAGCGCCATCCCCAGCTGACCCGCGGCCTCGCCTTTGCCACGGCGTTGTTCGCGGGGCTGTTCCTCGTGATCGGCGGTGGCGCCATTATCCTCGCCGGGCTTGTCGCGCCGTTCGCCGTCCTGTCGGCCGCCGCCACGGCGCTCGGCATCGGCATGCTGCCCCTGATCGGTATCGTTGCGGGCATCGTGCTGGGCATCGGCTTGCTCGCGGCGGCGGGCTACCTGATCTACGAGAACTGGGGCGCGATCACGACGTGGTTCAGCGGCATCTGGACCGAGATCCAAGGCTATTTCAACGGCGGCATCGCGGGCATTGCTGCCATGCTGGTGAACTTCTCGCCAATGGGCCTGCTCTATGCGGGCTTCGCGGCGCTCATGAACTGGCTGGGCGTTTCCATGCCGTCGCGCCTGTCGCAGGCGGGCAGCGACCTGATGCAGGGCCTGATCAACGGCATCACTGGCCGCCTATCGGCATTGAAATCGACGATCGTCGGCGCTGCCAATTCCGCCGTCAGCTGGTTCAAGCAGGTGCTTGGGATCCACTCGCCCTCGCGCGTCTTCGCCAGCCTCGGCGGCTTCGTAATGGCTGGCCTGGACGAAGGCTTGGCCGACAACGCGGCCGAGCCGCTACAGCGCGTAGGCGATCTCGGTAGCCGCATGGCCAGCGCCTTCTCTGCGGACGGCCTCGTGCCGCGCCTCAATGCCATGTCAGGGCAGATGGCCGGCGCGCTCGCGGCGGGTGCCGCTGGCGCCGCCTTGGCCTCCTCCCCGGCGAGCGCGCAGGCCGGTGCGAACGGCAGCGTGGCAGCCGCCCCTGTCTCCATCACCTACAGCATCAAGATCGAAGTCACCCGCGGCGGCCAGGCGCAAGATATTGCTGACGAGGTCCGGAAGGCCATCGAGCAGATCGAGCGCGAGCGGCGTGGTCGCGGCTTCGGCGACGACTGAGGATTCTTCCCATGCATCTGCTCGCCCTTGGCATGTTCCTGTTCGAGATCGGCACGCTCGGTCCCGACGAATTGCAGCGCAAGACCGACTGGCGCCACGCCCGCTCAGGCCGCGTCGGCGCGCGCGACGCCACGCAGTTCGTCGGCCCCGGCGATGAAACGATCAGTCTTTCCGGCGCGGTCTATACCGAGATCGCGGACGGCCGCGTGTCGCTCGACAAACTGCGCGAGATGGCGGACGCGGGCGAAGCGCTGCCGCTCGTCAGCGGCAATGGCACGGTGTTCGGCAACTACGTCATCACCGCGATCGACGAGCGCCATGCCGTGCTGATGGCCGATGGCACTCCGCGCCGGATCGACTTCGGTATCGACCTCCTGCGCGTCGATGATCCGGCGCCGACCAACTCCACGGAAGCCGCGGCATGACCGAAGCCATCAACAACATGGCCGACTGGCGCGTGACGTTGGACGGCAAAGACCTTTCCGACCGCATCAACCCCCGCCTGGTCTCCCTCACCCTGTCAGAAAAGCGCGGCGATGAAGCAGATCAACTGGACATCGTGCTGAGCGATACGGACGGCATGCTCGCCATCCCGAAAGAAGGCGCGGTGCTCAAGCTCCAGCTGGGCTGGAAACAGGGCCGCGATGTGACGGTCGGCCTGATCGACAAGGGCAGCTTCAAGGTGGACGACGTTCAGCACGGCGGCCCGCCGGACCAGATCACGATCCGGGCGCGCGCGGCGGACTTCACCAGCGCCATCCGCAACCGCAGGTCGCAGTCGTGGAAGAAGACAACGCTAGGCGCGGTCCTGCGTGACGTCGCCGGGCGCAACAGCCTGACAGCGCGGATCACCGCCTCGCTCGCTTCGATCGCGCTGCCGTCGATCAGCCAGAGCCGGGAAAGCGATATCGCCTTCCTGCGCCGGCTTGGCCGCGAACACGACGCTGTCGCCACGATCAAGGACAAGAGCCTGATCTTCGCTCCGAAGGGCGCCGGGCAGACCAGCACCGGCAAAGCGCTGCCCACGCTAACGATCACGCGCGCGAGCGGCGACGGCCACAACTGGCAGCGCCAGAAGCGCGACGGCCAGCAGGGCGTTACTGCCATCTGGCATGACAAGAAGGCCGCGAAGCGAAAGAACTTCACCGTGGGCAAGGAAGATGGCGCGAAGAAGATCCGGAAAGTCTACCCGGACGAGGCCTCCGCCAAGCGCGCCGCCGTCGCGGAGCGCGACCGCCTGAAGCGCGCCCCGGCCACCTTCGATATCCGGCTTGCGCTGGGCAGGCCGGATGCGATGCCCGAAGCCCGCGTCAGCGCGTCAGGCTTCAAGGATGAGATCGACGCAACGATGTGGCTGATCTCTGAGGTGACCCACCGCCTGGACAATCGCGGCGGGTTCACCTCCGATCTGAGGATGGAAACCGCGCCTTAGCTAAAGGCGCGATCCACTTTATCGCTGTGATCAGGATCCGGTGGTTACGCTGCAGTCCGCAAGCTGCGGCGCACCAAGCACTTCGTTGACGGCACCCTTGCAGAGGAACACCATCTGAGCGCCCTTGGAGATGTTTGCCGCGTCTTCCTTCGATAAGCCGCTCACGCTGACATCGGTCATCTTGCCATTTTGACTGATGCCCATTCCCTGCACTTCGCCGGAACCAGCCAATTTGACCACAGGATCATCGGCGAAGTCGAGATCGATGTCTTTGACGGTGCCAGTGACGCGGAGAACCTTGCCGTCGTAGGCCAGCTTGGCCTTTGCTTCGTTCTCTTGAAAGGCAGCGGAAATGTCCTTTGCCGTCACGTCGGTGGCGACAACTTCCTTTTCAGCTGCTCCCGCTTCCGGCTTGTCTCCGCTCGCGTCTGCCTTCTTGCCGTCGCCCACGATGGCCCCCAAAATTCCAAGCGCAATGAACAGGCCAATTACAACTAGGCAGCCAATCCCGAGCTTTTTGCCCAAGCTCTTTTTCGGCGTGACATCATTCATTATCTAAGCCCCCAATTACTGCCCGCCGCATCATGCATGCGGACCAAAAAAGTCAGTCGTCCGGCCAGATCTCGTCAGGATAAAATGGCGGATCTTCATCGATATGCGGACGAGCCTGCTCGACCGGTTCGGCAAGCATGGCGCTGGTCAGATGCGGCTCCTTTCCCTCGAAGCCGATGCGGACCCACGCGCCAAAAGCAGCGCGCCGCTGGAACACAGCACGTGTTTGATCACCGCGCAGATTGTCGCCGAACTGCCGCGCGCGTTCAGCGCTGATATAGCCAATCTGCACGTCGCGGGATGAAAAGACGGCAATGGCATTCGGATCGTGCTTGTTTTGCGGCTCCGGACTTAACGTCACGGGCTCGCCGGGATGGCACAACAGGATCTCGAACTGCCTGTTGGAGCCATCGGCGTTCGGATGCGCGGCCCCTACAACCGCGAGCGACATCTCAGGAATCGAATTCATGGTCGGCGTCAGGTGCGGCGGAATACGCCAGCTACGCGGCCGATCACGGACACTTCGCCATCTGCAGCGACCTCCGGTGGTACCTGCGGATTATCGGCCATCAACTTGTACTTTCCATCCGGCAGCACCCGGACGCGCTTGATCGTCCCAAGCCCGCCATAGTTCAGCGCCCAAATACCTTCCTGCCGGTCGATGATGCGCTGAGACCGGTCGATCATCACGATGTCCCGGTCGTTGATGGTTGGGTACATGCTGTCACCTTGCGGCTTCACGATCGTCAGATGCGCAGCTGCGGAATGTGTGAAGTTTCGCACCCAGTCTTCCGGGATCCAGCGATCTACGCGCTCCATCGCGTTCTCGTCGAGAAAGCCGAGACCCATACCGATCGACAGATCGATCTCTTCGACCTTTATGAGACCCATCTGCGCAGCGATCTCTGCCGCAGAGGGAGGAATGAAGGCATCCTCGGCCGGATCGTCGACCTCGCCCGTTAGGTACGCCGCAGTGGTTTGAAGAGTTCGTGCGATCTTATGGAGGTGGCTCGAACCAGCGGACAAGCCGGTAACAATTTTTCCGATGGTAGCTTGGGTGACGCCTACCTCCCGCGCCAGCGCGGACTGGGAAAAACCCAGCAACTTCATTCGCTCAGCGACACGATCAGGCTTAATCATGGGCGCACCCTACAACCGTGGTAATATATCGAAACGATAGAATTGTCGTTGACTGAGCTATTCCAATGGTTGTAGATGGTAGTCATGACGCAGGACGTTACCCCTTTCGAGGCATTGCAAAAGGCCGTCAGCTTGGCTGGCGGTCAGTCGGCAACAGCTCGTATTTGCAGAGTTTCTCAGACAGCTGTTTGGAAATGGCTGCAAAGCGGAAAGCGGCTTCCAGCTGAGCATGTGCTCCCCATGGCAGCGGCCACGGGTGTACCTCCGCACCAACTTCGCCCTGACATTTACCCGTTGTCCTTGATGATGGATGAACCAGATTACACCGAAGAGTGTAGTTCGGTTGTAGTCACGCAGTTGGACCCTGTCCCTTGCGATCAGAATGCGAAAACGCAACGGAAGGATGTCGCATGACGAAACTGCGCGCCCCTCTGTCGTTCTCCCTCGCCATCACAACCGTCTGCGGCAAGATCGGTTGGGAAGCCGCTGCCAAAGTAACCGGCCGCTCCATCCGAACGGTCCGCCATTGGAGCGAAAGCGACCGGCACGGAACGCCGACGCTCGACCAGGCCATCTCCCTGGACCGCGCCTTCATCGAAGCGGGCGGCGATCATGGCCCGGTCCTGTCCTGCTATGCATTGCAGCTGGACGTCGCGATGGTCGATGCAGTCGCTTGCCGCACGGCGCTGGCTGACGACGTCGCCCTATTCTCCCGCGAAGCTGGCGATGCTGTCGGCCGCTGCATTCAGGCCCTCGCGCCGGGCGCCTCGCCCGCGATGATTCAGGCCGCCATTCTCGAGACCGAAGAAGCTGACGCGATCGTGCCGCGCCTTCTCGGTCGGCTGAAAGCACTTCTGCCCGGCAATGGCGCCGGGGCCGAAGCTAGGGGGCACAACTAGCAATGTCACGTCATGCAAAACTTCCACACGTCACCTGCCCGGCCTGCGGCGGTCGCGCGTTTGCGCGGTCTTCCGGCAAGTCGAGCGCGACATTCCGGGAGGTCTATTACGACTGCCGGAACCCCGATGTCTGCGGACACCGGTTCGTCGTCGAGATGCAGGCCGTCCGCACGGTCCGCGCCAGCAGCTATCCGAACCCGCTGCACACCCTGCCGATGACGCAGTGGCGCCCGGCCGCGAATGATCGTGCCGACAACGACAACGGCTCAGAGCCGGAAACCAGCGCCGCCGGCACCTGAGCTGAAGGCCGCGCTGGCCTGACCTGACACTTCCGAATGCCTTCAGCCCGGCCCGCTTCCGGGAACGCCCCCGCTTTGCCTTTTTCCTGCACTCCACCGGAGCCATCCCATGCTGCACATCCCGTCCAGCCAGTTCCGCACCGTTGCCCCTGCACGGCCCGCCGCCCCCGCTTCTAACCCCTCGGCGTTCGCCGCCTGGCGCAATCTGTGGCGGTCTGCGCCGCGCAAGGTCCGGAACGAGGTTCTGGCCCTCACTGCGGCCGCACCGGTCCTACTCGCCGCCTTCGCCGCCCTCTGGATCATGGTGCCAGCATGAGCGCGCGCCGCCCCGCATTCTTCATCGGCCAGTCGGTGATCATCTCTTCGGAGCGCTGGACGCCCAATGGCTGGGTGCCTGCCACCGAGACCGGTCTCGTCCTCACCCCCTGCGTCATGCGGCAGCACCGCCGGGGCTTCGTGGAGGTCTGGCGCGGCAGCGGCCGCCTTCCCGAAGTCCAAGTCTACCCCCGCGAAGCCCTGACGCCCGCCTGACCCTCCCGAAAGATCTGAATTTCCCATGCAGATGCGAGACGATATCCGCCGCGAACTGATGCCGCTCCTGAAGACCGACTTCCAATGGAAGAAGGATCAGGGCGAGTGGCTGCAAGGCGGCAAGTGCCCCGAGTGCGACGGGCGCGAGGTCTACACCCGTTCAGAAAGCCCTTGGGTGCTCAAGTGCGGCCGCGCCAACCGCTGTGGTTGGGAAGGCTCTGTCCGCGATCTCTATCCCGAGATCTTCGACACATGGTCGAAACGGTTCAAGAAGACACCGCAGAACCCCAACGCGGCGGCCGATGCCTATCTGACTGACGCCCGCGGCCTCAACCTGTTGGGTATGCGCGACGCCTACTCGCAAGAGTATTTCCGTGACGAGGCCCGAAATGTCGGCTCCGCCACTGTGCGCTTCCCCCTGCCCGGCGGCAGCTGGTGGGAACGCCTGATCGACCAGCCCGGCCGGTTCGATCGCAAAGCCCGCTTCGCCTATGGCAAGTCCTACAAGGGGCAGGCGTGGTATCGGCCCGACGTCTCGATGGAAGACTTCGCCAACGCCGATAGTATCTGGTTCGCGGAAGGCATCTTCAATGCCTGGGCGCTCGAACAGGCAGGCCAGCGCGCCGCTTCGACCATGTCGAGCAACAACTATCCCGGCGAGTTCCTGCGGCAGCTGCGGACACACATCGCAGCCTCGGATAGGCCGCACCGCAGCCCGCGCATCGTCTTCGCCTTCGACGTCGGCCCCGCCGGGACCAAGGGCAACCGCGATTACGTCAAGCAGGCTCGCAAGGATCGTTGGGACGCCTCCGCCGCGCTGCCGATGGGCGAAGACGAGACCGGCAAGGAACTCGATTGGAACGACCTGCTCCAGCTGGAGCGCCTGACCGACAAGCACCGCGCCGAGTACCTCTGGCACGGGCAGGTGCTGCTCGCCGAGACCGCGCAGGAAAAAGCCTACCTGATCTGGGAAAAACACCGGTGGAATAGCTTTCACTTCAACTTCGGCAATCGGACCTACTGGTGCGCGATCGACGTCTCGATCGTGCAGGAGAAGATCGACGAGTACCGGCGCGGGCGCACCCGTGAACTAAAGGAAATCGACAGCGCCGAGGAAGCGAATATCCGCATGGAAGCTTCTCGCGAGGCGCTGGCCGTCGAGGAGATCGCCAACTGCGCCTTCCGCGTCCTGTACCGCCAGCGCGACGAGGCGACCGACGAGACCAAGTTCTTCCTGAACATCCGCTATCCCAGCGGGAAGCGCCCGGCCGTGAAGGGCGACTTCACCGCTGCCCAGCTGCGCAAAGCCTCGAACTTCGAAGATCGCCTCTTCGCCTTCGGCGGCGTCTGGACCGGCAACGCCCAGCAGCTGACCCGCATGCTGCAGCATCAGACACCGGACCTGCCCGACGTCCGTCCGCTCGGCTTCACCGGCTACTGCCGCGAGGCGAAGGCCTATGTGTTCGGGCAGCTGGCCGTGTCGAACGGACGCGTATTCAAGCCGAACGATGACGACTTCTTCCAGATCGGCAAACAGGCCCTGAAGCTGGGCACGTCCGAGCGCCTGCTCGACATCGACTATGATGCTGACAACCTCGACACCAGCTGGCTGGCCGACCTCTGGACGGCATACGGCGCCAAGGGCCTTGTCTGCCTGACCTTCTTCTTCGGCTCGCTCTTCGCCGAGCAGGTCCGTGCCGAGATGAAGAGCTTTCCGTTCCTCGAAATGCATGGCCTGCCGGGCACCGGCAAGACCACGCTGGTCGAGTTCCTCTGGAAGCTGCTCGGCCGTGAGAACTACGAGGGCTTCGACCCGGCCAAGGCCACGCCCGCTGCCATGGCGCGCAACCTCGGCAAAGTCGGCAACCTGCCGGTTGTTCTGATCGAGGGCGACCGCCGCGAGGAGGCCAGCCACGCCCGAAAATTCGAGTGGGAGGAACTCAAGACAGCTTACAACGGGCGCACCGTCCGTTCGCGCGGCGTGAAGAACGGCGGCATGGAGACGTTCGAGCCGCCGTTCCGGGGCGCGATCGTCATCGAACAGAACGAGCCGGTCAATGCGAGCCGGGCCGTGCTCGAACGTATCATGTCGCTGGGCTTCGACATGGCAGGCTGGTCGGCCGACACCAAGACATCGGCAGAGCGGCTTGAACAATGGCCGATCGAGAAGGTGTCGGGCTTCATCGTCCACGCGGCCAAGCGCGAGAACGAGGTTATGGCCCGGTTCCGGCAGGCCTTCGCGCAGTACGAGGACGAACTGCTCGCCATGCCGGGCATTCGCACGAACCGCTTGGCGAAGACCCACGGCCAGCTGCTCGCCTTCCTCGACGCCATGCGCGCGCTGCTGCCCCTTACCGACGAGCAGCAGGCGGCAACGGCGAAGTTCATCGTCGAGATGGCGACCGAGCGGCAGCTTGCCGTGAACAGCGAAGACCCGATCGTCAGCCTGTTCTGGGAGCGGTTCGACTACCTCGAAGAGAACGAGGATCCTGCCGCCCTTTCCGGCCACATCAACCACCACCGCCGCCATGCCGAGGGCATGATCGCGGTCCGCCTCAACGAGATGGAAGCCCGCTGCGCCGAGAAGCGCCTGGCGCTGCCCACCCACGCCGAACTTATCCGCGCGCTCAAGACCTCGAAATCGCGCCGCTTCATCGAACAGACCGCCGTCAATTCCCGGAACGACGGCGTCCCCCCGGTCCGCTGCTGGGTCTTCCACGACCGCTCGCGCGCGACCGCCGCCAATTCCTGAAATCGAAAGGACGAACATGCGTAGCGTTCCCTCCCTTCTGTCCATGGTCGACGTGCCTAAGCCCGCCGTGCCGATCGTCATGCCGTGGGACTACATCCAGATGCGCCGCGAAGCCGCCGGGCTTACGATCGAACAGGCGGCCCGGCCTTACTGGCACCGCAAGGAACACCGGGCCGACGTCGAGCGCAACTTCCAACGCGTCGAGACTGTCGGTTTCCGCGTCAAGCGTCTCTGGGACATGTCGCGGTCGTTCCGGCTCAACCTGACTGTCTACCGCCAGCTTTGCGACACCCCGCCCGAGATGCACCCCCGCCTCTGCCTGGCATGCGGATGGGACGAGTGGTCCGCGCAGCTCGATGCCGAGGGCTTCGACTGCACATGGTCCGACGCCAATCCGGAGCTCTGCACCCGCTGCGAACAGTTGCGCCGCCCCTTGTTCAAGCGGCGCCTACCGAACTTCCACCCCACCAACACGCCCCACGGCGGCCACCAGATCGCCGCCTGAGCACCAAGGAGCATTCTATGTCCGAAGAAAATTCCACCGAAGATCGCCTCCGACTGCTGATCGAGCGCGTCGAACGCCTCGAAGAAGAGAAAAAGGGCATCAGCGACGATATCCGGGACGTCTACAACGAGGCGAAGGCGGTTGGCTACGACACCAAGGCCATGAAGCTGATCGTCAAGCTGCGGAAGATGCGGCCGGATGATCGCCGCGAGATGGAGAGCATCACCGACACCTACAAGAACGCGCTGGGGCTCGACTGACCATGGCGACACGCTCATCTAACAACGTCCACCCGATTGGCTGCTCATGCCGGGCCTGCGCGCCCGTCGCCGAGCGCAAGCGCCGCGCCAACCTCGCAATCAAGGGCGCGACCCGCGCCCTGTTCCTGATCGCCGCATTGGTCGCGATCCCGTTCATCATCGTTCACGCGCTCTCCAGCGCGAAAGGAGATCGCCGGTGAACGTCACCTCAACGAAAGAGCAAATGATCGCTGCCCTCTACGTCGAAACTGACGGGTGCTATTTCGGCCTGCCCAGCGTCGATCCTTGGGACATCGTACGGGACGCTCGGAAGTACCCCGGTCCCTTCCCGATCGTAGCCCACCCGCCATGCCAGCGCTGGGGCAGGTTCTGGCACGGCAGCACCCGAAAGCCGCACCAGTACGAGCTTGGCGCCGACGATGGCTGCTTCGAAGCCGCGCTTAAAGACGTGCGCGAGCATGGCGGCGTGATTGAGCACCCGGCCGATAGCAAGGCTTGGGCCTACTTCAATCTCAACGCACCCAAGCGCGGCGAAGGCTGGATCCCCGCGGATATGCTGGGCGGTTGGACCTGCTATGTCGAGCAGGGGCACTATGGTCACGATAGCCGTAAGCCCACCTGGCTTTACGTATTCGGCATCGCGCCGGAGGATCTGCCGGAATTGATCTGGAGGCGGGGCGAACAGCGCATCCCGGAATGGATGATTGAGCGCTACGGCTACGAGAAGGCGCGACGCATCGGCGTCGTCGCAATGGTCGGTGGCAAGGATAAGGTGCGCAAGAGGAACGCCACCCCGATCCCGTTCCGCGACGTCCTGCTCGCCTTGGCGGGCCTGGCGCAACCGGCGCGGAGGCTTGCGGCATGACCGGGGAACTCACCGCTCGCCCGAAGGGCAGTACCCGTCATCCTTGGGATTGGTATGTCGAGGAGAAGTGGGTCACTGATCGCCTGATCGACGTGGTCGAGCTTGAACCGGACGTGACTTACCTTGATCCGTTCTGCGGCCAGCTTCATATCCCCCAGGCGCTTTCCGAGCGCGGCTTCGCACATGCCTTTGGGACAGATCTGTATGCCCGGAATCCTGACCACCGCCTCTTCCTCGGGCAGCATGATTTCTTCGGCGATCAGCGCCACCTTCTGGAGGCATCCCGGCGCCTATCAATAATCATGAATCCGCCATTCTCGTTCCAGAACGGCAAGCTAGTCCGTGGCTTGGCGGAAAAGTGCATTCGTCAGGCACTGTCCATCGCGACCCACAAGGTCTGCGCGCTCTTACCACTCAAGTGGCTGGCGAGCGAAGGCCGCTATCGACTTTTCACCGACGAGACGCCGATCGGCGTTTGGATCCTGTGCGAGCGTCCGTCGATGCCCCCCGGCGACATGATCGAGGAGTTGGGCAGCAAGGCTTACGATCATGGCAAGATCGACTACATGTGGGTCGTATGGGACAAACAGGCTGCCCCGCTCTCGGATCTCAGCGGTCGGCCCTTTGCGCCGACGTACTGGATCCCACCCCGCGAGAAGGCAGCAATGAGGGAAAGGCAGCTCGCAGCATGAAGTTATCGCAATCCCAGCTGCTGATGCTCCGCGTTTCCGGTCGCGACGAAGAGACCGGCGGTGGTCGGCGCGTCAGGCTGATGAGCGCAAGGAACTGGCGCACCGCGTACAGCCTGAAACGAAAGGGTTTGGGTTGGATCGAAGACAATCGGGCGACCAGCAAGAATGCCGCCAGCTACTTTTTTGCGAATGAAGCAGGCACGGCTATCGTCTATCCCCAAAAGGGCGAGGAATCACAGGAAAGGAAGCTGGCAGCATGACAGCACAGCAGCCAATCAGGCTCTTAAGGATCAGCGAGGTCATGGACAGAACGTCGCTGTCACGATCCACGATCTACGCCCTGATCGAAAAGGGCAAGTTCCCGTCTCAGCGGAAGCTGGGGCCTAAGTGTTCCCGATGGGTCGAGAGCGAAATCGACGCATGGACGCGCGAGATCGCCGCGTGATCGCTCAGCGACCGGGTCGCCCCGGCCCGGTCGCCGCAAACCGCATAGGCTGGCCAATGTGCATCTCTGCCGGCCACATGTCTTTCATCAGCAGGTCGGCCCATTCGATCGCGATCTCCCGCCGACGCGGCATGTAAGCGGCTCGATTGTAAGCCCCTTCGACCTTGTCCTTGGGCACATGGGCAAGCATCAGGTCGATGATCGCGCGGTCAGGCGCAGCGTTCTTGTGACCCGCAGCGCGCCAAGCGCGCTCCACCCTTTCATTCATGATCGTCGAAAAGGCCGAGCGGAAACCATGCGGCACATGCCGCTGATAGTACCCGGCCCGGATCAGCAACGCCCTGAGCGTGTTTTCGCTCATTGGCCTGTGCACGTGCCGGTCTGAGGGAAACACCAGCGGAATATCGCCGGTCAACGGCATCATCGCTCGGATGACATCCACGGCCTGCGGAGCGAGTGGCACGAGATGGTCGCCATCCTCTTCCGACTTGCGATCCTCGTCGCCTTTCATCCGCTGCGCTGGAATACGCCATAGCGGCTCCGAGCCGTCGAGGTCCTCGAATTCCTCCCATCGTGCAGCATGCAGTTCGTTCGGCCGGACAGCTGTCAACGCCAGCATCCGCAACGCCAGCTTCGTCGGTGCCCGGCACCGTTCGGCGTCACAGTCGACCAACAGCTGTCTTAGCGCGTCGAGATCCGTGATCGCGGGTTGTGGTTTCGCGCGCGGTTTCTTTGGAAGGGCCACCGCAAGGCTAGCGGCAGGATCCTTCCCATTCATGCCCATTGCCATGCCGTACACGAAGATAGCGCTGATCCGCTGCCGCGCTCGGTGAGCAGTCTCGATCGACCCGCGATCCACGATCCCTTGCAGAACGGAGAGGACGGACAGCCCTTCCACGTCGGCGATGGGGAGAGCTCCAAGCGCCGGAAAAATATCAGCCTCAAGGCAGGCCAGCACGTCCTCGGCGTGGACCTTGGACCATCGCTTCTTTTGAAGCGCGTACCAGGCTAGACCGATTTCACGGAATGTCGGCCGCGTGTCAGCTTCTGAGGCAGCGCGCGCAAAGAGATCGTTGGGCTTAGGCTCGATGCCCTTGGCGAGCATCGACTTGGCGAGATCGCGCGCCTCCCGCGCCTCAACCAGTTTGATCGCTGGATAGGTTCCGATCGTCAGCGTCTTCTGGCGCGGCTTACCTTCGGCATTCCGGCCAAACTGGTAGTTCATTCGCCAGACACGCCCGCCCGCGACCGACACATGGAGGAAGAGTTGCCCGCCGTCCGACAGCTTGTATGGCTTATCCTTCGGCTTCGCGTTCTTGACCTTCAGGTCCGTCAGCATCGCCATACCATATTCCCCGAATCGCATACCATAGGCCATGCCATATCGCAGATCGGCTAGATGAGAACAAACGAGGACAATCTCGGACTCATCGAACGTGCCAGACACGGCCAAACCCCCGGAAATCAGACGTTTGTGGAGGTTTGGAGATGGGCAGTTGGCGGAGCGGGAGGGATTCGAACCCTCGATACGCTTTTGGCGTATACTCACTTTCCAGGCGAGCGCCTTCGACCACTCGGCCACCGCTCCGCATGCACTGGTAAGGCGGGCGCCCTAGCCTGCGTTGCAGGGTTTCGCAAGCCGTCTCGGCATGCCATCACGCTCTCGATGCGAAAATTCTTTTCAGCCCTCGTGGTTTCCGCCCTTTTGTCCGCTCCGGGCATGGCCCAGGACGCCCCCGCAGCGCGGACGCCGAACGATATCGTCGCGGGCGCCCCGGCCGGGGACTGGGTGAGGATCGCGCCGTCCGACCTCCTGGTCATGGATCTGGCCCCCGATCCTTCCGGCAAGGCGCGGCGGGTGGTGATCCAGCTGATCCCGGCGCCCTTGTCGCAAGGCTGGGTCGGGAATATCCGCAGGCTCGTGGCGGCGCGCTGGTACGACGGGATTGCGGTCGTGCGGGTCCAGGACAACTACGTGGCGCAATGGGGCGATCCCGAAGGGGAGAACCCGGCGAAGGCCAAGCCACTGCCCAAGGGTCTCGCGGTTGTTCGCGAGGATTATGCGGCGAAGGTCAAGACCTCCGTCCTTCACCTCGACAAGGCCGGAAGCCGGGACAGCGCCCGGCTCGACCTTGTTCTGGAGGACGGCGGCAAGAGGACCGCCCGGCCCATGCTCGGCGACCGGGACGCTTATGCCCAGCGCACCTTGTTCGTCGATGGCTGGCCGGCGGCCATGGGAGAGCGCGGGCCTGCAGATAGCGCAAGCCCCGCCGGGAACCCGGACGTCTTTTCGCAGCGAGAGGCCTCGCTCTGGCCGATCCACTGCTACGGCTATGTCGGCGTGGGCCGGAACAACGCGCCCGACACCGGCACCGGCGCCGAGCTTTACGCCGTGATCGGCCACGCGCCGCGACAGCTCGACCGGAACGTGGCCATTGTCGGCCGCGTCATCTCGGGCATCGAGAACCTCTCCGCCCTGCCGCGCGGCACCGGCGAGATCGGCTTCTACAAGACGCCTGCCGAGCGCGCGGCGATCCGCTCGGTTCGCCTGGGCAGCGAGGTGCCCGGCCTGCCCGCTTACGAATATCTCTCCACCGATAGCCTCAGCTTCGCCGCCTATGTGGACAAGCGCGCGAATCGGCAGGACGATTTCTACGTTCATCCCGCCGGCGGGGTAGACGCCTGCAACGTGCCGGTGCCGATCCGCGAGGCAGCACAGTGATCCCGGCCGAGCAACTCGACCACACCGGGCCGCTCTGGCGCTGGACCGGCGGCGCCAACAGCGGCACCTGGCACTTCCTCACCATCGACGGAGCGGCGGGCGAGGCCCTTTCGGGCACGGCGGTGATGCGCAAGCTGGAAGGCACGGCCCGCGGCTTCGGCTCGCTGAAGGTCAGGGCGCGGATCGGCGAGACGCATTTCGCCACCTCCGTTTTTCCCAGCAAGTCGGACGGAGGCTGGCTGCTGCCGGTGAAAGCCAGCGTGCGCCGCGCCGAAGGGCTGGCGGAAGGCGACGAGGTGGAGGTCAGCCTGGAATACTGACCTCCCTCGCAGCCGTCAGATGCGGGAGGCTTCCGCTACCGCCTCGCTGGCGCGCAAGGCGCTGACGATGCGGGTAAGGTGGGCCAGGTCGCTGACTTCCAGGTCCACCTCGTAGGTGCCGAAGGGCTCGTCGCGGTGGACCATCTGCAGGTTGGTGACGTTGGCGCGGTTGGTCGCCAGGATCTGCGTCACTTCCGCCAGCGTGCCCGGACGGTTGTAAAGCACCAGGCTCAGGCGGCCGACGGCGCCCGTGGTGCGTTCCCCCCAGGAGAGGTCCAGCCAGTCCACATCGGCGCCATTGGCCAGGGTGAGGCAGTCGATCGCATGAACTTCCACCTTGTGATCGGGACGGCGGATGCCGACGATGCGGTCTCCGGGGACGGGATGGCAGCATTCGCCCAGCTCGAAGCCGACGCCGGGGGTGAGCCCGCGGATCGAGATCGCACGCTCGGTATGAGCCCATTCGCCGTCGTCGGGGAGTTCGGCGGTACTGCCCGGCACCAGCGCCTCCATCACTTGTCGGTCGGTCAGGCGGGCGGAGCCGATGGCAAACATCAGGTCTTCCTCGTCGCGCATTTCCAGGCGCTGGATGGCGCCGTCGATGGCCTTCTTGCCGATGCGGCCCGGCAGGCGGCCGACGATCTCGTCCAGCAGCTTGGCGCCGATCTCCGAGACTTCCTGCCGCTCCTTGGCGCGAACCGCGCGGCGGATCGAGGCGCGCGCCTTGCCGGTGACGACGAAACCCAGCCACGAGAGCTGCGGCTCGGACGTGGGGCTCTTGATGATCTCCACCACGTCGCCATTGGCGAGCTGGGTGCGCAGCGGCATGTGGCGCCCGTTGATCTTGGCGCCCACCGTGGCATTGCCGAGATTGGTGTGAACGGCATAGGCGAAGTCCACCGCCGTCGAACCCTTGGGCAACTGGAACAGCGCGCCCTTGGGCGTGAAGGCGAAGATGCGATCCTGGTAGATCGCCATCTTGGTATTTTCGAGCAGTTCCTCGGCATCGTGGCTGGCATCGACAATCTCGATGAGGTCGCGCAGCCAGCCGACCTGCCCGTCGGGACGGGAACCGCCCTGCTTGTAAGCCCAGTGCGCCGCCAGGCCGAACTCGTTGAGGCGGTGCATGTCGCGCGTGCGGATCTGCACTTCCATCCGCATCGACCGCTCGAAGATCAGCGCCGTGTGCAGCGACTGGTAGCCGTTCGACTTCGGCGTGGAGATGTAGTCCTTGAACCGCCCGGGGATCATCTGCCAGGTCTGGTGCAGCACGCCGAGCGCCTTGTAGCATTCGTCCACATTGTCCGTCAGGACGCGGAAGGCCATGATGTCGGTGATCTGCTCGAAGGTCACATGTCGCTCGGCCATCTTGCGCCAGATCGAGTAGGGGTGCTTCTCGCGTCCCGAAACCTCGACATTCAGGCCCGCTTCCGCCAGCGCCTGCTTGATGGACAGCGCAATGGCGTCGACCTGCCCGCCCTCCTCGCTGCGGATCTGCGCGAGGCGGCCGGTGATCGTGGCATAGCCCTCCGGCTCCAGCTGCTCGAAAGCGAGCATCTGCATCTCGCGCATATATTCGTACATGCCCACGCGCTCGGCCAGCGGGGCGTAGATATCCATGGTCTCGCGGGCGATGCGGCGGCGCTTGTCCTCCTTCTTGATGTAGTGGAGGGTCCGCATGTTGTGCAGCCGGTCTGCCAGCTTGACGAGGAGGACGCGCAAGTCCTCGCTCATCGCGAGCAGGAACTTGCGCAGGTTCTCGGCCGCGCGCTCGTTCTCGGTCATCACGTCGATCTTGGAGAGCTTGGTGACGCCGTCCACCAGCCGGGCCACGTCCGGGCCGAACAGCTTCTCGATCTCCTCGATCGTCGCCAGCGTGTCTTCCACGGTATCGTGGAGCAGCGCGGTGATGATCGTCTGCTGATCGAGCTTCAGCTCGGTCATCAGGCCCGCCACTTCCACCGGATGGCTGAAGTAGGGGTCGCCCGAGGCGCGCTTCTGGGTGCCGTGCTTCTGTACGGTATAGACGTAGGCACGGTTGAGCAGGGCCTCATCGGCCTGGGGCGCGTATTCCTTCACGCGTTCGACAAGTTCGTACTGGCGCAGCATTCCCGGACTTCATGTCAGGATTTTTCGCGGCGCGGCAAGAGGCCGAGTCTTCACATGCAGATTATGCAACGAAACTGTGACATTGGCACCACCTCGTTTTCGAGCGAACGACGGCGAGTATGACGCCGGCGGGCGAGCAATCGATTCCATCGGAATTCCCCGGTGTCCGCGGTTAAGCCGCGGGGAACATGACCTGCGGCACCATCGCGCCGGGACTGCGCCGAACCCTGGAAAGAGATTTTCCGGCCTCTGGAAGCGCCGGAGCCGCCGTCCCTCCGATTCGAAAGCACGAGAGGCAGCCATGGCGAGCGAAATGGAAACGGCGATCTATGGGGCCCTGCTGGGCATGACCGATTCGGAGCTGGTGGAGGCCGCTCTGCTGCCGCCACTTCCTTACGCCCCCGATTACCTGCCGCGCGCGCCGCGCCTGCGCACCCTGATCAGTGCCACGCTGCTGCGCGACATGCTGCCCGCGCAGACCATCATCGTCCGCAACGTCTCCGAACGCGGCATGTGCCTTGCCTGCAAGGGCGCCTCCGGGAACGGCGGCTACCAGGCCCTGCCGCTCGGCGACGAGATCGTCTGCATCCGCCTGCCCGAGAATGTCGAGCATCTCGCCCAGGTCCGCTGGGTGGAAGGCCATGCCTTCGGGGTCGAGCTGTTCTGCACGCTGGATGTCGAAGCGCTTGGCGCTGCCAATCGGCGGCGCAATGTCCACTTCCTGCATATGCTGGAGCCGGACGGTGCCGCGACGGCGATGGGCGACGGGGCCGTCCGGGATCAGTAGTACTTGAAGGCGGTGATCACCCCGCCGCGGGTGTCGCACTTGAAGGTCTTCTTCACTGTCTTGGTGGTTCCGTCCTTCTTGCGCAGCACGACATCGACGAGCGCGCGCACCGAGGCGCGGTCGTCGCTCTTCTTGTCGGTGTCTTCCACCTGGCGCATTTCCACGTCCACCGCGCCCAGCTTTGCGCCCCGGGCCTTGGCCTCGGTCATGCAGGCGGCCACGGCCCGGTCGCGCGCATCGGCTTCGGAGGGGACTGCAGGGGCCGTAGGGGCTGCCGGCGCCGCGGGCGGCGTCGGATCCTGGCTCCAGGCACGCGGTACGATGGCACAGGCCAGCAGGAGGAAGCTGGCGCCGCTGAAGACTTTCCAAGACTGATCCTGCATGAGCCTCTCCCTCTCGCTGACACAGCGGCAATGAGGGAGGATCATGCGCGCAGGATGGCGGCTACCCTATCGGGGCAAATACCGAGACGGCCTGATGCCTTCCCCTATCGCCGGCCACCGGCCGAGCCCCCTATCGGCCGGGGTGGACCAGGCGCCCGAACGAATCAGGCGCCTGAGCCGGTCAAGCACTCGGGCCGATCAGGCGCCCAGGCCGATCAGGCAATGGTCGGCAGGATACCGCCCTCGGCCCGGATCGCCGCGCCGTTGGTGACGGCCGCCAGCGGGCTGGCCAGGAAGGCGACCATGGCGGCAACCTCGTCCGCCTCGATCAGGCGGCGAATCAGCGAGAGCGGGCGCAGCTTGGTGAAGAATTCCTCTTCGCGCTCCGCTTCCGAGGCGTCCTTGTTCTCCACCACCGAGCGGATGAACTCGACGATCCCTTCCGACCGCGTGGGCCCCGGCAGCACCGAGTTCACGGTAACCTGCGTACCGCGCGTGGCGTCCGCCATGCCGCGCGCCACGGCCAGTTGCGCCGTCTTGGTCATGCCGTAGTGGACCATCTCACCCGGCGTCATCAGGCCGCTCTCGCTGGAGATGAATATCACCCGCCCCCAATCGCGCTCCAGCATGCCCGGGAAATAGTGGCGCGAAAGCCGGATCCCGCTGAGGACGTTGACGTCGAAGATCTCGCGCCATTCCTCGTCGGTGATTTCCGCGAAGGGGCGCGCCTCGTAGATGCCCAGGTTGTTGACAAGGATGTCCACCTGGGGAACCGCCTCCGTCAGCGCCCTGGCCCCTTCGGCCGTCGCCGGGTCGGCCAGCACGGCACGCACTTTGCCCAGCTGGCCCACGGTATGGGCAGCGGCATCGAGCTTGGCCTGGTTGCGGCCGGTGACGATGACTTCGGCGCCTTCCGCCGCCAGCTTCGCGGCGATGGCAAGGCCGATGCCGGCGGTCGATCCGGTTACGAGCGCAGTCTTTCCGGCGATCTTGAGATCCATGAAGCTATCCTTCTTGCAAACTTGCGGTGTCGGGGCGCTAGATAGGGGAAAGAATGAAAGCCGATTAGGACCGCTTCAAGCCGGTCAGTTTTGCTTCCGGCGCACAGATGCGGTCAGGACCAGGTGGCTTCGGGCGGCAGGCTCATGAGGATCGCGTCGATATTGCCCCCGGTCTTCAGGCCGAACAGCGTGCCCCTGTCGTATACCAGATTGAATTCGGCATAGCGACCGCGCCATTCCAGCTGCACGGCCTTGTCACCGGCGGTGAAGTCCAGGCCCATGCGCCTGCGCACCAGGCGCGGGAACACCGCCAGGAAAGCCTCTCCCACGGCGCGGGTGAAGGCGAAGTTAGCCTCCCATCCCGCCGCGTCGGCGCATTCGAGGTGGTCGTAGAAGATGCCGCCGACACCGCGATGGACCTTGCGGTGCGGGATGTAGAAATAATCGTCCGCCCAGGCCTTGTAGCGGTCGTAGTAGCCCGCCCCGTGCGCATCGCAGGCCGCCTTTAGCTCGGCGTGGAATTCTTCCGTATCCTGCGCATAGGGGATCGGCGGGTTGAGATCGGCGCCGCCGCCGAACCAGGCCTTGGTCGTCGTGAGGAAGCGCGTGTTCATGTGCACGGCCGGGACGTGAGGATTGGCCATATGCGCGACCAGACTGATGCCCGTGGCCGAAAAGGCGTTCTGCTCGGCCGAGGCGCCGTTGATCGTGCCGGCAAAGTCCTTCGACAGTGCCCCGACGACGGTGGAGACGTTCACGCCGACTTTCTCGAAGACCTTGCCCTTCATCAGCCCGCGCGTGCCACCGCCGGTCTCGGCACCGGCCTCGCCTTCCCCGCGGCCCTCCACTGCAGCGCGCTGCCAGGGGGTATATTCGAAAACCGCCGAAGACCCCGCCTCCCGCTCGATCGCCTCGAACTCGGCGCAAATACGGTCGCGCAGGGTTTCGAACCACGCGCGGGCTCGGCCGGTTTGGTCATTCCAGTCTTGGGCAATCCAGTCGGTCATCGCATTTCCTCTTCCGCCGGGCGCTTGCCAAATCGCACGGCCTGCGGCAAGGGAAAGCCATGGTTCCCTTTTCGTTCCTTTCACAGGAGTTGCAACTGGTCCCGCCGCCCGCCGGGTCTCCGGCCGGTTCCGGGGCCGCGCGGGGCGCCGCGCTCTACTGGCCGCGCGAACAGGCGCTGCTGGTGGCGGACCTGCACCTGGAAAAGGCCAGCTATTTTGCCCGGGGCGGGCAGATGCTCCCTCCCTACGACAGCCGCGAGACGCTGGAACGTATCGCGCTGGCGGTACGGCAGACCGGCGCGCGCCGGGTTTTCGCGCTGGGGGATAACTTTCACGACAGCAAGGGGACCGAGCGGCTCGATCCCCATGCCGCCGGAATGCTGGGCGCTCTCACCCGCGCGCTCGACTGGGTGTGGATCACCGGCAACCACGACCCCCATCTCGGCAGCGAGGCTGGCGGCACGCGGGTAGAAGAAATCGAGGTCGCGGGTATCGCCCTGCGACACGAGGCGCGGCCGGGTACCACCGGCCCCGAACTGTCGGGCCATTTCCACCCGCGCCTGATCATCAACGCCCGCGGCCGACGAATCGCGCGGCCTTGCGTGGTCCACAGCGGCAATCGATTGATCCTGCCTGCTTTCGGCGCCCTGACGGGCGGTATGGACGCCGCCGATCCGGCGATCCTCAAGGCCCTGCAACCCGCGCGCGAGATCGACGCGATTCTCTCGGCAAAGGACCAGCTGCTGCGCTACCCCCTCTGGCGCGCGGCCGCCTGAGTACCTATATGCACTTTCGGTCGATCCCGACGGTCGAACAGAAACGGCCATCCGGTCGTTGTTTGCGGCACCGGCCCACTATCGGGCGTGAGCCCGGACAAGACACTTTAGGCGTCCTATAGATTTCCTTGAAATCGTGCTTTGCGTGTCGACGCGATTCGCATTAATGACGCCTCCACTCGCCTAGCGACAGAAACGATTCAGGAGAACGCTTATAGCACCCCCACCCCGGCGCATGATGACGCCACCGGTCAAGAGTGGCCCGCGCTACAATAACATGATCCAGTCGGACAAGGTCCGGGTTATCGACCAGGACGGCGAGAACATCGGCGTCATGTATACGCGCCAGGCGATCGAACAGGCGGCCGAAGTCGGCCTCGACCTGGTTGAGGTCTCGCCCAACGCGGATCCGCCGGTGTGCAAGTTCCTGGATGTCGGCAAGTTCCGGTACGAGGCCCAGAAAAAGGCCAATGCCGCGCGCAAGACCCAGAAGACGCAGGAGATCAAAGAGATCAAGATGCGTCCGAACATCGACGATCACGACTACGACACGAAGATGCGCAACGTCCATCGGTTCATTCTCGATGGCGACAAGGTGAAGGTCACCCTGCGCTTCCGCGGTCGTGAGCTTTCGCACCAGCAGCTGGGCATGAACCTGCTGCGCAAGGTGCAGGAAGACGTCGCGGATATTGCCAAGGTTGAAGCCTATCCGCGCATGGAAGGCCGCCAGATGCTGATGGTGCTTTCGCCCAAGTAAGCATTCGGCCCGTCATTCACGGCAAAAACACGAAGAGCGCGCCGCAAGGCGCGCTCTTTGTCTATGGGCCGCATGTTGTTTCTGGGCCGCATGGTCATGGCCGTCCTGATGACGAATGACCGGGGTCAGCCGTGAACCACGCCCGACTTCCCGGCTCTCAGCCCTTCCACTCCCGGCGCTCTTCCGCCGCGCGCAGGACTTCATAGGCCAGCTGGTAGGTCTGGAACGCCTTGGCCGCCTCGGGATCGTTGGGCTTCACATCGGGGTGCACTTCCTTGGCCTTCGTCCGCCAGGCCCTGCGCACCGCATCGAACTCCGCATCGGGATCGAGACCCAGCGCTTCCAGCGCGCGCAATTCGTCGCGGCTGCGCGAACCGTCGCCGGAGCCCCCCCAGCCATAGTGCGCCGATTCCTTGAATCCCGCGCTCTCGGTGCGCTCGTCCGATTCCCGGCGCGCTGCCTCTTCGGCATCGAGCCCGGCGAAATAGTCCCACCCCGCGTTGTATTCAGCGGCGTGCTTCTGACAGAAGTACCAGCGATCCGGGCTGTTCGGGCTCTTGGGAGCGGGGCAATTGCCGGGCTCGGTGCAACCATGCCGATCGCACAGGCGCACTTGCGCAGCCTCGCGCGAGCTGCCGTAGCTGCGCCAGCGCGGGAAACCCCAATCCATCGATCGACCTGCGCGACTCATTCGAAGGGCGATACCTGCCGACCCGAAGCCAATGCAAGTGCGTAAGGCTCAAGGTCCATGCGGGAATTCCGGTTCCAGCCGGCCCGGTAGCCGGGAATCCCGCGGATCCATGATGCAAAAGGCCCGGCTCGCCATCGCGAACCGGGCCTTCTTCACATCTTGCGACCGAGCGATCAGTCTACCGTGACGGTAACCGCGCGGCGGTTCTGGGCCCAAGAGGCTTCGTCCGAACCCAGAGCGATCGGGCGTTCCTTGCCGTAGCTCACGGTGTTCAGGCGCGAGGCGTCGATGCCCAGGCTGATGAGGTAGTTCTTGGCCGCATTGGCGCGGCGCTCGCCCAGGGCGAGGTTGTATTCGCGGGTGCCGCGTTCGTCGGCATGGCCTTCGATCGTGGCGCGCTTGTTCGGGTACTGCTGCAGCCACTGGGCCTGCTTCGACAGCGCCGCCTGGTCAGCCGAATCGACGGTATCTTCGTTCAGCTGGAAGTAGATGGTGTCCGAACCCATCATGCGGGCCACGAAATCGGCCTGGCTGCCCGGCTGCGGGCCGCTGGGCGGCGGCGTGGTCTGGGTGGTGGTGGCCGGGCCCGGCTCGGGCGGCAGTTCCTTGGGCGCCTTGGACGCGCAAGCCGACATGGCAAGGGCCCCGGCGAGGAGGAGCATTGTCGATCCGGTCTTCACATGACGGGGGTACATGAGGGCAGGCATGAGGCAATCTCCTATCGTGCGCAGCCAATTATGAATGGCCTGCGTAGTTTGAAGTTCCGATTAATTTATTACCCTGTCAACCTGAACGAACGCCCCGTCTTGGGCACGTCGTCCAGGCATATCTGACAGGGCGCTGGTCTCAGAGGGTAATCAGGGGCGAACGGGGCCCCATGCCGGGTCCGAGGCACCCACCGGGGTCGGCAGCCTGCGCTCGTTGCGGCCGGTGAGATCGACCTGCCAGATGGAGGCCGTTCCCGCCGTCTTCGCGGTACGGAAGAACTGGATGATGCGGCCGTTGGGCGACCAGGTCGGCGCTTCGTCCTGCCACGAATCCGTGAGGTGGCGCATGCCGCCGCCGTTCGGGTTCATGACGGCGATGCGCAAGTTGCCGGCAACATGGGTGAAAGCGATCTGGTCGCCGCGCGGGCTCCATTCGGGCGTGGCCGAGCGGCCGCCGAAGAAGCTGATGCGGCGCTGGTTGGAGCCATCCGCGCCCATCACATAGATCTGCTGGTTGCCCGAGCGGTCGCTCTCGAACACGATCTGGCTGCCGTCGGGCGAATAGGACCCGCCGATCGAGATGCCCGGCGTGTTGGTCAGGCGCTGCGGCGTGCCGCCGCCGGCCGACGAGATGCGATAGATGTCGGTATTGCCGCCCGAAGCCATCGAATAGAGCACCCACTTGCCGTCAGGCGACCAGCGCGGCGCCATCGTGGGGTTGCCGGTGCGGGCGATCAGCTTCTGGGTGTTGCTGCCCAGGTCGTAGACATAGATGCTCGGCTGCCCGTTGAGGTAGGACAGATAGAGGATCTTCGAATAGTCCGGCGAATAGCGCGGGGTCAGCGCGGTGGACTGGCCGCTGGTCAGGTAGCGGTGGTTCGCGCCGTCCGAATCCATGATCGCCAGGCGCTTCATGCGGTGGTCCTTGGGACCGGTCTCGGCGATATAGGCGATCTTGGAATCGAAGAACGGGCTCTCGCCCGACAGGCGCGAGTAGACCATGTCGGCGCACTTGTGCGCGGCGCGGCGCCAGTCCGAAGGCGGAACCTGCCAGCCGCCCTTCACGAGCTGCTGCTTCAGCGCCACGTCGTAGAGATAGCAGCCCACCGTGAGCTGGCCGCCGGCGCCCGCGCGGACATAGCCCTGCACCAGCATGTCGGCGCTGCGGGCCGACCATACCGGAAAGTCCGGGGTCTGGATCTGGGCATAGACCGGCTGCGGCAGACCGTCCGGGCCTGAAGGCTTGAACAAGCCGTTGTTCTTGAGATCCGCGGCGACCACTTGCGACAGCGCCCGGCCGAGTGCGGCGGTGGAGCCGGCATTGGTGCCGGTGGGCACGTCGGCATCGGTCGCGAAGGTGGTGATGGCGATGCCGAGGTCCTGCCAGTCGCTATCGTCCGAGACGGTCACCTGAAGGCCGCCATCCTCGTCGGCAGGCGCGGCAGGCGCGCCGGGCGCCGCGGGAGCGGGCTGGATGGGCGTTGCCGGCGGGGCGCTCTGCGCGAGAGCTGCCACGGAACCGGAAAGCAGCAGGCCAAATGCAGCAAGGTGGATGATCTTTTTCATTGCGATAGCCTTCTGTCGAAGTTGGTCGTGATGACCTTCCAACCGTTGTAGAGGTCTTCCGGCAGATTGAACGGGGCGGCAAGTTTCACGGCGCGGATCGCCTGTTCCTGGTGCCGCTGGACTTGCGCCGAATTGGCCGCGTTCTGGCCGGTCGTGCGCAGGACCTGCGGCTCCCCGTCGAGGCTGCCATCCTTGTTGAGGCGGAAGCGCACGGTCGTCACCAGAAGTTCCGCATCGGCGCCTTGCGGGGCCGCCCAGTGGGGCTTGAGCTGGCGGCTGATCGCGCCGTTGAGCGCGGAAACCGCTGCCGGGCCGAGCGCCGCGGCCAGCTGGCCCTTGCCCTGCGTCGAGGTGGCACCCGAAACGCCCGACAGGAAGTCGGCGCCGACGCGGCTGCCGCCTGCCTTCTTGGGCGGCGTGGTGGCCTTGCTCGCGGACGAACCGGGCTTGCCGACGATCCGGTCGATCGCGCTGTCACGGCTGGCGGGCGCCTTGGGTGCGGGCTTGGCCGGAGCCTTCTTCGGCGGCGCGGGCTTTTCGGCGGGCTTCGGCGGCGCCGGCTTGGGGGGCGCAGGCTTCGGAGCAGGCTTCGGAGCGGGACGCGGCGCAGGCCGAGGTTGGGGCGGCTGCGGGCGCGGCGCGGGCGCCGGCGGCACCGGCGCGGGCTGCGGCTCCGGACGGGGCTGAGGCTGAGGCTCGGGGGCTGGAGCGGGAGCGGGAGCCGGCGGCGGGGCCGCTTCGCCCAGTTCCGGCGCCATGTCCGGCGCGGCCTGGCTATAGGGGTCGGGCGAGGTGGACGTCATGCCCACCTGGTCGCTCAGTGTCACTTCGATGCGCTCAGGCGGCTTCACCACCTCGTTCTGCGCCGGACGCAGCACCATCACCGCCAGCACCGCCACATGCAGTGCGACAGCCAGCGTAAGGCCCAGCCCTTCGTCCTTGCGCAATCCCAGCATTGCCATCGTGCCAGCCTAACTCAGCCGCCTGAACCGCTGCTGACACCCGTCACCAGCGAGATCGACGTGAATCCGGCGTGGTTGAGTTCCCCCATCACGTCGATCACCCGGCCATAGTCGAGCGCCTTGTCGGCGCGCAGGGTGACTTGCGGCTTGCGGCCATCGGCACCGTCCGGAACCGAAGCGAGACGCTCCGCCAGTTCGCCGGGCGCCAGTGACTCGGTCTCGTAATAGATCGTGCCGTCGCGCTGGACCGAGATCGTGATCTGGTCCTGCTCCTCGTTCATGGCCTTGGCGCGGCTGTCGGGCAGCTCGATCGGCACCGCCGCCTTGAGCAGCGGCGCAGTGACCATGAAGATGATCAGCAGCACCAGCATGACGTCGACCAGCGGCGTCACGTTGATTTCGGCCATCGGCGTGCGTCCGCCGCCGCTACGGCGCCCGCCTCGCCTGCCGCCGCCGGAAACACCCATGCCCATCAGCGCTGCTCCAGCTCACGCGTGAGCGCGGAGTGCAGGCGATCGGCGAAGCGCTGCAGGCGCGATTCGAACAGGTTCACGCGGTGCGAGAAGCGGTTGTAGGCGATGACCGCCGGGATGGCCGCGAACAGGCCGATGGCGGTGGCGAACAGGGCCTCGGAAATGCCGGGGGCAACCACGGCGAGCGAGGAGTTTTGCTGCTGGCCGATCTGGAAGAAGCTGTTCATGATGCCCCAGACGGTCCCGAACAGGCCCACGAAAGGCGCCACCGAGCCCACGGTCGCCAGGAAGTTCAGGCGGTTGGAGATGCGGTCGCTCTCCTCGCCGACCGAGGAGGTCATGGCCAGGCCGATGCGCTCGCGCGCGCCTTCGGGGTCGAACTTGGGCATGGCGGCATTGCGGCGCCATTCGGCCAGGCCCGCGCCGGCGACTTTGCCCATCGGCACGTCGCCGCGGCGGCGTTCCTTCTGGTAGGCCTCAAAGTTCTGGGCTTCCCAGAAGCCTTCCTCGTAATCCGCGCATTTGCGGTTGAGGCTGCCGATGCGCAGCATGAAGCTGATGATGATGGCCCAGACCCAGACGCTCGCCAGGATCAGCCCGGCCATGATCGCCTGCACGACGATATCGGCGTGAAGGAACAGTTTTACCGGATTGAGGTGATCGGAATCACTGCCGATGGTCACGGCAGAGGCGAGCAGTTCGAACGTCATTCTAGTCCTCTCGGATGCTCTTGCATGAGCGAGGCGAAAGCATGTTGCCAGGCGGCGGGCTGTTTGCGCGGTCGTCCTTCAGGACTGATGAACCCGACCTTTACCGTGGCTTCGGCAAGGCGAATTTCTCCGCGCCGCACGACTTGCCGAAGGGTGCAGCTCACCCTTCCGACCTGAAGCGCGTGAGTGTCGATCACGACCGCGTCGCCGAGGCGCGCGGGCGAGAGGTAGCGGATATTCACTTCCGCCACGGTGTAGAGCCCCTCCCCGGCCTCCAGCGCGGCGCGCTGGTCTATGCCGAGCAGGTCGAGCAGATCGGAGCGGGCCCGTTCCATCCAGCGGATATAGTTGGCGTGATAGACCACGCCGCCGGCGTCGGTGTCCTCATAGAACACGCGGAGCGCATAGCGGTGGGTGGGTCCATCGAGGACGCCGCTGGGGGGAATAGGGTCGCTGCTCATGCCACCGGAATGTGTAGCGGGCGAGACCGGCAGCGCAATCCGTTCGTCGCACTTATCCCGCGCGTGCGGGCGGATGGACGGTTAATTGCGTCGTAATTGTCGGATTTGTCGTTGCCTGGCGTCGGCATGGTCCCGGATCGGGTCCGGGACCATGTGCAGACCTCCCGATCCGCGCCTTACTCCGCGATCATCTGGAAGAACTGCCGGCCGCCGAAGATGTGGACGTGAAGGTGCGGCACTTCCTGGTGGCCGTTGGTGCCCATGTTCACCATCAGGCGGTAGCCCGGCTCGTCGAGTTCGAGCTGGCGCGTCACATGGCCGACCGCGCGCATGAAGCCGGCGATTTCCGCATCGTCCGCATTGGCGGTGAAATCGTCCCAGGACACATGAGCGGCCTTGGGGATCACCAGCACATGGACTGGCGCCTGCGGGCGTATGTCGTTGAAAGCAAGCGCGAATTCGTCTTCGTAGACTTTGTCGCAAGGCAGCTCGCCGCGCAGGATCTTCGCGAAGATATTGTTATCGTCGTAGGGCAGCTTGGGGTCGATCGGCATGGGGTTCTCCCGGAGATGCGAATACGGGCGAGCATTCAGTCCGCGGCGCGAGCAGCCTTCTCGGCAATGCCGGAGATGCCGTCGCGGCGGTCGAGTTCGGCCAGCACGGCCGCGAAAGGCACGTCGCGCGCGCCCAGCAGGACCATGAGGTGGAAAATCAGGTCCGAGGCTTCCCCCACCAGCGCCTTGTCGTCCTCGGTCAGGGCGGCGATCACCGTTTCGGTGGCCTCTTCGCCCAGCTTCTGCGCGATCTTGCCCAGCCCCTTGGCATGCAGTTTGGCGACATAGCTGCTGTCGGGATCGGCGGCGCGGCGCGCGGCGATCGTCGCTTCGAGGCGGGCGAGAGTGTCGGGGCTGCTCATGCCATGCCCATGCGACGCGCGGGCGGCAGGGTCAAGGCCGGCCCGACATGCGCGGGCCGGCGATCAGTCCGGGCGTTTGGAGGAAAAGCGGCGGCCGATCGCCACGCCGGTGACGCCCAGGGCCAGGAGGAACAGTCCGCTCGGCTCCGGCAGGCGCGTGGCGTCGGCGGCGAAAGCCGGCAGGGGAACGAGGACCATCGCCGCAAAAGCGGGCAGGCAGCGGTAGCGAGGCACGGGGGGCTCCTGCGGGGGACTGTTGACAGGACCCATGGCAGGCCTGCCGGGAACGGCAAGGGACGATCGGAGCCTGTCCCGATCCGGGGCATGATCGGATGGGTCATTTCCGGCCCGTCGTCCCGGAACACGCCCAGGCATCCGCCCTCACCCGCGCGCAGGCAATCCCGCCGCGCGCAGCGCCGCATGGGCCTCCGCGATCGAGTGCTTGCCGAAATGGAAGATCGAGGCGGCCAGCACGGCACTGGCCTTGCCCTCGGTCACGCCCGCCACGAGATGGTCGAGATTGCCCACCCCGCCGCTGGCGATCACCGGCACCGAGACGCTGTCCGCGATCAGCCGGGTGAGGTCGAGGTCGTAGCCGCTCTGCGTGCCATCGCCGTCCATCGAGGTGACGAGCAGCTCGCCCGCGCCGTAGTCCGCAAGCTTCACCGCGTGTTCGAGCGCGTCGATCCCCGTGGCTTTACGGCCGCCGTGAGTGAATATCTCCCACTTTCCGGGCGCAACCCTGCGCGCATCCACCGAGGCGACGATGCACTGGGATCCGAACTTCTCGGCGATGTCCGCCACCACTTCCGGCCGCGAGACGGCGGCGGAGTTGACCGCCACCTTGTCCGCGCCGGCCAGCAACAGGGCGCGGGCATCTTCGGCCGTGCGCACGCCCCCGCCGACGGTGAGCGGCATGAAGCAGACTTCGGCCGTGCGCTGGACCACGTCGAGCAGGGTGCCGCGCCCTTCGTGGCTGGCGGAAATATCGAGGAAGCACAATTCGTCGGCCCCGGCGGCGTCATAGGCGCGCGCCTGTTCCACGGGATCGCCGGCATCGACGAGATCGACGAAGTTCACGCCCTTGACCACGCGCCCGTTGGCAACGTCGAGGCAGGGAATGACGCGGATGCGGACGGTCATGGGATCACTCCACCGGCTTGAAGAACAGCAGCACGCAGAACACGCCCACGGTCAGGCACACGGCGAGGTTGAACGCGGTGTAGCCCCAGAACTTGCGCGGATTCTCCTGAAGCGAGGTTTCCACTTTCGACCGCGCCCGGCTGAACAGCATCAGGCGCGCGCGGCCTTCGCGATAATCGCGCAGGGCATAGAGCGCGCCGGGCACGAAGATGGCCAGCGCCAGGACCGCGACGAGGCGGTTCTCGTTCACGCCTTCTCCGCCATGGCGATCGCGGCGGCCAGGTCCAGGCGGCCGTCGTAAAGCGCGCGGCCGGTTATCACGCCTTCGATGCCGTCACCGGCATGGAGCGCCAGCAGGCGAATGTCGTCGAGGCCCTTCACGCCGCCGCTGGCGATCACCGGCATGTCGGTGCGGCGGGCGAGATCGACGGTGGCGTCGATGTTGCAGCCCTTGAGCAGGCCATCGCGGCCGATGTCGGTGAAGAGCAGGCTGGCCACGCCCGCATCCTCGAAGCGTCGGGCCATGTCCACGATCGAGACGTCGGACACTTCCGCCCAGCCCTCGGTCGCGACCATGCCGTCGCGCGCGTCCACCGCGACGACGATGCCGCCGGGATATTCGCGCGCCATGTCCTTGACGAACTGCGGGTCCTTCAGCGCGGCCGTGCCCATGACGATGCGCGAAACGCCGAGGTCAAACCAGCCGGCCACCGCCTCGCGCGTGCGAATGCCGCCGCCGAGCTGGACATGGCCGGGGAACGCTTCGAGGATCGCTTCCACCGCCTCGCGGTTCTCGGCCCGGCCAGCGAAGGAGCCATCGAGATCGACGACGTGAAGATATTGCGAGCCCGCTTCGGCAAACAGCATGGCCTGCGCGGCGGGGTTGTCGCCATAGACGGTGGCGCGGTCCATGTCGCCTTCGGCAAGGCGCACGACCTGGCCCTGCTTGAGGTCGATGGCGGGAAAAACGATCATCTCAGGGCTTCCATTCGAGGAAACGGGAAAGCAGCGCGAGGCCGTAGGCCTGGCTCTTTTCGGGGTGGAACTGCACGCCCACGATATTGTCCTTCGCCACGGCCGCGACCAGGCCGCCGCCATGGTCGGTCATGGCCGCCACATGCGCGCCGTCGTCGGGCTGGAAGTGGTAGGAATGCAGGAAATAGGCCTCGCCCGGCTCGATCAGGCCCTGTGCCGGGTCCTTGCGGCCGAGCGAAACGTCGTTCCAGCCCATGTGCGGGATCTTGATCGCAGGGTCGGTACGCTCGATGCGCTGGACCTGGCCGCCGATCCAGTCGAGCCCGCGCGTCACCCCGTGTTCCAGCCCGCGCGTGGCCAGCAGCTGCATGCCCACGCATATGCCGAGGAACGGCGCCCCGCCGACATGGACGCGCTCGGTCATCGCCTCCACCATGCCGCGAATGCCCCAGAGACCCTCGGCACAGGCGCGGAAGGAGCCGACACCGGGCAGGACGATACGGTCCGCCGCGCGCACCACGTCCGGATTGGCCGTGATCGCGACGTCTTCGGCCCCGGCCGCGCGCAGGGCATTGGCCACCGAGTGCAGATTGCCCGCGCCGTAGTCGATCAGCGCCAGGATCGGGCGGCCTGCCGTCATCCGGCGAGCCCGGCGACGCTGTCGTCAAGGAAGCCGTGCGCCCATTCGATCACTTCGAACTCGGCCACGCCGCCCGCCACGAAAGGATCGGCGGCGGCGAGGATTTCCACCTCGTTGCGATTGCTGCCCTTCGCCAGGATGAGGCCGCCGTCACGCGGGACCTTGCGGCCCCAGCCGAGGAAATGGCCCGCCGCATGATTCGCGCGCAGCCAGGCGACATGATCGGCCAGCAGGCCGTCCACTTCCTCGACGGGGGCGGTGTAGCGAAGCGAGATGATGAAGCTGGCCATCAGAGCGTGTCCTGTCCGAGAATGCCCTTGGTGGAAGGAATCGCCCCGCCCTTGCGCGGGTCAAGTTCCACCGCGGTGCGCATCGCGCGCGCGAAGCCCTTGAAGATGCCTTCGCAGATGTGGTGGTTGTTGGAACCGTAGAGGAGTTCGATGTGCAGGGTGATGCCCACGGCCTGCGCGATCGAGTGGAACCAGTGCTCGACCATCTCGGTATCGAACTCGCCCAGCTTGTCCTGCGTGAAGCCGGCCTTCCAGACCAGGTAGGGGCGGCCCGAAATATCCAGAGAAACGCGGCTCAGGGCCTCGTCCATGGGCGAATGAACGTCACCATAGCGGCCGATGCCTGCGCGGTCGCCCAGGGCCTGGCTGATGGCCTGGCCGATGGCGATGGCGCTATCTTCGGTGGTGTGGTGCTGGTCCACATGGAGATCGCCCTTGATGCGGCAGGCGATGTCGATCAGCGAATGGCGGCTGAACTGCTCGATCATATGGTCGAGGAAGCCGATTCCGGTGGAAACCTGATAGGCCCCGGTGCCGTCGAGGTTGACCTCCACGGCGATGTCGGTCTCGTGAGTCTTGCGGGTGATCGAGGCAGTGCGCATGCCAAGGGCCTATAGCCCGCTATGTCAGGGAATCAATTCCGCCCGGCACCAAGTGTGCGCGAAAAGCGTTTCTCAGGTAATCTTTGGTCGCGGCGAATTTTCACGCCCGGCACAAACGACCTAGGGAAAACCCGTCGGAACGTGTTATTTTACGCTTGAACACGCTTGACCGGCACCGGAAGCATGAGCACCAAGGGCGCGATGAACGATACGCCACAAGACAGCCTGATCCCCTACGATGAGATCGTGCAGGAGGCCCTGCGCGCCGTTGTGGGCCGGGTGCTAGGCCAGGTGGAAGCCAGCAATGGCATGCTGCCGGGTACGCACCACTTCTATATCACCTTCAAGACCGGAGCGCCGGGGGTCTCGATCCCTGCCGAGCTGCGGGCGCGGTTCCCGGACGAAATGACCATCGTCCTCCAGAACAAGTTCTGGGACCTGGCGGTGCGCGAAGACGGCTTCACCGTCAGCCTGAGCTTCAACCAGCTCCCGTCCAAGCTGGTGATCCCTTTCGCCGCGATCACCGCTTTCGTGGATCCGGCCGTCGATTTCGGCCTGCAGTTCCAGGCCATGTCCGACGACGACGAGGAAGACGAGCTTTCCGCGCCCGAGAACGATTCGGAACGCGACGTTGCTTCGCGCATTACTCCCAGCGAGGATGGATCGAACGTCGTTTCGGTCGATTTCGGCAAGAAGAAGTAAGGCGGGCAGGAGAAGGCCCGGGAAAGCAAGGTCCATGGGCGTCACCTCGGTTCCGAAGAAAGTCGGCAAAAGCGTCGGCAGCGGCGTGAGCAAGGCCGGAGCGGCGGTCAAGAACACGGCCGCCAAGGCCCGCGCCCGCGCCAACACCTTGCGGGGGCCCAGCCCCAGCACGGCCACCAACCTGGCCATTGCCGACATCGCCCTGCGCAGCGGCACCTTCTTCGCGCGCCGGGCGGTCGAGCACGCACTGCTGGGCAAGCGCTACACCCCGGAAAAGGCCAAGCAGATCCTGCGCGGCCGTTCCTTCACCCAGTCCATGCTCCATACCGCCATTGCCCGCGTGGCCCTGGGCTCCGCGCCCGGCGCGGCGCTGGTGATCGGCGGACTGGCGGCCAAGACGCTCTACGACCGCAGCCGCGCCCGCAAGGCCAGCGTCAAGGGCGAAGCCGAGATCCAGGACATGGCCGAGGACGGCGAAGACGAAACCGGCCTGGTGCCCGACATTCTGGAGTGACCCGATCCGGGGCGAAGGGCTCTCCGCTCGCTCTGCGATCCGCTGCCTTCACCTCACCCCTTGATTTGCGCGCCCGGCGGCGGCATCGGGGCACATGGTCAATTCTCCGGACAATCCCGCCGACACGCTCGCCCGGCGCGGCCTCATGCTCATCATGTCCTCGCCTTCCGGCGCCGGCAAGACGACGATCTCGCGCATGCTGCTTGAGCACGATTCGCACATCTGCAACTCGGTATCCTGCACCACCCGCAAGCCCCGCCCGGGTGAGGTGGACGGCAAGGACTACTTCTTCGTCAGCCAGGCCGAGTTCGACCGCATGGTGGACGAAGGCGAGTTCCTCGAATGGGCGCATGTCTTCGGCCACAGCTACGGCACGCCCAAGGCCCAGGTGAAGGCCGGGCTGAAGGACGGGCAGGACTACCTGTTCGACATCGACTGGCAGGGCACGCAGCAGCTCTACCAGAAGCTGGAGCGCGACGTCGTGCGTGTGTTCCTGCTGCCACCGAGCATCGACGAGCTGCGCCGCCGCCTTACCGGCCGGGGCACCGATTCGATGGACGTGATCGCCGCCCGCATGGAACGCGCACGCTCGGAAATCAGCCACTGGGATGGCTACGACTATGTCGTCGTCAACGACGATATCGAAGCCTGCTTCGAGAAAGTGAAGAAGATCCTCGCCGCGGAACGCATGCGCCGCGCGCGCCAGACCGGCCTGATCGGCTTCGTGCGCGAGCTGATGACGCCCTGATCGCGGTATCGGGAAAGCAGCGAGGGTGACGGGCAGCCGCGCGTCGCGCCGCTGCCTCTCCACGCCCTGCCCAGCAGGCGGTCCGGCATTTTTTCCCGTTCGTCCGGGCACCTGCGGGCGTCTGGCGCGTAGATGTGGAACTGGCCCTGCTGGGGCGCGCCACGGGAGAGAGCGATGATGCCGCCACGAAAGTCTGCGATCCGGTCGCTCAGCCTGTCGGGCCTGCCCCTGGCGGGCCTGCTCATGCTGGGTGCCTGCAACGCCGTGCCCGATCGGCAGCCGGCTTCGGAGACGCACTCGCAAGCGGTGGCTTCGGACCCGCAAGACCCCGCAAGCAGCTCGGCCCCGACCTCGGCATCTCCATCGGCCTCGCCTGCTGGATCGCCGACCGCGCTGGCGGAAAACGGCGCGGCCCAGCGCTCCGGCCCGCTCTCCTGCGCGGAGGAACTGGGCGCCACTGCCGCCCAGCGCCGCGCGGATCTGTGCCGCAACGTCTCCCCGGCCACACGCCCCCCCTGCAACGTCGCCAACAGCTGCGCAATGATCGAGGACGAGATCGCCCGCAGCTGCGCCTTGTTCGATTCGAAGGGAGATCCCATGCCGGGATGCCGCCCCGCGCCCAAGAGCAAGGAAGCCGCCGCCGCGGTGGTCGAACGCTATTACTCCGCGCTCAATGCCCGCGACTTCGGGACGGCCTGGCAGCAGTGGGGCGACGACGGCCCGCCGCGCCAGACGATGGCGCAGTTCACGGCCGGCTTCGCCCATACCCGCGCCACCCATGTCGCCATCGGCGCAATGGAGCCTGGCGACGCCGGGGCCGGCTCGGTCTACCAGACGGTGCCCGTCACGGTGGACGCGACGCTGGACGACGGATCGAGCCAGCGGTTCCGCGGCAAGTACGTCCTGCGCCGCGTCAACGGTGTGGACGGGGCAACGCCCGGGCAACTGCGCTGGCACATCGATTCCGCGCAGCTTTCGCCGGTCCGCTGAGGCGGACCCCGAAACCTCCGCCCGCCTGCCCGCAGAGCGCCGGCCTTATGTCCCGCGCGCCCTTCTTACTTGTCCTCGCCCACCGCAGGCTCTACGCGCGCCCGGAACAGAAAATCTGAACGACCTTTCCGGAGACGCGAACATGTCCGAACTCGAAACCGCGATCGAAGCCGCCTGGGATGCGCGCGACACCGTCACCCCCGCCAGCGCCGACGTGCGCAAGCTGGTCGACGAAGCCCTCGGCCTGATCGAATCGGGCACGGCCCGCGTCGCCGAGCCGGACGGTCAGGGTGGCTGGAAGGTCAACCAGTGGCTGAAGAAGGCCGTGCTTCTCTCGTTCCGCCTGAACGACAACGCCCCCGTCGCTCACGGCGCCGGCGGTGCGCCCGCGTTCGACAAGGTGCCGGTGAAGTTCGAAGGCTGGGCCGACGAAGACTTCCGCAAGGCCGGTTTCCGCGTGGTTCCGGGCGCCGTCGCCCGTCGCGGCACCTTCATCTCGAAGAACGTGGTGCTGATGCCCAGCTTCGTGAACATCGGCGCCTATGTGGGCGAAGGCACCATGGTCGACACCTGGGCCACCGTCGGCTCCTGCGCGCAGATCGGCAAGAACGTGCACATCTCGGGCGGCGTCGGCATCGGCGGCGTGCTTGAGCCGCTGCAGGCCGGCCCGGTCATCATCGAGGACAACTGCTTCATCGGCGCCCGTTCGGAAGTGGCCGAAGGCGTCGTGGTCGGTGAAGGCGCCGTGATCTCGATGGGCGTGTTCCTGGGCGCGTCGACCAAGATCGTCGACCGTGCGACCGGCGAAGTCCACATCGGCAAGGTTCCGCCCTATTCGGTGGTCGTCCCCGGCTCGCTGCCCGGCAAGCCGCTGCCCGACGGCACCCCCGGCCCGTCGCTCTACTGCGCCGTGATCGTCAAGACCGTGGACGCGCAGACCCGCTCGAAGACCGGCATCAACGAGCTGCTGCGCGACTGATCGCTCCACCGATCCTGTCTGGAAGGGGCCGGATGCCAGCGCATCCGGCCCCTTCCTGCATCCGGCTCCCTCGGAACGGCCGGGGAGATGGGGCGTTGATCCCTGGAACATCGGCCTGAAGCGATCGAAGATCGGGCCGGAAAACGGGAGATGCCCATGGATACCCGCGGCGAGGAAGTTCACGTCGAAAAGACCGAAGCCCGTGCCGGCGCGACGCCCAATGTCGTCCGCTACGTCCTGCTTGTCAGCCTGGTCCTGGCCATTGCCGCCATGTCCGCGATCTGGATCTTCGGCGCGGTCAAGGCCCCGGACGATACCGGCGGCGCCGCCGACACCCGCGAGGCCGTGCAGCGGGGCGATGTCGATCCCCAGTCCCAACCCGGCGTCCAGAGCCCCGAGCCGGCCGCAGGCAAGACCGGAAGCTGACCCGTGGCGGGGCTGGCGCGCTTCGTCGATGCCCAGTCCCGCGACTATGCCCGCGTGGTCGCGGAGCTGGAACACGGCAGCAAGCGCAGCCACTGGATCTGGTACATCTTCCCGCAAGTGGCCGGTCTGGGACAAAGCGAAACCTCGCAGTTCTACGCCATTTCAGACCTGAGCGAGGCCCGCGCCTATCTGGCCCATCCGATTCTCGGTGCCCGTCTCGATGAATGCACCGAGATTATGCTGGACTGGCTCGGCAAACGCAGCGCGGCCGAGATCCTGGGCGCTCTCGATGCCATGAAGTTTCGCAGCGCCATGACGCTGTTCGAAGCGGCCGGCGGCGATGCGCGTTTCGGCCGCGCGCTCGATGGGTTCTTCCAGGGCGAGCGGGACGAACGGACGCTCCAGCTCCTCGGCACCGCGCCAGATCCCTAGCGCTTTGGCGGTTTGGGAACCCGATGCACCGCCAGCGCGTTTCCCCTGTTGGCCCTTATTGCACGGCGGCCGCAGAGCCGCTCCCAAAGCTGTCGGGCCACGGGAGAGCCGAGATGCAACGCGTCGGTGATGAAGTTCATCTGGACGAAGACGAAGCCCGTTCGGGCAGCACGCCGCACATCGTCCGCTATGTACTGCTGGCCAGCCTCGTTCTGGCGATTCTGGCGATGTCCGCGATCTGGATTTCGCGCGCCTGGTGGGACCAGCCGCCGTCCCAGGGACATCCCGTGACCGCCGAGGAGCACGCACTCGGCAACTGACCCTGCCGAATTTGCTTGCCTGACGGGCCGACTTGTCCTGATCTGTGCTCGGGAGAAACGAGAAGGACCGACGTTGCCTTGTGGCGGCGCAGGATCCTCATGGAGAGGAAGACAGGAATGCAGGACACAGCTTTTGCGGCAGGGGCCGACAAGGCCGAATCCCATCCCGCGCGGACGGGCCTTTCCACTACGACGCATTCCACAACGATACATGCTCAGGACGGCGACCTGCGGCGCGGCGGCGATGCCGCCTTGCCGATCCTTCCGCATATCCTGGCAGCAATCTTCGGCGTGTTCGCCATCGCCATCGTCATTCTCTGGCTGTCGATCGGCGTCTGGAGCCGCCCCAACCCCGATCATCTCGCGCCCGCAGGCGCCCAGCAGGAAGCCCCGGCGCAATCTTCACCCTGAAGCGTGACGTGGGGCGCTTCCATCTGGAGGCGCCCTGAACCCCGCCGCGGCCTCTGGAATTCGGCCGAAAAAACTCGGCCGAAAAATCGACCCGCAACCGGACATCGCCGAAGATGTGCGTGAAAAAATGAGCCGCCGATGGAAGCGTGTCCCGAGCGCGGCATGGGTTCATGCTGCGCTCCCGCCCCGGATCGATCTCTCGCCCCCCGACGAACAATCGATCCCTTGCACCGACGGCCCTCGTATGGACGGCGCCTTCGCGTCATCCTCTACTCGTCCGAATACTCCGTCTCGGTGGCGGGTGTATTCGCCATGTCCCGAACGGAAGACAGTCCGTTGCAGAAATTTAACGACACGCTTCGGAAACCCTGCCGGGCGCATCCTTTCCAGCATCGCCGGAGCGGGTTTACGGCGCGATTCGCGGAATGCTTGATCGCGGGGAAATCGCGGCCTAGCCCTTGGTGATGGGAGAATTCGATTACATCGTCGTCGGCGGTGGAAGCGCGGGCTGTGTCCTTGCCAATCGGCTGAGCGCGGACCCCCGCCGCCGGGTGCTGCTGCTGGAAGCGGGCGGCAAGGACGACTACCTCTGGATTCGCGTCCCCGTCGGCTATCTCTATTGCATCGGCAATCCCCGTACCGACTGGTGCCTGTCCACCGAGGCCGAAGCCGGGCTGGGCGGCCGCAGTCTCAAGTATCCGCGCGGACGGGTGCTGGGCGGCAGTTCCTCGATCAACGGCATGATCTACATGCGCGGCCAGGCCGCCGACTACGACCAGTGGCGGCAGGCGGGTCACGAAGGCTGGAGCTGGAACGAGGTCCTCCCCTACTTCACCCGCGCCGAAGATCATTACGAAGGCCCCAGCGCGTTTCACGGCAGCGGCGGCGAAATCCGCGTGGAGAAGCAGCGGCTGCGCTGGGACATCCTCGAAGCCTTTCGCGAGGCCTGCAGCCAGCAGGGCATCCCCGCGGTCCCCGATTTCAACCGGGGCGACAACGAAGGATCCAGCTTCTTCCAGGTCACGCAGCGCCGGGGTTGGCGCTGGAGCGCATCGGATGCCTTTCTCAAGCCGGTAAGAAGCCGCGCCAACCTCAAGGTGGAGACCGGTGCCAGCGTCGAGCGCGTATTGATCGAGGACGGCCGCGCCGTGGGCGTCGCCTATACGGTGGGCGGCCAGCCCAGAACCGCCCGCGCGCGCGGCGAAGTCGTGCTTTCGGCAGGCGCCATCGGTTCGCCGGCGATCCTCGAACGCAGCGGCATCGGCGATGGAGACCGGCTTTCCGGCCATGGCATCTCCGCCCTGCGCCACTTGCCGCAAGTGGGGGAGAACCTGCAGGACCACCTGCAACTGCGCTGCGCCTGGCGGGTGACGGGGGTGTCCACGCTCAACCAGCGCGCTGCCAATCTGATGGGCAAGGCGCTGATCGGCCTGGAATATGCGCTCAGCCGCAGCGGCCCGATGGCCATGGCGCCGAGCCAGCTTGGCGTCTTCACCCGCAGCCACGCGCGCTATGCCACGCCGAACCTGGAATACCACGTACAGCCGCTCAGCCTTGAAGCCTTCGGCGGCGCGCTCGATCCCTTCCCGGCCTTCACCGCCAGCGTCTGCAACTTGCGGCCGGAAAGTCGCGGCAGTACGCATGTGACCGGCCGCGATCCCGCCGCCGCGCCGAGCATACGCCCGAACTATCTCTCGGCCGAAGAGGACCGTGCCGTCGCGGCCCAGTCGATCCGCCTCACGCGCGAGATCGTCGCCCGGCCCGCCCTCGCCCGCTATGCCCCGGAAGAACTGCGGCCCGGCCCCGAACGCGCGAGCGAGGAAGACTTGCGCAGCGCAGCCGGCGCGATCGGCACCACCATCTTCCACCCGGTCGGTACCGCGGCGATGGGCAGCGTGGTCGATACCCGCTTGCGCGTTCTCCAGGTGGAGGGCCTGCGCGTGATCGATGCCTCGGTGATGCCCACCATCACGTCCGGCAACACCAATGCGCCGACCATGATGATCGCGGAAAAAGGCGCGGAAATGATCCTGGCTGACAGCCGGTGATCCGTCGAGAACCAGCCCGGCGCGCCGTTCAGGCCAGCAGCGCCCTCGTGCGGGCGACCACTTCCACGAGATAGTCCCGCGCGGCGTCCACCCCCAGCGCCGCCTGAGGAAGCGAAAGGTCCAGGCCCAGCGTCTTGCCGCGCGGGAGGGCATCCACGAATTCGCGAAGGGGCAGTTCGCCCTCGCCCGGAATCAGGCGGCCGCGCTCGGCTTCCTCGGCATGATCGCCGAGGGCCTTGAGCGCGGCGTCGCAAAGGCGGACATGGCCGATCAGCGCGGCGTCGAGTTCCGCCAGTTCGCGCACCACCCCGCCCGCGCGGAAGAAATGCAATGCGTCGACCGTCACGCTCACCCGATCCTCGCCGATATGCGCCACGAGAGCCAGGGCTTCGCGAAGCGTGCGAACGGTCATGACAGGAGAGAATTCGAAGCCGAAGTCCATGTCGCGCTCACGCGCCATTTCGGCCAGGCGGGCCATGTAGTCGAAGGCATGTTCCCGTTCGAGCCCGTTATCGCGGGCGCCGATGCGGCGGGTGCCGAGCCGGGCGAAGATGTCCATGTCCGCGGCATGATCCTCGGGCGGGCGCGTTGCCGAACCATTGATGCCCTCGCCCAGGCCGATGCGCAGGCCGGCATCCGCCAGCGCGGCCTGGGCTTCGCGCCGCAGGGCCGCATCCTCGCGCAGCGACCAGGCTGCGTAGCCCTCGCTCCGCCCGGCCTCCTGCTGCAGGCCCATCGACACCGCCTTGCAGCCCATTTCGCCCGCCAGGCGGACATGTTCGAGCGGTCCCATCCCCGCGACCGTGCGGCTGTCGATGCCTAAGGGGTGGGGCATGGTATTATCCTCGTGACGGCGGGTGCGACTGTTACGCCGCCCTGAATAGCCGTCATTTCAGCCGCCGCGAAGCCTTCATCACGCGATAGCCCCAGATGACACGGCGGCGCGCCCAAACGGCCCGCAGGACAGGCAGGCCGGCGAGTGCGGCGATGGCGTATCGCGCCGGTTCTGGGGCCTGAAAGCCGGAAACGCCTTGACGGCGGCGGCCTGCCCGGCGACGGCCTCTCTCCCGATCGACGAGGACCGAGCCACGCCATGATTCCCTCCGTTACCCTGCTTCCCGACCTGACTTTCGCCAACGACCGGCCATTCGTGCTGATCGGGGGCATGAACGTCATGGAAAGCCGCGAGGCGGTGATGGACGTTGCCGCCGAATTCGTGCGGGTTACCGGCGAGCTTGGCATTCCCTATGTGTTCAAGGCCAGCTTCGACAAGGCGAACCGCTCGTCCATCTCGTCCTTCCGGGGTCCGGGGCTGGACGAAGGAATGAAGATCCTCGCCGAAGTGAAGGACCGCTTCGGCGTGCCCGTGCTGACAGACGTGCACGAACCGTTCCAGGCGGAGGCCGTGGCGGAAGTCGCCGATATTCTCCAGCTCCCGGCCTTCCTCGCCCGCCAGACCGACCTCGTCGTCGCCCTGGCCCGCACCGGCAAGGTCATCAACGTGAAGAAGCCGCAGTTCCTCGCCCCGCAGGAGATGCGCCACATCATCCGCAAATGCGAAGAGGCCGGCAATGGCCGCGTGCTGCTGTGCGAGCGCGGTTCCTCCTTCGGCTACAACAACCTCGTCGTCGACATGCTGGGAATGGACGAGATGAAGGCCATGGCCCCGGTGGTGTTCGATGCGACTCATGCGCTGCAACGCCCGGGCGGACGGGCCGACAGCGCCGACGGCCGCCGTACGCAGGCTGCCGCCCTCACCCGTTCGGGCATGGCCCTCGGTATCGCCGGGCTGTTTCTGGAAGCGCACCCCGATCCGGACAAGGCGCTCTGCGATGGCCCCTGCGCCTTGCCGCTCGGCCGGCTGCGCGCCTATCTCGAACAGGTCCAGGCCATCGACCGCCTGGTCAAGGCCTTCCCGCCCCTCGACATTGATTAAGCGAAACCGGGATTGAGGAAAACAGGGCGGCTGCTTCGCGGCGCCGCCCCCTTCGGCAATTGCCTTCAGGCGATGCCGCGTTCCTTGAGGATGCGTTCGATCACTGGCTTGTCGCCCGGGTTGTTCAGCTCGATCGCATCCCAGGACAGCGGATCGAGCGTGACGACCGAGACCGGCAGGCCAAGGTCGAGGAAGCGGAGTTGTTCCAGGCCTTCCAGCAGTTCCAGCTCGCAAGGCGGCGCGGCGACGTAGCGCTCCAGCGCGGCGCGGCGGTAGGCATAGAGACCGAGGTGCAGGTGGACCGGCGGGAATTCCCGCGCGGCGGCCTCTGCCGGAAGATAGGGCAGCACGCGCTTGGAGAAGTAAAGCGCCCGGCCGCGGCCGTCGATCACGGCGGTGGTGCCGCCGACCCGGCCCTCGGCCTGGTCCTGGACCAGATGTTCGTAAACGGTACGTGAGGCGCGCACGGCGGGGGTGGCCATGATGGCCTCCGGATCTGCCGAAAGGCGCTCGACCAGCGCCGGGACCACGCCTGCGGGAGAAAGCGGCGCATCGCCCTGAAGGTTCACGACGACATCGGCGACCGGCCCAAGCGTGGCAATGGCTTCCGCGCAGCGTTCGGTGCCATTGGCGCAATCGGGCGATGTCATGACGACCTGCCCGCCGAAGCTCTCCACTTCGGCGGCGATCCGGTTGTCGTCAGTGGCGACCCAGACGCCGGCCGCACCGGGAACGCCCATGGCGCAATCCCAGCTGCGGCGGATCAGGCTGCGTTCCTCGCCGGTGGCGCCGGCCAGGCGAACCAGCGGCTTGCCCGGGTACCGGCTCGACGCGAAGCGCGCAGGGATGATGATGGCAAAACTGTTGCCGCTATTCGGGGATGTCACGGAGGTTCAGCTGAGCCCGGTGCGAAGGAAATCGTGCAGGTGGACAATCCCTATCGGGATCTGGTTGATCGTGGCCACCGTCTCGTCCTCTACCACCGCGCAGCGCGGACCGTCTTCGCCGACCACGAAAGCGCACGTGATCTGCGCATTGTTGAGGAACCGCAGGGCGTCTTCGGCCGCCATGTCCGCCCGCAGCATCTTGGGCCGCGGCGTCATGACGTCACGCGCGCAGACCTGGTCGAGCATCTTGAAGTGGCGGCGCAAGTCGCCGTCGGTGATGATCCCGGCAAGGCGTCCGGCCGGATCGACGACGCCGGCAATGCCGAAGCCCATGGACGTCATGCACGTGATGACATCGTCCATCGGCAGGTCGAGGTCGACGAGCGGAAGCTTATCGGTGCCGTGCATGATCTGGCTGACCGAAGCGAGACGCAGGCCGATCGAACCACCCGGATGAAGCGCCTTGAGGCTTTCCTTCGAAACACCCTGCATGTCCATCAGCACCATGGCGATGGCGTCGCCCAGTGCCAGCTGCTGCGTGGTCGAGCTGGTGGGCGCGATATTCGAGGGACAGGCCTCGGTCGCGACCGGCAGCAACACGCAGATGTCCGAGCGGCGTTCCACCAGCGAATCGGCATGAGACGTCATGCCGACCACCGGAATTTCGCAGCGCTCCGCATGGTCGAACAGGACCTGCAGCTCGGCAGTGTTGCCGGAATTGGAAATGGCGAGGATCACGTCGCCCTCCACCACCATGCCGAGATCGCCGTGGGCGGCCTCACCGGGGTGAAGGTACATGGCGGGCGAGCCGGTTGCCGAGAGGGTGGCGGCGATCTTGCGGCCGATATGCCCGGACTTGCCGACGCCGGCCACGACGATCCGTCCAGTGGCGCTGGCGAGAAGCTGGCAAGCCTTGGTAAAGCTCGCGCCCAGCGACGCCGCGAGGCTATCCAACGTGCGCGCTTCGATGTCGATGACTTCGCGCGCTCTGGATATGATGAGATTGCTGGCCCCGACTGTAATCGGGACGACCGAATTCGACAACTTCGTACCCCTGCTCGCGTGCTTTCGATTGCTGCGCATCGCCTACACCTTGCTGGCCGCACTGCACAACGCCACAGTACCAAAATGTACTGTTAGGCGCTGACATAGTCCGCGAATTTGTGCTACGCAGCACACCACCCTATGTAAACCCCACATAATCCCTGAATTGCTCGATCTGCCGCAAATTCCGCACAAGCGCCGACAGGTAGAAGTCACATATAGTTGACGAAATTTAATCGTGACAGTTCCGAGGCAAGGAAGTGCGGGCGGATCAGTCTAACGAATCTACCGCGCGCCTTATTCCGACACTGCGCCAGGGTTGCCCAGCAACTTTCTCGAACCGATCGCGCAAGGACCAAAGCCAGCCGACGCGACGCTCGGCAAGGCCCGGAAGGCTGAGAAGGTCGCCTCCCAGCCAGGGCACAAAAGGATTGCGGCGGCAATAGGACCAGATCTCGACACGCTCGATCGCCCGAACCGAATCGCCGCGCGCGTGGAAACCCAGGGTGTCGGCCACCACCAAGGTATTGGCGGGAACGGCCAGCGGCCGCGGCGCGGGCAATCCCATCTCGGCAAGGTCCCCCGGCCTCACGCGCGGCGAACCGCGCGCGGACAGCCGGTCGATCGCGCGCGGATCGGCCAGGCTGCGGCGATATTCCCAGTCCAGTCGCGCCGCGGTCAACCGGTGCGATCCCGGAACGAAGGTGAAAGGCGCCTCGTCGGCCGTGACCGCATTCAGGAACAGCCAGGATTTCAGCGATGAGTGGAAGGCATCGGCATGAAGCGATTCCTGCGGGTCCGCCTCGTTGCTGGCGTCGTGCGTCACGATGGTCTGGATATAATGCAGCGGTGCGATGCGAAAACCGGCGACATAGTGGAACAGCGCCTTGAGGTCGTCGCGGCCGAGCAGGCGGCGCAGCGCGGGAATGACCCGAAGCATCGCGGGATCGACGGCGAGGCGGCGAGTGATCGCATCGCCCTGCCGCATTTCGCGCGCTTCACCCTCGTATGTCAGGATCGCCTGGCGCAGCGCCGCAAACTCTTCGGCCGGAATGACATTCTCGATGGCGACGAAACCGTCGCGGTCGAAAGCCTCGCGCCAGTCCTTCCGCACTTTCCCCGCAAGGCGCGCCCGTCGCCAGCTGCACAGCGCCCCGGCCACTTTCACCCGCGCCCGGTGCAGGCCCCAACCGTTCAATCGCCGCGAACCCAGAAGCGGATTGTCGAGAAAACTCTTTGCAGTGGTGCCAAGCTGGAGGATCCAGACAGGTAGCATGAGTAACGACTTGACCGGCTTGAGAACAATCATATGAAGAGGGCTACCGATTTCGGAGGGCTTCGCAATGGCCCCTTTGACAGGTCGCTGGCAACTGATTTCGTGGTCCTCGGATCGTCGAATGTCCTTGGCTGGTAAATGGCATAACTTTTCAGGGTAAGACGATACATGAGGATGGGTTCCCGCGGCCGGGCGGTTCTGGCGCTGGCCGCCTGCCTGCCGGCCACTCCCGCCTGGGCAGATGCGTTCGGCGGCACGGCAGCCCTTCCGGAGGCCGGTTTTTCGGCTCCGACGGGTCGGATCGAGGATCAGGCGCTTGCCGCTGGGGTGATCACGGCGTCCGGCTGCAGCGGCAGTGCCGCGCCTTGCGACGGAAATGATCCGCAGCTCGTCGCCGTCTCGCGGTGGAACCTGGCCGACATCTCCTCACCCCGCGCGGTGCCGGACCTGACGACCCTGCCGCCTGCCGCCCTGGAGCCCGAGCCGGCCGCGCCGGCCGATGTCTATGGCCCCACGAACCAGGTGGTTTCCGGCCCGGCCGCATCGCTGCCCCCCGGCGTCAGCCTCAACGGCACCGGCCACGTTCCGCGCGAATATGCCCAGTACCGCGGCTTCTTCAAGCAGGCGGGCACGATCACGACCGAACTGGCGGTCCTGGCCGTCTACATGGGCGTGCAGACGATCCCCAAGCTGACGAAGAAAACCGCCCCGTTCCACTTCAAGGACGAAGGCTGGTTCGGCAAGGATACGACCAGCATCGGCATGGACAAGCTGACCCATGCCTTCAACACTTACCTGATCGCGGACATTCTTCATGCCCGCCTTCACAAGAACACCAATGCCTCGGAAGGCGACGCCGTCACGGCCGGCGTGCTGGCCGCAGGCCTGATGGCGCTCAACGAAGTGTCCGACGCCATCGAGCCCGACAGCGGCTACTCGATGCAGGACATCGCGATGAACCTGACCGGCGCGACGCTCTCGGTGCTGCGCAACACGATTCCCGGCCTGAAGGAAAAGATCGCCTTCAAGATCGAGATCATGCCGAACGACCAGATCTACAGCCACGTCGGCAAGGAACACTACGCCCAGCAGCGCTTCATGCTCTCGCTCAAGGGCGCGGGCTTCGAAGGCCTGCAGAAGACGCCGCTGCGATTCCTGGACCTCCAGGTCGGCTATTACGCCACCGACTTCCTCAACAGCGACCGGGAAAAGGGCATCGAGCCCAAGCGGCACCTGTTCTTCGGCGTCGGCCTGAACCTGGGCGAGCTGTTCTGGGGCAATTCGCAGTCGCGCTTCGGCAAGGCCGCCTACTCCGTGCTCGATCACGTTCAGCTTCCCTACACCTCGGTTCGTGTCGATACGCATGGAGAGTTCGGCCATTGGTAACTGGGCGATCACACGCCATCGAGGCACGCTGATCATGAACCAAAGCCTTACGCCTGCCGTCGAGCAGGCGATGCGCGACGCAGCGCGCCTCGCCGTCATGCCGCGCTTCGGCACGGCGGGCGCCGCCCTCGTGGCCGACAAGCGCGAAGGCAATGGTGGCAGCGAACCGGTGACTGCCGCAGACCGCGAATGCGAGGCGATCCTGAGCGAACGCCTCGCCGGCCTGATCCCCGGCGCTCATGTGGTGGGTGAAGAGGCCGTGCATCACCGGCCGGATCTGCTCGACAGGCTCGGCGCCGGAACATGCTGGATCGTCGATCCGCTCGACGGCACTGCCAATTTCGCGGCGGGCACCGGGCCCTTCGGGCTGCTGGTGGCGCTGGCGGACAACGGCATTCCGGTCGGCGGCTGGATACTCGATCCCTTGTCCGGCCGGTTCTGTGCCGCCCTGTCCGGCCAGGGCGCCACCATCGACGGCCTGGCTTTTCGCACCGCTCCTGCAGCGCGCGCGCGCCCGGTAATGGCCGTGACGCGCCTCTTTCCCGACCCCGACCGGCGCGCCCGACTGCTGGCCGAATTGGCCGAAGGCGCCGAAGTGATCGACAGCCCGCGCTGCGCTGCCGACCAGTACCCCCGCATTGCCGGGGGCGAGAACGACATCACGCTGTTCACCCGCACGCTCCCCTGGGACCATGCCGCAGGCGTGCTGTTCCTCAATGAAGCAGGCGGCCGCGCCGCCCGGCCCGACGGCAGCCCCTATCGCTGCGACGACCGGCGCGAGGGCCTGATCGCCGCCGTCGATCCGGGCACCTGGGACCGTACGGCGCGCCAGCTGGAAAGCCTGGGCGAAACCTTGGCACTGACGGTCGAGGCGGCATGACGGCAACCCCGTTCCTGCGCATCCCGCCCTTCCCGGGCCACCGCGCACTACCCCTGGCCCAACGCGCTTCCGGAGAAGCACTTGCCGCGACGGACCTGTCCTCGCTGCTGCGCCAAGCCCGCGTCGGCAGTACGTTCTGGGGAGCCTCCGCTGTGCTGCCCGAAGGCCGCGACGTTCTGGCCTCCGCATCCAGCACCGCGACTGCCGGCGAAGTCGCGAGACATCTGGGAGACCTTGGGCTGACGGAACGCGCGGCCGCGCGCGGCGCGATTGTCGGCCTCGAAAACCTCCCTTCCCTCCCGTCGGACGGCGACCCCTGGACCGCCTGCGCATCGGCCTCGCTGGTGATAGCCGATGCCGAAGACGAGCTGCTGCTGGTCGCCGCCCTCTGCGGATGCAAGGTCGCGCCGCTGGCGGCCGGGCGCTTCGCCGCGCTTTCGGATCCCGCGGCGCTGGACGCCGTCGCAGCCCGCGAAATCAGCCGCTGGACCTATCGCGACCCCTTCGGCGCAGGCACGCTCGAACCTGCGCAAGCCATCGGACTGCTGGCAGGCTGGCGCGCCCTGATCGACGCCAACCGCAAGGTCGCCGGCGTCTACGGCATCGCCCGCTGGAAGCGGATCACCGCCGACAATCTGCTGTGGGACGGCAGCGGCCCGGTGCGCCATGCCGAGGGCGCGCAAGTGCCTGCCGAAGGCTCCCTGGCGCTGGCCTGGATCGCGCGGAGCGATGCGCAGGCCCTCGCGGATCTCGAAGCGCGCGGCATCCGCATCGGTGAAATCGAGGACGGCATGATCCGCTCGACCGGCCTCGGCGCCAATTGCGTGCCGCCGCTCTCGATCGTCGTCGATGCCAATGGCCCCCATTTCGACCCAGCCCAGGCCAGCGAGCTCGAAATCATTCTCGAAACCGCGGCAATCCCCCGGGCCGTCATCGAACGGGCCGGTGCCTTGCGCGAACGGCTCGTTTCGGGCGGGATCAGCAAGTACGGCCTCGACGCGGAGCGCGCGCCGCGGGCAGACGGCGAAGGCGGTGCCCGGATCGGCGGCCGCAAGCGCGTGCTCGTGACCGGGCAGGTCGAAGACGACCGCTCGGTGCTGCGCGGCGGCGGCGGGCTGGACAATCTGGAACTGCTGCGCCGCGCCCGCGCCGAAGAACCTGGCGCACATATCATCTTCAAGCCGCATCCCGACGTGGAGGCCGGCCATCGCAAGGGTCATGTCCCCGACGCGCGCGCGCTGGAATTCGCCGACACGATCGACCGGACATCCTCGATCGCGGCGCTGCTGGATCAAGTCGATGCCGTCCACGTTCTGACCTCGCTGGCGGGGTTCGAAGCGCTGATGCGCGGGCGCGAGGTCGTCACGCACGGGGTGCCCTTCTACGCGGGCTGGGGGCTGACGCGCGACCTCGGGGCAGTACCCGCGCGCCGCACCCGCCGCCGGACGCTGGACGAACTGGTCGCGGCCACGCTGATCCTCTATCCCCGCTACCTCGATCCCGTCACGCGTTTGCCGTGCGGGCCGGAAACGCTGGTGGACAGGATTGCAAGCGGGCAGGCCAACGTGCGATCAGCACTTATTCGCCTGCGGGAAGTTCAAGGGAGGATGAACCGCGTGCTTGGATGGATGACCCGGCGATGAAGCATCTGCTGCTGACGACTGGGGATCGCCGGTTCCTGTTCCTTCAGGGACCACCCGGACCGTTTTTCCGCGCCCTGGGCGAAGAACTGCGCCGCCGCGGCGCGGCGGTCCATCGCATCAACCTGTCCGGAGGCGACCGGCGCGACTGGCCGGACGGTTCGACCGACTATCGCGGCCTGATGCGCGACTGGCCGCTGTTTTTCGACCGCTACGTGCAGGAACATGGCATCACCGACGTGGTGCTGTTCGGGGACTGCCGCCCCATGCACATGCGGGCGATGCGCCTGGCGCGTCTGCGCGGTATCCACTTCCACGTTTTCGAGGAAGGCTATATCCGGCCCGACTGGATGACGCTGGAGCGTGACGGCGTGAACGGCAATTCCTCGTTCGACCGCGATCCGCAGAACCTGCTCTCCGCGGCGGCCAGGCTTCCCGATATCCCCGATCTCCCGTCGATCACCGCCTCGTTCAACCGACGCGCGCACGACAGCTACTGGCATTACCACAATGTCGTGACCGGACGGCTGCTGCTGCGCTTCCCGTTCTATCGCACCCATCGCCAGGGATCGATCGTGCTCGAGGGCTTCGGATGGATCCGCCGCTTCTCGCTCCGGGGCCGCCGCGCGCGGCAGGCGCAGGACACCCTGCGCGAGATCGACGGCAAGCGCTATTTCCTGTTCCCGCTCCAGCTTTCGGGCGACTTCCAGATCCGGTCGCACTCGCCATTCCTGTCGATGGCCATGGCGCTGGACTACGTGCTGGCCAGCTTCGCGCGCCATGCGCCCAAGGATGCGCTCCTGGTGATCAAGGAGCATCCGCTCGACGTCGGATTCCGCAACTGGCGCTCGGCGATCCGCCGCCGCGCCGCCCATTTCGGGCTGGCCGGCCGGGTCATGCATATCGACGGCGGCGATCTTCAGCCGCTCTGCGAGAATTCGATCGGCATGGTCTGCGTGAACAGCACCTCGGGCACCCTGGCGCTGGCCTCGGGAACGCCGGTCATCGTGCTGGGGGATGCCGTCTACGACGTGCCGGGCATCACGCACCAGGCCTCGCTCGACCGCTTCTGGCGCAGCCCCGAACTGCCCGACAGCAAGCTCTACGAAGCCTTCAAGAAAGTGCTCCATGCCAAGTGCCTGGTGCGCGGCGGCCTCGCGAGCCAATCGGCCACGCGCATCCTGGTGGAAAACAGTGTCGACCGGCTGCTGGTCCCCGTGGAAGCCCCCGAAGGCCCCGCCGTGCGCCGTCGCTATCCCCCGGCGTTCAACTTGCCCTGAACCGTCAGGAAGACGGCTCCAGGTTCGCGTCGGGCAAGTGCCCTTGCGAACGCAGGAAGCGGAACAGGCGGTTGACCAGCGGGTTCGACCAGCCGGAATTCGTGGCGAAGTCGCGCTTCAGCGTGTCGTGGTGGATCTGGTGTGCCTCCGGCGACATCAGCAGGCCCAGCTTGCGCATGCCGCGGATGAACCAGGGGTTGTCCCGCCGGTGCAGCGTCCCGTGAAAATACTGGGCGAAGGCCCCGCCCACGAGAAACGCGGCGAATCCGGCCATGAACCAGCCGGGAATCGGCCAGATCAGCGCGCCCACATTGCCCAGAAGCGAGATCGGCAGGGCGCCGGCGATCACGGTGGAGCCGATCAGCCGCCACAGCTGCCGCCGCCCCAGCGCATCCGGGCGCGGGTGGTGGTTCTTGAAATCGTAGGAAATGCGCTCGAACGGGTTGAGCCGCCGCATCCGCTCGCGGAACAGCCCTTGGTACTCCTCGCTCTCACGCGAACCTTCGTAGAAGAAGATCGTGTCCAGCCCCATGCCAGGGCGGCACGGCCGATAGTCCATGTACATGTGAATCACGCCGGACAGCAGATCCGCCAGATACCAGGCGACCAGCATCGCGGGGATGGCGAACCAGCTCGGATCCGCGAACGCCAGCACCATGCTGCCGGCCAGCGAGGCCAGGAAGGCCCAGAGAAGAATACGCTGCACTAAGGACATGCTCCCGCCAGTAGCCCTTCGCGCGCCGCTTGCCAATCGATCCTGACCGCTGCTACGCGCCCGCCATGTCTTCTCGGGCGCCCGCTACCGCCACATCCCGCACTGGAACCGGCGCCGATCCGCGTCCTTTCGTGCTCGACGTCAGCCGCCTGATCTGGCGCCTCTGGGCCGGGCGCCTGCCTACCGGGATCGATCGGGTGTGCCTGGCCTATCTCGAAGAGTTCGCGGACCGGTCCCTGGCCATGTTGCAATGGCGCGAGCACCGGATCGTGCTCGGCCCGCGTGCCAGCGACCGCCTCTTCGCGGTGCTGAGCGCCGGGGTCGGCAAGCCGATCCGGGGCGCGCTGGTCGCGCAGCTGGCTTCGGCGATTCCCGCCGCTCTGGTTCGCCCCCCGAAAGTCGCGGGCAAGATCTACCTCAACGTCGGCCACACCGGGTTGAACGCAGCGGGTCTGGTGGACTGGCTGGCCGCACGGGCGCTGAGGCCGGTCTTCCTCATCCACGACCTGATCCCGATCACTCACCCGCAATATTGCCGCGCCGGCGAGGCGGAGCGCCATGCTGCCAGGATGCGTAACGCCCTGGCCGCTGCGGACGGGTTCATCGTCAATTCGGCCGATACCGGCAGGGCCCTCACCCGCTTCGCCCGCAGCCTGGGACTGGAACCTGCCCCCACGCTCGTCGCTCATCTGGGAATCGAGCCGCTCGCTGCGCCGGCCTCTGGCGTCGCCTTTACGGAGAGTGCGAAAGCGGCGCCGACCAACCGGCCCTATTTCCTGTGCCTGGGCACCATCGAGGCGCGCAAGAACCACATCCTGCTGCTGCGCGCCTGGAAGGGCCTTCGCCGGACGCTGGGCGCGAACACGCCCGATCTCGTGCTGATCGGCCAGCGCGGCTGGGAGGCGCAGGACACGTTCGACCTGCTCGATTCCGAAAGCCACGATCATGGCCGGATCGTCGAACTCGCCCGCTGCACCGACGGCGAACTGGCCGCCTGGCTCGACGATGCCGAAGCGCTGCTCATGCCCAGCCATGTCGAAGGCTATGGCCTGCCCGTGCTGGAAGCACTGTCGCGCGGTACGCCGGTGATCGCCACCGACCTTGCGGTCTATCGCGAACTGGCGCCCGGCATTCCGCTGTTCCTGGCCGCCGACGACGAACAGGCCTGGCAGAATGCCGTGATCGCCTGCCTGGGCGACAGCACCGAGGCCGCGCGCCAGCGCCGCTTGCTGCAGGACTACCGCGCGCCCGACTGGGCGGAGCACATGGCGCTTGTCGAGGCGTGGCTGGGCCAGCTCTAGCCGATCGAGCAGCCGCCGCCCTCGCTGGTCTTGGACCCGTCGGGGCGGTACCAGGTCGCGATCGGGCCGGCCTTTTCGTCGTAGTAGCAGACCGAAGAGACCGCATTCGTGGTCGCATCGACGTGGACGGCATAGTTATGCGCGCCGCAATTGTGCAATTCGCACTGCGAGGCACCGATATCGTTGTCCTTGCGCATGACCGGGCCCACCGGCCCCTTCATCGCGGCAATGGCATCGAGCACCTTGGGGTCGGTCACGGCGCGGGAAACGCCTTCCTGCACCCGTGGATGCTGGAAGAAGGTGTAGTCCCCCACTTTGTCCAGCGGATACTTGCCGACATAGACTGAGAGGCTGTCGACCGCGCCCGAAGGCGTCTCGCTGGCTTCTGATGGCTCCACTTCGGCCGCGGCGGATTGTTCCGCGATCGTGGGAGAGGCTGCGGGGCTTGGCTCGGAACCGCCCTTGCACCCGGCCAGACCGGCCATGACAAGGATTAGAGTGGCGCCGGCCAACCAGGGGCGCGGGTCCGGATGCTGCATCGGGCTTCCTCCTTCGCGTTCGAAAGTCTCTTCGAATCGCGCCCGAGCATCGCCGGTTCCCGCCTGCGCTGCAAATCCTGATGCCGCCCCGCTTCGACGGGGCCAAAAATCAGCCGCGAATGGCGGGGCGCAGGCGCATCGCGAAGGAGATGACGAAAGGCCAGAACAACGTGGCGATCACGTCGCGAATGGTGTCGTGCCAGCTCCAGGAGCCATGGGCCAGGCGATCGATATATTCGTTGCCCGCCTCCAGGATCACTACCATCGCCAGTGGCCAGGCGGAGCTGAGCTTCTTCTTCATCACGATGGCCGTCAGCAGCCAGATCGTGAGGCCCGCATAAGTATGCGCGAACTTGTCGGGGGCCGGGCACTGCGCAACGATCCAGGTGATCGCGCGCTCGTAATGGTGGACGAATTCCATGCCGCCTTATGCTGCGGCGCACCAGGACGGTCCAGCCTCGACAGGCTCGGATACGGTGGAAATTCCGGAGATCGTGGCGGCAATACATCAATGCCGGCAAACCAGATAGGGTATCCGGCCAAATGCGGTATCAGGGCGCGTGGACTCTGGTCCGCCGCGCCCTGACCTTCTCCCTTCCCTCGGCCGTTGCGGCTTGCGCCGCCTGTTCTCCCTGCGGTCAGGCCAGCTTGCGCTGCAGCCTCACCAGAGCGCGGTCGATCGCGTCGCGCGCCGTATCGTTGACTGTACCCGAAACCACCCGATAGACGATCCGCCCATCATCCAGCGAATAGGCCACCGTCGCCATGCCGTCGTTGAAACTGGCAAGGTAAAGCGCCGGCTTGCGCTGGATGAGGGCGAGATCGTCCGCTCGGGGAACCAGACTCTCTCTCATGAAGTAGGCGCCGATCATGTTCGGCGACATCGCGGTGGGCTCCGATCCGGAATCGCTTGCCCGGCCCGCGCCGGCCGAAGCCGCAGCGCACAGGACAAGTCCCACCTGCAATGCTGTCAGGAATCGCTTCATGACACCATCCTCTTCCCTGGCGGCTCCATCATCGCGGGCCGCCTCTCTTGTCCTGGAGACATAACATCCGCCCCAGAGAATCGGAAGCGGTCATTGGCGCAAACCCGCAGAAATCCGTTATTTTGCGCTGCGACAGAAAGATATGGCACCCGCGAACACCGCGCTGGAACCCGCCCAGTGCCGCCCCGCGCAGGCCCGACATGCCCTGCCCCCGCCCCGGCGGCCGGTTCCTCGTCGATCACGGACAGGATCGCGCTTGTGAAAGCCCGCCTCGGCGCGATAGCTTCCGCCCCACGGCCCGGCCTGGAGGCGATTCGATGCTGCACCCGCTAACGTCGATTTCCTCTTCGCGGATGCGGTCCAGCGCACCGGCGCGGCGTCTCGGCCGTTCCTGCAAACCGAACCGGGCCCCCATCCAGCGAATCGGGAACAGGGCGCGCCGCCCTTGCGTTTGCCCGTCGCGCCCGAACCCCATTCGACCGGGCTCGGGCTGAAACATTCCATCCCCAAGCACGCACGATCCTCATGAAAGGAAATCCGGCATGACGACCAATTCCGCCTCCGCACGCTATTCGGGCCTCGGCAAGGAAGGCAAAGGCGCCATCAGCACCCGTTCGGGGGTGTTGAGCGACCAGCCCTACGGCTTCGGCACGCGCTTCGAAGGCCAGCCCGGCACCAATCCGGAAGAACTGATCGCCGCCGCCCATGCCGCCTGCTTCACCATGGCCACCAGCTTCGCGCTGGCCAAGGCGGGCTTCTCGGACGGCACGCTGGACACCCAGTGCACCGTGACGCTGGACAGCGCTGACGGCGGCTTCGCCGTCACCAAGTCCGCGCTCACCCTGAAGGCCAGCGTGCCGGGCATCAGCGCCGAGGACTTCGAGAAGCTGGCCGACGAAGCCAAGGCCGGTTGCCCCATCTCCAAGCTGCTCAATTGCGAGATCACGCTCGAAAAGTCGCTGGAGGGCTAGGAAAGCCGCGTGGCGCCTGCCATGGCGCTTGCCTTGAGGATGGCGGGTCCGTCCTGATGGAAAGGACGACCATGGCAGGCGACAACGAAGACTACGTCTATGACGAGGACAGCGGCGAATGGATGCCCGCGTCCGAACTGGCGAGCAAGCGCGCCGCCGAAAGCAGCGTCGAAGTGCGCGATGCCGTGGGCAATGTGCTGGCCGATGGTGACCAGGTTACCCTTATCAAGGACCTTGAGGTCAAAGGCGCCGGACAGACGCTCAAGCAGGGCACGCTCATCAAGTCGATCCGCCTGACCGGCGACCCGCAGGAGATCGACTGCAAGTATCCCGGCATCAAGGGCCTGGTCCTGCGCGCGGAATTCGTCCGCAAGCGCTGACCGCCAAGGGAACGGCAGCAAGGCCCCGACGTTTAGCTCATCGGACGGGGGCGAGCGGAGATCCGCATTGCCGATGAAGATCAATGTCATGGGCGCCGTTGCCGGCGCCATCGCTTTCGGAGCCCTGGCCGGAGCATGCCTGCCGGCGGGTTCGGAAGGCGATACGAAGGCAGAGAACGCCTATACGGCCAAGCGGAAGCAGCACCTCGCCGCGACCCGGCCGCAAGAGCCTCAGCGGCTTTCCGTTGCCGACACCTCAGGCCCGCTGGGCCGCTGACGGTCCGTCCAGGCACAGCCCTGCCGGGTTTCGTCGCCCAGTTTCAGCATAGCGGTGTAAGGATATGTCTGATCCGACATGCCATCGGTGCAGGTGCCCGGCCCGATCGCGAGTGTCAGCAAAGCGCCCTTGCGCTCGCCGCTGAAGGACAGGCCGCCCCGCCCGGCGAACCGGCTGACGGCGATCGCCTCACCCTTCGCATTTTCAGGCGTAGTATAAGTCAGGCGCTCTCCCACGACATCCCCGCCCCAGAACGGCTCGGTACCCACGAAGCGGATGCGCTCGCCTGAACCGATCTCGTGAAACGGGGCATGGTCCTGGGCATCGCCGGGCACGTTTTTGGCGCCGCTGTGGCAGGCCGAAAGCACCATGACGGCGGCAAGCGCCAGGGCGGCACGGTTCAGCGGAGCGTCGGATCGCGGTTCCATGACCATGGCCTAGTCCGCGCGCGCAAAACGCGCAATCGCCAGATGAGGCCGCCCCTCTGCTCATCGCCGCGCTCGGGCGATTCGCCTGAAAGAGAACGCCGGTCTCTCCGCTGACGGTGAAATTTTGCATGTGCGAAAGTTTTTCCGGGAGTTCCGTTACCGCTAACATGCTCGTTTGCCGCAGATTTCCGGACAATTGCGGTTTCTGCAACACCAGTGGCAAGTAATTCCATTGCGACAGCGGTGTCAAAAAACCATGTTGCACTGCAACAAGATAAGGGGTGCCCAAGGCAATCTCCTATCGTTCAGACTAAGGATTTTGCCATGCTGAAGACCGTTTTCGCTGTTGGCGCCGCTCTCGTCGCCGTTGCCACCACTGCCGCTCACGCTGAAGATTCGCGCGATTTCTCGCACGACGGCGTGCACTACAACTACACCACCGAGCAGAAGGGCAAGGTTACCGTGATCGAAGGTACCGCTTCGGGCCAGGTTCCCTTCCGCCTTTACGTCGCTGGCAACCGCGTCACCGGCACCTACAACTCGCGCAACGTGAACTTCCGCCTCGCCGACGCCAAGGGCGCTCTGGCCGGCGCCGCTGCGCAGTAAGGGTTCGTCCCTGAGACAGAAAAGGGCGCCGTTCCAATCGGAACGGCGCCCTTTTTGTTGCCCGCGTGGTATGTCGCAGGGTGTTTCGTCAGGCGCCGGTTCAGTGCCGCTTCTGAAGTACGTCTTCGTGCCGCACGAACCGTATCTCCAGATCGCCGCCCGGGACAAAGCCGTGTTTTTCGGCGATGGCCGCACGCATGTCGGCAATGGCCCCGGCGTCGGTGCCCGGCGGCACCTGGTAGCGCGCCAGCACCATGCCCTCTTCCACGTCCACCACGCTGAAGTGGCTGGCGATGCACGAGGCGGCCAGGGCATCGAGATCGAGGCCATCGGCCAGGTTCCAGGTCTTGCCCTCCCGCGAACGGATACGCTTGCGGCAATAGCGGCAAGTGCAGACCAGCGTGCCGTCATCGTCCCGCTCGCGCCGTCCATCCGGCTCGTGCACGCGCGTGAACCAGCAGGGCGTGAGCGAATAGGCGTCTGACCGTTTCGTAAACATGCGTTCACCATCTCATCCGGTCGTGAACGGTTGCTTGCCCGAGGCATGGGTATATTCCCCGAAGCATTCACCTCGCCGACATGGGACCTCGGTTAGTCCTATATGAGGTAGGTGAGGCTGGCGTGATGTGGAGTTGAAATGGGTTTCGCAAAGTGGTTCGTGGTGCTCGCTGCCGGTGGAATCGGCGCCGGCGTGGTCGTGGCGGGCATGACCACGCGCAAGATCACGAAGTATCCCGATCGTTACGCGCTGTCGGGCGAGCATCGGCCTGCCGCCCGTGAAGACCGGCGATCCGGCTATGCCGATCGGGAGCAGGAGGACTATGCCCTGCCAGACGAGGGCTATGCGGACGAAGGCTATTCGGACGACGCCTCTGGCGGCAACCGGCCCGGCTACGGACCGCCGCGCGGGCGCATGGTGATCCTGGACGGCCCGGGCTGGGCTGACGACGGCGGCCCCGGTTACGCCCGCCCGTGGCGCGACGGCCGCGGCAGCGATCGCTACGACGACCGGGACGAGCGCGGCGCCCCATTCCCGGAGCGCGGGGAACGCCCGTACATGGCCGCACCCCGTGCCTATCCGCCCTCCGAACAGCGCCTCTACCAAGCGGGACCGCGCAGCTATGCGCCGCAGCCCGCCGCGCCTCAGACCCGGACTTCAGGCCCGGCGCCGCGCGATTCTGCCGCCGATTCCGCAGCCCGCGCCGCTGGCGCCGCGGCGGACGTGCTGGCTGCCGAGCGCGAGGGCGCCTGAACGTTCAGGCCAGGGTGAGGAAGACTTCCGCTTCGATCACCCACTGCCCGCCCAGTTCGCGCCACTTGGCAAAATAAGTGCCCGAAGCGGTAAGCACGTCCGAGGTGCTGTCTATCCCTTCCCAGCGCCCGTGCTCCATCGCGATCGGCTCGACCGGGGAGAGCACGACCTCACGGGTCGTGCGGGTGTAGATCAGCCGCGCCGGACCGGAAAATTCCCGCCGCCAGACTTTCACCTGGCTCATGCGCCCCTGAATCAGCGCGCTGTCGGTCCCGGTGACCATGACGCAGTCGCGCGCGAGAATCGGGGCAATGGCCGCAGCGTCGCCTTCGGCAATCGCGCGGTTG
>Ga0160437_1000075_pt1 | contig 60485 bp, 55 predicted proteins | sample HID1975I_E0MG_FD_108227 | JGI IMG/M metagenome (GOLD analysis project Ga0160437, IMG submission 108227) | Enriched soil microbial communities from UW Madison campus, WI, USA - HID1975I_E0 MG | ecosystem: Environmental > Terrestrial > Soil > Unclassified | place: USA: Madison, Wisconsin... | reverse complement strand
TTCGCCGCGTCGACCGAGGCCATGAGGTCGTCATAATCGGTTCCGGGATAAGCCCGGTCGATCAGGTTGGCGAAGGCCTCGCCGTAGGACGTGCTGCCGCGCGGATTCGTATAGAGCACCGCGTAGCCGTGCGCCGCGTAGAGCTGGTAGTCGGTGGAGAAGCCCGGCGCATAAGCGGTGTTGGGGCCGCCATGGATTTCCAGGATCAGCGGCGCCTTCTGCCCCGCCGGCAGGCCCGGCGGCGTCACCAGCCATGCGTCGATCGCGCGGCCGTCAGGCGCGGTCACCGCCAGCTTGCGCACGGGCGCCAGGGCCTTGGCGTCCATCCAGGTGCCGTTGAGGTCGGTCAGCTTGCGGCCGGTCCCGCCATTGCTGACCCAAAGGTCGGCCGGGCGCTGGCTTGTGCCGGAGGTATAGGCCACGCGGCCATTGGCGGAGACGCTGAACGCACCGCCCGTATAGGGCCGGTCGAAATGGTCTCCGGGGCTGAGCCCCTCGACCACGGTCTTCATCGAACCGTCCAGCCCGACGCGGGCGACATAGGTCCTCGCATGATCGTCATACTGGATCATGATCGCGGAATTGCCGGACCAGTTCACCGCGTCGATCGAATGGTCGAACCCCTTGGTCAGCAGCCGCGATCCCGAACCGTCGCTGTTCATCAGGTAGAGGTCGGAATTCTCGTAGGACCGGTTGACGTCGTCATAGCCGAGGTAAGCGATGTGCTTGCCGTCTGGCGAGACCATCGCGCCGGCATCGGGGCCGTTGCGGCTGGTGAGCGCCGTTACCGCGCCGCTCGCGATGTCGAGCGCGTAGACTTCGGAATTGTTGATGTCGCGCTGCCAGTTCTCGTGGCGGTTGGCGCTGAAGACCACGCGCTTGCCGTCCGGCGTCCACGACAGCGGGCCGCCGTCGTCGAAGTCTCCGAAAGTCAGCTGGCGCGGCGCGCCGCCATCGGCCGATACGAGAAACAGGTGGTCGTAGCCGGGCTGGGCATAGCCGCCGCCGTCCGCACGGTATGTCACGCGGTCGATCACCTGCAGCGGCTCGGCCCATTGCGCGCCTTCGGGGCGCTGCGAGGGCTGCGCGCCCATCTTGGGCGCCTCACCGGGAACCCGCATGGTATAGGCGATCTGGCGCCCGTCCGGTGACCAGGCCAGCGCGCCGGGGCTGTCAGGCAGCCCCGTAACCTTCACTTTGGCGCCGCCATCCAGCCAGAGCACGTAGAGCTGCGGCGCGCCCGTCCCGTCGCTGGAAACGAAGGCCAGGCGCTTGCCGTCCGGCGACCAGCGCGGCGAGAAATGGGCACCCGCCCCGGTCACGAGCGGCCGCTGCACGCCGCTTGCCGCATCGACCAGCCAGATCGAGGGTACGACCTTGTCGGTCATCACATCGGCCGCGGCCCGAACGTAGGCGATCCGGCTGCCGTCGGGCGAGATCTGCGGGTCGGTGACGCCCGAAAGCTTGAACAGGTCGTCAGGCGTGAAGCCGCGCTCCGGACCCTTGGAGGTCTTGGCGGCCTGTCCGGCCCCGGCTTCGTCCGCGGCGAAGGCCGAGGAGAGCGGAACGACGGCGCAGGAGAGCGCGAGAACGGCGGCGCGCAAGGCAAAGGCGCGCGAAAGGGTATGCGGCAAGATGGAATGCTCCTTCTCGAATGGGAGGATGCACCCTGTCTTGCCCAGACTTCGTGAAAAATCCAGTCACCTCGGCCGGCGACCTTGCCGCGGCGGGAATCATGCTAAGAGGCAGGCATGGAGCAACCGGAACGCCCCCCCTATACCATCGAGGACTACGGCTTCGGCGTTCTCGTCATCCTCGTTACCGCGGCCTTCGTCTGGCTGCTGCTGCCTTACTTCGGCGCCGTGCTTTGGGGCGTAGTGGCCGCGATCCTGTTTCAGCCACTCACGGCGAAGCTGGCCACCCGGTTCGGCGGCCGCAAGAGCCTGGCGGCGGGCCTCATGCTGCTGCTGCTGCTCGCGCTCTTCATCATTCCCACCATCCTGCTCGGGGTCAGCCTCGTCCAGGAAGTCACGACGATCTACGAAAAGGTCCGCGGCGGCCAGATCGACATCCCGCACATGCTGGAGCAAGTCCGCGCCGCCTTGCCCGAATCGCTGGAGCGCCTGATCGACCGCTACGGCCTCACCGATTTCGAGAACTTGCGCCGCCAGTTCGGCGCCGGGATCGCTAACGGCCTCCAGGGCCTTGCCGCCCGGCTCCTCTCGGTGGGACAGGGCGCGCTGAGCTTCCTTGCGGCCTTGGGCGTGATGCTCTACCTCACCTTCTTCCTGCTGCGCGACGGCGACCGCTATGGACGGTTGATCCGGGACGCCATGCCCTTGCGCCCGCACTTGCGCGACCGGCTGGTGAGCAATTTCGTGATCGTGGTGCGCGCGACGATGAAGGGCACGGTCGTGGTCGCCGTGGCGCAGGGCCTGGTCGGCGGCGTGATCTTCTCGCTGCTGGGGATCGACGGCTCGCTGCTCTGGGGCGTGATGATGGGCTTCTTCTCGTTACTGCCCGCCGTCGGCACCGGCCTCGTCTGGGTCCCCATGGCGGGCTATCTGCTGGCAACCGGCCACATGTGGCAAGGTGCGGTGCTGGCCTTCTGCGGCCTGTTCGTCATCGGCATGATCGACAATATCCTGCGTCCGACCCTGGTCGGCCGCGACACGCGCATGCCCGACTTCGTGGTGCTGATCGCCACTCTGGCCGGCCTGCAGATCTTCGGCCTCAACGGCTTCATCGTCGGCCCGGTGATCGCCGCCCTGTTCATCGCCGTCTGGACGCTCATGCGCGAGATCAAGAACAGCGACGGCATGCTGGAGCCCGATGCCATCGAACAGCAGGAAGAGCGGGCGGAGGCGCCGGTTTCCGACGCCGAGGTGGCCGCGCACCCATCCTGACACGCGAACGACGGGCTTGAAAAAGGCCGCTGGAGCAGTCTCCAGCGGCCTTTTCGTTACTTGGCGAAGGGGTTCTTCGGCATGCGCAGATTGAGGCGGATCGGCACCGCATCGAACCCGAGTTCCCGGCGAATGCCGTTGATCAGGTAGCGGCGATAGCTTTCCGGCAGCAGGTCCAGACGCGTACCGAACAGCACGAAGCCCGGCGGGCGGGTCTTGGCCTGGGTGATGTAGCGCAGCTTGATGCGCTTGCCGCCCGGCGCCGGCGGCGGGTTGGCGGAGAGCGCGTCGTCGAACCAGCGGTTGAGCGCGGCGGTCGGCACGCGCTTGCTCCAGGCCTCGCGAATCGAGAAGCCGGCGGCGATCAGCTCGTCCAGGCCCTTGCCGGTCCGTGCCGAAACGGCCAGCAGCGGCACGCCGCGAACTTGCGCCAGGCCGTCGTCGAGCGCCCCGCGAATGCCGTTGAACAGGGCCGAGGCGCCTTCGGCCACGTCCCACTTGTTGATCGCGATGATCAGCGCACGGCCTTCTTCCAGCACCTTGGAGGCGATGGTGAGATCCTGGTGTTCCAGCCCGCGCGTGGCATCGAGCAGCAGCACCACCACTTCGGCGAAATCGATGGCATGGCGCGCATCGGCCACCGCCATGCGCTCCAGCTTTTCCGTCACGTTGGCACGCTTGCGCATGCCGGCCGTGTCGATCAGGCTGACTTGGCGGACTTCCTGCGTCTTGGGATCGGTCCACTCCCAGTCGACCGTGATCGAATCGCGCGTGATGCCCGCTTCCGGCCCGGTGAGCAGGCGATCCTCCCCCAGGATTCGATTGATCAGGGTGGACTTGCCGGCATTCGGGCGGCCGACGATGGCAAGCTTGAGAGGCCGGCGCAGCAGCGCTTCCTCGTCCACTTCCTCTTCGAATTCCGGCTCTTCGGGCTGGAGCGGATCGAGATGCGGCAGCAGCGATTCGAACAGATCCGCCATGCCCACGCCGTGCTCGGCCGAGAACGTGATCGGATCGCCAAGGCCCAGCGAATAAGCTTCAAGCACGCCGCCCTCGCCCGCGCGGCCCTCGGCCTTGTTGGCCAGAAGGACCACCGGAACCGGCGAAGCGCGCAGCCATTGGCCGATTTCCTCGTCCAGAGGTGTCAGCCCTGCGCGCGCGTCGACCACGAAGAGCGCCACGTCGGCCGTTTCCAGCGCAGCCTCGGTCTGCTTGCGCATGCGGCCGGGCAGAGTCTGGTCTTCTTCGTCTTCCCAACCCGCCGTGTCGACGATCTGGAATTTCAGGCCGAGCAACTCGGCATCGCCGAAGCGACGGTCACGCGTGACCCCCGGCTGATCGTCGACGAGCGCGAGCTTCTTGCCGACGAGCCGATTGAACAGCGTGGACTTGCCGACGTTGGGTCGGCCGATGATGATCACCTGAGGAAGCATGTTGATAACTCGATAAAGGATTCCGGCCCGTAGGGGAATTCCTTCGGAATGGAAACGCCTGCGTTCTCGCGGCGCGGTATTGAATAAAATAAGCCGGACGTCCGGGAACAAATTCCTAATTCGTCGTTAACCATGCCCTGAAGGAATCCCATAACCGTACCGGGCAGAATTGGAACACATGCAGGGTTACCGGATCGCAATCATACTGGGTCTGGCCGCCGCGACGATCGCGCCGGCCAGTGCCCGTTCCGCCATAGACGACGCCTTGGCGGGCGCAGATGACACCGTGGGCGCGGTGGCAAAGCCCGATTACCTGGAGTGCGTGCCTTATGCACGCCAGCTTTCCGGCATCCAGATCTTCGGCGATGCCCATACCTGGTGGAGCCAGGCCCAGGGCCGCTATGCCATCGGCCATACCCCGCGCATCGGCGCCGTCATGGCGATGGAGCCTTACGCCAATTCCCAGCTCGGCCATGTCGCCACGGTCAGCAAGGTCATCGATTCGCGCACGATCCTGGTGAGCCATGCCAACTGGTCCCCGATCGAGGGAAGCCGCGGCCGGATCGAGAAGAACGTCACCGTCCTCGACGTCTCGGCCAGGAACGACTGGAGCGAAGTGCGCGTGTGGTATGCGCCGATTCACAACCTCGGCAACACGCACTGGCCGGTTTCCGGCTTCATCTACAACGCGCGGCCCAATTCCGGTCCCGCAGGGGGCCAGGATCCGGCCCTGCAACGGCTGGACGACGTCTCGGCCGCGCCAGAGGCACCGAAGAAAAGGAAAAAGGGCCGCCGCAGCGACCCCATCGGCGAAATCATCGCCGGCCTCTACTGAGGCGCCCGGCCCGGCGGCCTGCCGAAACAGGCCGACCGTCCGGTATGGCCCTATCGGGCCTTGCTGACCTCAGGCCCTTACCGACCCAAGGCCCTTGCTGACCTCAGGCCTTGGCGACCGGCGCGTCTTCGCCGAGGTCTTCGTACCAGGCTTCCACCGGACCGGAGAGCTTGACCGTCAGGGGATTGCCCTTGCGATCCAGCGTCTTGCCGGCCTGAACGCGCACCCAGCCTTCGGAAATGCTGTATTCTTCCACATTGGTGCGCACGGTACCCTTGAAGCGGATACCGACGCCGCGCTGAAGCTTTGCCTCATCGAAGAACGGGCTCTTCGGGTTGATGGCGAGGTGATCGGGCGGCACGTCAGGGCCGTTCTGGGTCTCTTCAGTCATGCCCCGCGATTTAATTCCAGATGGGCGCTTGTCAATTCGATCCGACTCATCTAGAGGCGCGCTTCCGCAACGGACACAGTCCTTCTGCGGGCGCGTAGCTCAGTGGTAGAGCACACCCTTCACACGGGTGGGGTCGCAGGTTCAATCCCTGCCGCGCCCACCATCCCTTCTTCGGGATGGCGTTTGCAAAGCGGACATTTTCCCCAAGATCACCATTTCTCGCAGGCCGAAACGAGCCTCTGGAATCTTGCGCCTGCGCGCATGAGGCGGCATAGCGCGCGCCATGCACGATATCCGCCTGATCCGCGAGAATCCCGAAGGATTCGACGCCGGCCTCGCCCGCCGTGGGGCTCTCCCCGTGGCTGCCGACATCCTCGCCCTCGACGAGCAGCGCCGCTCGGTGGCGACGCGCATGCAGGAAGGGCAGAACCGCCGCAACGAGGCATCGAAGGCGATCGGCAAGGCCATGAGCCAGGGCGACAGCGCCACGGCCGAAGCGCTGAAGGCCGAAGTCGCCCAGCTCAAGGACTCCCTCCCCGCGCTCGAAACCCAGGAGAAGGACCTCTCCGCCCAGCTTCACAATGCCCTGGCCGCCTTGCCCAACATCCCCGTCGCCGAAGTGCCGGACGGCGCGGACGAGAGCGAGAACGTCGAAGTCTCGAAATGGGGCACGCCGGGCACGTTCGCTTTCGAACCCAAGGAACATGCCGACCTCGGCCCGGCACTCGGCCTCGATTTCGAGACCGGCGCCAAGATTTCGGGCGCGCGCTTCACGTTCCTCAAAGGCCAGATGGCGCGGCTGCACCGGGCGCTGGCGCAGTTCATGCTGGACACCCAGACCGCCACCAACGGCTATATGGAATGCATCGTGCCGCTGCTGGTCAAGGACGAGGCCGTGTTCGGCACCGGCCAGCTTCCGAAGTTCTCCGAGGACCTGTTCCGGACCACGGACGGTCGCTGGCTCATCCCCACCGCCGAAGTCTCGCTGACCAATGCGGTCCAGGACGAGATCGTCGATACGGCCGCCCTGCCCCTGCGCATGACCGCCCTCACCCCCTGCTTCCGCTCGGAAGCGGGCGCAGCGGGCCGCGATACGCGCGGCTTCATCCGCCAGCACCAGTTCGAGAAAGTGGAACTCGTCACGATCTGCGCGCCTGAGCAGTCGGAAGCCGAACACGAGCGCATGGTCGCGGCCGCCGAATCGATCCTCCAAGCGCTGGAACTGCCCTATCGCAAAGTGCTGCTCTGCACCGGCGACATGGGCGCGACGGCGCGCAAGACCTTCGACCTCGAGGTCTGGCTGCCCGGCCAGGCGGCCTACCGCGAGATCAGCTCGATCTCGAATTGCGGCGACTACCAGGCCCGCCGCATGAACGCGCGCTTCAAGCCGGAAGGTTCGAAAAAGACGGAGTTCCTGCACACGCTCAACGGCTCGGGCCTCGCGGTCGGCCGTACGCTGGTGGCGGTTCTGGAGAACTACCAGCAGGAAGACGGCTCGGTGCGCGTTCCCGAAGCGCTCAAGCCCTGGATGGGCGGGATCGACAAGCTGACGGCCGGCCACGAAGCCGCTCTCGACTCGAAGCACACCTGAACTCCTCGTCGCCCTGAACCCGTTTCGGGGCGACGAATGAAAGCAGCAGAAAAATCATGCGTATCCTGCTCACCAATGACGACGGCATCAACGCCCCCGGCCTCTATGTCCTGGAGAAGATCGCCGCACAGCTTTCGGACGATATCTGGATCTGCGCGCCGAGCGAGGAACAGTCGGGCGCGGGCCATTCGCTGACGCTGGGCCGCCCGGTGCGCATGCGCGAGCATGCACCCAAGCGCTTCTCGGTCACGGGGACGCCGACCGATTCGGTGACCCTGGGTCTCAAGAAAGCCCTGCCCGGCCCGCCGGACCTGATCCTTTCCGGCGTCAACCGCGGCGCCAACCTCGGTGACGACGTGACGTATTCGGGCACCGTCTCCGCGGCGATGGAAGGGGCCATGGCAGGCATCCCCTCGATCGCGCTCAGCCAGGTCTATGCGGGCGAAGGCCTCGGCAACAATGTCAGCTTTTCGGCGGCCGAGGAATGGGGCGCCAAAGTGCTGCGCCCCCTGCTGGACATGCCGTTCGCGCCGCGCACCCTCATCAACGTCAACTTCCCGCCCCTGGCCGGAGCTGACGTGAAGGGCATTCGCGTGGTCCGCCAGGGCTTCCACGACTATGCGCGCGGCTCGGTCGTCGAAGGCATGGATCCGCGTGGTTTCCCGTACTTCTGGTTCGGCCTTCACGGCATCGAGCACACGCCCGGCCACAACACCGATCTCGAAGCGATCTCCGAAGGCTATATCTCGGTGACCCCGCTCCAGATCGACCTCACGCATGACGCCGCGATAGCGCAGATCGCGAGCCGCTTCGAAGCATGATTCCCAAGTCCCTGTTCCTGCTTGCGGCGCTGGCGCTGCCGATCGCGCCTGCCGTCGCGGCACCGCGGGACGAGACCGTGCACGTCGTCGAACCGGGCGAGACGCTGAACGGCATCGCCAACCGCGCCGGCGTCTCTTCCGAGGCTCTGGCGAAAGCGAACGGCCTGAAAGCGCCCTACGTCGTCCGGCTGGGCCAGAAGCTTGCCATTCCGCGCTCCCGGCCTGCGCCGGTGAAGACGGCGGCACCGAAACCGGACAATGCCGCGGCGCCAGCGCGCGCCTCCGGCGCTAGTGCGACGGCCAAGGCAGCAGCCGCAGCCAGTTCGACGGCGAAAGCCGCCATCGCCGCCGCGGGTCCGCCGGAGCAGGAATCCGTCCATGTCGTCCAGCCTGGCGAGACGCTGGGCGGCATCGCTGCCGCAGCGAAAGTTCCACGCGTCCTGATCGCGGAAGCCAATGGTCTGCAGCCGCCCTATGCGGTGCGCTCCGGCCAGAAACTGCAGATCCCCCGCACGCGCCGGCATACGGTCAAGGCAGGCGACACCGGCTTTTCGAGCTCGTACAAGTACGCGGTGCCCTGGGAGCAGATCGCCCTGGCCAACGGTTTCGATCCGGTCGCGCCGGTCAAGCCGGGCCAGACGCTGCTGATCCCCACTTTGCTCGATCCGCCGTCCGCAAGCGGCGCTTCCGTGCCTGTCGCTGCGCCCACGTCTGCACCCACCGCCGCACCGCTGCTGGCGATCCCCGCTCCGCAGAGCACGCCAACCACCCGTGGTGCGCGATTCGCCTGGCCTGTCAGCGGCCCGATCCGCCGCAGCTTCGCGACCGGCGCCAACCATCACGACGGCATCGACATCAAGGCCCCGGAAGCGACGATGGTCCGGGCCGCCGCGGCCGGCACCGTGCGTTTCGCGGGCATGGAAAAGGAGCAGTTCGGCAATCTCGTCGTGCTCGACCATGGCGACGGCTGGTTCACCGCCTACGCCTTCCTCAGCCGGGTGACCGTCAAGGAAGGCGCCAGGGTGGCGGCCGGAGAGCGCGTCGGGCTGGTCGGCAGCACGGGCCTCGCCAAGGGTAACGAGCTTCACTTCGAAGTGCGGCAGAACGGCAAGCCCGTCGATCCGCTGGACGAGTTGCCCAAGGCCCCCTAAGCTTGGCGGGCATGTCGAAGCGACACTCTGCTCGCGCCGTATTCAGGCCGCCTTCGTTCAAACCATTGCGTCGGTCGCTGGCGGTCCCGGTCTGGGCCGACGTGGCCTTGCGCCTGGGCGGTGCGTTCTTCCTGATCTTCGTGGTCATCATGGTCCACTGGAGCGACCGGGCCGGCCTCCACGATGTCCACGACGGGCAGGTCAGCTTCCTCGACGTCGTCTATTTCACGATGATCTCGATCACGACCACGGGCTTCGGCGACATCGCCCCCGTCAGCGACCGGGCGCGGCTGATCGAGGCGATCCTGGTCACGCCGATCCGGCTCGCCGTCATCACCATCTTCGTCGGCACGGCCTACAATTTCATCATCAAACGCAGCTGGGAGAGTTGGCGCATGAAGCGAATCCAGGAAAGGCTGGAGGACCACATCGTCGTGCTCGGCTTCGGCGTCAGTGGCTCGGAAGCGGTCAAGGAACTGGTCGAGCGCGGGATGGAACCGGCCTGCATCGTCGTGGTCGACCCGGTGGAGGCCCGTCTGGCTCACGCCGAGAAACTGGGCTGCAACGTGCTCCAGGGTGACGCCACCCGTGACGATATCCAGAACGCGGTCCGCGTGACGACGGCGCGGACGGTGCTGGTCTCCGCCGGGCGCGACGATACTTCGGTGCTGATCGTGCTCACCACCCGCCACCTCGCGCCCACGGTTCCCATCACGGTGGTCATTCGGGCCGACGACAACGAACTCCTCGCGCGGCAGGCCGGCGCCAACAACGTCATCAACCCGGTGCGCTTCACCGGCCTGCTCCTGGCAGGCTCGGCGGAGGGCCAGCACGTCGCGGACTATTTCTCCGACCTCGCCTCCGTGGCGGGCCGGGTGCAGCTGGTGGAACGGCCAGTGGCGCCCGAGGAGATCGGCCGACCGCTCGACCAGCTCGCCACGGGCGGCAAGGGACTTCGCATCTACCGGGGAGAGCACACCATCGGCTTCTGGGAAGACGACGCCAGAATCCTGCAGCCCGGCGACATCGTGGTGGAAATCGCCCCCACCAAGGCTACCGACGAAGCCGGTTCAGCCTAGCACCCAGAACACCAGGCCCATCGCCAGATAGGCCACCAGCCAGAACAGGCAGTCCACCACGCGGCGCATCGGCTCGGTGCGCTGGCGAAGATGGGTCAGCCATACAGCGGGCATTACGAAGGCCACCGAGACGCCGCCCGTCTGCATGAAATAGAGCCAGGGCTTCGCCGCCAGCGTTTCCGCCCCGATCCGCGCGAAATTGTGGCCGAGCATGGCCGAAGACACCAGCATGACGAAGACGACCACGGCATAATTGGCCCCGCGCTGCGCGCGACCGGGAATCAGCTGCCGCCCGGTTCGGAACAGCGGACCGTGCCAGACAAGGCCCACCGCCACCGCAAGCGCCGCAGCCAGGAAGACCGCCAACCAGTTAACCGGACCCATCGACATCCCCTGTTTTCCAATAGCTTCTCTCTTGCAGGCCCGTGCCGAAGGCGCAAGACAAGTGCGCGTCGAAGGAAGGGATTCGCCTGCCACTCGGCCGGTACGATTCGTTTTTCGTGACTCTCGGGCGCAATAGGCGTATCGGGCGCGCCATCCCTATGGCTATTGAAATCCCCTCTCCGCCCAAGGTCGGCATGGTCAGCCTCGGCTGCCCCAAGGCGCTTGTCGACTCCGAACGCATCCTCACCCGCCTGCGCGCCGACGGCTATACGATGAGTCCGGACTATGCCGGGGCCGACGTCGTGCTCGTCAACACTTGCGGATTCCTCGATTCCGCGAAGGAAGAGAGCCTCTCCGCGATCGGCGAGGCCATTGCCGAAAACGGCCGCGTGATCGTCACCGGCTGCATGGGCAATGAGGCCGACGTGATCCGCGCCCGCTTCCCGGACGTGCTGGCCGTCACCGGCGCGCATCAGTACGAAGCCGTGGTCGAGGCCGTGCACGAAGCCGCGCCGCCCGAACTTTCGCCTTACGTCGATCTGATTCCCCAGATCTACGACGAAGCCGGCGTCAAGCTCACGCCGCGGCACTACAGCTATCTGAAGATCTCGGAAGGCTGCAACCACGCTTGCTCGTTCTGCATCATTCCCTCGCTGCGCGGGAAGCTGGCGAGCCGCCGCATCGACGCGGTGCTGCGCGAGGCGGAAAAGCTGGTCCAGGCCGGAACGCGCGAACTGCTGGTCATCAGCCAGGACACTTCGGCCTATGGCGTTGACGTGCGGCACGAGACGCGCATGTGGAAGGACCACGAGGTCCGCACGCACATGACGGACCTTGCCCGCGAACTCGGTCAGCTCAGCGATTCGCAGGGCCGCAAGCCCTGGGTCCGCCTGCACTACGTCTATCCCTATCCCCATGTCGACGCGGTGATTCCGCTTATGGCGGAAGGGCTGTTGACGCCTTACCTCGACATTCCCTTCCAGCATGCTGCGCCTTCGGTGCTCAAGTCGATGAAGCGTCCGGCCAACGAGGCCAAGGTGCTCGATCGTCTGCGCAAGTGGCGGGAGATCTGCCCGGATATCGCGATTCGCTCCAGCTTCGTGGTCGGCTTCCCCGGTGAGACCGAGGCGGACTTCCAGTACCTGCTGGACTGGCTGGACGAGGCCCAGCTCGACCGCGTGGGTGCGTTCCGTTTCGAACCCGTCGAAGGCGCGAGCGCCAACGACCTGCCGAACGCCGTGCCCGAAGAGGTCAAGGAAGAACGCTACGCCCGCATCATGGAGAAGACCGCCGCGATCAGCGCCGCCAAGCTTCAGGGCAAAGTTGGACGTATCCTCCCGGTCATCATCGATGAAGTCGGCGAAGTGGACGAGGACGGCGACATCGGTGCAACCGGCCGCTCGCAGGCCGACGCCCCTGAAATCGACGGCAATGTCTTCCTCCGCAATGCCGGAAAGAACCTGGAAGTCGGTGATATCGTTGATGTTCTTATCGAGGACGCCGACGAGCACGACCTCTACGGCGCCATCACCGAAGTCTGAGCGGGATCGGGCAGCAGTTGCACGCCTTGCAACGTTGCTCAATCTTTTCGCATTTGCAGCGAATCAGTGTCGGGAGCATATGGAACAGGCCTTTCAGGCATCCTCTCCCAAAAACTTTTCAAGGGCTGGTCTTCGGACCGGCCTTTTTTTTGCGCTGCATCCGCGCGAATTGACGTTTGCCCCAACGCTCCCGGTCAGGTCTCGCAGATCCGCGCACCTCTCCTTCATCCGTTTCCGGTTTTTAAGGCACTGGCCGCGCCGCTTCATTGCAGGCGCAGCCACAGCGTCCGGAGACTCTCCTACATCGCTCGATGGCCTGAGTTGCGGCACGGCGCGGCATCCGTAGCGCGCGAGCCGGCAGGCGCATGCATTTCTAACAAGCGCACTGCCCTTCAGGACGGCCCGAAATTCAACGCCCGAGCGATTACATGCGCGTTATGCAATCACGCCCAATTTTTTCGCATTTGCAGCAAAACCTTTCGCGGATCATAAGGATCGGGCCTTTCAGGCATCCTCTCCCAAAAACTTTCGTAGGGCTGGTCCATCGGATCGGCCCTTTTTTTGCGCGTATTCCAGGCGAAACGCCGTCCAGCGCCCCCATGTGCTGGCAGTCGGAGCCGCTTTGTCCTAGCCATGCTGCATGGCCGAATCGTTGCGAATCTATACCGCCGCCCTCGTCGTCATCGGTGACGAGATCCTTTCCGGTCGCACGCACGACAAGAACATCGCGCAAGTCGCCGCCTGGCTGCAGGTGCAGGGGATCCGCCTCAAGGAAGTGCGCGTGGTCGCCGACGACACGGCCGCCATCGTCGAGGCCGTGAACACGCTGCGCGCACGCAACGATTATCTCTTCACCACCGGCGGCATCGGCCCGACCCATGACGACATCACCGTCGACGCCATCGCCGAAGCGCTGGGCGTGCCGGTGATCGTCCATCCGGAAGCCCGTGAGATCCTGGAAAGCTACTATGCCACGCGCGGGGGGCTGACGGATGCCCGCCTGCGCATGGCGCGCACGCCGGACGGCGCCAGCCTCATTCCGAATCGCTACACCGGCGCGCCCGGCATCCGCGCCGGAAACGTCTTCATCATGGCCGGAGTCCCCAGCATCACCGCCGGCATGCTCGACGCTCTTTCCGGCCAGCTCGAAGGCGGGGCTCCGCTGCTTTCAGAGACGGTCGGCTGCTGGGTGGGGGAAAGCGAAGTCGCCGAACTCCTGCGCGAAACCGAAAGAACCCACGATGGCTGCCAGATCGGCTCCTACCCGTTCTGGGCCGAGGGCCGCACCGGCGCCAATTTCGTGATCCGCTCCGTCAACGCCCAGGATCTTGCCGCCTGCACGCGCGCTCTGGTGCAGGGCCTGGAAGCGATGGGACGTCCCGCGGTGCCCGGTGGCATTTGAGCCATGGCATTCGAGACGGCCGTCGCGCTTGCCCTGATGGCGTCCTCCGCGCCAGTCGCCGTCCAGACCCCAACGACGCTCGAAGCCTTCGAAGCCGTCCTGGGCCGCCATGACAGCGCCACGCTGGCGCTGGAGGAATGGTGCACCCTGCGCGGCTTTTCCGCCTCTGCGCGGGTAACGGCGCAGCTCGTGACCGGCAGCGACATCCCCCCGCCCGCCGACATCGAAAAGAAGTTGGCGTTGCAGCCCGGCGAGACGGCCGATCTTCGCAACGTCCGGCTGAGCTGCGGTTCCCGGGTCCTGTCGGTGGCATGGAACTGGTACGTGCCCGAGCGCCTGACTGCGGACATGAACGAGGTGCTGCGCTCCAGCGACATGCCTTTCGGCAAGGCCGTGGCCGACCTGCATTTCCGGCGCCTGCCGCTCTCGACGATTGCCGGCGCCGCTGCGAACTGCCCGGCGGGCACGATCTCCACCCATCGGGCCATGCTGGTGCTGCCGGACGAACGGCCGCTGGCCTATCTGGTGGAGTGTTACACCGCGGCCAATCTCCAACCCTGACGTCGCCCCGAACCATGTCCAGAGCGACGCCCGACATCTTTCCGGATCAGGCCGCGACCGCCTCCATCCCGGCGATCGAGGTTCGGTGCATCATGCGCCCGGTCGACTTGTCATAAGGGATCGCCCGGTGCATCGCGCCGGTATTGTCCCAGATGACGAAGTCGCCCTTGGTCCACTTGTGGCGCAGTGAGAACGCCGGCTGCGCCGCCCATTCCTGCAGGCGGATCAGCATGGCGCGGCCCGCCGGCACTTCCATGCCCACGATATGGTCGGCCGTAGTACCGATCACCATCGACTTGCGGCCGGACTCGTGAGTCCAGACCAACGGATGTTCCTTGATCAGGCCAATCCCCAGAACGCGCTCGCGGTGCTTCTCGGGAATGGCATCGGCGATCGGGGAGAGGCTGGCGCGCACTGAGTGTACGGCCCGCAACCCTTCCAACGCCTGCTTCTCTTCCTCCGGCAGCCCTTCGTAGGCGGCGTAAGTGCTGGCGAACTCCGTCTCTCCGCCGATGGCCGGGGCAATCCGGCACGACAGCAGCGTGGCGAATGGCGGAGGCATATCCACCGTGATCCCGTCCATGTGCCAGAAGAACGTCCCCAGCACATATTCGGGCTGCGGATTGATCTTCTCGTCCAGTGTGACCTGGTAGACGTTGTCGTCGTTCTGCTGGACGTTGTTCCGCGCCGTCAGCTTGACGGTCCCGCCCATCGCATCGGTGATGGCAAGCTGCTCGGCATCGGTAAGGTTGATCTCGGGAAAGACGACGACCGTCCGCTCTTCCACTTTCGCACGGATCGCGGCCGCCGCTTCGGGCGTGAAGATGTCTTCCCGGTCGTCCCACACGACACGCGAACCGATGTGTTCCTTGATGTCCTCGAATCGGATGGCCATGGCGGCGCGCTCTCCAGCTTATCGTTTTGAACAGTTGTTCAGCACGAAATACACCGGCCTGCCTCTCCGCGCAAGCGGGGGCGCGAGGCTGCGGGATCGCCACAACGAAAAAGGGCCGGAGGTTTCCCTCCGACCCTTCTATCCGTTTCGCATGATCCCGAAGGATCAGGTGCCTATCAGGCGCCGGCGATCTCGGTCGTGTCGATCTTCAGGCCGGGGCCCATCGACGACGAAAGCGAGATCTTGCGAACGTACTTGCCCTTGGAGCCCGAGGGCTTGGCCTTGACGATCGCATCGACGAACGCGCTGAAGTTGGTCAGCAGGTCGGCGTCCGAGAACGACATCTTGCCGATGCCGGCGTGGATGATGCCCTGCTTTTCGACGCGGAACTCGATCTGGCCGCCCTTGGCGTCCTTCACGGCCTGCGTGACGTTCGGGGTAACCGTGCCGAGCTTCGGGTTCGGCATCAGGCCCTTCGGACCCAGCAGCTTACCGAGACGGCCGACGACGCCCATCATGTCCGGGGTGGCAATGACGCGGTCGTAGTCGAGGTTGCCGGCCTGCATGTCGTCCATGAGGTCTTCCGCACCAACCTTGTCGGCGCCGGCGGCGAGAGCTTCCGCAGCCTTGTCGCCCTTGGCGAACACGGCGACGCGAACGGTCTTGCCGGTACCGGCCGGAAGCGAAACCATGCCGCGAACCATCTGGTCGGCGTGACGCGGGTCAACGCCCAGGTTCATCGCGACTTCGACGGTTTCGTCGAACTTGGTGGTCTTCAGGTCGCGCAGGGTCTGCAGCGCGTCAGCGACGGGGTAGTGCTTGAGGTTGTCGCCGAGCTTTTCGGTCAGCGACTTCTGCTTCTTGGTCACCTTGGCCATGGAATCAGCCCTCCACCACTTCGAGGCCCATCGCGCGGGCCGAACCTTCGATGATCTTGGTGGCGGCATCAATGTCGTTGGCATTGAGGTCGGCCATCTTGACCTGGGCGATTTCGGCAAGCTGCGAGCGCTTGACGGTACCGGCGCTGATCTTGCCCGGCTCCTTGGAGCCCGACTTCAAGTTCACGGCCTTCTTGATGAGGAAGGTCGCCGGGGGGGTCTTGGTGACGAACGTGAAGCTGCGATCCGCATACACCGTGATGATGGTGGGGATCGGCATGCCCTTTTCGAGCTCCTGCGTGGCGGCATTGAACGCCTTGCAGAATTCCATGATGTTCACGCCGCGCTGACCCAGCGCAGGGCCGATCGGCGGGGACGGCGTGGCGCTGCCGGCCTTGACCTGCAGCTTGATGTAACCTTCGATCTTCTTGGCCATGTGGCCACTCCTTCACACTTTCGCACCTGCCGGGCAGATGCTCATGTTTAGCGGTTTTACGGGTGCCGGAGCATCCTCCCGCAGGGAATCGGGCGGCACGAGGCCGAACCGAAGGGCGCGCCCCTAAACCATATCGTTCAAAAAGGAAAGCGCCGGTTTTGGCAATTCGCCGCCCGATCTTGCTGGCGCCCGATCCTCCTGACGCCTGACCTTGCTGATGGCCGATCTTGCTCCCATAGGCTGCGACATCATGGCAGACAACGAACTCGACAATCTCATCTGGGCGGCACTGTCCGGTGAACAGGCCGGTTTCTCCGTCGGCAACGACCGGGCAAAGCGCTTCCATCCCTCGATCGGCCCGCTTGCCGCACTTCGCGATCTTTCGCCGGAAAGCCTCGAAGCCTTTGGCGAACTGGTCCGCACCACCGGCCTCGCCGCACTCGGCCTTGTCGGCATGGCCGAGGACCTCGCGGTTCCGGGCACCGAGATCCTTCGCAGCGCAGAGGGCGTGCAGTTGCTGTTCGACGAAAGCAACGGCGCCGCCGTGGAGGAGATCGCCCGCGCCGAGAGCGATCCGCGCACCGTTCCGCTCGGCCAGAGCGACTACCCGGACATGCTGGAACTCGCGCTGCTGACCGAACCCGGCCCCTTTGCCGAGCGCACGGGCGACCTCGGTCGCTTCTGGGGCATTCGCGAGAACGGCCGCCTGCTGGCCATGGCCGGTCAGCGCGTACGCACGGCAGAGCATGTGGAAGTCAGCGGGGTCTGCACCCATCCCGACGGTCGCGGCAAGGGCTACGCCGCCCTGCTCTCTCGCCGCGTGGCCGGGGCGATTCGGGCTTCGGGACAGCGGCCCCTGCTCCACAGCTATGCCGATAACGAGACGGCCCTGGCGCTCTACGGCAGGCTGGGCTTCGCCGAGCGCGCACGGGTTCGCTTCACGGTTTATGCGCCGCCAGGCTGAAACGGCGGCGCGTAGGCCAGATCGAAACCAGGCGGAGAAACGAAAAAGGCCGGGCGAGATGCCCGGCCTTTTTCGTTTTCTTGCCGACGATTACTTGCTGAGTTCGACGTGTTCGAAGTCCAGCTCGACCGGCGTGGCGCGGCCGAAGATCGACACCGACACCTTGACCTTGTTCTTGTCGAAATCGAGTTCCTCGACGATGCCGTTGAAGCTGGCGAAGGGGCCATCGAGGACCTTCACCGAATCGCCGATCTCGTAATCGATGCTGACGGTCTTGCGCGGCGCGGCAGCGGCGGCTTCGGCGGCGCCGAAATAACGGGCAGCCTCGGTCTCGCTGATTGCCTGCGGCTTGCCGCTGGAACCCAGGAAGCCGGTGACCTTGGGGGTGTTCTTGACGAGGTGGTAGACGTCGTCGTTCAGCGCGAGCTTGGCGAGCACATAGCCCGGCATGGTCTTGCGTTCGGTCTGAACCTTCTTGCCGCGCTTGACCTCAGTGATGGTCTCGTGCGGAACCTGAACGTCCTCGACGAGCTGCGAAAGTCCCATCCGCTCGGCTTCCGAGAGGATGGATTCCTTTACCTTGTTCTCGAAGCCGGAATAAGCGTGGATGATGTACCAGCGGGCCATGGATCTCTCTTCGTAAGCTAGTTCAGGCGATCACAGCAGCGACAGGATCGAGCTGACGACCCAGCCGAACAGTGCGTCGATCCCCAGGAAGAACACCGCGAGAAAGACCGTCATGATGCCGACGAAGATTGCCGTCGTCACCGTCTCCTGGCGCGAAGGCCAGTAGATCTTGGAGGTTTCCGTACGCACCTGGCGGATGAATTCGCCGGGACTGGTCTTGGCCATGACTGTCGTTCTCGCGTCTCTTGCCTGCTGCCTGAGCAGAAAAATAAGTCTCGGCTTCCGGCTAGGGGCCATCGCCGCCCCGGCCGTGGCCGGGAGGGGCAGATGCGATCCTCATGTCGGAAGGAAACGCCGACTTAGCCCCGGCCCGCTCGATTTGCAAGGTCTGGCGAACCGCTCCGTAAACCTAGGACGAAGGGTCCGCGGGATCGGCCAGCCGGGCCAGGAACGAGTTCGGGCTGGAGTAGAGAATGCGCGCGCCGTCGGGCAGCGCCACCGGCTTGATCCGTCCGATATACCAGAGATACTCGGCATGGCGCGCAGGGCCGAACTTGCGCAAGTCGATGTGCTGGCGCGGCGAATAGAGGATGCGCTGGCTCGGATCGGCAAAGCGGTAGGACAAGTCGCGCATGGAGAGCATGTGCACGTTCGGCAGGGCGAAGTTGGAATTCTCCATCGCGCTGCGACGCACCACGGCATAGGAGCCGAAGTGCTCGAACGGGCCGAACCGCCACTGGATACGCGGAATCGCCACGGCCGTGGCCACGCGGGCGCCTTCGGGCACTTGGTCGAGCGCAGCGATCAGCTGGCGGGCAGTCTGCGCGTCCTCGTACCAGACCACGGTCGTCACGGCCGTACGGGAAAGGAACAGCGAGGCCGCGGCCACGACCATCCAGCGCCGGATCGGCAGATCGATCGCAAGGCAGGCCACCAGCAGCGCCGTGGTGCTCAAACGGTAGTCGGCATAGTCGCCGCCGAAGATCTGGCGCGGCACCACGAGCGTCAGCATCAGCAGAATCAGCGCCGCCCAGCCGAAGCGTCCATCGATGCGCTTGCGCAGCAGCGCATAGCCCAGCGCCACCAGCACGAGATCCAGGCTGATGATATCAAAGTAGAAATCGAAGCTGCGCATCGACTTGTAGAGGATGCCCCACTTGTAATCGAGCACGTAGCGCCCGTAGGACACCTTCGAATTCGCGCCCATGCCGATCAGCATCGGCAGCAGGGGGAAGATCAGCGGCCAGGGCTTGAGGAACGGGCGCCAGTCCAGCCAGCTGCTCCGGCGGCTCCATTCGTAGCCGAACAGGAGCACGCCCATCACTGCCCAGCCCGAGACGTGGCAAAGCCAGACCACGAAACCGATCGGCACCATGACCGCCCAGCGCCAGGGGCGGTCTTCCAGCTTCACCCAGAGGGCGAACGTGAACAGCCCCAGCGCCAGCGACAGCGAATAGTTGAGAAAGCCCATCAGCAGCGAGGGCGACCAGATCATCGCGAAAGCCAGGATCGGCCCGACCCCGAGTTTGCGGCCCAGCGAACGGCAGGCCGCCACGATCGACAGGCCCGAAAGGAAGGGAATCATCGCCACGATGATTCGCCCGGCCTGTTCCAGCCCGAAGATCGGCGCCATCGGCACCATCAGCAGCTCGACGCCGAGATTGCCGGTCCATTCCCAGTTGAACACGAAATAGCGCGCCAGGTAAGCCTCTACGCCGTGCTCCAGCGCAACCTTGTAGCCAGACAGGTGCGTGGGATAATCCGTCATCTGCGGCGCCCAGGCGACCAGCGCCGGCAGGGCCGCAACGGCCGACAGGACAACGCCCAGGACAAGCGCCCTGTCCTGGCCCAGCAACTCGGCAAGGCGCTGCCAAAGGGCACGCCACCTGCCGTTGTTCAGTCCGATCTGTTCCGCCTGCGGTCGCGCGGTTCCGTGCATCAGCGCCTGTTTCTTTCTCGAGAAAGCCCCCGAACGTACTTGGCCGGAGCCGCCGATCGAAATCGTGCATGGGCTCGATTCGCCAAACGCGGCTGTCTAGTCGCAGCGACGCGAATGACAAGACCGCGTATGGGGCAGCACGCTATCGTGCTTTTCCGTTTATCGCAATTGCAGCATAATACGCGAAACGCCCGCCTCCGAAAATATCCGGAGCGGGCGCTTGGCAAGTGCCTCAACGCTTTTCGAAAAAAGCTGGCAGGAGTGCACGGACTCGAACCGTGGGCCCTCGGTTTTGGAGACCGATGCTCTACCAACTGAGCTACACTCCTGCGGGCGAAGGAGCCTCTAGAAGGAGAAGGAGAGGATTACAAGAGGGTTACAGGGCATGATGACAAGTTATTTCCCGCCCTTGCATTTTACGGGGCTGGGACCCCAGGTTACACGAGGATTCCCGGGATTTCGGGATGGGGGCAAAGCGCTCCGAAAACGCGTTTTTCCGGTTGGCCCCGGATTTGGGATCGGCCTTTCAGATCAGGAATTCACGGCAGGACCATGCACGCGCCCCGCTCACCCTCGATGATCGAGCCGGAACTCCTCATGCTCGCCTACCGCAGCGGGATCTTTCCCATGGCGGACAGCCGGGACGACCCGGAGATCTTCTGGATCGAGCCGCGTCTCCGCGCGATCCTGCCGCTCGGTGGATTCCACTTGTCCCACTCGCTGGCGAGGACGCTGCGACGGGAGCGGTTTTCCGTAACCTGCAATGCGGCCTTCTCCGAAGTCATGGAAGCCTGCGCCGCACCGCGCCAGGTCGCTGAAAAGGCCGGCGAGGACGGTGAGGACGAAAGCGGCAGCTGGATCAGCCACCGCATCCAGGCCAGCTACGAGAACCTGCACTTCCTGGGGCACGCCCACTCGGTGGAGGTATGGCAGCACGATGCGGACGATCGCCGCCAGTTGGTCGGGGGACTCTACGGCGTGGGATTCGACCGGGTGTTCTGCGGAGAAAGCATGTTCTCGCGCGCGACCGATTCGTCGAAAGTCGCGCTGGCCTATCTGGTCGCTTCGCTGCGCCGGGGCCGGGTCAGCCTGCTCGACTGTCAGTTCATGACGCCGCACCTGGCCTCGTTAGGTGCCGTGGAAATGCCGCAGAAGCGCTACCTGACGCTTCTCCAGGAAGCTCAGTCCTCAGGCGCGGCTTCGGGAATGGCCGCGGGCGCCGGCGCGGCGGACGATGTCGCGCCGGGCGAAGGGGCCGCTGCAGACGAAGAGGCCGGGGCGCTGGCGCTGCCCGTGGCCTTTGCAGCGCTCCTGGCGGAAGGCGCCGAAGACGGCAGCGCTTCCTCGCCGGGGAAGTTCATCGCGCAGCTCTTGACCCAGACGTCGTAGACCGGGTGCTCGACGACGTTGAGCGCGGGCGAATTCTTGAACAGCCAGCCCGAGAAGACCTTGTGCCATCCCAGCTTCTCGGCCGCGCTGCGGCGCTCTTCGACGAAGGCCTGGACGAAGGCGCCCTCTTCCTGCGGCTGCTCCCAGGGAAGCGACTTCTCGCAAGTGGCGACCTTGACGACGAGGTTGCCGATCCGGCGTGCCTCGCCCGGCTTCATCACCAGGTCCTGCGTGAGGTTGTTGCGCTTGTTGAGCACGCCGAGCGTGACGACGCGGTCCTTGTTCGGCGTACCGATCTGCTGCCCCTTGGCAGCCTGCGCCGGCCCCGCCTGCATCCCGGCGATCGCATCGGGAACGCTGGTGTCCTGCACTTCAGGCGCCGGCTCCCCCTTGCCGCATCCTGCAAGGAGCGACAGGACGAGCGCCGGCGCAAAAGCGACGGTCCGGCCGAAAGGAGCCCGCATCACCGCAGCGCCCCTCAGGCTTCCGGAGACCAGGCCTCGTAGTCGCCGGTGGCGGGGGCACGCTTGCCGCCCCGCTCCAGCGCGCCCTGCGGGCGATAGGCGGTTGCGGTGCCGGTGGCGTTGGGGGTGTAGTCCACTTCCCAGATGCGCGCGGGAGCCAGGTGGCTTTCCGGCACGCCGTCATAGGAGTGATGCAGCCAGCCGTGCCATTCGGACGGCACGTTGCTGGCGTCGTTGGCGCCCGCATAGATCACCCAGCGGCGCTCGTACCCTTCGGTAGTCCGCACTTTGTCGGACTTCGAACGGAAGTACTTGTTGCCCTGCGCGTCGGTGCCGACGTGCTCGCCATTGCGCGAGCTCCAGAGCGAGGTGCCAATGGTGGCGCCGTCCCACCAGGTGAAGATCTTGGACAGGATTCCCATGAGCCGCGCGTTAGCGCTGTTCGCAGCCGATGCCAAGGGCCTTGCCGTCAACTTAAGGCGCTTTCCACGAGACCTCGTCGCCCGGCGCGATCCCCAGCTGCGCCGCACGCCCCCCGTTCAGCTCGAGCACGGCGATCACCGGACCCGCAGAAGGCAGCGGCGTTTCGTCGTAAGGCCTGGCATTCGCGGCGATGTTCAGGATGCGGTGATCCGGCCCGATAAAAAGCAGGTCGAGCGGAATCACCGTGTTACGCATCCAGAAGGCGGCCGGAGCCGGTGCCTTGCGGGGGAAGATCATGCCCTCGTCCGCGCCCATTTCGGTGCGGAACATCAGCCCCTTGGCCTGCTCGGCCTCGCTGCGGGCCACTTCGACTTCGAAACCATGCGCCTTGCCCGACACGCGAACGACCAGGGGAATCACCGGCAGGCCGGAAACCGGATGGATCGCCGTCTTGGTCTGAACGGCGCCGGCAGCCTCGCCCGCGCTCCGGGAGCACCCCGTCGCTGACAGGACCGCGCCGGAAACCAGCATGCAGGCGAACAAGGCAGGCAGTTGGCGGATCGGACGCACTCAATAGTCTCCCGTGTCGGATTCGGCCCATTGCTCCGCATCCTCGGCATCGGAGGCATCGACGATACGCCGGGCAATGTCGAGCCGGTGCCCTGCCCGCAGCATCGCCGCCAGATGCTTTTCGCGCAGCGGCCGGTCCGGCGCCTCGGCCGCAAAAGGGCCGAAGCGCCGACGCCGCGCCAGCACCAGCGCCGCACGCCGCTCCGCCGCGGCATCGGGCCGCACTTCCGCGCGCAAGTCCTCGTCCAACCCGGCATGGCCCAGCGCCTCGCCCACCCGGCGCGCGCCATAACCGCGCCGCAACAGGCTGCCGGCCTTCATTCGGGCCCAGACCGCGTCGTCGACATAGCCCTTCTCTACGAAGCGGCCGATCATCGCCTCCAGATCGGGCCGCCCTTCCCCATCCCAGCCCCGTTCGCGGAGCTTGCGCTGCAGATAATCGCGCAGCTTCCCTTGCGTCGTGGCGAAACGCGCGACATAGGCCAGCGCCAATTCTTCCAGGCGGGCCTCGGTCAGGGGTTGCGGATTGCGACGGTTCTCGGACATCTTGCCCTATTCGTGCCACAGTCGGCTCGGATTGGGGAGAGCGCACGGAACCACGTCGTGCGGAATTGCTATGTCCGGTTCAGGTAAAACCGGATAATAGCGCGGGGTTCCGGTGAGAATAAACGGTATAACAACAACGGGTTAGAACGAAATGAACGACACCATCAACGTGGTGCCGCGAGCGAGCGAAGCACTTGTCGCCACCCCGAACCAGGATGCGCTTGCCCGCCGCTTTGCCGATTTCGACACCTTCGGCGATGCGCTGGACTATGCGGCGCAGGGTCAGCGCGGCTTCAATTTCCACGATCCGCGCGGCACGCTGAAACACGTCTATCCGTTCAGCGAACTGCGCACGGATTCGATCAAGGTGGCCCATGCGCTGATCGCGCGCGGCGTGAAGCCGAACGATCGCGTGGCCCTGATCGCGGAAACCGGCGCCGATTTCGCATCGCTTTTCTGCGGCGTGGTCTATGCAGGCGCCTGGCCCGTTCCCCTGCCGCTGCCCACCAGCTTCGGCGGCAAGGACAACTATATCGAGCAGCTCTCGGTCCAGCTTTCCAGCTCGGACCCGATGCTCCTGGTCGGTCCGGACGAAATCGCCGAAATGACCGCCAAGGCCGCCGAGCGCCAGGGCTGCGACCATGCCACCTGGGCCGACTTCGCGGCAAAGGACGCGCCGGTCGTGGCGCTTCCCAAGGCCAGCCCGGACGACATCTGCTATCTGCAGTACTCCAGCGGCTCGACCCGCTTCCCCCACGGCGTGGCGGTCACGCACCGTTCGCTCATGTCGAACCTGGCCGCGCATAGCCACGGCATGGAACTGGCCGAGGGCGACCGCTGCATTTCGTGGCTGCCCTGGTACCATGACATGGGCCTGGTCGGCTGCTTCCTCTCGCTGATCGCCAACCAGGTCTCGGGCGACTACCTCAAGACGGAAGATTTCGCCCGCCGCCCGCTGGCATGGCTGGACATGATCACCCGCAACGAAGGCACGTCGATCTCGTATTCGCCCACCTTCGGCTACGACATCTGCGCCCGCCGCATCTCCAGCCAGAGCCCGGTCTCCGATCGCTTCGACCTGTCGCGCTGGCGCCTCGCCGGCAACGGCGCGGACATGATCCGACCCGACGTGATGCAGAGCTTCGTGAACGCCTTTGCCGATGCGGGCTTCAAGGCATCGGCCTTCCTGCCCAGCTACGGCCTGGCCGAAGCGACCCTGGCCGTGACCATCATGCCGCCGGGCGAAGGCATCCGCGTGGAACTGGTCGAGGAAGAACGCCTTTCGGGCAGCCCGCGCGACCTCAGCCGCCCGGCCCGCTACCGCGCCATCGTCAACTGCGGCAAGCCCGTGCTCGACATGGAAGTCGTGATCCGCGGCGAAAACGGCGAAAGCCTCTCGGACCACCAGATCGGCAAGGTCTGGTGCCGCGGCACCAGCGTGATGCACTCCTACTTCCGCGATCCCGAAGCGACCGAGGCCTGCCTCGTCGACGGATGGCTGGACACGGGCGACATGGGCTACATGGCCGATGGCTATCTGTTCATCGTCGGCCGGGCGAAGGACATGATCATCATCAACGGCAAGAACCACTGGCCCCAGGACATCGAATGGGCCGTGGAACAGCTGCCGGGCTTCAACCACGGTGACATCGCCGCCTTCTCGGTGGAAATGGACAATGGCGAAGAAGCGCCCGCCGTGCTGGTCCATTGCCGCGTTTCCGATCCGGTGAAGCGCGTGGAACTGCGCGACTTGATCCGCGACAAGGTGCGCTCGATCACCGGCATGAACTGCGTGGTGGAACTCGTTCCGCCCAAGAGCCTGCCCCGCACCAGTTCGGGCAAGCTCAGCCGCGCCAAGGCCAAGAAGCTCTACCTTTCGGGTGAAATCGAGCCCTTCAAGCTCGCCGCCTGAAGCCGGGGTTCAGCAATCGATCGAAGGGCCGGGAAGCGCATGCGTTTTCCGGCCCTTCTCGTTTCAGCCCATCAACCGCTCAGCGGCTGTCCCGGGATTCGCCTTCCCGTCAGGACGTCCGCTCTCGGTCGCTTGAGCCGATGTCCTCTCGGTCTGCTTCCGCCCAATTCGGATAAGCCGGAAGCGTGACGAGCAACGACCCGCCCAGCAGACATCCGACGGTTCCCGCCCAAAGAAACGGCTCATAGCCCCCGAAGCCATCGTAGATCGCCCCTGCCACGAGCGGCCCCAGTCCCGAAGCCAGGGCCACGAGCGCCGACATCAGCCCATAGATCGCGCCGAAATGGCGCATTCCGGCATAGCCGACCGTGAGATAGGCGCAGATCTGCATCTTGGTGCCCGCCGCGTAGCCGTTGACCAGCAAGGCGAAGACGATCGCCACGGTGGAATTCATCGCTACCGTCAGCAGGAAGAAAGTCACCGCGGTGACCCCCATCGTCAGCCCCCCGATCCAGTTGGGCCGGTAGCGGTCGAGCAGCGCCCCGGTCGCGAGCTTGCCGACGATGCCTGCCACACCGGTCAATGAAGTAAGCCAGGCCGCACTGCCTCGGCTGATGCCCGATTCGGTGAGGATCGGGAAAAGATGAATGCTGAGGCCGATCGTCAGCAGCATGATCACGAACGTCGAGATCGCCACTTGCCAGAGCGGCCGGCTGCGCAACGCTTCCTGCCGCGTAAGCCCGGGCAGATGCGCGCTCGACCGAGGACCGGGCGCCTTGCCGCTGCGTGTCGCGCGGTCGTGCGCGTCATAGAGAAACAGGAAGCAAAGCAGCAGCGAAACGCCGCCCCAGCCCAGTCCGAACCAGACGAAGGCCCCTCGCCAGCCTACTTCCTCGATCAGGAAATTGCCCAAGGGCGGAACGATCGCCTGCGCCAGGGCCGTGCCAGAAACCGTACAACCAAGCGCAAGCCCCCGGCCGCGCGTGAACACACCGGCAACGGCAGCGGTCCAGATCGTCGACTTGATCGTGGTGATGAGGAGCCCGAAGACCAGCCACAGGGCAATCCACTGCACCTGCGACCCGTTGGCCAATGCAAAGGCGCAAGTCGAACCCATGACGGCCACGATCCCCGGCAGCGCCAGCCGCCGCGAGCCGACCCGATCGATCAGGACCCCGTAGAACGGCGAAAGCACGGCACTGGTAAAAGTGGCGATTCCCGGCCCCGCCGAAAGCAGCGACCGGCTCCATCCGAACTCGCGCGAGAGCGGCTGCATGAACAGGCCGGTCCCCGCAAGCAGCACGGAGAGGAAGGAAAACCCGATAGAGGCGGCCAGGACAAGGGTCCAGCCCGTCTTCCATTCCTGGGCCTGCGTCGGCTCTTTCGGCTCTTCCACGGCGTCTCTCCCTCGCCCTCCAGACTAGAGGGATCGGAAAAAACGCCAATCGCCAGGACGATAACCCTCGGCGCCGAATCAGATCTTGCGGTGCAGTTCCAGATAATCGCGCGGAATGCTCAGCGCTTCCTTGGCGACCTGGGTTTCGCGCAGGAACAGCAGCAAGGCCACCAGCAGGAGCACGATCGAGGCTAGGAAGATGATCGCCGCTGCGCCGTGCATGTCCAGTCCCGCCAGGCCCTGAAGGAACAGCACGGCGACGGTCGTGCCGATGCACAGTCCCGACAGCACCATGAAGCGGATGGCATTGGTGATGATCGAGATGCGCTTGTCTACCAGTCTGATCTCCAGCACGACCATGTCGTGTTCCGCGCCATCCGTCTGGTTATGGCGCTCCTGAAGATAGCGCGCACGGTCTACCACCCGGCCGAGACGGGTGGACAGGATGTTCAGGATATTGCCTATGGCCACCAGCACGAAAACCGGCGTGAGGGCCAATTGAATGGTCTGGACGATCATGGCGTTGTCTGTCGTGAACACGCCTCAGCCTGCACAGGCCCTCGCCAGAAGGCAAACGCCGTCTTCCGGAAATTCCACAAGATCCAGCGACTTTGCCAGCGCGCAGCCACCCGGAGCGATGGAATCGCCGGCGACCGTGAACGTACCCTCGCGCGGAATGATCAGCAGGCCATCGGGATAACGCGCGGCGATCTCGGCGGTCGGCCGTCCGTGGACCTGGTCGAGCAGGAACAGCGGGCCGTCCACCAGCACGGCACTCCCTTCGGCCGGAACGCGCTTGTGCCAGCGCGCCAGATCATAGACCTCGCCCTTGGCGACGGCCATGCCGTCATCAAGATGAAGTTCGCGCGGCCGGCCATAGTCATAGAGCCGGTACGTGATGTCGCTGTTCTGCTGCACTTCGATCAGGCTGACGCCCACGCCGATGGCATGAACGGTATTGGCCGGGATGTAGAAGAAGTCCCCCGGCGCCACTTCGTGCCAGGTCATGAGTTCCTCGATCGAGCCGTCGAGAGAGGCCTCGCGCATCTTGTCCGCGCCGATGGGGGCATCGAAGCCGATCCCCAGCGTTGCGCCGGGCTCTGCATCGACGATCAGCCAGCACTCTTCCTTGCCCTGCCGTCCCAGACCCTTTGCCTCAGTCTGCGCATCGGTGGGATGGACCTGCACGGAGAGCTTCTCGCTGGTGAAGATGTACTTCACCAGCAAGTCCGGCAGCCCGGCCGGAGGCTCGAACCAGATCTCTCCGATCCGCGCGCCCTCGGGCGCCTTGAACGGCGCCGGCAGCACATCCTTGCCCCAGGGCTTTTCAACCTGGCGGATCGGCAGTGCAGCAGTCATCGATAGTTCCTTACTGGTTCACGGCTCCGGAGAGCTTTCCAACCTTTTGCACACCGTCAACGGTCGTGACCAGCACATCGTTGCCGTCGATGACGACGATCACGTTTTCCAGCCCGATCACCGACACCCGCGGCCCGTCGCTGTCGACCAGCACGTTGCGGCAATCGACCATCTCGACCGCGCCGCTGCCGCGTACGGAATTGCCGTGTTCGTCCCGTGCGAGCGCATCGTGCAGGGCCTGCCAGTTGCCGATGTCCGACCATTCCATGTCGGCCGGCACCAATGCGGCACGGCGGGTATTTTCCATGACCGCATAGTCCACCGAATCGCTTTCGACTTCGGCGAAAGTGGCGGCGTCCGGGTGGAAGCGGTGGCCGTCCTCAGCGCCCTTCTCGACCGCTTCGCGCACTTTCGCGGCGATCTGCGGACGATGCGCGGCAAGCTCAGCCATGAAGTCGCCCACGCGGAAAGCGAAGATGCCTCCATTCCAGGCGTAGTTTCCTTCCGCAAGGAATGCCCTGGCGCGCTCGATATCCGGCTTCTCGACGAACTGGGCGGTACGGAAGGCCATCTCATGGCCTTCGATAGCCTCGCCGCGCTTGAGATAGCCGAAGCCGGTGTCCGGTGCGGTGGCTTCGATGCCGAACGACACGAGCCAGCCTTCAGTTGCCAAATCGGCGGCAGCGCAGGCTGCCTGGGCGAAGACTTCCGGCCGCGCGATGTGGTGATCGCTGGGGCAGACGAGCATCACGGCATCATCCGGAAGACGGCAGGCAGCGAGCGCGATAGCGGCGGCGGTATTGCGCGCTGCCGGCTCAACGATCACCGCAGCGCCTTCTATCCCGCGAAGCTGAGCTTCGACATGGGCGAGGTGCCGTGTTCCAGTAACCACGACCGGCGCCGAGAATCCACCGGCAGCAGGGCAACGGGCCACAGTCGCTTCGAAAAGCGTGGAATCGCCGATCAACGGCAGAAAAGGCTTGGGCATGGCAGCGCGGCTACGCGGCCAGAGTCGGGTCCCACTACCGCCGCAGAGAATGACAGGTACGATTTCAGGCATGTTACTCGCAGTGCGAAAGGAAAGGGAATTTTCTGGCGCGCTAATAGCTGCCCCTTCCACCAACGCAACAGTATCGATCCAGTCAGACTTCATCATTCACTCCTGCAGTGGCGCATTCGAGCTTTGCCGCAAGCGCGCCTCCATGACTCATGATCGAACGGCTACCGCCCATTTAGAACACTAGCTCCCACTCCAGCGCTCGTCTTCGCACAACAAGACCAACTGAACCACCCCTGCGCCGCATGGAAAGATCCCCGGTTATATTCGCTTACGGCGCGGTCTTGAGGAACCATCGCTGCCGCCATCCATAATCCGCCTCGACCGGATTGCCGTTGGCATCCTGCGCCGGTTTGAAGCGGAAACGCTCCGCCGCGAGCCGGCAGGTTATGCGATCGGCTTCGGCATCCGGGCTGGCCTGGACCACCCGGCACCCTTTCACCCGGCCATCCGTACCGACCCGAAGCGCGACGACAACTTGCGTTCCCAGGCGCAGGTCCCTGCTCTTGCGGGGATAGTCGCTGGCGGAATTGATGTCTCCGGCGATCTTCACCGGTTTGGTGGCAATTCCCCCGCCTCCTCCGGTTCCAGCACCGCTTGCCCCGGAACCGGGGCCAGCCCCGGCGCCCGAACCTCCCGTGCCGGCGCCTTCCAATCCGGCGCCCGAAGCGTTCTGCGTCCCTTGACCGGCCACCTGCGGCGCCTGGGTTGGCTTGAGAGTCACGGCCGCCTTGGGAGCCGCCACGGCACGAGGTTCTGCGCGCTTGGCGGGCGCCCCGGCCGCGCCCTCTTCCCGCACGGGCGAAGTATGCGATGTCGGCGTCGTCGCCGGGCTCGGGGGTGCGGGGGGCGGATCGAGGGAGACGTCGAACGTCCGGGTCAGCGACCCCATGATCGTCGTGGCCAATTGCGGCGTAAAAGCGCGGATCAGCACGAGGATCACCGCAATGTGGAGCGCCGCCACCAGCAGGATCGCCGCCAGCCGCGTTCGCCGCCCCGGCTCAAGATCGGCTCCACTCATGCCGGTGGGATGCCATGGCGTTCAACGCCCTGACAACCCCGGCGAGCGTTTTGACAAGCCGGCGAAGATCGGGGCATTCTCCTTTGCGAACAACAATTCGCCCTGCCGACAACGCTGGGCGACGGGAGAGGAAACGACATGGGCTTCGAGGCAACGCAATGTCATCACGAGGGCACGGCGATGAACGGGCGCCTGGCGAGGGGTGTGGACCTGCCCAATGGCGGCACTGTCCTGATGTTTCCGGGCGCCACCGGCCCCAGCCCGAGTTTCGATGCGGCCATGGAGGAACTGGCCGATGCGGGCTATCTCGTGGTTCACGCCAATGTCTATGGCGAGGACGTGGACATGGCCTCTTCGCAAACGGCAGGCCAGGGATTCGCGGCGCTCATGGCGGAACCAGCGCGGCTTCGCGGCCGGGTCCTGGCCTGGTTCGAACATGTGCGCGAGCTTGACGGAGTCGATCCACACCGCATGGCCGCGCTCGGATACTGCTTCGGTGGCAAGTGCGTTCTCGAACTCGCGCGCAGCGGGGCGGCCGTGCGGGCAGTATCGAGTTTTCACGGGTTGCTGACCACCCATGCACCGGCGCAACCCGGGATCGTCAGCGCCCGCGTTGCGGTGTGGACGGGCGGCGACGATCCCTACGCGCCAAGGCCGGACGCAGACGCACTCCAGGCGGAAATGGATGCCGCGGGGGCCGACTACCAATTCACTCTTTTCGCCAAGGCGCGGCACGCCTTCATGGATCCCGACCACGACGGCTTCGCACCGGGCATCGTCTACGACCGGATGGCACACCGGATCGCCTGGGCAGGCACGCGGGCGCTCCTTTCCGAGACCATCGGCGGCCAGCCTGGTTAGCGCTGGGAAGTTCTACAGCCCCAACAGGGCATGGCTTTCGTGCCGTGCCACGGCCTTCCCGAGGCGATCGACGAACTCGACGATGATCGGCGGATCGACCCTTCGGGTGATGGACCAAAGATAGAAGCCATAGATCGCCGCTTCCCGGTACTGGAGCCAGGCCTCGTCCTCGTCAGGCATGGTCAGGCCATGTCCGCGCATCATCGCCAGATATTCGCGGAGCAATCGCCGTTCCTCGGCCTCGGCCGACGCGGGGGGCAGTACGGCATTGATGTGGTAGGCCACGTCCAGCGCCCAGCCGCCACGCTGGAGCAATTGCCAGTCGATCAGCCCCACGCCCCCGTTCCAGCGAAACACGTTCCCCGCATGAGCATCGCCATGAACAAGGAACTGCGGCCGTGACGCATCGCGCGCAGCCAGCGCCTTCAACGCCGCAATCAGACGCGGGGCATCGCGCACCGAACGCGGAAGGCCGTCTCCGCGCGGCCCGTCCAGAAGCTCCTGCAGGGTCTCGGGCGTAACATAGCGCATTTCGGCCAGTTGCGAGAGACGTGGGCGGATCCAGGTGAACTCCCTCAATACCGCGCTGCGGGCGTGGAGATGCGCGATCTGGCCCAGGCTGGACAGCGCGTCGTCTGCCGAGAAGCTGTCGAGCGCGGAGCAGAACACCGCCCCCTGGACGATGAGATCGCGCATCACGGTCACCGCCTGCTGCCGCTCGCGATCGATCACGGTGGCGATGCAATCAGGCACGGTGCAATCGACGAGCTGGGCCAGCCTGCCGTAGAAATCGGCCTCGAGCACGCAAGTCGGCCCGCCCCGCGCCGTCATCTCGTCCACATCGAGCAGGCCCTTGAGGCAATAGGCGCCCTGCCCGCCATCCTCGAATGTCACGACAAAGCGGACTTTGGTGGCAACGGTGCGGATCACTTCCACCGCCTCCGCGCTGCGTACGGTCCGCCCCAGAACCTGGGTCAGCCACGCGGGCGCGAGCGCGGCCGCCAGCGTTGCCGGTACTTCGGCCGAGACCAGTCGGGGCGCTTCGCGTGTAAGAGCATCCGGCATGTCCTGTTCTCCCGATGCCGGTCGAGTCCGGCTTGTCCAATTCTCTATTTCGGTACATAATTCGCAATAGAGAATTTATCGCGCCTGCGAAGTCCGGTCCAGCCGGGTCTGGCAGGGCGCGATGTCGGGAGAGTTGCAACGATGGGCAGGCCGCTGGAAGGCATCAAGGTCGTGGAAGTGGCGATGTGGGCTTTCGTGCCGGCATGCGGCGGAATGCTCGCCGACCTGGGCGCGGAAGTGATCAAGATCGAGCCGCCGAGCGGTGATCCCCTGCGCGGCCTCAAGATCGTCTCTCTCGGTGGCGGGGAAAGCGCGTTCGATTACTCCTGGGAGAGCTACAATCGCGGCAAACGCTCGGTGACGCTCGATCTCAAGCAGGAGGCTGGGCGCGCCGTGCTCGACCGGCTGCTGGAGGGGGCCGACGTGTTCCTCACCAACTTGCTGCCCCCGGCGCGCCGCTCCATGCGAATCGATGCGGAAACGCTGCGCGCCGCTTTTCCCAACCTGATCTATGCCAGTGGCAGCGCGCTTGGCCCCAACGGACCGGAAAGCGAGAAGGGCGGCTATGATGCCATCACGTTCTGGGCGCGCGGCGGCATTGCCTCGTCGCTCACGGGGGAGGATGCCGTGCAACCTGTCGGCCCGCCTGGACCGGCCTTCGGCGATACCCTGTCCGGCGCCATGCTGGCCGGCGGAGTCTGCGCCGCGATCGCCCGGCGCGCGCTTACGGGCGAAGCGGGCGAAGTGGACGTTTCGCTGCTAGGCGCAGCGCTGTGGTCGCAGCAGCGGTCGATCTGCCAGGCCACCGCAGACGGCTTGCGCAAGTTCGCCCGGCCCGATCCGGCGCGGCCGCACAATGTGCTCGTCGCCAATTATCGCACGAGCGATGGACGCTTCGTGGCGCTCTGCATGCTGCAGGCGGATCGCTACTGGGCGCGGTTCTGCGACGTGGCAGGCCGACCGGACCTGGCCGAAGACCCGCGCTTTGCCAACAGCGCGGCCAGACGCGAAAATCTGACGGACTGCCTTGCCGCCATGACCGCCCTCTTCGCTTCCAGACCGCTGGCGGAATGGAAGGAAATTCTCGCCCGGCAGGACGGCCAGTGGGACGTGGTGCAGGACGTGGGCGAAATCGCTGACGACCTGCAGGTCCAGGCAAACGGCTATCTCAAGCAGGTCCCCGCGGGCGATGGCAGGAGCCTGCCGATGGTCTCGGTACCCATCCTGTTCGAAGGGGCGCCGCTGCCCTCCACCCGCTCGCCCGAACTGGGCGCCGACAGCGACACTGTCCTGGCCGGCCTCGGCTACGGCGAGGACGAGATCATCGACCTCAAGGTCCAGGGTGTGGTGTTCTGAGCGTGGCACCAAAGCTCCCCCGCCTCGAACCGGATACCGCCTTTTTCTGGACTTCGGGTGCCGACGGCAGACTGCGCATTCAGCGCTGCGCCGATTGCGGGCAGTGGCAGCACCCGCCCCTGCCCCGCTGCGCCTCCTGCGGCAGCGAGGCGGTCTCACCGGAGCCGGTCTCAGGCAGAGGGCGCATCGCCAGCTATACCGTCAACCGTGAGGCCTGGCTGCCCGATATGGCCGTACCCTTCGTCTTCGCCGCGGTGGAACTGGCCGAACAGGCGGGGCTCTACGTGTTCACCAACCTCAAGGCCCCGATCGAGGAGGCACGGCGCGGGCTTCCGGTGACAGTCGCTTTCGAGCAGCAGGACGATGTCTGGCTGCCGATGTTCCGGCCGGAGGCGTCGTGATCCCTCTTCCCGAGAAAAGCGTCTGCATAACCGGCGCGGCCCAATCCGAAGTCGCGCGGCCATCGCAGCGCAGCGCCTTGCAACTCACCGCCGATGCCTGCCTTGCCGCCATTGCCGACGCCGGGTTGTCCGTTGCGGAGATCGACGGGATCGCCACTTATCCGGGCAAGTCCGCAGAAGGCGGCGGCATTGCCCCGGTCAGCCCCTCGGAAGCCGCCGAAGTTCTGGGCATCACGCCGCGCTGGATCCTCGCCTCCTCCGAAGGCTTCAGCCACATGGCGCCGATCTTCAACGCCGTGACCGCAATCGCCTGCGGCCTGGCGCGCCATGTCGTGGTGTTTCGCACCGTCGCCCAGGCCAGCGCCCGGCGGCAGGCCCGCGCCTCCACGCTTCTGTCCGGCGGCAGGGACCGCGTGGAGGGCAACAATGCCTGGACCGTCCCATTCGGCGCCGTTTCGCCCGTCAACACTTTCGCGCTCTATGCCCAGGCCTATTTCGACCGTTATGGCGCCGACGAAGCGCAGCTTGGCGCCATCGCCGTAACCAGCCGCGCCCATGCGGCGCTCAATCCCGCCGCCATCTACCGCGAGCCGATCACGCTGGACGATTACCTCGCCTCCCGCGTGGTTTCTTCGCCGCTCCGGCTCTACGACTGCGATGCCCATGTCGACGGCGCTACCGCGCTGGTGCTCTCGCACCGCGATGCCGCCGCCGACTTGCGCAATCCGCCTCTCCATGTCGAGGCCATGGGCATGGCGGTCGGGGGCCTGTGGACCGGACGGCACGAAGGCGACTTCACCAGCCTGCCCGCCGCCCATCGCGCCGGCGAAATGCTGTGGTCCCGCACCGACCTGACGCCGGACCGGATCGACTGCGCGCAGATCTACGACGGCTTCTCGATCTTCGTCTGGCTCTGGCTGGAGGCGTTGGGGCTGGTGCCAAGCGGAGAGGCCTGCCGGTTCACCGAAGGCGGTTCGCGGATCGGACTGGGCGGAGAACTGCCGCTCAACACCGGAGGCGGCCAGCTCTCCGCCGGGCGGCTCCATGGCTATGGCCATATCCATGAAGCCTGCGTGCAACTCTGGCAGCGCGGCGGCAAACGGCAGGTAGCCGGTGCCCGCAACGCGATCGTTTCCAACGGGGGCTATGGATACGGCGCGATGCTCCTGCGACGGGACTGACGGGGCTGGCGATACTTGACTCTTAAGTTCGTTATATCGATACTTCATTCACAATAACGAATTCATGAGAGGAGTTGGGAGATGAGCGAGGCTGATCCAGCCATCGGCGCCAAGGCCGTGACCCATTGGCCTTACGGCCCGATCTTCGACGCCGATGCCCACATCGATCCGCCGCATGACATGTGGAAGGACTACCTGCCCGCGCACCTCAAGGACCGCGCACCGTTCATCGAGCATGGCGAGGACGGAGACTACATCTGCTTCGAGGGCAATCGCCGGCCTTTCATGATGATCAACAACCAGGCCGGGCGCGAGGGACAGAACTTCAAGATGAAGGGCCGCCTTGCCGACCAGCGCAAGGTCTGGGATCCGGCCACGCGGCTTGCCGACATGGACGCCGACGGCATGGATGCCGCGCTGCTGTTCGGCGGCGGGCCGCTCGGCTCGTTCGACAATGAACTCTACATGGCCAGCTACGAAGCCTACCAGAACTGGGTGCTGGACTTCTGCTCCGCCGCGCCGGAGCGCCTCTTCCCCGTGGGCTACGTGCCGATGCGGGACGTGGACGAGACGGTGGAGCATGTCCGCCGCCTGGCAGGCAAGGGCTTCCGGGCGATCAACCTTCCCGCCTTCCCGCAGAACCCCGATGCCTGGAACACCAGTTCGGGCGTTGCGGCGCTGAAATCCGGGCAGGTCTCCGCGCTAACCGGCGACCCCAAGGGGAGCCTGCAATATTACCAGCCGGAGTTCGACCGCCTCTGGGCCGCGCTCTGCGACCATGACCTTGTTGCCACGTTCCACCTGGGCGCGCGCGTTCCCCGCTTCGGGGAGAAGCAGTTCTTCCTGCCCGACATGCCGATGAGCAAGCTGGCCATGGCCGAGCCGATCGGCATCCTCATCTACAACGGCGTCTTCGACCGCTTCCCCGCGCTGCGGGTAGGATCGATGGAAAGCGGCGTGGGCTGGTTCGCATGGTATGCCGAATACAACGACCGGACCTGGGAGAAGCAACGTTTCTGGACCGAATCGCCCCTGAAGAACCCGCCAAGCTGGTACATGGATCGAAACCTGTTCGGCTCGTTCATCCAGGACCGGGCAGGCATTCTCAACCGCGACCTGCCGGGCGGACGCAACATCATGTGGTCCTCGGACTATCCCCATTCCGAAACCACCTTCCCCCGCTCGCGCGAGGTGATCCTGCGCGACTTCGAAGGTGTCCCGGAAGCGGATGTGCGGGCCATCGTCCATGACAACTGCCGCCGGATGCTGGCGCTTTCCTGAACGCTGGCGCGCCGACTACCCGCGGTTCCCTCCTGCCGCTCGAACGGTCATAAGCGGCTTCGGCCGCTCTTGGCCGGACGACGAGGAGCAGCCATGGAAATTCGGCCTTACCGCGATGAGGACTTCTCCGGTGTGAAAGCCCTGTGGGAAGAGGCCTTCCCTCACGATCCGCCTGCGAACCGGGCGGAAATCGCCATTCCCGCAAAACTTGCCGTGCAAGGCGAACTGCTGTTCGTGGCCTGTGACGGTGAGAGCGTAACCGGCACCGTCATGGCCGGTTACGACGGGCATCGGGGATGGCTCTACTCGGTCGCGGTGCGCGGTGACAGCCGGCGCAGCGGCCTTGGCACCCGGCTTGTCCGCCATGCCGAGCGAGCCTTGCTGGCGATGAATTGCGCGAAGATAAACCTTCAGGTCAGGTCGACGAACGCGGCCGTAGTGGCCTTCTACGAGGCTCTAGGCTACGCGGTGGAGGATCGCATCAGTCTGGGCAAGCGGTTCTGACCTGCCGACGCGCGGCGCCCGAAGGCGGACGCCGGGCACCTTACGCGGCATGCACTTTCAGCCGCCGTGCCATGGCTGCCTCATCCATGATCCGGGTGCCGCGCAAATGGCCGAGGCGGATACCGGTGCAGGTCATCTTGAACCTGGCGAAATCCTCGTACCATTCGAGATCGGCCGCCGACTTGCCGGTAAGCTCCTCCCAGAGCGCGACGGTTTCCTCGCGGCTGCCCATGCCATCCAGCGGCGCGCCGTAAGTCGAGCCGGGACCATGCATGGTGTCGGCAATGACGCAGAACCAGGCCAAATCGTGAAGCGCGCCGCCCAGCGAAGGCTGCTCCCAATCCATGACGGCCACCACATCGAAGTTCGCGTCGAACATCATGTTGCCGATCCGCGCATCGCCCCAGACCAGGCCTTCGGGCCGGTTGGACGGCCACAACGATCGCAGACGGTCCAGCGCCTCGGTGAGCACTGGGAGCGGCTCGACTTCCTGCAGCCAGCGGGCGAAGCGCAAGTATTTGTTCCATTCCTGCTCCAGCCCCCGCTCGCCCGCAGGTCCCGCCAGGAAATCCAGTCCCGCCAGCGGCACCCGCTGAACGGCAGCGAGCTGCTCCACGGCATTGCGGCAGAGCACGCGGCGCTGCTCCGGCGCCGCATCCCGAAGCCAACCCTCGCGCGCGTAAGGGGGGATCGAAACCGGCACTTGCCCGGACTTGCGCTCCATCACGAAGAAGGGTCTGCCAAGCAGCGCCGCGTCTTCCTCGAACCAGAGCGGCCGGGCGACGCGCACGCTTTCGCCGCGCGCCAGGGTGTCCATCACCCGGTACTGCTGCACGAACAGGTCATCGGGAAAGACCGTGAAGCCGCCCGGCTTGATCCGGACGACGCAGCCCTGCTCCCGCGCCCGGCCCTGCTCGATCCAGCGTGCATCGAACAGGATCGTCTCGTGGCTTTGCCCCGCACCCCGCGGATAGGCGAGATTGTGGACTTCGACATCGCTCGCATCGGGCAACTTGCCGGCAAGCCATTCCGCCAGGAGGGTCCCCAGTTCCGCAAGGTCACGGGTTTCCGGCGCGACGATCACGTCCGACATCCAGCACTCTCCCCAATCGCTAAATTCCAAATAGCGAATTTATTTTCGCTAAAATTGATAGAGCGACAGGGGAAGAGGGTCAAGCGCCTGAACGGACCTGCCTCGATGATACCGCCGGGACGGAAGCTCAGCTTTCTTCGGGTTGACCGATCAGGAACCGGGAAATGCGCGCGCAGGCATCGGCAAGCGCCTCACCTGCCCGGCGCGCCTCGGCCCCGGTCATGGAGCCATTGAAACCGGCCAGGACAAGCGAGATCGAGACGCGGTCGCGGGCGTCGTAGATCGGGGCCATGATCGCCATGAGCGGGTAAGCGCGCGCGTCTTCCAGTTCCGTCTGCGGCACGACTGGCGGATCCTCCAGCCCCGATGTCGAGATCTCTGCTGTGCGTGAACTGTCGGCGCGGCGGATCAGCGCAATGAAACCGTGCTCGCGAACGAAGGCCATGCCGCCATGAAGCTGTTCCAGTTGCTCGGCCGAGGGCGACGGATTGATGCGGACTTGCGCCGCATCGGCCTCGCGCGGGTTGCGGGCGAAGAACGAAGTCGCCTGAACCCAGCGCAGCGGCATGCGCGTGCCCAGCGGGACCGGATAGCCGACATGGCTGGCCGAGGCGGCCCGTTCGCGCAAGTGGATCGTGTCGCCTTCCAGGAAGTAGGCGCCGCAGACCACGTCGAAATCGTCCGCCAGCTTGCGCATTTCCGGCTGCGCGACCTGGAGCGGCGAGAAGTGCTCCGCCGCCGTTCGCCCGATCGCCGCGAGCGCCGGACCGAGCACGTAAGTCTTGTCGCTGGTGCGGTAGAGATAGCCCACGTCGACCAGCCCGGTCAGCAGGGCATGGCAGGTGGCCCGGCTCAGCTTCAATGCGCGCACCAGGTCGGTCAGGGCGAAGGACTGGCGCGGGTGATCGGCGATGAAATTGAGGATGGCGGCCATGCGGGCGACGCCGGGAGAGGAACGCGACATGGGCACTTTCGCTATTTCGAATTGCCTGTCGGGTTATTGGGCGTGAGAGCCTTCGTCAATGCCTACAAGCCCTCCCCCGGGGCGGAGGGCCTAGACGGCGTTCTCGCTCAGTCGCTCCGCCACGATCCGGGCGATCTCTCTGCGGGCGACCTTGTTGGAATGGAGCAACGGCACCTCGTCCCGCGCCAGTTCCACCCACGCCCGCGGAACCTTGTAGCCGGAAAGGCTGCCGCGCAGCCTGGCCTCTATCGCGACCATATCGAGCACGGCGCCATCGCGCGGCACCAGCGCCGCCACGAGCAGCGCGCCGCGCTCCCGGTCCGGCAGGCCGACGACATAGGCGCTGTGCACGCCGTCGAGCGCCTGCAGTTCCATCTCCACTTCCGCAGGCGAAACGTTCGAACCGGAAACCTTGATCATGTCCCCGCCGCGCCCGACGAAATGGATGCGGCGGCCGTCCGCACGATCCTCGACTAGGCAGAGGTCGCCGGTGTGCAGATAGCCGTCCGGCGTATAGTGTTCGGCGCGGTCGATCTTGTGGAGTCCGGTCGCGACGGCAGGTCCGCGCACCTGCATCTCGCCAATCTCGCCATCGCCGACCGCACGGCCATCCTCGTCGGCAATGCGGATGTCATAGCCGGGCGCGAAGTGGTCCATCGGCGCGCAGACCGGGCGGCCTGGCACCCGGAACTCGTCCCCCCAGCCATAAGGACCAAGCGTTTCGCTCATGCCCAGGCCCCACCACGGCTGCGGCCCCCGGATGCGTTCAAGGTCTTCCTCCGCCAGCACCGAACCCATGGCGAAGCGGCTGTTGCTGAGCGTCCGCTCCGTACAAGTGGTGACGGCGCCGCGCTCCCATCCGGGCAGCAGGTACAACATCAGCCCGCCCACCCAGAACATCGGCAATTGCGCCGGGCGTTCCTCGCCCGCCCGCACGCCCAGCATCTCCGCCAGCCAATGGCTGCGCGCCATGACCGCACCGTGGAGATGGCGCACGCCCTTGGGCAGCGCCATCGAGCCGGACGTGTAGATCTCGATCATCTGGTCCGTCGGGTGAACTTCGGATTCGACCTCGAGCAGCAGGTCTTCGCCCAGTTCCGCCCCCGCATCGGTCAGCCAGCCCATCGCCTCGGCGGCAGTGGGCAGGCCCTCGCCGCTGGAGACGATCCAGCGCAAGTAGGGCACGCGCGGCAGGCGCAGCGCGCCGCAAGCCTGCTCGACGAGTTCGGGCAATGCCTCGGTGAGGCGGGCCACGAGGTCCTTGCCGAGCATGGTGCGCTGGACGATCAGGCCCTGTACGTCGCTTTGGCGCAGCACGCGGACCAGTTCGCCTGCGCGGAGCATCGTGCTGATCGGCACCGCGACTGCGCCGATACGGGCAATGGCCGCAAGCGCGATGGCAAAGCCCGGACCATTGCCGAAGATGAAGCCGACGCGTGCGCCCTTCCCCACTCCGCGCGCCAACAGCCCGCGCGCGAGCGCGGCGGACTGGCGGTCAAGATCCGCGAAAGTGACGCTTTCCCGGCCAGCTTCGGTCTCCAGCGTGATCGCCACGGCATCGCCATGAGATGCAGCGGCGGAGCGGATCAGTTCGGGAAAGGTCCGGGCCGCACCCGGCGTGCCTGCGCTGCTCAATGCACTCATCCTCTCGCCGGGTTCTTGCCCTGTGAGGCTCGATCCTGCTTCGAGGGGGCCGCTTTCGCAACTCTTGCCGCTTCGCCATCGCCCGGGCGGAATCGTCACATTTGCGAACTGCAATTCGCAATAGGGAAATATCAGCTTTCCGAGAAAGTATAGGGCTGCGCGGCGCGGCGATAGTCGTCGGCGAGCACATCGCGGCCGATAGGCGGCACCGAGCGGGCCGCACAATCGGCACGCTGGCAAAGGCGGCAAGTGACGCCGATGGGCGTTGCGCCTGCTTCCGGCTCACCTCCGTAAACCAGCTTATCCGCTTCTTCTGCCGCGCAGGCGAGGGCCACTGCGCGGGTGACTTTCATGCGGCCGTGACGCCCCTCACCCGAAGTGACGGTGCGCGCGATCGAGAAAAAGCGCTGGCCGTCCGGCAGTTCCAGCCACTGTGTGCGCACCTCGCCCGGCCAGCGGAACACCTGATGCACCGACCACAAGGGGCAGCCGCCGCCATGCGCCGCGAAGGGAAAGCCCGCGCCGTCCAGCCGCTTGGAGACATTGCCCGCCTCGTCCACGCGCAGGAAGAAGAACGGCACGCGCTCCTCGCCCGGCCGGTGTAGCGTGGTGAGGCGGTGGGCGACCTGCTCGAAGCTGGTACCGAACAGCGCGCAGAGCGCCTCGATATCGTAGCGCCGCGCCTCCGCCGCGCGGGCGAACCGGGCGTAAGGCATCAGGACCGCTGCTGCCGCGTAACCGGCCAGCGCGCGGCGCACCAGCGTCGCCGTGGTGGCTTGCACGAAAGCTGCCGCGCGCACGACCGCAACGATATCACTGCGCATGGCGGTATGCGCGATGTGGGTGGCGATCTGGAACGCGCGGCTTGAAGGGCCAAGCGTATCGTCGATCAGGAGCTGTTGGTTGTGCCGGTCGAAACGGCGCAGCGAATCGACCATGACGTCCGGTGGCAAGAAGCGCACGCGCACGCCCTTGGCGGCGAGCCATGTAGTGGCCCCGCCCGCCTGCTCGATCTCGGCGGCCAGTTCCTCCGCCCGCAGATCGATGGCGTGGAAGTAATTGCGCGAAGCCCCGAGGAAGCGCTGCGCCTCGCGCACCGGTTCGTTCTCTTCCGCAGCCGGGCCGGATGCCCGCTGTTCGGCGAGCGCCTGACTCTCACGCGTATAAGCACTGTGGAGCCGCAGCAGTGCTTCCGAAATGCCCGGAAAGCTCATGGCGAGGTCAGCGATTTCCAGCGACGGCAAGTCGATATCGGCGAACAGCGGATCGCGCAGCACATCCCCCACGCGGCGGGCATAGTCCTCGCCATCGTCCCCGGCGATATCGGCGATGTCGAGCCGGTAAGTCCGCGCAAGGCGCAGCAGCATGTCCGCCGTCACCGGGCGCTGGTTACGTTCCAGTAGCGCCACGTAGCTGGGCGAGATCTCCAGATCCTCCGCCATCGCCTGCTGGGTCAGGCCCAATTCGCGGCGCAGACGGCGCAACCGGGGGCCGAGGTAGAGAGGTCGTGATTCCGCCATGACTTCCGCAGTCTGTCATGCCTGCACATCTTTACAAGGAATAACTGTAAAGTTTGACAACCGGACTTCGCAGGCCGTTCCGCACCGCACAAATCGGGATTAGCTCCAGGCCATCGCCCAATCACATTTTTCGACGGGGACTTTTGGCAGTGACCTACCAGAGCAAGATCACCGAAGCCGGCCAGACCATCGGCACCGAGCCCAACTGGAACGGCATCGAGCCGGAATCGGTCGCGCGCATGCGCCTGCAGAACCGCTTCCGCACCGGGCTCGACATCGCCCGTTACACCGCGCGCATCATGCGTGAGGACATGGCCGCCTATGACCGCGACCCTGCCAACTACACCCAGTCGCTGGGCTGCTGGCACGGGTTCATCGGCCAGCAGAAGATGATCTCCATCAAGAAGCACTTCGGCACGACCAAGGGCCGCTACCTCTATCTCTCGGGCTGGATGGTCGCGGCGCTGCGCAGCGAGTTCGGCCCTCTGCCCGACCAATCGATGCATGAGAAGACGTCGGTTCCGGCACTGGTCGAAGAACTTTACACGTTCCTCCGCCAGGCCGACGCCCGCGAAATGGGTATGATGTTCCGCGATCTGGACAAGGCGCGCGAGTCGGGTGACGAGGTCGAAGCCAAGCGCCTTGAGCACGCGATCGACAACCACGAAACACATGTCGTGCCGATCGTCGCCGATATAGACGCGGGCTTCGGCAATGCCGAGGCGACCTACCTGCTCGCCAGGAAGTTCATCGAGGCCGGCGCCTGCTGCATCCAGATCGAGAACCAGGTCTCGGACGAGAAGCAGTGCGGCCATCAGGACGGCAAAGTCACCGTCCCGCATGAGGACTTCATCGCGAAGATCCGCGCCGTCCGCTATGCCTTCATGGAACTGGGCGTGGACGAGGGCCTGATCGTGGCACGCACCGACTCGCTCGGCGCGGGGCTGACCAAGCAGATCGCCTATACCCGCGAGCCGGGCGACATCGGCGACCGCTACAACAGCTACCTCGACTGCCAGGAGATCGCAGCGGGCGATGTCGGCCACGGCGAAGTTCTCATCACCCGCGACGGCAAGCTGATGCGCCCGAAGCGGTTGCCGTCGAACCTCTACCAGTTCCGCAGCGGAACCGGCGAGGATCGCTGCGTGCTCGACTGCATCCACGCTTTGGAAAACGGCGCGGACCTGCTGTGGATCGAAACCGAGAAGCCGCACATCGGCCAGATCGGCGGAATGGTCAGCCGCATCCGCGAGGTGATCCCGAACGCCAAGCTGGTCTACAACAACTCGCCCAGCTTCAACTGGACGCTGAACTTCCGCCAGCAGGTCTTCGATGCCTGGGCCGCGGAAGGCCGCGACACCAGCGCCTATGACCGGGCGAAGCTGATGAGCGTCGACTACGACGGCACGGACCTCGGCAAGGAGGCCGACGAGCGCATCCGCACCTTCCAGAAGGACGCGGCGCGCGAGGCGGGGATCTTCCACCACCTCATCACCCTGCCGACCTACCACACGGCCGCCTTGTCGACCGACAATCTGGCGAAGGAATACTTCGGCGAGGCGGGCATGCTCGGCTACGTCAAGGGCGTCCAGCGCCAGGAGATCCGCCAGGGCATCGCCTGCGTGAAGCACCAGAACATGGCCGGATCCGACATCGGCGACGACCACAAGGAATACTTCGCCGGCGAGGCCGCCCTGAAGGCAGGCGGCACGCACAACACGATGAACCAGTTCGCTGCCTGAGGCAGCGGAGCAACGAACTTCGAGAACGCCCGAAGACAGTCCTCGGGCGGATGGGGAAAGCCCCAGTGAAGCAAGGAAAGGAAGGTACTATGACCACCATGACCGCCGAACCGGCCCGCGCCCGCGCGGTGCTTTCGAACCAGGACTTCAAGCTGCTGCAGGAAGCCGTGCTCTATTACATGCGCGCGCATGAGGACGATCCGGTCAGTTCGACTTACTCGAACCTCTACCATCGTCTCGGAAGCGCCACACGGCGCTGACCAACCAAGACGCAGCGCCACGCGGCGCTGACCAACCCAGGCGCAGCGCCACCCGGCGCTGACGCAGCCACCGGAACGCCGGCGATGATAACGCCGGCGGCCAGAACGACCGGTCCTGCCAGGACCGGATAACCTCTCAAGCGCTTTCCTGGGGAGGAAGGCCAGGCCCGTCGCACCCCGGTGCGGCGGGTTTCTTTTGTGGTTAATTTCCTTTTCCGCGCGGCACTTCCTGTCGGCGCAAGAGCAGCACGATTGCGTTGGCGGAAAAATTAACGTCCTGTGTTATAGACCGAATCCGGGTTCGGGCTCGCTTGCTGGTTATGGAAAGTGCGGAAAGAGTACGAGGCCTTGGAAGGCGAAGCGCCACCTGAAACGCTCGATGCCGCGCTCGCGGCAGCCGACCGCGCGGAAAAACGCCTGCGCGAGGCTATCGAAGTGCTGCCGCAAGGCGTCGTCTTCCTCGACGAGGACGGGCGCTACATCCTGTGGAACCGCAAGTACGAGGAAATCTACTGCCGTTCCGCAGACTTGCTGGAGCCCGGCGCCCGCCTGGCCGATACCTTGCGGGTCGGCGTCGCGCGCGGTGACTATCCCGAGGCCGAGGGCCGCGAGGAGGAATGGCTCGCCGATCGCCTGCGGTTGATGCAGGAACCCGATGCCCGGCACGAACAGCGCCTCTCCAACGGCCGCTGCATCCTCATCGAGGAGCGCCGGACCGAAGATGGCGGCTCCATTGGCCTGCGCGTGGACATCACCGATCTCAAGCAACAGGAAGAGAGCTTCCGGCTGCTTTTCGATCGCAATCCCCTGGCCATGCTGGTCCACGACCCCGAGAGCGGCCTGATCGTGAATGCCAATGCCTCCGCCTGCCGCCTGCTGGGCTACACGCCGGAGGAACTGAACGGCCTCGCCACGCGCCGCCTCTTCGCGGCGCAGGCCTGGGCGATCGCCGCACCGATGCTCGATGCCGATCTGGCGACCAGCAACGCGAACTGGCAGATGCTCCGCCGGGACGGGGGCCGGGTGGAAACCCATGTCTCCACTCACGCCTCGACACTCGACGGCCGGCAGGTGACGATCGCCTCGATCTTCGACGTGACCGAACGCTGCCGCATCGAGCGCCGCATGGAATACATGGCGCGGCACGACGAGCTGACCGGGCTGGCGAACCGCTCGCATTGCCGCGAGACCTTGCGCGAACTGCTTCACGGCGCCGTCCCGGCAGGAACGGTGACTCTGGCGCTGATCGATCTCGACAACTTCAAGTCCGTGAACGACACTTATGGCTACCGCTTCGGCGATGCCCTGCTGATCGATGCCGCGCTGCGCATGCGGGACCTCATGCCGCCCGGTGCCCTGCTCTGCCGGATCGCCGGAGACGAATTCGCCATCATCTTCCGCAAGTCCAGCCTGACGCAGGCCGAACTGGTCATCAAGGCGATCATCGCCGTGCTCTGCGAACCCTTCCATGTCCACGGCAACACCCTGCATGTCGGCGCCACGGCCGGCATGGCCGGCGCTCCGTTCGACAGTGGCGATCACGAGACGCTGATGCGCTATGCCAATCTGGCGCTCTACGCCGCCAAGACCGAGCGACGCGGCAGTTGCCGAAGTTTCGAAGTGGCGATGGACGAGGCCGCGCAGGCCAGGAGCCGGTTGGAGACGGACTTGCGCAAGGCCGTGCGCGACGATGAACTGGAAGTCCATTACCAGCCATTGCTCAACCTGGAGACCGGCGCCATCGAGTGCTGCGAGGCCCTGCTGCGCTGGAACCATGCAGAGCGCGGGCAAGTCTCTCCCGAAGTCTTCGTGCCGCTGGCGGAAGAACTCGGCCTGATCGACAAGCTCGGCCGTTTCGTGCTGCAGACCGCCTGCCGCGAAGCGACCCGCTGGCCGGAGTCCGTGCGGCTTTCGGTCAATGTCTCGCCCGTGCAGTTCCGCAACGGCAATCTGCTCAGCACCGTCATCAACGCGCTGTCCGGTTCAGGCCTCGGCGCGGAACGGCTCGAACTGGAGATCACCGAAGCCGTGCTGATGGAGCACGGCCCCCGCCCCGCCGCGATCATCCGCAACTTGCGGGCCTTCGGCATCGGCATCTCGCTCGACGACTTCGGCACGGGCTATTCTTCGCTCAGCTACCTGCTCAACTACCCCTTCACCAAGATCAAGATCGACAAGTCCTTCATTCTCAACCTCCATGAGGAAGCCAGTTCGCGGGCGGTGATCCGCGCGGTGATCGGGCTCGGTCGCAGCCTGGGCCTGACGGTGGCCGCGGAAGGGATCGAGAGCGACGTGGAGCGGGAATACTTGCGCGCCGAGGGCTGCACCCAGGGCCAGGGCTTCCTGTTCGGACGGCCGCAGCCGGGATCCATGCTGCAATTCCCCGGCGCCCAGCCGGACGCGCTGGACCCGGTCTAGCGCCGGCCTGCGATCGCGGGCATGAAGCGCTGCAAGAGACCGGCCGACCAGGAGCTGCCTTGATGAAGAGCATCGCCACGCTGACGATGAACCCGACGATCGACATCTCCTACGATGTCGGCAAAGTGCAGCACACCCACAAGATGCGCACTGACAACGAGCACTATGCTCCGGGCGGCGGCGGCATCAACGTGGCGCGGGTCTTCGTGCGGCTCGGCGGTCATGCGCGGTGCTTCTATCTTTCGGGCGGTGCCACCGGACCGGCGCTGGACGGGTTGATCGACCTGCATCAGCTTGTCCGTACGCGCATCGCCATCGAAGGTCCGACCCGGATCGCCGCCGACATTCTCGAACACGATACCGGCAAGGAATATCGCTTCACGCCCGCCGGCCCGCAAGTCAGCGAAAGCGAATGGCAGGACTGCCTCGACCAACTCGCCGAAGCCGACTGCGACGTGCTGGTGATGAGCGGTTCGCTGCCGCCCGGCGTGCCCGACGACTACTATGCCCGCGTCGCCCGGCTGATGCGCAAGCGCGGCTGCGACGTCGTGCTCGACAGTTCCGGAAAGGCGCTGGAGGAAGGGATCGCGGAAGGCCGATTGCTGCTGGTCAAGCCCAGCCAGGGCGAGTTGCAGCAATATGCCGGCCGCAAGCTGGAGGATGTCGATGCCATCGGCGCGGCCGCCATGGAGATCGTCGCGGCGGGCAAGGCGCGGCTCGTCGCCGTGACGATGGGCCATGAAGGCGCGGTGCTGGCGCGGGCCGAAGGACCGGTGTTCCTGCCCGCGCTCAAGATCGACGCCGCCAGCGCGGTCGGCGCTGGCGACAGTTTCGTGGCCGCCATGGTCCACGCCCTGTGCCGGGGGGACGACGAGCTGGAGGCTTTCCGCCGCGGCATGGCGGCAGGCTCGGCGGCGGTGCTGCGTGCGGGCACGGACCTGGCGCGGCCCGACGACATCGAGCAAATGCTGGAACGCATCGCCCCGCTCTGACCGGCCGCCGACACTTTCGGAACCCGGCAGCGATACCGGGCAGGCGTCAGCCCGTGCGAAGGCTCAAGCGACGATGGCCCTTCGGCAGAAGTCCCAGATCGCCCCGGCCAGCGCCTCGCGCTCGGCAAGATCGGGCTCGCCGCCTTCCTCCTGGAGCAGGACGGTGTGCACGGTAGTGGAAACGAGGTTGTAGATCAGCCGCGCCTGCAATTGCGGCTCGGCGGGGCGGAACTCTCCCTTCTCGATACCGGCGGCGACATGGCCGGCCATGAGATCCAGCAAGGGCTGGAGCGCGGCCTGAAGCTCCGCCGGGCGCGACTGGGCCAGCCGCAAGTGTTCGCGGCTGAGCGCTGCGCTGCGCAGATGGGCGCCGCTCTCCACCGAATCGCCCTGGCCGAGCTGGCCGACGACGATGCTCGATACGATCAGCCGCAGGGCCTCCATCGGGCTTTCCACCTGCCGCGTCATTTCGCCGAACTGGAGCGCGGCCGAGCGCAGCGACGAATCGAAGACCGCCAGCACCAGGTCGTCCTTGCCCTGAAAACGCTCGTAAAACGCGCGCCGTGCCAGGCGGGTGCGGGAAAGGACGGCGCGGATCGTCAGCCCTTCGAGACCCGCTTCGTCGAGCAGATTGTAGGCCGCGGTCACCAGCAGCCGCGTGCGATCCTGCTCGCCGTCGTCGAAAGCGGCGAAGGGCGTGTCGGAAGGGGCGGGGATCGGAAGCGATGATGCCATCCGCCATGGACTAGGCGCTCCGCCCCGCGCGGTCCAGCCGGTGCTTTCATTTGACCCCCTTCGAAGACCGCGCTACACGCCGTGAGAACAGCGTTCTCAGAAATGCGTCAACAGCCGAAGGACAGGAGAGTTCGATGCCCAAGGTCACTTACGTCGATCATGAAGGACACGCGTCCGACGTGGACGTCGAGGTCGGCGATAACGTCATGCACGGCGCCGTCTACAACGGGATCGAGGGGATTACCGGCGAGTGCGGCGGTGGGCTCTCCTGCGCTACCTGCCACTGTTATATCGACGCGGACTGGGTCGACACCGTTGGCGCCCCCTCCTCCCAGGCCGAAGAGGAACTGCTGGAATCGGCAGCGGCCGAAGTGCGTCCCAGCAGCCGGCTCTCGTGCCAGATCGAGATGACATCCGCACTGGACGGCCTCGTCGTCCACATGCCCGAACATCAATTCTGAACCGCCAGGCAGGAGAGACCGATGCCCATCGACGCCGCCAACCCGGTTCCCCCCAGCTTCCCGCGCCACGTCGGCCTGGACCAGGTGCCGGACCATGTCCCGGCAGAGCTGATCCGCCAGTCCGGCCTGACGTTCGGCCCCGAATTCCTCGCCGGCCCGCACGATTTCATGGCCGCGCTGCACGAGAAGCAGCCCCCGATCTATTACGACGTGAGCCCGATGGGCAACATGTGGCACCTCACCAAGCATGAGGACGCCCTGTTCGGCCTGCGCCATCCGGATATCTTCTCGAACGAAGGCGCCACGCCCTTCCCGCGCGATCCGAACGACTACTTCTACTTCATCCCGATCGAGATCGATCCGCCCCACCACCGCAAGTACCGCAACATCGTGGATCCGGTGTTCAGCCCCAAGGGCGTGCTCAAGCTGGAAGAGCTGATCCGCAGGCGCTCGAACGACCTGATCGACGAGATCGAGGCCAAAGTCGCGGCCGGGGGCACTTGCGAATTCACCGAGGACTTCGGCCGCCCGCTGCCGGTCTCGGTATTCCTCGATATCATGGGCCTTCCCCAGGCCATGCGCGACACCTTCGTCGAATGGGCGATGGAACTGCTCCATTCGAACGACCGCGCGATCATGGGCCAGGCGATGGCGAAGATCGGCGCCTATCTCAAGGAAGCCATCGCCGAGAAGAAGGCCAATCCGGACGACGGCGTTGTCAGCCTGATCGCCCATGCCGAGCCGGACGGCGTGCCGCTCTCCGAAAAGGAGATCTTCGGCTTCGTCTGCTTCCTGTTCATCGGCGGGCTCGACACGGTGTTCGCCACGCTCAACAACATCTGGCTCTGGCTGGCGCAGAACCCCGAACAGCGCCAGGAGATCATCGACCGCCCGCAGGACATCGACCGGATCGTCGAGGAACTGCTGCGACGCTGGTCGGTCACTTTCTCCGGACGCGTGCTCGACAAGGACTACGAGATGCGCGGGGTGCAGATGAAGAAGGGCGACCGTGTCACCTTCATCCTGCCCGCCTGCAATTTCGATCCCGAAGTCTTCCCCGATCCGAAGACCGTGGACTTCGACCGGCCCCGCAAGACGATCCTGGCCTTCACCGTCGGGGTACACAGCTGCATGGGCGGACATCTCGCCCGCCTGGAAGTGAAGATCGCGCTGCAGGAATGGCTGAGGCGCGTGCCCCAGTTCGAACTGCAGCCGGGAACGCATATCGAGTACCGCCCCGGCGGAGTGATCGGACCGGAAGCCGTGCCGCTGGTCTGGTAGCCGCCGCCCGCCTGCCGCATCGTCTTTGCTGCAAGCCCCTTGCGCCCCTTCCGCGCGCGCTCCGTCGATCCCTGGCGGTTGTGGCCAAACAGCATCGGTTGGGACATTCAATAAGTCCCGGTGCAATTCCGCTTTGAGATCGCGCGAAATTGTTGCAGAGTGCTTGGTGAAAGGCCGCTTGCGGCTTTACCGGTGTTGGGAGAGAGCGCGCCGGGTAGGAAGTTTACTTTCTGTCCGGCGCGCCGATTCTTCGCAAACGCAACATCATCTCGATCAACGGTTTTAGCGCACTTGCACTGCTTCAAGCAGAGCAGGTCGCGCACCGTTGTATCCGTGCCATCCTTCCAGTTAGCAGGTGCAGCAAAGCCCTGTCATCGGCCGGGTCGCCCCGATTCGCATCCTGCGATTCGCCGGCGCGATTGCCGGATCCAGAGCCCTCGGATAAGCGCGGAGGCATTCCAACCGCGAGAACGCCTTGAACCTTCGCCTCCCCCTGCGTGCCGACCATCAGGCGCGATTGCTCTGGTCGATCGCCCTGCCGGCGATGCTCACCAACGTGGCCACCGCGCTGTTCGGGCTGGCAGACATGTGGGCCATCGGGCGCCTGGGCGACGCGCCGGCGCAAGGCGCCGTGGAACTCGGCGCGAAGTACATGATGGCCATGCTCAACGTGTTCAACTTCCTGCGGACCAGCACGGTCGCCCTCACGGCGCAGGGTGCGGGACGCGGGGATCGCACCGCTTCCGCCGAGACGCTGGCACGCGCCATGGCGGCGGCGATGGCCATCGGTGCGCTGCTGCTCTGCCTCATGCCCCTGGCAATCCCGCTGGGGCTGGACCTGCTAGAGGCCAGGGGCACCCTGCGAGAGAGCGCCCGGCACTACATCGAGATCCGTTACTGGGCCGGTCCGCTCTGGCTGGGCAATTGCGTGCTGGTGGGCTGGCTGATCGGACAAAGACTGGTGCGCCATGTCCTGGTGGTCGAAATCGCGGCGAACGCCGTGCACATCGCGCTGGACCTGTTCCTCGTGCTCGTCGCGAAGTGGGGGGTTGCGGGCGTGGCCACTGCAACGCTGACCTCGGAACTGTTCAAGTTCGCCGTCCTTGCCGCGCTCGTGCTGCGCCGTCCCGAAGCGCGCGCCGCCTTTTCCTCGGTGCGACGACGCGCGACATGGCGGCGCGCCGAACTGGCGCGGCTCTTCGCCCTCAATCGCGACCTGTTCCTGCGCACCCTGCTGCTCACCGCCGCCCTGCTTGCCTTCGCCCGCACCGGCGCGCAGGCCGGCCCGGTGACGCTGGCGGCGAACGGCATCCTGTTTCAGCTCTTCATGCTGGCAACGCTCCTGCTCGACGGCTTCGAAAGCGCCGCCCAAGTGCTCTGCGGAGAGGCTCTGGGTGCCGGTGACGCCCGGCGCTTCAGGGCCACGGTCCGCTCGGCGCTGCTTTGGGGCGGCGTGATGGGCCTGGTCCTGACCCTGGCCTATGCTTTCGGCGGAGCGTGGCTGGCTTCGGCCTTCAACACCGAACCGGCGGTGATCGCCGCCACCGCCGCATATGCGCCTTGGCTTACCGCGATGCCGCTGCTGGGCGTCTCGGCCTATGTGTTCGACGGGGTCTTCGTTGGCGCCGGATGGACGCGGGCGATGATGGGGACGATGCTGGCGGCCATGGCGGTCTACGGCCTCTTGCTGTGGCTGCTCCACCCCTTCGGCAATCACGGCCTCTGGGCGGCGTTCACCCTGTTCTTCGTGCTGCGCGCGATCGGTCAGGCCCTGATGCTGCCGCGCCTGATCCGGCGCAGTTTCGCCGCGGGCTGACACTGGCTCCCCCGGAAAAGAGAAAGCCGCCGACGCCGGAGGAGGAGTGGCATCGGCGGCTCGCTTGGCTTCAGGCAGGACGAGGGATCAGTGCCCGCCGGAAGCCGGCTTCGCACCGCGCGGGGGTCGCGGGGCGATCCAGATAGTGCATGCAGCGATGAACAGCAGCACGGCACAAAGCGCGAAGACATGCACCGTGCCCAGCGCCGTGCCCTGCGCCGCCACGAGATTGGCCAGCGTCTGGCGCGCCTGCTCCATGGAGAAACCGGCGTTCTGCAACTGGGTCATGGTCTGCTGCGCGCCGTTCATCGAGGCAGCCATGTCGGCGCCGTTGGCGCGTCCCATGTCCTCCCAGGTGGTGGTCACCAGCGCCGTGGCGATGGCGCTGGCCAGAGTGCGCCCGAAGTTGGCGATGCCGGCCGCACCCGCCGTCTCGTCCGGCCGCACCGAAGCCAGGCTGATGGTGGTCAGCGGGACCATGAACAGCGAGACGCCGACACCCTGCACCAGCTGCGGCCAGGCGATGGTCCAGAACGGCACTTCGGTCGACCAGCTCGTGCGGAAGATGGCGCAGATGCCGATCCAGGAAATGCCCAGGAACACCAGCATGCGCGGATCGAAGCGCTGCATCAGCTTGGGCACGAAGGGCGATGCGAACACCGCCAGCACGCCGGAGAAGGCCATCGCCTCGCCCGCCTGCGTCGCGGTATAGCCCATGGAAGTCTGGAGCCACTGCGGGATCACCACGACCGAGGCGAAGTAAGTGCCGAAGGCGATGGTGAGCGAGAATGTCGCCGCCGAGAAGCCGCGGTGCCGGAAGACCTTGAGGTCCACCACGGGATGTTCCTCGGTCAGTTCCCAGATCACGAAAGCGATGAAGAAGATCACCGCGATCACCGCCAGCGCGACGATGAAGGGCGAACCGAACCAGTCATGCTCGCGCCCGAGGTCCAGCATCATCTGGAAGGAAGCGACCCAGGCGATCAGCAGGGCCAGGCCCACGACATCGATCGGCAGCTTCCGCGTGGGCGTCTCGACCCCGCGCAGCATCGTGAACAGGCCGAAGAAGACCAGCGCCACGATCGGCACGTTGATGAAGAAGATCCACTCCCACGACCAGTTGTCGGAGATGTAGCCGCCGACGATCGGCCCCGCGATCGGCGCGGTAACGACCGTCATCGCCCACATGGCCATGGCGCGCGGATGCATGTGCTTGGGGAAGATGCGCAGCAGCAGCGTCTGCGTCAGCGGCATCAGCGGGCCGCCGCAGAAGCCCTGCCCCAGACGGAACAGCACCAGCAGCGGGAAAGTATGCGCGATACCGCAAAGCGCGGAAAACACGCCGAACCCGATCAGCGACATCAGGAACACCCGCAAGCTGCCGAAACGCCCTGCCAGCCAGCCGGTGAGCGGCACGCAGATCGCTTCGGCAACCGCGTAGGAAGTGATCGCCCAGGTGCCGTTCGAGACCGAGACGCCAAGTCCGCCCGAAATGTGCGGGATCGAGACGTTGGCGATCGTCATGTCCAGCACGACGACGAAGTTGGCCATCGCCAGCAGGAAGCCGGCGATGAGCAGTTTCGCACCCGTGAAGGTCGTGCTGTCGGCGGCTCCCGTGCTTCCGGCCCCTGCCGCGGCGGGGGAAGCGCCGGCCATCAGTTGGCGTCCGTCAGTTCGATCTCGGCATCCATCGAGAGACCGATGCGCAGCGGGTGCTGCTGCAGTTCCTTGGCGTCAAGCTCGATGCGGACCGGCAGGCGCTGCACCACCTTGATCCAGTTGCCCGTCGCGTTCTGCGCCGGGATCAGCGAGAAGGCCGAGCCGGTGCCGCCGGCGAAGCCGATGACCTTGCCGTGATAGACCACGTCGCTGCCGTAGAAGTCGGCCTTGAGCGTGGCGTTCTGGCCGGGACGGACCTTCCCGAGCTGGGTTTCCTTGAAATTGGCATCGACATAGAGATGGCCGACCGGAACCACGGTCATCGCCACGCCGCCGGCCTGGACCTTCTGGCCGACCTGGATGGCGCGCTTGGCGATCACGCCGTCGATCGGCGCGCGCACGATGGTGCGTTCGAGATCGAGCCGTGCCTGGTCCAGCTTGGCCTGGGCCTGGCGGATTTCCGGGGCCGTGGTGTCGGTGGTGCCCTTGGTCAGGGCGACCGAGGCTTCTTCCTGGCGGCGTGCGCTGACCGCCGAAGCCTGCATCTGGGCCAGCATGGCACGCGCCTCGCTGGCCGATGCCTGCGCCGCGGCAAGCTGCTGGCGGGCCGTGGTCAGTTCATCACCGGAGACGGCGCCACTACCCACGAGCGCCTGGCGGCGGGCAAAGTCGGTCTTGGCCTTGGTCAAGGTCGCCTCGGCCGAGGCGACGCTGGCCTTGGCGGAATTGATCTGCGCATCGCTGGCGTCTGCCGTGGCGCCCAGCGCCCGGTTCTGGGCGAGGGACTGGCCGTAGCGGCGCTGCGCGGCGGCGAATTCGGCTTCTGCCTGCGCCAGGGCGATGCGCTGGTCGGAATCCTCGATGCGGAACAGCAACTGGCCCTTGCGGACGGGCTGGGTGTCAGTGACGAGCACTTCCACCACGCGGCCCGAGGTCAGCGGGGTCACCTGCGCATTGTCGCCGCCGACATAGGCGTTGTCGGTCGAGACCGAACGGCTGCCGACGAACAGGTCGTAGGCGAAATAGAGCACGCCAACCGCGGCCACGCCGATGGCGAGGCCGATCAGCAGCGGCTTGCGCCGGTTCTTGCCCAGCACGCTCCCGGAGCCGTGCTCATTGTTCTGGTCGTCACTCATTACTCGGGAGCCTTCTTGCTTGAATTGTCTTCGTAACCGCCGCCCAGCGCGCGCTTGAGCGCGACTTCGCTGGCGAGGGTCCGGAAATGGGCATCGACGGCCGCCTGCCGCGCATCGAGAGCGGTGGTCTCGGCGCTCAGCGCGTCGAGGTAGTTGCCCAGACCGCCCTTGTAGCGCTTCATCGCGATGTCGTAGGCGCGGGCCGACTTGTCCCGGGCGTCAGCCGAGGCCTGTTCCTGCTCGGCCGCGGCATTGCGCGAAGCCAGCGTATCGGCAACGTCCTGAAGCGCGCCGATCACTGCGGCGTTGTAGTCCGCCACCGCCAGATCGTAGGCGCCGCGCACTTTGGTATATTCGCCCTTAAGGCGCCCGCCCTGGAAGATCGGGAGGCTGATCGCGCCGCCGGCGTTGCCGTACGTCGAACCGCTCTTGAACAAGTTCGAAATCCCGAGCGACTGCAGGCCGAACAGCCCGCTAATCGAGATATCGGGCAGGAACGCGGCCTTGGCGGCGTCGATACGCTTGCCCGCGCCTTCCGCACGCAGGCGGGCGGCGACGATGTCGGGACGGCGGCCGACCAGGCCGATGCCCGCATCCGCCGGCACCGGCGTGACCGGCAGGCTGGCGATCGCAGTCGGCGCGATGGCGAGGCCGCGGTCCGGTCCTGCACCGAGCAGCGCCGCAAGCGCATGGCGGCGCAGCAGGATCTGCTCGCTATTGGCCGACAGCGCGGCGCGGGCCGAAGCTGCGAGCGATTCGGACTGGCGCAGCGGCAGTTCGCTGTCGAGCCCCTGCTGGTTGCGCTGGTCGCTGAGCGTGACCATCGACTGGCGCGCGTTCACCGCTTCCTTCAGCGCTTCCCCGCGCGCCACCAGGCGGGCGAGATCGAAGTAGGAAGACACCACGTTCGAGGAGAGCATCAGCTCGGCCTGATGAGCGTCGGCCTCGGCGGCCTTCTGCTCGGACGTCGCAGCGGCCAGCATCTTGCGGTACTTGCCCCAGAGGTCGAGGTCGAAGTCGCCCGAAAGCGCGAGATCGCCGGTGCTTTTCCAGCCCTTGGGAACGAAGTCGGCCGGAATGCCGTTGTTGTAACTCTGCTTGGCCGCCCCGGCAGAGCCTTGCCCGTTCACCGTGGGCAGCGTGGAAGCCCCCGCCACCAGCGCGGCACCGCGCGCCTGCAGGATGCGCGCCTGCGCCTCGGCTACGTCGGGCGAATTCGCCAGCGCCTCCGCCACCAGGGCGTCCAGCTGGGGGTCGCCATAAGCGGTCCACCACTGCTGCTGCGGCCAGGCGGCATCTGGAGAGGCATTCGGCGCCCCATCGCGGAAGGACTGGGCGCTCAGAGACCTGGAGCTGTCCAGGGTTGCAGGAGCCCGCATCTGCGGCTTCGGCCCAAGGTCGGGCACGGCGCAGGCGGACAGCGAAAGGCCTACGGCTAGCATCGAAGCCGCCGCGACTCGGGGGATAGTGATCGTACTCATCAGTACAGTTTTTATCGGAGTCCGGCTTGCGCCTGTCAATGGAAAAGTGTACTGCCTGGTACCACTATGACAGAGAATTTGGGCAAGAGAGAACTCAACAAGGCCAGGAAAAGGGCAGCCATCGTGGATGTGGCGACGCGTTCGTTCTTCGAGCGAGGCTATGCCGCCACCACGATGTCTTCGATCGCCGATGAACTGGGCGGCTCGAAGGCCACCCTCTGGGCGCACTTCGGCTCCAAGGAAGAGCTGTTCGCAGCCGTGGTGGACAACAAGGTCGACAGCTTCTCGCAGGACGTGAACGAAGTGCTCGCCGGGCAGACTTTTTCGTTCCCGGCCCTGCGACGGGCATGCCTGCGCTTCATCGACTGCCTGCTGCGCGAGAATTCGGTACAACTGTTCCGCCTCGTCATGAGCGAGGGCGAGCGCTTTCCCGAGATCAACGAGATGTTCTACGAACGCGGTCCTTCGCGTTTTCGCGGCTGCGTCACCGAATTCTATGCGACGACGTTCACCCCGGAAGAGGCCGAGCGGCTGACGCAAGTGACGGTCTCGGCGATGGTCGGCTATCGTTCGGACATTCTCATGCGCCCGAAGCGCCCCACCCTGAAGGAACGCGAGGCTTTCGTGGACACTCTGATCGGTGTGGTCGACTGGCCGCGCCGCCCCTGCCCGCAAGCGGCCTGAGCGGACGGCTAAAGAGCAGGCTCAAGGGCAGGCCCGGTGGCAGGAAAACCTTGACCCGAAGCTGTCGGCAGAGGAAATGGCGCGGATGGACAAGGCCCCCGCACTCTCTCCGATCCTCGTCGTCACCACTGGCGGCACGTTCGACAAGCAGTATTTCGACGCGCTCAGCGAATACCAGATCGCCGAGAGCGTGATCGAGAAGCTGCTCAAGGTCGCGCGCGTCGCCCATCCGGTGCGCGTGGTGGAGCTGATGCGCAAGGACAGTCTGGAACTGACCGACGAGGACCGTGCGGCCATCCGCGCCATCGTCGCGTCCGCGCCCGAGGCCCATGTGGTCATCACCCACGGCACCGACACGATGACGGACACTGCCAGGGTTCTGGCAGACGTCCCCGGCAAGACCACCGTGCTCACCGGCGCCCTCGCCCCGGCCCGCTTCGCCGAAAGCGACGCGACCTTCAATCTCGGCATGGCTTTCGCCTGCTGCCAGTCCGCGCCCGAAGGCGTGTGGATCACGATGAACGGCTCGGTCTTCAACGGCCTCCAGGTCCGCAAGGACCGCGATGCCGGGAAGTTCGTCGCCCTGTAAACAGGCGTTTGATGCGCATTCGGAAGCGCGCCTGAGGTGAAGCCTTAGTTCCAGGCGCCTCATTCGCGCCGGCCCCTTGCCTCTCAAAATAAGCAGAAATCCGGAAACCTTCCTTCGTCAGACGCAAACGGCCTGCCGCCTAGACGGAAACCCGGAAGGCCGATCGCCGCGTCGTCGAACGAACGCACACGACCTCCCGGTCGCACGGTAACGCCGCTTCCCCTTCCGGGAAGTCCCGGTGTCTTACGCTGCGAAGGGAGCTGTCGTGACGATTGCGCTTCAGGATCAGGCCGATGTCCACGTCGCGCTCGGCCATGCACCGATCGGTGCGATGATCATCGATCAGGCCGGCGTCATTTCCTGGGCGAACCCGGCGCTTGCCGCGATCCTGGGCGAGTCCGATCCCGCCGCCCTGCGCCTCACCCTGGCATTCGCCTGGCTGCCCGAGGACGATGCCGAAATCCTGCGGCAGATGCTGGAGGTGTTTTTCGCCGCCCCCCTGGAGGCCCGCCCCCCGTGGAGCCGCGCGGTCGCCATCCAGGGACTGGAAAGCAATCCGCAAACGGTCGAAGTGACGCTGGCCCCCTGCCCCGGCGACTTCGGCGCGCGCGCGATACTCTATTTCCAGAGCCTCACGCGCCAGGTCATCGCCGAGAAGCGCTTCTCGCAGATCTTCGAGAACCTGCCCCTCGGCGCGCTCGTCGTCGATACCCGCCAGCGCATCGTCCAGGTCAATTCCGCCCTCTCCGCCGAGTTCGGCTATCCGCGCGAGGAACTGGTCGGCCAGCCGCTGGAGACGCTGCTGCCCGCGCGCTACCGCGAACTCCACCGCGAGCACGTCGAGGGCTATGTCGCCGCCCCGGCCTCGCGCATGATGGGCTCCGGCCGCGACCTCACGGGGCTGCACCGCTCCGGCCAGGAGATCCCGGTAGAGATCGCGCTGACCAAGCTCGAAAACGGCGCCCAGCCGATGTTCATGGCCATCGTCAGCGACATCTCGTCGCGCAAGCGGGCCGAGACCGCGCTCCAGCAGACCAATTCGCAACTTGAGGAATTCACTTATGTGGCCAGCCACGATCTGCGCTCTCCGCTGCGGGGCATCGCCGACCTCGTCACCTGGATCCGCGAAGACCTGAGCGGCGTGGCGCTGCCCGAGGACGTCCAGCAAAATTTTGACCGCATATCCCTGCGCATCGCCCGGGCCGAGCAGATGATCGACGACCTGCTCGACTATGCCCGCGCCGGCGTGCGCGACCGGCACATGGAGACGATCTCCCCCGCGGAACTGGTCGACGAAGCGCTGGGCCTCGCCCTCGTGCCGGACAGCTTCAAGGTGGAGATCGACATGAACGGCAGCGACATCACCGCGCCGCGCGCGCCGCTGGCGACATCCCTGCGCAATCTCATCGGCAATGCCGTCAAGCACCATGGCGGGCGCTCGGGCCGGATCCGCATCGCCATGCGCGAGGAAGGCCGCTTCTCGGTCTTCACGATCGACGACGACGGCAAGGGCATCACCCCGGGCAACGAGGAGCGCATCTTCAAGCTGTTTCACCGGGCCTCGCCGGGCACGAGCGGCGACGGCGTCGGCCTCGCCTTCACCCGGCGCATGATCAATGCCCACGGCGGGATGGTGACCGTATGCTCGCCCGGCGCGCTCGGCGGCGCCACGTTCGAGATCCACTGGCCCCGCATCCTGCTGAAGGAATACGAGGATGAGTGACCGCCCGGGAGACAGCGCGGGCCGGGACCAGTCCACTCCCAGCCGCCCCGCCCTGTTCGACTATACCGTTCTGGTGGTGGATGACGACGACGTCGCGCTCGAAGGGGTGCTGCGCAGCTTCCGGCGGCACGGCGTGCCCTGCCGCAGCCAGACGGCGGGCGACGGGTGCGAGGCGCTGCAGATCCTGCGCGGACAGCATCCGGCCAAGCGGCTCGGCACGCCGGTGATCGTGCTGCTCGATCTCAACATGCCGAACATGGACGGCTTCCAGTTTCTGGAAACCCTGCGCGCCGATCCGGCGCTGCAGCGCACGGTCGTGTTCATCCTCAGCACCAGTTCGCGCGATCAGGACCGGTCGCGCGCCTACGACGAACACGTCGCCGGCTACATGGTGAAGTCCGCCGTCGGGCCGCAATTCGCCCAGCTCGCCCATTTCATAACGCAATACGCGACGACCCAGAACCTGCCCTGAAGCAGGCCCGATCCAGCCGAAAAACCCAGCGGGCAAAAAGCCCCAAGCCAGCCTCACGGTCGCCCAACCCAACCCGAAGGACCTGACGACGATGGAATATTTTCACAACGGCAAGACCGAAATCCAGGCCCTCGTGGTGGACGACGACGATGTCGACCGGGAACGCCTGATCCGCATGCTTCAGCGCGGCCCCCGTTCGATCAACGTGATAGAGGCCAGCTCGCAGGCGGAGGCCCTGCAGATCATCCGCCATGCCGAACCCTCGCTGGACATCGTCTTCCTCGATTTCGGCCTCGCGGACGGCGACGGTCGCGACCTCGTGCCGACGATCCGCGCCGAAGTGGACCAGGACTGCCCGATCGTGGCCGTAACCGGCAATGTCGATGAGCAAGTGGCGGCAGATTCGATCAAAGCCGGCATGACCGAATATCTCACCAAGCGCGCGCTCTCGCCCGAACGCGTCGCCGCTTCGGTGGAGGAAGGCATTGCCTGGCGCAAATATCGGCAGGACTTGCGCCGCACCGAGGAAGAACTGACCCATCGCAGCCTGCACGATCCGCTGACCGACTTGCCCAACCGCACGCTGCTGTTCGACCGGCTCGGCCAGGCTTGCGCCCGTGCGCGCCGCAACGGTTCGTCCTTCGCCGTGATGATGATCGACCTCGACCGGTTCAAGGAGATCAACGACAGCTTCGGCCATGCCGCCGGCGACGTGGTGCTCACCACCATCGCCCGCCGCCTGCGCGGCCACTTGCGCGAAGTGGACACGGTGGCGCGCCTCGGCGGCGACGAATTCGCGCTGCTCCTGCAGGACGTGCCGGACTACGACACCGCAACCGGGCTGGCCGGCAAGCTGGCCCGGGTGATCGAGCAGCCGATCGTCCACGAAAACCGCATTCTCCACGTCGGCGCCTCGATCGGCATCGCCATGTGCCCGCAGCGCGGCTATGCGCCCACCGGCCTGCTCTCGGCAGCGGACGATGCGATGTATGCGGCCAAGCGCGGGATCGACAAGCTCGTCACCAGCCGCGAAAACCTGCCCGCGTCTCCCGCCTTCGATCCCAAGGACATGCTGGAGGAAATCGACCAGGCCATCGCGCACGACGCTCTGGAATGGCACTGGCAGCCGAAAGTGGACTTGCGCGACGGGCGCGTGCTGGGCTTCGAGGCACTCGTCCGCTGGCGCCATCCGCGC
>Ga0160437_1000074_pt1 | contig 61425 bp, 54 predicted proteins | sample HID1975I_E0MG_FD_108227 | JGI IMG/M metagenome (GOLD analysis project Ga0160437, IMG submission 108227) | Enriched soil microbial communities from UW Madison campus, WI, USA - HID1975I_E0 MG | ecosystem: Environmental > Terrestrial > Soil > Unclassified | place: USA: Madison, Wisconsin... | reverse complement strand
GTTTCACCGGCCTTGAAGGTCATGATGATGCCGTAGCCATCCCTGGACGCCACGACCTGGCCGACGCCTTCCTCGTTCAACGGCGTCCCGGAGACTTCGGCGCCACGCGACTTGTAGTCACCGGCAAGCGATGCCGCGACGATGTCGACGCGATCGTCCGTCTCCGCCGTCACCAGGGACTTGAGCATTGCGCCGGATCCGATCTTGAAGGCGTGCGTGACCGTGGGGGGCTCGTAGATCGGCGCGGCATCCCAGGGGTATCCCTCCGGCAAGGGCTTGGACGCCGGCCCGGGCATTTCCGAATCCGACGCGGCGGTGGCGTCGGGCCGGGCACTGTCTGCGGTGGCGACAGGCGGTGCACCTGCCGGTTCGTCCCGGCTGTCGCCGGAACAACCGACAAGAGCGCCACCGGCGATGAGGATGGCGACAACCAGCAGGGCGATCGCCGGGCTGGCGTTTTGACGTGATGGGTTCGTGGTTTTCTCCACGGACGAATTGGCGGCTTCGAGGTCGCGCTGAAACAGCATCAGGTGGACGACGTCGATGCTGCTTTCCGCACGTTGCAGGTGTGCGTTGCGGATCTCACGCGGCGTTTGGAACTGGCAGCACGCGCGGGCGCGTATCTGAGGCTGGGGTGACGCGGTCGAGGTTGGACTGCGCGAAGACGTGACGCAGGCGTCCGGGTCTGGCGTCCCAGCCTTGTGCTTCGGCGTCCTGCATCCTCTGCACAAGCCGCGCGGACGCATCGCGGGACCGGAAAGATCGACTCGGCCGGGTGTTCCGGGCACCCGGCGCAGTCAGGCCATCAATCGATATCCAGTTCGAAGATCGGCGCACCGGGCACGGCGTTCGTCACGATCCCGCCGTCGTCGTAGCCGTCATCGGTCGAGCTCACGTTGAAATGGCCGATCACCTTGTCGCGGGCCAGGGGAGTTCCGCATGCAGAGCCATACCTGTCCTCCGGCCAGCGGACAACGTCGAACTCGAACGTACCCGCGATCCGGCCCTGCTCGGCCGCCTCCAGCGTGAGCCTGCCGGCCGAGCAGACGACGGGCGGGCAAGCAGCCGAGGCCAGTCCCCGGGTTCTCTGCTGCTCGGCTTCGGTCATGGTGCAGATTTCCCAGTCGCCGCGGCGCGGGTCGAGCGGATGCACGGTCGGTATCCCCGCGCGCAGGGCCCGCAACATCCCGGCCGGATACACGCGGATGGCAAACTCCGGTGCCTCGTCGGCGGGATACAGGCTCTCGTCAACGGCTCCGGCCAGGACCTGGGCGCCGCCCGTGCGGCCGGCCAGCCTGGCGCCGACGGTCATCTGGCATTCGCCATCGGCATTCTGGCCGACGAACGTCGCGGCCAGGCTCGTCGTCCGCCGGGCGCGCGCCTCATCGGCAGCTTCCCGGAAAACTGGCTGCACCTCGGCCCGGCCGGCCGCCACCATGCTTTCCATCTGTTTCCGGAAGGCCGCAAGCTGCTCGCGCGTCATGCCGTCTGCCGTGCCGTCGTCCTCCGCCTGCTTCACCATTATCTCGATCCCGTCCAGCCAGTTTTCGGTGTTGCGTGCAGCCTGGGGGAGCGAGCGATCGTAGCCGCGGGCCAGCTCGTCCGGGGTGACGAGGTCGAAGATCGCGCGCGACTGGCCGCTTCCGTTGCACGACCATGGTGCCGGCCCGCGCATGGCGAATCCCGGCGGAAGCTCGCCACTGATCGCGTCGGTGTCGCCTGCCGCCAGCCCTCCGGATACGTCGTTGCCGTAGAAGCCGTCGACCTCGACCCGCAGCGAGAAGCCGGCATCGGACGTCTCCGCTGCATCCGCGGCCACGTTGGCGACGCGGACGAGGTATTCGACAGCACCGCTGGCAGCCGGAGTGGCGAGATCGGTGCGCTGGACGTCCGCGTACGGCGCGGTCGGATCGACCGGTCGCGGCACGACCTTTTCGTCGACGATGAGGTGGAGGTCGTCGCGATCGGTTCCGTCCAGTGCATCAACGGTGAAGCGGACGTTGTAGGGCATCGCGCTGGCGTTCCTGGCCAACGGTACACGAAAGCGCCACGCGCGCGTCGCCAGCGGCCCGAACGGCCCTCCGGACTGCTCGCTCGATGCCTGGTAAAGGTCCGGCGTACGGAGGTCGACTTCCACGAGCTTGCCGTAGAACCGGTCCTCGGTCAGGTACTGCGCCACGAACTGGGGGTACAGGTCGTAGAGGCCGCCGCTGTATGGCCCGATCGCGTCATAGGCCGCCGCTGCCGCCTTCAGCGCGGCATCGACATTGGCGATCCCTCCGTCGTCCCACGGTTTGGTTTCTTCGAACAGCCACCGCGTGTAGGCAACCTTTTCCGCGTCGCTGCGCCCGATCATGTCGCCAATGGCATACCAGAAGTACCAGGTGCCGTAGTCGCACGCCCACGAGACCGTTTCCATCGTCGACACGGGGAGCCGCTCCTTCGGATACCGGCGCTCGGGCGGGATCGAGCCCTCGTGGAGCGGCTGGTCGAAGTGGCGGACCCACGCGGCCCGATGCGATCCACGGAACGGATGCCCCCACGACACCCCGTGCTTGCCCTCGAGCCAGCGGATCTGGACCATCGCCGCGACCCCTTCGAAGAGCCAGTCGACGTTGGTGTCACCGGGGCATTCGGGCAATTCGGGCCATCCGGACGGTTCGCTCGCGTTTCGCGCCAGGAACGAGGGGCTCATGGTTTTCTGGATGCCATGGTAGAGCTCGTGGACGACCGAGGCCTCCATCAGTTCCCAGAGCGGTGTGTCGGCGGAGAGAAAACCGGGATGCGACGTCAGCCTCATCTCCCCATCGATGACATGGCTCGAACCGTTGTCGTTCGCGTCCTGCTTGAGGAGGGCGAGATAGGCTTCTCCGGGGTCCACCTCAAGGTCGCCGCCCTCGGTTCGCTGGAACGGAGGCGGAAAACCGAGCGACCGGTACCAGATGCTCCCCGCCTCCAGGGTTCTCCGATGCTTTTCGGCCATCACCGCACGGTCGCCCAGCGGCGGAATGAACGTGGCTGAAGCCCAGTCGAGAATGTAACCGGCAGCGCCGTACTCGGTGAGTTTGCTGCCCTGTCGATCCATCACGACCCATTTCGTCGTGGGCCAACTTCCGGACTTCGTTGACTGCGCCCAGGCCGATGCCGCGAGCGCGAGCACGAGCACGACCATGAACAGCGCCAGGGGCACGATGTGCTTCCCGCGCTGGCGAGCGATGGAAGCGAAGGGTCGCTTCATGACCGCCCTACTCTACCGGGAAGTCGAGGCTGACTTCGGTGGTCTCGGCCGCGGTGACCGTCACATCCTCGACGAAGCGGTCGTCGGCCTCGATGCCGTCCGGGCGGACCTGGATGCGGTACTGGCCGACGGGGACGGTGTAGTCGGCGAAACCCTCGCTGTCGGTGCTGTCGCGGCTGGCTTCCTTGTGACTGTCCGCATACTGGATATAGGTGCGGGCCTTCAATGACTTGCCGTCGGCGGTGACCTTGATCCGGACCGTGCCGCTGGGGATTTCCAGACTTTTCGTCGTGGTCTTGCCGGCTTCCACCGTGACGCCGTCGATGAACTGATCCGGCGCGCTGATGCCATCGGGGCGGACCTGGATGCGGTATTCGCCGACCGGGATGGTGTAGCTGGCGATGCCTTCGCCATCGGTCCCGTCGCGGCTGGCTTCCTTGTGGCCGTCGGTGTACTGGATGTAGGTGCGGGCCTTCAGCGGCTTGCCGTTGGTGGTGACCGTGAGTTCAACGGTGCCGCTGGGAATTTCCAGGCGCTTTGTCGTGGTCTTGCCAGCTTCCACCATCACGTCGTCGATGAACTGATCCGGCGCGCTGATGCCATCGGGGCGGACCTGGATGCGGTATTCGCCGACCGGGATGGTGTAGCTGGCGATGCCCGCGTCGTCGGTTCCGTCGCGGCTGGCTTCCTTGTGACCGTCGGCGTACTGGACGTAGGTGCGGGCCTTCAGCGGCTTGCCGTTGGTGGTGACCGTGAGCTCGACGGTGCCGGTGGAAAAGTCCACGCTGCGCTCGGTGGTCTCGCCATTGCTGACGGCAATGCCTTCCAGCAGCCGATCCGGTGCGGAGATTCCTGCCGCGCGGACCCGGATGTCGTAGTCGCCCGCGGCCAGCTTGTAGCGGACCTTGCCCTCCTCCAGGGAGTGGTCTCGCGTGACCTCTTCCTCGGTGCCGGCCTTGTAAACATAGGTATAGGCATCGATCGGTTCACCGTTCCTGGTGACGGTCAGCTCGATGGCCCCGGTGGACTCCACCACGGACTCGGGCTCCGGCTCGACCTGCACCGCTTCGCTCAGCGCGCCAGCCAGCTCGTCGGCGTTGCTGGCACTGAAGAACCGGCCACCGCCCGCCTCGGCCATGCACTGCAGCTGCGCCGTATCGGTGTCGCCCAGGTCGAAGCCGACCACGTGCAGCCTGAAATCGACACCCGACTGTTTTGCGGCCTTCACCGCTTCACAGGGATCACCACCGCAGGACTCCAACCCGTCGGAGACGAGCACGACACTGGCCGACTGCTCGGTTTGCCGCAGTTGTTCGATCGCCTGCTTCACCGATGCCGTGAGCGGCGTCATTCCTATCGCATTGAGACCCTCGATCTGCTTGATCATGGCATCGCGGTCCAGCGGCCCCAACGCCACCAGCGACTCGATATCCATGCAATCGCCCTTGCGGTGGTGGCCGTAGGCGATCAACCCCGCCCTGGCGTCATCCGGCAACTGCCGGACCAGCCTGGACATCACGTCCTTGGCGACCACGATCTTCGGCTCGCCCTCGACGCGGCCCCACATGCTGCCCGAGGCATCGAGGATGAACAGCAGGTTGCTGCCGGCCGCGGTTTCGGCCCTTGCGGAAGCGTCGCCATTCTCCGACGCGATGGCGGCCCATGGCGCACCGGCCAGAAGCAACAGCGTGCACAACAACGTCAGCAACCTGTTCATGGCTCGCCCCCCGATTACTGGCACGGGACCGCATGCGACTCGAAGCCGAGCGCGTCGGCAGCCTGGGCCAGTGCGGCCACGTCTTTTTCCGTGCCGCCGCCGGCAACCAGCGCCCAGTTGCCCGAGGTCGCCCAACGAACCTGGTCCTTGAAGCCGAGCGTGCCGCACATCCCGGGGATATCGTCTTGGTACATCTCGTCGCGAGCCTCCGGGTCCTTCCATTCGCTGGCGATCAGCTTCCGGGACTTGTCCTGGTTCGACCGGCAATCGACGACCTCGACGAACCTGTCCGGATGTCGTTCCTTCACCTCACAGGTGAACCCGGCTTCCTCGATGACCGCCGTGATCCGTGCGATGTCCGGCGTCGCGCCATGGGCCGCGCTTTGCACCGTGCCCTGTCCGTCGAGTGGGTCGGTGGCGCCACAGGCGGTAACAAGCGCCAGCGTCACGGCTGCAGTCATGGCGGAAAGAGCGGTTGCTCTCATCAAGGTTCTCCAGTTCGGTGCAACGAGGATGCTTGCGGCATGGCGCTCCCCGCGATCTGCGCCACTCCTTGTCCATAGGCAACCGATTTCGGACGGAAAGCGGGACATGCCCCAATCGCGACCGGACGTGGCGCAGGACGTCGAACCGTATGTCCACGTGATCCGGCCCTGTTCGGCCGCCTCCAGCGTCGCCGGCCCGGGGATCGGCGCTGCAATGAACAATGACCTTGTCCCACTACGAATGGCCCAAAGTCGCGCACACGTCGTGGCCGTGCCTCGGGTTGATTACCCGAAAGCCGGGCGGAAGAGGACATCGAATTTGCGTTTGCATGTCCGGATGCCTAGATTGTCGGCACTACCGGGGGGATCCGACTGCACGCCATGCCAGCACTGCCAGCTTCCATCGATGGCGACGTGACGCGCCTGTTGAATGCGCTCAAACGCGGCGAGGAGCTGGATGCGCAGGCCCACGACGAGCTGTTCACCCGCGTCTACGATGCGCTCCACCGCATCGCCCGGCACCAGCGTGCGCGATGGAAAGGCAACGAGACCCTCAACGCCACGGCGCTGGTGCACGAGGCCTACATCAAGCTGCTGGGCACAGGCGCGGGCTACGAGAACCGTTCGCACTTCCTGGCGGTCGCTTCGCGCGCCATGCGGCACCTGCTGATCAGCTACGCCCAGCGCCAGGCATCGCAGAAGCGCGGCAACGGCGAGCCGGACCTGCCGCTGGACGAGGCGCTGCTGATCCCCCAGCAACGCGGCGAGGACCTGCTGGCGCTGGATGAAGCCCTCGAACGGCTCAAGGACAAGGACCCGCGCGCTGCGCAAGTGGTGGAATGCCGCGTCTTCGGCGGCCTCAGCGCGGATGAAACCGCGGATGCACTCGGCATTGCCCGGCGCACCGTCTCGCGTGACTGGAGCGCCGCATGTGCATGGCTGTACGGCGAGCTGCGTCAGGACCTGACCACCGGGGTATCGTGATCGCCGCAGCACGGCGGACGGCATGTGGCCGCAGGTGGCACGGACGATGAAGACCGGACACTGGCTGCGTGCGAAGGAAATCCTTGGAGAGCTGGACGGCGTCGCGCGCGAACAGCACGCGTCGCGGATCGCCGCCGCTTGCGCAGGTGACGTGGACCTGCAAGCAGAGGTGGAGCGGCTGCTGGCCCTGGATGACGCAGCGGGCGCCTGGTTCAGCGGCCTGCAGGATGCATTGGGGCAGCTGGAAAGGGCGACGCCGGATCAGGTCGGCCCCTACCGGATCGTCCGCGAGATCGGCCGCGGCGGCATGGGCTCGGTGTTCCTGGGCGAACGCTGCGACGGCCAGTTCGAACAGCGCGTGGCGATCAAGGTGGTGCACGACGGGATCGGCGGCCGGCTGATCGCGCGCTTCCGCGACGAGCGCCGCATCCTCGCGCAGCTCGAACATCCCGGCATCGCCTACCTGCTCGATGGTGGCAGCCTGCCCGACGGGCGGCCCTACTTCGTCATGGAGTACGTCAAGGGCGAGTCGATCACCACCTACTGCGACCGGAAGCGTCTGGACATCAAGGCCCGGCTCGGCCTGTTTCGCGACATCTGTGCGGCGGTGGCGTACGCGCACCGCAACCTGGTGATCCACCGCGACCTCAAGCCGGGCAACGTCATGGTCGAGGAGGACGACCAGGGCCAGCCATCGATCAAGCTGCTCGACTTCGGCATCGCCAGGATCGTCGAAGCAGGCGCCGACGACGGGGACCCGGAGGCTGGCAACCAGCGCGCACGCGGCACGGGCGACCGGGTTTCCGCTGCCGCCATTCCCCTGCTTGAACACGGGCAGACCCAGCACGACGAACGCTTGTTGACGCCACTGTACGCGGCACCCGAGCAGCTTCGCGGCGAGCCGGTCACCACCGCCGCCGACATCTACGCGCTGGGCGTCCTGCTGCACGAACTGCTCACCGGCGCGCGACCGTTTGCCGACGCAGCAGCCACGCGCGAGCAGATGGAGCGCGCGATCCTGGAAGACGAACCGACGTCGCCCAGCCGGATCGCACGCGCGTCCGATGACAGCGTCGCCAACCTGCGCGGCACCGACCCGGCACAGCTGTCGCGCCTGCTGCGCGGCGATCTGGACAGCATCGTGCGCAAGACGCTGCACAAGCAGCCAGAGCGTCGCTACGCATCCGCCGGCCAGCTGTCCGACGACATCGAGCACCACCTGCGCGGCGTCGCGGTGACTGCCCGCGGCGCCACCCGCACCTACCGTGCCGGCCTGTTCCTCAGGCGCCACCGCTGGGGCATGGCGGCGATCGCGGTTGCACTGATCGCGAGTCTGTCGGCAGCGATGTTCCACGTCTCCGGGATCACGCGCGAACGCGACCTGGCGAACGCCGAGGCCGCCAAGGCCGAGGAAGTCGCCAGCCTGCTGATCGGCATGTTCGAGTCGGCCGACCCATCGCAGGCGCGTGGCGAAGACATCACCGTGCGCGAGGTGCTCGACCGTGCTGCGGCCAACCTCGACGACGGGCTGTCGAATCAGCCGGCCGTGCTGGCGGAAATGAAGCACATCATGGGCGGCATCTACGCGCACCTGGGTGAGTACGACACCGCAGCCGACCTGCTGCAGCGCGGCCTGGCGCTACGCCGCCAGCTGCACGGCCCACGCCATCCCGATGTCGCCGAAAGCCAGCACAGCCTGGCCGTCCTGGAGTGGATGCGCGGGCGCTACGACCCCGCCGAAGCGCTGTTGCGCGACGTACTGGCGCAATACCTGGAACAGCCGGAACAGGACCCGTTGAAACTCGCCAAGGTCCGCAACAACCTGGCCGCAGTCCTGCGCCGCAAGGGTGGCTTCGACGAGGCGGAGTCGCTGTACCGCCAGGTGATCGCGACGCGCCGCGCACAGTTGGGCGATGACCACCCGGATCTGCTGTCCAGCCAGCACAACCTCGCTCTGCTGCTGAACGTCCTGGGGCGTGCTGATGAGGCCGAGGTGCTGTTTCGCGACGTGCTTGCCTCGCGCCGCAGGACCCTCGGCCCGATCCATCCGCAGATCGCCAATACCACGGACAGCCTTGCATTCCTGCTGCGGGACGAAGAACGTTTCGTGGAAGCCGAATCGCTGCTGCGCGAGACGCTCGCGATGCGATTGGCGCTTTACGACGACAACCATCCGCTGGTTGCCGATACGATGAACGCCCTTGGCGGCGTGCTGCGCATGCAGCAACGCTACGACGAGGCCGAAACGTTCTATCGCAAGGCGTTGGCGATCCGGCGCGAGGCCTTTGGCGACGGGAACCAGCACGTTGCCAGCAGCCTCAACAACCTCGCCAACCTGCATCGGGACCGGGACAATTACACCGCCGCCGAACCGCTTTACCGCGAGGCAATCGGGATCTATCGCGACGAGGTCGGCGCGGAACACGCCTGGACCGCCACCAGTATCAAGAGCCTGGGCGAGTTGTACATGAAGATGGGCGACGCGAAGGCGGCTGAAGCCCAGTTCCGCGAGGCCTTGCGCATCCGCGAAAAAGTCCATTCCCCCGGCCACTGGCAGATCGCCGAAGTGCGCAGCCTGTTGGGTGCGACGCTGGCGGAGCAGGGCCGGCTCGACGCGGCAGAGCCGCTGCTGGTCCGGGCGCATGCTGTCTTCGAGCAGTCTCGCGGAGCAAGGGATTCGAAGACGCAAGAGGCCTTGGCGCGACTGACCGCGCTGCGGGAACGCCGCTCGGCGACGCCTTGAGACCCGCCCTGCGCAGGCCTCGCAACGCGCCTGCCCGCCCCGCCATCGCGCGGGACGGAACTGAAGAGCTCGCGGCTTCCGCCGCTCCTACGGGGGCGGGTCCGACGCCGCGGCGTCCACCAGGTCGACGAAGGCCTGCAGCGCGGGGCCGCGCGGGCGGTTGGCCAGTTCCAGCCGGTACAGCGGGCGCAGGATGTTGGGGTCGCCGGTCATGCCCACGACGCGCACCCGCCCCATCGCGGCCAGGTCCTGCACCACGACCGCCGGCAGCAGGGCCACGCCCGCGCCGGCCGCGACGGCGCGCGCGATCGCCTCGTTGCTGCCCAGTTCGATCAGCCGCACCGGCTTGATGCCGCGCCGGCGCAGCAGGCGCTGGGCCACCTGCCGCGTCCCGGATCCGGCTTCGCGCAGCAGCCACGCATGCCGCGACAGCTCGGCGACCGACGCACGCCGCCTCGCGCCGAGCTTCGCCTCGGCGGCGACCACCACCTGCAGTGGCTCGTCGTGCCACGGCGTGGCGACGATGCCCGGGTCGTCCACCACGCCCTCGACGAAGGCCACGTCGATGCGGCCCTCGGCGATGGCATGGCCGACGTCCGCCGTGTTGCCCACCTCCAGCGCGAAATCCACCCCCGCGAAGCGCTGCACGAATTCCGCCACGTGCGGCGCCAGCCAATAGCCGGCGACAGTGGTGCTGGCGCCCACGCGCAGCGCGCCGCGGCGCAGTTCGACGCGGTCGCGGATGTCCGTCATCGCCGTGCGCTCCATGGCGAAGATCGCGCGCGCGTGCTGATGCAGCGATTGCCCGTGGTCGGTCAGCACCACGCCGCGGCTGCGCGCGGTGCCGCGTTCGATCAGCGGCAACCCGAGCTGGTATTCCAGTTCGCGCACCCCCTTGGAGACCGCCGGCTGGCTGACATGCAGCGCCTGCGCCGCGCGCGAGAAGCCCTGGTGCTCGACCACGGCCATGAACACGCGCAGCAGGTGCAGGTTCATCGATAACTCCAAGTCATGGGATCCTGAATTATATGTATTGGATTCATTCCATGCCGGCGCCTAGCCTTTGCGCACCCCCACTGCGCCCACGTCCCGATGCACGCCATTGCCGAACCGTCGCCATTCCACGCCCGCCTCCAGCGCTGCATGGCGCTTTGGCCCGGGCTGGCGCTGGCGGCGGCGGTGGCCGGCGCCGCCATGCTCGCCGCGCGCCTGCCCGCGCTGCAGGCGCTGGGCATGGGCGCGCTGACCCTGGCGATCGTGTTCGGCATCGCGCTGGGCAACAGCGCTTTCCCCGCGATCGCCGCGCGCAGCGGCGCCGGCGTGGACTTCGCCAAGGGCATGCTGCTGCGCGCCGGCATCGTGCTCTATGGCTTCCGCGTCACCTTCCAGGACATCGCCGGGGTTGGCGTCGAAGGCCTGCTGATCGCGATCACCATGGTCGGCTCGGTCTTCGGGCTGGCCGTGCTGCTGGGCACGCGCGTGTTCAAGCTCGACCGCCAGACGGCGATGCTGATCGGCGCGGGCAGCGCGATCTGCGGCGCGGCGGCGGTGATGGCCACCGAACCGGTGGTGCGCGCGCAGGCGCACAAGGTCTCGGTGGCGGTGGCCACGGTGGTGGTGTTCGGCACGCTGGGCATGTTCCTGTACCCGTGGCTGTACCCGCGCCTGGGGCTCGGCGAGCATGCGTTCGGCGTCTATGCCGGCTCGACCATCCACGAGGTGGCGCAGGTGGTCGTCGCCGGCGGCGCGGTCGGCGAGGTCGCCGGATCGGCGGCGGTGATCGAGAAGATGCTGCGGGTGATGCTGCTGGCGCCGTTCCTGCTGCTGCTGTCCTCGCGCCTGTCCCGCGATGCGAACGCGGGCGGCAAGGCGGGCATCGTGGTCCCGTGGTTCGCGGTGTTGTTCATCGCCGTGGCCGGCTTCAACTCGCTGCATTGGCTGCCGGCGACCGCGGTGGACGCGCTGGTGCAGCTGGACACCGTCCTGCTGGCCATGGCGATGGCCGCGCTCGGCCTGCGCACCCACGTCGGCGCGATCCGTCAGGCCGGCATCCGGCCGCTGCTGCTTGCCGGCGCGCTGTTCGTGTTCCTGCTGGTGGGCGGCTACGGGGTGAACGTGGCCATCGGGGCGGCGTTCGGATCGGCCGTGTAGCGGGATCCAGCACCAGCCTTCAACCAGACGCACCCCGGATCGCCGGGCTCAACCCCTTCAGGTCCGGCAGCAAAACGTCGCTGGGTCCCCGCTTGCGCGGGGATGACGGCGGTCGCCCTGCGCCGGCGTTCATCGCCAGCCTCGTCGACAAGGAAACAGCGCCGGGAATCGCCGACGCGGCGTCCCGGCCGGGGCGTACGGACAGCAGGCCATGGACAACCGACCGGGCCGGAGAGCATGTCCGGCCGGGACGTTGCGGCTTCCGAAGCCCGCGCACCAACCGTCTTCGTGAGGGCGCCACCATCCTTGAGCCAAAAGAAAGGCCGCGTTTCCGCGGCCTTCCCCATGCATCCCGCGCCGCGCGCTACTCGTGCGCGATCGCCGGTTTCTCGTCGAGCTTGTCGCCCAGCAGCCGGCGCACTACCACGTAGAACACCGGGATCAGCAGCAACCCCAGGAAGGTGGCGAACAGCATGCCGCCAATCACGCCGGTGCCGATCGCATGGCGCGCGTTGGCGCCGGCGCCGGTGGACACGGCCATCGGCAGCACGCCCATGATGAAGGCGAACGAAGTCATCAGGATCGGACGGAAACGAAGCTTCGCCGCCTCGATGGTGGCCGCGCCCAGCGGCTTGCCGAGCTGGCGCTGCTCGATCGCGAACTCGATGATCAGGATCGCGTTCTTCGCCGCCAGGCCAATGACCGTGATCAGGCCGATCTTGAAGTAGATGTCGTTGGGCAGGCCGCGCAGCAGCGACAGCGTCACCGCGCCGAGCACGCCAAGCGGCACTACCAGCAGCACCGCGACCGGCACCGACCAGCTTTCGTACAGCGCCGCCAGGCACAGGAACACCACCAGGATCGACAGCACCATCAGCATCGTGGCCTGGTTGCCCGACAGGATTTCCTGGTAGGACTGGCCGGTCCAGTCGTAGCCGAAGCCTTCGGGCAGGTCGTTGTCGACGATCTCCTGCATTGCGGCCATGGCCTCGCCGGAGCTGTGCCCGGGCGCCTGCGAACCCACGATCTCCACCGCGGCGTAGCCGTTGTAGCGGCTCAGCGACGGCGGCGCCGTGGTCCACTGGCTGTGGACCACGTTCGAGATCGGGATCATCGCGTTCGCGCTGTCGCCGCCCGTCGCCGGGGTGTAGAACCGCGACAGCGATTCGGGGCCGGTCCGGTAGTCGCGGTCGGCCTGCATGGTCACGCGCTTGACGCGGCCGCCATCGCTGAAGTCGTTCACGTACACCGGCGCCAGCATCAGGCTGATGGCGTTGTAGATGTCGGTCACCGACAACCCCATCGCCTGCGCCTGGGTGCGGTCGACGTCGAGCTTGAGCTGTGGCGCGTCGGCCAGCGAATTGGGGCGCACGCCGGTCAGCGCCGGGTCCTGCCCGGCCTTGCCCAGCAGCTGGCCCATCGCCTGCCCCAGCGCTTCGCGGCCGTTGCCGCCGCGGTCCTGCAGGAACATGTCGAAGCCGCCGAACTGGCCCAGGCCATTCACCGTCGGCAGGTTGATCACGAAGATCTGCGCGTCGCGGATGCCGTACAGCGCGCCGTTGGCCTGCTGGATGAACTCCGACGCGGTGATGTCGCGGTCGCCCCACGGCTTGAGCTTGATGAAGGCCATGCCGACGTTCTCGCCCTGGCCGACGAAGCTGAAGCCGGAGATCTGCATCATCCCCTCGTAGCCGTCCATCTTCTCGATCGTGCCGCGCACCTGCTCGAACACGTGCTTGGTGCGGTTGAGCGTGGCGCCCGGCGGCAGCTGCACGATCGCCAGCGCGTAGCCCTGGTCTTCCTCGGGCAGGAAGCTGCCCGGCATGCGCGTGAACAGGAAGCCGCACAGCAGCGCCAGCCCGGCGAACACGAGCATCCAGCGCGGCGCATGCCGCACGGCGCTGGTGATGTGGCCGACATAGGTAGCGGCAACCTTGTCGTAGATCTTGTTGAAGCCGCGGAAGATGAAGTTGCGGCTGTCGTGGTGGTCGGTGGGCTTGAGCATCGACGCGCACAGCGCCGGGGTGAAACCCAGCGCGAGGAACGCCGAGAAGCCCATCGCCATCGCGATGGTGATCGCGAACTGCTTGTAGATCTCGCCCGCGCTGCCGGCCTGGAACGCGCTGGGCACGAATACCGCCGCCAGCACCACCGTGACCGCGACCACCGCGCCGCTGATCTGCCCCATCGCCTTGACCGTGGCGTCCTTCGGCGACAGGCCTTCCTCGGTCATGATGCGTTCGACGTTCTCGATGACGATGATCGCGTCGTCCACCACGATGCCGATCGCCAGCACCATGCCGAACAGGCTGAGCTGGTTGATGGTGAAGTCGATCATCCACATCCCGACGAACGTGCCCATCAGCGCCACCGGGATCACCAGCGTCGGGATGATCGTCGCGCGCAGGTTCTGCAGGAAGATCAGCATCACCAGGAACACCAGTACGATCGCCTCGACCAGGGTCTTGACGACCTCCTCGATCGAGATCTTCACGAACGTCGAGCTGTCGTACGGCGAGAACCAGGTCACCCCTTCCGGGAAGGTCGCCTGCAGTTCGTCCATGCGGTCGCGCACCAGGTCGGCCACGCCCAGGGCGTTGGCGCCGGGCGCCAGCTGCACCGCGAAGCCCGACGCCGGCGTGCCGCTCCACTGCAGGTCGAAGCCGTAGGCCGATGCGCCCTTCTCGACCCGCGCCACGTCCTTGAGCCGGACCGTGGTGCCGTCGCTGTCGGCGCGCAGGATGATGTTGCCGAACTGTTCGGCGGTGCTGTAGCGGCCCTCGGCCGACACCGTCGCGGTGAACGCCTGGCCCTCGGGCGAGGGCTCGGCGCCGACCGAACCGGCCGCGAACTGCACGTTCTGCCCGCGCACCGCGGCCAGGGCCTGGCTTGCCGACAGGCCGTAGCCCTGCAGCTTGTCCGGGTTGAGCCAGATGTTCATCGCGTACTCGCCGCCGAACAGCTGGGTGCTGCCAACGCCGGGCGTACGCGAGATCTGGTCGAGCACGCGCGCGGCGATCAGGTCGGCCAGCGCGTCCTTGTCGTAGGCGGGATTGGTCGAACGCAGCGCCGCGACCATCAGGAAGCCGGGGTTGGCCTTGGCCACCACGACGCCCTGCTGGGTCACTTCCGACGGCAGCCGCGGGGTCGCCAGCGCGACCTTGTTCTGCACCTGCACCTGGGCGATGTCCGGGTCGGTGCCCGGCTTGAAGGTCAGCGTGATCTGCGCATGGCCACTGGAGCTCGACGACGAGCTGAAGTAGTCGAGGTTGTCGATGCCGGTCATCTGCTGCTCGATGACCTGCGTGACCGCGCCCTCGGTGGTCTCCGCGCTGGCGCCGGGATACGTCGCCGACACGGTGACCTGCGGTGGCGCGATGTTGGGATACGACTCGATGCCCAGGCCGTTGATCGCGAGCACGCCGCCAAGCGTGATCAGGATCGCGATGACCCAGGCGAAGACCGGGTGGTTGATGAAGAAACGTGACATGGCCGGTCAGTCCTTGTCCGCGGCGTCGTCGCCCTGCGGCTTGTCGCCCGCCTCGCCTGCCGGCGCCTTCGCGGGCGCCTGTGCACCGGCGGCGGCTGGTGCTGCCTGCAACGGTTCGGCCTTGGCCGGCTGGCCGGGCTGGGCACGCTGCAAGCCGGACGCGATGATCCGTTCGCCGCCGGCCAGGCCGCGGGTCACGACCCAGTTGCTGCCCTGGGCGCGGTCGGCGTCGACGTCCTTGCGCGCGACGTTGCCGTCGTCGCCCACCACCAGCACGTAGGCGCCCTTGGCGTCGCGCTGCACGGCGACCTGCGGGACCAGGAATGCGTCCGGAACCTGCCCGAGGGTGATGTCGAAGGACACGAAAGTCCCCGGCAGCAGTTGCTTGTCGGGGTTGGGCAGCACCGCGCGCAGCGCCACCGAGCCGGTTTCCGGATCGACGATGTCGCCGGAGAAGTCGAGTTCGCCGGCGCGCTCGTAAAGCGTGCCGTCGGGCAGCCGCACCTTGACCTGCGGCGCCTTGCCGCTGGACTGCAGGCCGCGCGCCCGGGCCAGTTCGGACACGCTCATCGAGAAGTTCACGTACAGCGGATCGATCTGGTCGACCGTGGTCAGCAGGGTCGCGGTGCCCTGCCCGACCAGCGCGCCCTCGGTGACCTGCTGCTTGCCCGCACGGCCGTCGATCGGCGCGCGCACGGTGGCGTAGCCCAGGTTGATCTGGGCGGCGTCCACCGAGGCCTTGGCGGCCTGGATCGCCGCCGCCGAACTGCGCTCGGCGGCCAGCGCGTTGTCGTAGTCGGACTTGGAGATGAACTTCTGCGGCAACAGCTGGCGGGCGCGGTCGGCGCTGGCCTTGGCGTTGGCGTAGCTGGCGTTGGCCTGCGCCAGCGAGGCCTGGGCCTGGCCGAGCGCGGCGCGCAGCGGCGCGGGATCGATCACGAACAGCTGGTCGCCCTTGCGCACGTCGCTGCCTTCCTCGTAGACGCGCTTCTGCAGCACGCCGGGCACCCGCGCACGCACGTCGGCGCTGCGGTACGGCGCCAGCCGGCCGACCATTTCCTGCTGCAGCGACACGGTGGTCTTCTTCGCCACCACCACGCCCACCTGCGGGGGCGGCATCGCGCCGGCTTCGCCGCCGGGCCCGGCCTCGTCGCCCTTTCCGCAGGCGGACAGCAGGAGGATCGCGCCGGCGACTGCCAGCGTACGGATGTGCATCGTCATGAGTGGGGGCTCCGGGGAGATAGGTGCCGGCCTGTGGGGGGCGGGTACGGCAATTCCTGTACCCGCCAGTGTAGCATCGGGCACGGACCGTCCACCGTGCCGGAAGTCAGGATTTTCAGCCGCCGATCAGGGGCGGCGTGTACAGCTTTCCGGCCAGCGCCGCCGTTTCCGGCGACGGGCTCCAAGGCAACCTGCCCAGGCACGGCGCCGGCAGGCGGTCGCGCAGGGCGTCGAAGTTTTCGTCACGGCGATCCATGTCCGGGTCGACTTCGCTGGCGATCCAGCCGGCCAGGCGCACGCCGTCGGCTTCGATCGCGCGCGCGCTCAGCCGCGCGTGGTTGAGGCAGCCCAGGCGCATGCCCACCACCAGCACCACCGGCAGGTCCAGCGCGCGCACCAGGTCGACGTGGTCGAGCGTTGCGGCCAGCGGCGCCAGCCACCCACCCACGCCCTCGACCAGCACGAAGTCCGCCCGCGACGCCAGCCGCGCGTGCGCGGCCAGGATCGGCGCCAGCGCCACCTCGATGCCGGCGTCGCGCGCTGCGAACTCCGGTGCCACCGGCAGCGGCAGCGCGAACGGATTGACGTCGTCGTAGTCGGGACGCGGATCGCTGGCGGCCTGCAGCGCCAGCGCATCGTCGTTGCGCCAGCCGCCGGCGGTGCGGGTGCAGCCGCTGGCCAGCGGCTTCATCCCCACCGCGCGCAGGCCGCGACCGCGCAGCGCATGCAGCAGCGCGGCGCTGGCGGTGGTCTTGCCGGCGCCGGTGTCGGTGCCGGTGACGAACACGCCCGCCGCGCTCATGCGCCCACGTCCCGCGCCAGCGCGCGGCGCCGTGCCCGCGACTCGACCACGCCGGTCAGCATCAGCAGCGCGTACACCATCCCGGCGATCCCGACCAGCTGCGGTGCATGCGATGGTGCCCACGCGGCCAGCGCGATCGACACCGCCGCCACCGCGACGAAGAACCCGTACATGGTGATTTCCGCCACCGTCCCGGCCCGTTCGTTGCGATCCAGCCCGAGTTGCGCACGCCGCCGCCAGGCATGCAGGTACAGCCCCGCCATGCACAGCGACATCATCGCGAACGCCAGTCCGTACACCAGGAACATGAAACCGACGTCGCCAGCACTCTCGACCCGCATCGGCGACGGCAGCCAGCCATCGGTGACCCAGGCGAAGAACACGCCGAACTGCAGCCGCAGCGGATACACGTACACCAGCACCACGAACACCAGCAGCAGGCTGAGCACGGTGCTGGCGGTGTCGTCGAAACCGTAGCGCCGGCTCCAGCGCGCGTGCGCGGCCCAGAACATCGCGATCATCGCGAAGCACACCGCGAACGACGGCACCGCCTTGAGCGCGAGCACCAGCGCCTCGCGACTGTCGGGGATCGCGTCGATGGAAATCACCAGCAACGTCACCGCGAATGCGAACGCGGCATCGACGAAGGCCTCCAGCCGCGTCACGTTGCGGCCGCGATGGACGAAGCCGTCGGCCATCCGCGGTTCGCGTGCGTCATCCGGTCCGGTCATCGCGCCTCCGTTCCCGCGTGTCCCGCGCGGAAGGCCCGCGCGGCCATCGCTGCTAGACTGCAGGGCATGTTCACCGCGCACAGTCTAAGCGGCAGCAAGCCCGAGCAGTACGCGCAACTGGCCGAGCAGGCCCGCGCGCTGGTCGCCGGCGAGCGCGACCGCATCGCCAACGCTGCCAACCTGTCGGCACTCGTGTACCACGCGCTGCCGCGGCTCAACTGGGTCGGCTTCTATTTCTTCGACGGCAACGAGCTGGTCGTTGGCCCGTTCCAGGGCCAGCCGGCGTGCATCCGCATCCCGCTCGACAAGGGCGTGTGCGGCGCGGCCGCGCGCAGCGGGCAGACCCAGCGCGTGGCCGACGTCAATGCCTTCGACGGTCACATCGCCTGCGACTCCGCCTCGCGCTCGGAACTGGCGGTGCCGCTGCTGCGCAACGACGCGCTGGTGGGCGTGTTCGACCTCGACAGTCCGGATCCGGACCGTTTCGACGTTGAAGACCAGAGGGGACTGGAAGAGATCGCACGCATCTACGTGCGGTCATTGGGGTAGACGAATGAAGCTGCGCATGATCGGGCGGGAAGCCGCCACACCCACGCGGCATGGCCATGGATTTCCATGCAGTCCGAAGCGGCCGCAGCGCGCGCCGCATGCGGGAGCGCGCCGATGAGCACGCCCCCGCTGAAAATGCGCAACATCGGCCCGAAGAGCGCGGCTTGGCTGCGCCAGGTCGGCCTGCGCACGCCCGAGGACCTGGCCGAAGCCGGACCGGTGGACGCCTTCATGCGCGTCAAGCGCGCCGGCTTCCGGCCCAGCCTCAACCTGCTCTACGCGCTGGAAGGCGCCCTGCGCGACTGCCACTGGCAGGAAGTGCCCGGTGAACGCCGCGCGGAACTGGTGGAAGCCGCCGAAGCCGCGATCGCCGAGCTGCCGCCGCCGCGCAACCGTCCCGCCGCCGCGCCGGTGACCACGACGGTGATGCAGGAAGACGACCCGATGCCGTCGCCCCGCCTTTTCGACCAGCCCGACGACTGAACGCTTTCACCGGAGCGGCTTCAGCCGCGGGCTTTGAAGACCGGGTGCCCGGAAGTCGAGGTCAGTCGACGACAACAATCCCGCATTCCGCTCTTTCCCAAGATTCTTTGCCGGGGAGAGCGAAAGCTCTACCGAGGCGATCGCCGGGCGCGGGTACGGATGGCTCCGGGGCGAATGTCCCCCGACGACGGCCTGCGGCCGCCGCCTCCTGCTTGATTTCGCCCCAAAGCCATCCGTCCCCGCGCTGCAAGCGTCGCGGCGGCTGCTACGGGAAGCAAAGCAAAGCCATCCACGCAAGCCTGCAATCCGATGCCCCGCTGCGGCCGGCAGGCCTTTGGGGGAAATAAAGGAGGAGGCTTTCGCCGCAGGCGGAAGCCGGGGGACATTCCCCCAAAGGCCTGCCGGCCACAGCGGGGCCCGTCAGATCGCGGTTCGGCTGGCGATCGGAGCGCCCACTGACTTCATTGGCGGAAGAACGCTTTCAAGCAACTCTTGTGGAAGCGCCCTGCCATCCGTCCAAACGGCACCCCACCGCCACGCCATGGCGTACAATCGCCCCGCTTCGCGGTGACCCGGCGGCATCCGCCAACGGGTTGAAACGGGAAGCCGGTGAAGTCTTCCGCGTGCCCCACGGGCATCGCGCCACGACCATTCCGGCACTGCCCCCGCAACGGTAAGCGAGTCGCGCCAACGCATCCGCCACTGTCCAGGCCCGCAACGGGCCCGCACGGGAAGGCGCCGCGGCCGGAGTCCAGCACTCCAACTCGCCAGTCCGGAGACCGGCCACGAAGCAGGGGTCCACCGACCCCGTCCGATTGCGATGCGGAGGGCATCGTGGCGGCGATGCCGGCGCGTGCCCTCGCCCCGACCCCGCGGCCCCCGTCCTTCTCTCCGCAAGCGGATGCGAGTCCATCGCAAGCGCCGTGCGCGCCTGCGCGGCCTCGCAAGGGCCCCGCGCATCCCGCGCAGGCTTTCCACCCTGTTTCGCGTGCGCGGGTGCACGCGAATGGAGAAGCGTCCATGCAGTCCCGGATCCTCGCGCTGGCCATTGCCGGCACCCTGTTTGCCCCGTCGCTGGCCCATGCCGAGGCGGCAGCCACCGACCTCGACGAAGTGGTGGTGACCGCCACCCGCACGCAGGTGGCCCTGGCCGACAGCCTGTTCCCGGCCCAGGTCATCGGCCACGACGAGATCGTGCGCAGCCAGGCGCGCAGCGTCACCGACCTGCTGCGCGGCCGCGCCGGCATCGACATCGGCAACCAGGGCGGGCCGGGCAAGCTGAGCACGGTGTTCATGCGCGGCAGCGAATCCGACCACGTGCTGGTCCTGGTCGACGGCGTCCGCGTCGGCTCGGCCACCGCCGGGCTCACCGCGTTCCAGGACCTGCCGATCGACCAGGTCGACCGCATCGAAATCGTGCGCGGCCCGCGTTCGAGCCTGTACGGCTCCGAGGCGATCGGCGGCGTGATCCAGATCTTCACCCGCCGCGACGCGGGTGCCTTCACCCCGCGCCTGCGCGTGGGAATCGGCAGCCACGGCCTGCGCGAAGGCAGCGCCGGCATCGGCGGCAGCGGCGAACGCGGCTGGTTCGGCGCCGACGTCGCCTACCAGCGCACCGACGGCATCAATGCCTGCAACGGCTCGGCGACGCTGTTCCAGGGCTGCTACGCGGACGAACCCGACCGCGACGGCTACCGCAACCGCTCCGTCGGCCTGCGCGGTGGCGTCGACCTGACCGACACGCTCGCACTGGAAGCCAACGCACTGCGCGCCGAAAGCAGCAACGAATACGATGGCACGCTGTTCGGCGGCAACGAAACGGAGAACGTCCAGCAGGTGGTGGGAGGCAAGCTGGCCTTCAACCCGACCAGCACTTTCGGCCTGACCGCCCAAGTCGGCCGCAGCTACGACAAGTCGGACACCTACTTCGCCGACCACAACGCCGGGACGCGCGACTACGTCGGCGCGATCGACACCAGGCGCGATTCGGCATCGGTGCAGGCCGACGTCGGCGTTTCCGATGGCCATTTGATCAGTGTCGGCGTCGACTGGCTGCAGGACACGATCGAAAGCGAGACCGCCTATACCGTCAAGGAGCGCGACAACGTCGGCGGCTTCGTCGAATACCAGGGCTCGTTCGGCGCGCACCGGCTGCAGGCCAGCGTGCGCAACGACGACAACGAACAGTTCGGCAACCACACCACCGGCGGGCTGGGTTGGGGCATGGCGCTCGGCTCCGGCCTTCGCCTCAACGCGAGCTACGCCACCGGCTTCAAGGCGCCGACCTTCAACGAGCTGTACTTCCCGTTCGGCAGCGGCAATCCCGAGCTGGAACCGGAGCGCTCGAAGACGGCCAACCTCGGCGTCCGCCAGGACCGGGACGGCTGGCGCTGGACGCTCGACATGTACGAAACCACCGTCGACGACCTGATCACGCTCGACGCGGACTTCGTGCCGCAGAACATCGAGCACGCGCGCATCCGTGGCGCGGAAGCAACGGTCGCGACCACGCTGCTGGGCTGGGATGCCTCGCTCCAGCTCAGCCACACCGACCCGCGCAACCGCAGCAACGGACCGGTACGCGACAACCTGCTGGCCCGGCGCGCGCGCGACACCGGCCGCGTCGACGTCGACCGCGCGTTCGGCGCGTTCGCGTTCGGCGCCAGCCTCAAGGGCGCCGGCCACCGCTTCGACGATGCCGCCAACACCGTGCGCCTGGGCGGCTACGCAACGTTCGACCTGCGCGCCTCGTATGCCTTCAATCCGGACTGGACGCTGGAGGCGCGCGTGGACAACGTGTTCGACCGCGATTACGAAACCGTGGCCTGGTACAACCAGCCCGGCCGCGAGTACGGCCTGAGCCTGCGCTGGTCGCCGACGCGCTGACGCACGGCACCGCGTCGCCCTGCTTTTCTGCAGGAGCGGCTTCAGCCGCGAGCTCTTCTCCCGGGATATCGCCGCGCCGAGGCCCGGGAGGAACGGCAGGGATTCCACCCGCCGACGCCGCCATGGATCCGGTGCGTTGGCGAAGGGCTCGCGGCTGAAGCCGCTCCTACCGATCCGGGGGCGCCGGGACGGACGGCAGGTCGTCGTCGAACAGGCTGCCCTGGCCGTCGCCCTCGCCGCGCTCGCGGAAGCCCGACAGCCCCACGCCGACCAGCCGGTAGCGCGTTGACGGCGGCAGGTCGACGCGGTCACGCAGCGACAGCGCGATCGTGGTCAGTTCCTCCAGCGACGCGGGCGGGAATTCCGGGGTGTGGCTGCGGGTCAGGATCCGGAACTGTGCGGTCTTGAGCTTGAGTACCACCGTGCGGCCGACGCGCTCGGTCCTGCGCGTCGCCAGCCAGGTCTTTTCGGCGAGGCGGCGGATGTCGGCCTCGAAATCGTACAGCAGCAGGTCGCGTTCGAAGGTGTCCTCGGCCGAGATCGACTGCACCGGCTGGTCCGGCTGCACCGCGCGCTCGTCGATGCCCTGCGCGCGCAGGTGCAGGCGGCGCCCGAAGCTGCCGAAGCGCGACTGCAGTTCCTCGACAGGATGCATGCGCAGATCGCCGACGGTCGCGATGCCCAGCTCCGCCAGCTTCTTCTCCATCACCTTGCCCACGCCGGGAATCTTCGCCACCGGCAGCGGCGTCAGGAACGCCTCGACCTGCGACGGACGCACCACGAACACGCCGTCGGGCTTGTTCCAGTCCGAGGCGATCTTGGCCAGGAACTTGTTCGGTGCCACGCCGGCCGAGGCGGTGAGCGAGGTTTCCGCGCGGATCTGCGCGCGGATCGCCTGCGCGGTGGCGGTTGCGCTGGGCGAGGGAATCTTCGGCGCGGTGACGTCGAGGTAGGCCTCGTCGAGCGACAGCGGTTCGACGAGATCCGTGTGGCGCAGGAAGATCTCGCGCACCTGCCGCGACACCGCCTTGTAGCGCGCGAAGTCCGGCGCCACGAACACCGCGTCCGGGCACAGCCGCTCGGCGCGCACCGCCGGCATCGCCGAGCGCACGCCGAACACCCGCGCCTCGTAGCTGGCCGCGCACACCACCGAACGCGCGCCGCGCCAGGCCACCACCACCGGCCGCCCGCGCAGCGACGGATCGTCGCGCTGCTCGACCGACGCGTAGAACGCGTCCATGTCGACGTGGAGGATCTTGCGCATGCGCCGATTATCCCGCAGTGGCGGCCGATGAACCGTCCTTGCGGGAGCGGCTTCAGCCGCGAGTTCCTGAAGGCCGGGAATCGGAAGTCGGAAGTCGGGAATCTGGAAAGCATGGGGCTGTTATCACGAGCGCGGCGAGGGGGCTGCTTGCTGCGGATGGTGAAGCAGATCCCTCGCTGCGCTCGGGATGACATGGTTCATCCTTGAATGGCGACATGTGGATTTGCTCTTCTGCTTCCGCCGCGACGATCAGAAAAGAGCTCGCGGCTGAAGCCGCTCCTACAGGCGTTCTACACGCCCCCGGCTATCGGCGTGTCGCCATCCACCGGCAGCGTCACCAGCATCAGCGTCGCGTCCTCGGGATCAGGCACCACGGTGAACCCCAGGTGCCGGCACATCGACAGCATGGTGCTGTTCTCGCGCAGCACCTGGCCTTCGACGAGGTTGAGGCCGAGCCAGTGCGCAACCTCGATCATCGCCTCCATCAGCTTCCAGCCGATGCCGGCGCCCTTGAGGTCGGAGCGCACCATGATCCCGTACTCGCCGCGGTCGAAGTTGGCGTCTGCCAGCAGGCGCACGGCGCCGAGCATCTCGCCGCTTTCCGCGTCGATCGCCACCAGCGCCATCGAGCGTGCGTAGTCGAGCTGCACCAGCCGGGCGATGAAGTCGTGGCTGAAGTCGCGCACCGCGCGGAAGAAGCGCAGGCGCAGGTCCTCCGCGCTCACCCGCGCGAAGAAGGCGCGGAACATCGCGTCGTCCTCCGGCCGCACCGGGCGCACGAATGCTTCGCGGCCGTCGGCCAGGGTGATGCTGCGTTCCCACTCCTTCGGATACGGAAGGATCGCGAAGCGCGGATGGCCGCGGCCGCGATGCAGCTGCCGCGACGGCGCCACCGCCACGCGCGCATCCAGCGCGACCACGCCGTCGGCGTCCACCAGCAGCGGATTGATGTCGAGCTCGCGCACGGCGGGAATGTCGGCCGCCAGCTGCGCGAGCTTGACCAGCACCAGCGCCAGCGCGTCTTCGTCGGCTGCGGGCACGTCGCGGTAAGCCTTGAGGATGCGCGACACGCGGGTGCGCGCGACCAGCTCGTGCGCCAGCCGCAGGTCCAGCGGTGGCAGTGCCAGCGCCTTGTCGTCGATCACCTCCACCGCGGTGCCGCCGCGGCCGAACACGATCACCGGGCCGAAGACGGCATCGTCGGCGATGCCGGTGATCACCTCGCGCGCCCTGGGCCGCAGCGCCATCGGCTGCACCAGCACGCCTTCGATGCGCGCGTCGGGACGGCGTGCGCGGGCACGGCGCAAGATGTCCTGCGCGGCAGCACGCACGGCGTCAGCGCTGCCCAGGTCCAGCCGCACGCCGTCGACGTCGGATTTGTGCGCGATGTCGGGCGACAGCAGCTTCACTGCGACCGTACCGCCTTCGGCAAGCAGTGGCGTGGCGATGCGCACCGCCTCGTCCGCGTCGGCCGCCGGCAGCGCGGGGACGAAGGCGATGCCGTAGGCCGCGAGCAGACGCGACACCGCATCGGGTTCCAGCCACTCCCGCCCGCCGGCGAGCGCTTCGGCCACCACCGCCTGTGCGGTTTCGCTGTCGACGACGAAATCCTCGGGCAGGCTCGGCGGTGTTTCCATCAGCGCCTGCTGCGCCTCGCGGTGGCGCACCAGATACATGAAGCCGCGCACGGCCTCGGCCTCCGAGGCGTAGGTCGGCACGCCCGCGGCGTTGAGCGCGGCCGTGGCCTGCTCGTCGCCACCCACCCACACCGCCAGCGTCGGCTTGCGCGCACCGCCGGGCCGCGATTCCAGCGCGCGCACCACCGCGGCGGCGGTGTCGCGCGGCTGCGACAGCACCGTCGGCACGTGCATCGCCAGCACCGCGTCGCTGTCGCGGTCGGCCAGCAGCGCCTGCAGGCCAGCGAAGTAGCGCCCGCCGTCGGCGTCGCCGAGCATGTCGACCGGGTTCGTCCGCGACCAGCCGCGCGGGAACGCGGCATCGAGCGTTTCGACCGTCTGCGCCGACAGCACCGCCGGCACACCGCCCAGGTCCACCAGCCGGTCCAGCGCCAGCATCCCGGTACCGGCGCCGTTGGTCAGCACCGCCAGCCGCTTGCCGGGCACGTTGCCCAGGTGCGAGAGCGTTTCGGCCGCGGCGAACAGTTCGTCCAGCGCATGCACGCGCAGCAGGCCGGCGCGCCGGAAGGCCGCGTCGTAGGCGGCATCTGGCGTGGCCAGGCGGGCGATGTGGGTTTGCGCATCGACCGGCGCACGGACGTGGCGGCCGGGCTTGACCACCACCACCGGCTTGCCGCGCGCCGCCGCGCGCGCGGCCGAGAGGAACTTGCGCGCATCGCGCACGTGCTCGAGGTACAGCAGGATCGCGCGGGTGTGGCGATCGACGGCGAAATAATCGAGCAGGTCGCCGAAGTCGACGTCGAGCGCGTCGCCCAGCGCCGCCACCGCCGAGAACCCGATTCCGCGCGGGCGCGCCCACTCCAGCATGCCCGCCGCCACCGCGCCGGACTGCGACACCAGCGCCAGGTCGCCCGGCAGCGGCCGGTGCGCGGCAAAGCTGGCGAACAGATGGGCGTGCGGCGCGATCACGCCCAGGCAGTTGGGGCCGACGACGCGCAGCCCGCGCGGCCGCGCGACGGCCTCGAGCGCGGCATTGTGCGAACCCGCGCCCGCGCCCATGCCGCGGGTGAGCACGATCGCCGCCCTGGCGCCGTTGTCGGCCGCGGCTGCGGCGGCCGCCGCCACGTCCTCGGGCGGCACCGCGATCACCACCAGCTCCGGCGCGAATCCAAGTGCATCGAGCCGCGGGGCGGCGGCCATGCCGTCGATCTCGCGGTAATGCGGGTTGACCAGCCCCACCGGCCCGGCAAAGCCGCCCTCGCGCAGCTGCCGCAGCACCAGCCGCCCGAGCGACCGCTCGCGCGGGCTCGCCCCCACCACGGCCACCGAAGCCGGCGCGAACACGGACTGGAGCGCGTAGGTACTCATCGGGACCCTGCAGGCGGACGAGCCGCGACCTTAGCACCCGGAAACGGACGATCCGGTCAGGGACGCCCGCCTCACACCGCCGGCGGAATCGCCTCCTGCACCGCCAGCGTCTGCGGATCGTCGGCGCGGCCGACCACGGCGAAGCCGTAACCGTTGCGGTACCAGTAGCGCAGCGCCAGGCCTTCGTCGCGGCGGCTGCCGCGCGCATCGGCGAAGCGCGTGCTCGGGCGCACGTAGAAGCTCACCCGCCGGCCGTCCGCATCCTGGTACATCAGCATCGCCGCGGCGCCGTCCGGGGTGGCGAGCATGCGCCCGCCGAGCAGCGCGAAGCCGTAGGGCTGCAGGTCGGGCAGCGACATCGGCCGCCCCAGGCGCGCGGACAGCCAGGCCTGCAGTTCCGGCCCGCGGCTGGCATCCATTTCCACCGGCCGCGTGCGGTCGGTGGCGAAGATGCGGTAGGCGGCGATCGCATCGTCCATCGGCGGCGCGGCGGCCGCCACTCGCGCGGTCTTCGCCTGCCAGCCGCCCACGCCACCCACGCCCAGCGCCAGCACCAGCGACGCGCACAGCGCGAGGCGCTGCCGCGTCCTCTTGCGGCGCGTGCGCCGGATCGACGCCGGATCCAGCCGCGGCTGCGGCGACCGCGCCAGGTCGCCGGCCAGCGCCGCGCGCAGGTCGGCGGCATCGCGCTGCCACTGTGCCACGCGCGCGGCCAGCGCCGGCTGCGCGGCCAGGCTGGTCTCCACCTCGCGCCGCCGCGGCTCATCAAGCTGGCCATCGACGTAGGCCTGCAGGGTGTCGTCGTCGGGTATCCGGGTATTCATCCGATCCTCCGCAGCCGGGTATCGCCGGGTTCGTCGCCGGTGAGCTTGCGATACGCGGCGCGGGCGCGCGAGAGCCGCGACATCACCGTGCCGACCGGCACGCCCAGCGCCTGCGCGGCGTCCTGGTAGGCCAGTCCTTCCACCACCACCAGCAGCAGCACCGCGCGATGATCGGTGGCCAGCGCGTCGAACGCCTCCAGCGACGTGCGCGCCACGAAGGTTTCCTCCGCCGAGGGCGCGGCGACCGGCTCGTTGCCGAACAGCGCCAGCACGTTGCGCCAGCGGCCCGCGCGGCGGCGCTGGTCGAGGAATTGCCGGTGCAGGATCGAGAACAGCCATGCCTTCAGGCTGCCGTCGCCGCGACGCGTGGACCAGCGCGAGAGCGCCCGCTCCAGGCTGGCCTGCACCAGGTCGTCGGCCTCGGTGGCGTCGCGCGACAGCCACAGCGCAAAGCGCCGCAGCGACGGCAGCAGCGCGCGCAGTTCGTCGTCGTCGATCGTGTTCACGGTGTCATCGGTCCCATCGCATGGGCGGCGTTTCTCCGCCGGTCGCAGGGTACGACGCATGAGAGCGGCGTTTATTCCCTGCGCGTGAACGGTGCCCAACACGGTGGAATCCGACGGAATAAACCGGCACCCGGCGCGTCCCACAGCCATCGAACGCCACGCAGGAACCACGATGCCGCCTTCCCTCCCCTCCCCGCAGTCGCTGCGACGCCTGTGGCGCCGGCGACGCCCGATGGTCGCCCGCTTCGGCGCGATCGCGCTCACCGTCGGCCTCCTCGCGCTGGCGTTCGCCTGGACCGCCGGCTGGCTGTCGCCCTCGCGCCTGTCGGGCGCCGATGTCGCCGACGTGCTCGAACGCCACAACGGCGACCACCCCGGCTTCCGCCGCGCGCACGAGAAGGGCGTGTGCGTCGTCGGCCATTTCGACAGCAACGGCCGCGGCCAGGCGCTGTCGAAGGCGGCGGTATTCGCGCCCGGGCGCACGCCGGTGTTCGGCCGCTTCGCGCTGGCCGTGGGCTCGCCGTACGCGCCCGATGGCGTGCCCGCGCCGCGCAGCCTGGCGCTGGACCTCACCGCCCGCGACGGCAGCACTTGGCGCACGGCGATGAACAGCGTGCCGCTGTTCCCGGTCGGCAATGCGCGCGACTTCGTGGCGCTGCAGCGCGCGACGACGCCCGACCCGGCGACCGGCAAGCCCGATCCGGACAAGGTCGCCGCGTTCATGGCCGCGCACCCGGAAACGCGTGCCTTCAACGCGCTGATGGCCTCGCGGCCGATTCCGTCCAGCTTCGCCAACGGCAGCTACCACTCGATCAACGCGTTCCGCTTCATCGACGCCGAGGGCGCGACGCGCACGTTGCGCTGGTCGCTCGTGCCCGAGGCGCAGTTTTCCGCGATCGATCGCGACCGCTTCGATGCGATGAACGCGCGTGACCACGATTTCCTGTTCAACGAACTGTTCGAGCGCCTGCGCCGCGGACCGCAGCGCTGGCACCTGCTGGTGACACTGGCCGAACCCGGCGACCGCACCGACAACGCCACCGTGCAGTGGCCGGAAGATCGCGAGCAGGTCGATGTCGGCACGCTGGTAATCGAGCAGGCGCTGGCCGAGCCTGCCGGCCCCTGCCGCGACGTCACCTTCGATCCGCTGGTGCTGCCGGCGGGCATCGCCGCATCCGACGATCCCCTGCTCGCGGCGCGCTCGGCCGTCTATGCCGCCTCGCTGCGGCGCCGCTCCGGCGAAGGCCCGCACCCCGGTGCGCCCGGCACCACGCACGCCGCCACCGCATCGGAGGCACGGCCATGAGCACGCAAACGCCCCCGTTCCACGCCCGCGCGCGCCTGCTGCACTGGCTGATGGCGCCGCTGGTGGTGGCGATGCTGTTCATCGGCATCGGCATGCTGTCCACCACGTCGTCCGCGTATGCGCTGCTGCTGGCGATCCACAAGCCGCTGGGCGCCGCGATCCTGGTGCTGGTGTTGCTGCGCATCTACACGCGCCTGCGTCACCGGCCGCCGCCGTTGCCCGCCGACCTTCCCCCGCTGCAGCGGCGCGCGGCCACCCTGTCGCACTGGTTGCTGTACGCGCTGATGCTGCTGATGCCGCTCAGCGGCTGGGCGATGCTGTCGGCGGCGGGCTATCCGGTCACGCTGTCCGCGGGCATCCACCTGCCGCCGATCCTGCCGCGCGACGCGGCGCTGTTCGCCGTGCTGCGCGGCGCCCACCACTGGCTGGCGCTGCTGCTGTTCGCCACGTTCCTGCTGCACCTGGCCGCGGCGCTGTTCCATGGTTTGATCCGGCGCGACGGCGTGCTGGCCAGCATGGGGCCGTGGCCGCTGCGCGGTCGCCGTTGATCCACCCCGCCCTCCACCCGCACACGTCATGCGCGATGGTGCCAAGATCGCGACAGGCCGCGCACGGCGCGTGGCCACCGGCAAACGAGGATGCGTTCCATGGCCAACATCGTCGGACTGTGCGGAAGCCTGCGCCGCGGTTCGTTCAATGCCGCGCTGCTGCGTGCGGCGGCGGGGCTGGTGCCTGACGGCAGCCATATCGACGCACGCACGCTGCACGGCGTGCCGCTCTACGACGGCGACGTGGAAGCGGCCGAGGGCATCCCGCCCGCGGTGGCCGCGCTGAAGGACGCCGTCGCCGCGGCCGACGGCCTGCTGCTGGCCACGCCCGAGTACAACAACGGCATCCCGGGCGTGTTCAAGAACGCGATCGACTGGATGTCGCGCCCGGCCGCGGACATCGCGCGGGTGTTCGGCGGCAAGCCGGTCGCGGTGCTCGGCGCCTCGCCCGGCGGCTTCGGCACCCAGCTCGCCCAGAACGGCTGGCTGCCGGTGCTGCGCACCCTCGGCACGGCCCCGTGGTTCGAGGGGCGACTGATGGTGGCGCGGGCCGGGGACGTGTTCGACGCCGACGGCCGCATCGTCGATGCCGGCATCGAACGGCGCCTGCGCGGGTTCGTGGCCGGCTTCTGCGCCCACGTGGAGGGAATTACGAGAAAGACCTCATCAAACGGTTGATTCCTGCCATTTGAGAGTAAATATTACTGGAACGGCAGATATCCACCGGTTATGAACAACGGATATTCATGATTTCAACTGGTACTATCCGACCGGAATCTTCATTTTTTCTCGCTACAGGCTGAGAAGTACCGAATGAATACCGTTATCCCCGACATCGACGAACTGCAGGCCCGGCTCGGCGACCAGCTGCGCCGCCTGCGCCTGGCCCGCGACCTCGACCAGCTGACCCTGGCCGACAAGGCCGGCGTGTCCGAAAAGGCGCTGCGCAACCTCGAGGCCGGGCGCGGCTCCAGCCTGTCGACCCTGCTGCAGGTGCTGCGCGCGCTCGACCGCCTCGACTGGCTGGACACCCTGTCGCCGGTCGCCTCGGTCAGCCCGATGGCGCTGCTGCGCCAGCGCCCCGAGCGCGAACGCCGCCGCGTCGGCCGCCCGCGCCGCAAGGCCGCGACGGCGAAGTAGCCGCGAGCGCCCCGTGGACACCCCGGTCATCGAGGTCCGCCTCTGGGACCAGCGCGTCGGCGCCGTCGCGCCCGACCCGCAGGCCGGCTGTTACGCCTTCGAATACGACCCGGCCTGGCGCCGGCAGGGCATCGAACTCGCCCCGCTGACCATGCCCACCGACGCGGCGGAATCCGTCTTCCTGTTCCCCGACCTGCCGCGCAACAGCTTCCACGGCCTGCCCGGCCTGCTTGCCGACGCCCTGCCCGACGCCTTCGGCAACGCCCTGATCGACGCCTGGATGGCGCGCCACGGCGTCGCCGCCAGCGCTGTCACCGCACTCGACCGCCTGGCCTACATGGGCAAGCGCGGCATGGGCGCGCTGGAGTTCCGCCCCGCGCGCGGTTCGCACAGCGAGAGCGCCGAGCCGCTGCGGATGAAGTCGCTGGTCGAGGCCGCGCGTCAGGTGCTGCACGGCGACCTGTCCGACGACGCGCACGCGCAGGCCGCGCTGGCCAACATCATCCGCGTCGGCACCTCGGCCGGCGGCGCGCGCGCCAAGGCGGTGGTCGCCTGGAATCCCGAAACCGGAGAGCTGCGCAGCGGGCAGTTCGACGCCGCGCAAGGCTTCGAACACTGGCTGCTCAAGTTCGACGGCGTCGGCAAGGACATGGAACTGGGCACGGGCGCGGACTACAGCCGCATCGAGTACGCCTACCACCTGATGGCGCGCGCCGCCGGCATCGCGATGGAGCCCTGCCGCCTGCTGGAAGAAAACGACCGCGCCCACTTCATGACCCGCCGCTTCGACCGCGACGGCAACCGCAAGCACCACGTGCAGTCGCTGTGCGCCATGCAGCACCTGGACTACAACCAGCGCGGCACCCACGCCTACGAGCAGCTGTTCCTCGTTGCAGGGCAACTCGAACTCGGCGACGACGCGCACACCGAAATCTTGCGCCGCATGGCCTTCAACGTCATGGCCCGCAACTGCGACGACCACACCAAGAACCACGCCTTCCTGCTGCGCGAGGGTGGCCGCTGGGAACTGGCGCCGGCCTACGACGTCACCCATGCCTACAACCCCAGCGGCGAGTGGACCTACCAGCACCTGATGGGCGTCAACGGCAAGTTCGACGGCATCACGCGCGACGACCTGATGGCCGTAGCCAAGCGCTTCGGCGTGGTCGGCGCGCGTGATGCGCTGTCGCAGGTGCGCGATGCGGTGGCGCAGTGGAGCGACTTCGCGGACGAAGCGGGCCTGCCTGCGTCCACGTCGCGCACGATCGCCGCGGACCACGCGCCCGCCTGAGGAAACGCGGCCTGCCGACCACCTGCTGCGTGTTCGCATCGCCACGCTGGTCTCCCCCACGATCCCGGCCAGCGGCGCCGTAGGCTGGGTTGGCTTCATCAACCCAGCGTTCGCGCGAGGTTGATGCTGGGTTGATGGAGCCAACCCAGCCTACGGCCAAGGCTTGCCAAGAATCTCGACCAGCCGCGATTCGCACGGTGAGAGATCGTGGCCCCGACGCTGCGAGACCACGAACGTCAGCGGGCGGATGTGCCAGGCGCGACGTTCGAGTTCGACGAGCTGCCCGCCCGCCAGGTCATCGGCGACGAGGTGTCGCGGCAGGTGCCCCCAGCCAAGACCGGCCTTGAGCAGGTCGCGCTTGGCGCCGAGGTCATTGACCAGCCACTGGCGCTTTCCGGCGACGCCCCGCTGGGTCTTCTCCGCTTCGGGCTGGTTGTCCGTGACGACGACCTGGACGTGCAGGCCGAGTTCGTCCATCGGGATCGGGCCGGTTACCGAAGCGAGTGGATGGGATGGCGCGCATGTGGTCACCATCTCCGCCTCGCACAGCCAGCTGCGTTCGATGGCATCCGGGTTCACCTCCGGCACGTTCTCGATCGTGATCGCCAGGGCACACGTCTTTTCGAGCACGAGGTTCTCGCCGCCCTGCATGGTCGTGATTCGCAGGTTGATCGCCGCGGTCGGGAACTCCGCCTGCAGCGTCCGCAGGCAGTCGGTCAGGCGGGCGCGCGGGAAGTAGGCATCGACCGCGACCGAAACCTGCGGCACCCCGGCTTTGGCGATCGCGCCGGCGCGGTTCTTCATTTCTTCGACGCGTGAGATCACCGCCCGTGCGTCCGGCAACAGGCTGCGCCCCGCCGCGCTGAGCTGCGCCTTGCGCGTGTTGCGCTCGAACAGTTCGACATCGAACGCGCTTTCCAGCGCCTTGACCGCATGGCTGATGGCCGACTGCGCGCGCCCGAGCTTCCGCGCCGCACCCGAGAAGCTTCCCTGATCGCATACCGCAACGAACGCACGCAGCTGGTTGATGGTGACGTTGTCGAGCACCGGTATCCAGAAAATAGATCGTATTTAGCGATGTTTCGTCAATTGTGTTGATGCGTCAAGCGACCCAGATCGGTTGGGCAGCCGGCTCGAACGGGCCGGCCCACTTACTCCCCTACCGAAAAGGATCATCGTCATGAGCTACGCAATCATCGGTTTCGGCTCCATAGGCCAGGCCCTCGCCGGCGCTTTCGCCCGCAACAACATCGAAGTCACCGTCGCCAGCCGACGCCCGCCCGAAGCACTGTTGCCGCAGGCGCAGGCGATCGGGCCCAAGGTCATCCCCCGGACGCTGCAGGAAGCAGCCAAGGCGGACGTGATCATCCTGGCGGTCCTGTTCGAGGGACACCGGGACGTCGCCAAGGCTCTCCCGGACTGGCAGGGCAAGACGATCATCGACGCGATGAACACGAACGACCCCGTCGAAGATCTCGACGGCCTCCCGTCCACGGCCTTCGCGGCCAAGGCCTTCCCGGGCGCGAGGTTCGTCAAGGGCTTCAACCACCTGCTTGCACGCACCCTGGCCAGCGACCCAAACGTGGAGGGCGGCCATCGCGTCGTGTTCCTGTCGAGCGATGACGGAGCTGCCACGGCGCAGGTCGCCGACCTCGCCAAACGACTGGGTTTCGCGCCCGTGTACCTCGGGAAGCTCGACGAGGGCGGCACGCTGGTGCAGGCCCGGGGCAAGGCCTGGGGGCCGCTGATCTTCCAGGACCTGTTCAAGAAGGAGCCGTGAGCGATGCATGGCCGTCACGGCCGGATCGTGATCGGCCCACGGCGTCAATCACTGCTCCACAACTACTGACTCCCCCAACGAAGGATCCATGAAATGACCACGAACAAACTCAATGGAAAGACCGCCGTGATTACCGGCGGCGCCACAGGCATCGGCTTGGCGGCGGCAAAACGCTTCATCGAGGACGGCGCATTCGTCTTCATCTTCGGCCGCCGGCAGGAAGCGCTCGACGCGGCCCTGGCCGAACTCGGTCCCAATGCCCGCGCGGTGAAAGGCTCGGTCTCGGATCTGGCCGATCTAGGCCGGCTCTACGCGGCGGTGAAAGCCGAGCGCGGTACGCTCGACATCGTCTTCGCCAATGCCGGCGCAGGAAGCCAGCTGGCGCTCGGCAAGATCACCGCCGAGCACATCGACGAAACCTTCGACACCAACGTGAAAGGCACGATCTTCACCGTCCAGGAAGCGCTGCCGCTGATGGGCCAGGGCGGTTCGATCATCCTGACCGGATCGAGCGCCGGCACCACGGGCGCCCCGGCCTTCAGCGCTTACGGCGCAAGCAAGGCGGCCGTGCGCAATCTCGCCAAGACCTGGGCGGAGGACCTGAAGGGCACCGGCATCCGGGTCAACGTGCTGTCGCCCGGGCCCACGGCAACCGAACTTGCGAAGGCGGCGCTCGGCGAGGAAGGCATGAAGGTCTTCGCCGCGATGAATCCCCTCCAGCGCATGGCCGAGCCGGCAGAACTCGGCGCGGCGGCGGCCTTCCTTGCGTCGCAGGACAGCAGCTTCATGACCGCCAGCGAGCTCGCGGTGGACGGCGGCCTGGCGCAGATCTGACGGGCGCACCCTTGCTTTGGTGGGAGCGGCCATGGCCGCGATTGCTTTTCGCGGCAAAGGCATCGCGGCCATGGCCGCTCCCACAGGACCATCAGGAGCCACTCGGAAGTGCGACCCTCCTGGTGAACAGGCGAAAAGCGCATCTGATCGCAGCGCGGTGACACCCGCACGCGCGCTCCGGCCATCTGGCCTGCTGTCGCTTACGGGGACTGTTTGCCAGTCAGGGACGGCGTTGCACTTGCCGCTTCTGCCGCCGCTTCCGCCGCCAGCTGCTGGGAGCGCGGGGTATCGTCGCTCAGCGCGCGCATGTAGTTCTCTTCGACTCGCAGGCTTTCGACAAGGAAGTCGACGAAAGCGCGCACTTTCGGCGACTGCACTTCTCCGCGCGGGAAGAGCGCGTGGAGTTCGACGTCCGGGCCGCACCAGCCGGCCAGCGCCCGCTGCACCAGGCCCCGCTCGACGTAGGCCCGCACCATCACATCACTGGTCAGCATGATGCCCTCGCCGTCCAGCAGCACGGTGCGCAGCGTGCCAGGGTCGTTCGAGACCATCACCGGCTCGATCCGGAAGTCGCGCGGCTTGCCGTCGCCTTCGCCCAGCGTCCAGGCGAAGGTGCTGGCGCTGCGGTGGTTGGTCTGCGCCAGTGCGCGATGGTGGGCCAGGTCGTCAGGATGAAGCGGCTCGCCGAACCGCTCGACGTAGCTCGGCGTCGCGTAGACCGCGGTATGGAGCACGCTGAGCCTGCGCGCCGCCAGGTTTGAATCCGCCAGCGTGCCCACGCGCATCGCCACGTCGATCTCGCCGGCAATGATGTCGAGATTGTCATTGCTCAACAGAAGTTCCACGCGAACTTCCGGATGGCGCGCGTGGAATTCGCCGAGCAAGGGCGCGATCCAGAAGTTGCCCACCGCGTGCGTTGCGGTAACGCGCAACCAGCCTCGCGGTCCGCCCTGCAGCTCGCCTACCGCACTTTCCGCCTCGTCGAGATCGCGCGCAATGCGCTGGCAATGCGTGAAATAGATGTTGCCGGCCTCGGTCAATCCGAGCTTGCGGGTTGTGCGGTGCAACAGCTGTGCGCCCAGTCGCTCTTCCAGCTCATGCACCTTGCGGCTGACCGTGGTCTTGGGCAGGTGCAGCGTGCGGGCAGCGGCAGTGAAGCTGCCCAGCTCGACCACCTTGACGAACACCAGGGTGTCGTTGAGATCGCGACTCATGGGGCCTCCCGGCGATTTTCCCGTTGGCGGGATGATCTTATCCCCGATTGCCGACTAATCGATCGTGGCCTGCGGGACTAGATTGGTGCGACGAAGGTTTCCACCTGCACCCACGGGAAAAACACCATGAAAATCGATCTCGCCGGCCGCAAGGCCATTGTCACCGGATCCACCGCCGGCATCGGCCGCGCGATCGCGGAAGGACTGGCGCGCGCGGGCGCGTCGGTAGTGGTCAACGGACGCACCGAGCAAAGAGTCGCCACGACACTGCGGGAGATGCGCGCACTGCTGCCGGAGGCCGACTTGTCCGGCGTGGTCGCCGACGTCTCTACATCGGAGGGCTCCGCCAGCTTGTTCGAGCGGGCCCCGGATGCCGACATCGTGGTCAACAACGCGGGTACGGCGCGGCCAAACGATTTTTTCCAGCAGGATGATGAGCAGTGGCTGGATCTGTTCCAGCTCAACGTGATGAGCGGGGTGCGCGCCGCGCGCCATTACGTGCCCGGGATGAAGGCGCGCGGCTGGGGTCGCGTGGTGTTCATCAGCAGCGAGTCCGCACTCAACATTCCCAAAGACATGATCGACTATGGCGTCACCAAGACCGCGGTGCTCGGCGTTTCGCGAGGGCTGGCCGAACTCGTCGCCGGCACGGGTGTCACCGTCAACGCGGTCGTTCCCGGCCCGACCAACTCGGAAATACTTTCCAACTGGATGAAGGCCACCGCCGATGAGCAGGGCATCACGCCCGCGCAGGCCGAGCAGGACTTCCTGAGGGAGCAACGTCCGACGACGCTGATCAACCGCTTCGCCACGACCGAAGAGGTCGCCAACATGGTTGTCTACGCATGCTCGGAACAGGCCTCTGCCACCACTGGTGCCGCGTTGCGGGTCGATGGTGGCGTGCTCCGCTCGATAGCGTAAAGAGGCGGCTGCGGCTCATTGGCCTCCCGGCGATTTTGCCGTTGGCGGGATAGTCATAACCCCGATTGCCGACTAATCAGATGCCGGCGGCGGGACTAGATTGGGCACATCACCTGCAAGGAGCATCGACGTGCTCGCTCTGGTCACTGGTGGCACGGGCCACATTGGTTCTTGCGTCATCCCCGAACTGGTTGCCGTCGGCTACGAGGTCACCGGCCTGGCCAGATCCGACGCATCCGCGGCCACGCACACAGACAAGACCTGCTCCCACCGGCGGCATCGACGCGGTGGCCGCCGCGGAACCGCAGATCTCGATTCCATGCATCCGAAGACGTAATCGCCTGGTTCAAAGGAGGGCCGTGAAATGAATGACCAGCTGGAGACCACCTCCAGGGAACGGACTACTTTCACCCGCAGGGAATTCGTCGCCGGCGCAGCGGGAGCAATGGCAGTCAGTCTCATCCCGGCCGTCGCGCGAGCTGGCGCCGGCAAACCATCAACTGGAGATATCGCTATGAGCAGAGACTACATCAAGACGAAGGATGGCGTGGACATCTTCTACAAGGATTGGGGCCCGAAGAGCGCACAACCGATTGTGTTCCACCATGGATGGCCACTTTCATCGGACGACTGGGATGCACAGATGCTCTTCTTCCTTTCGCATGGATATCGTGTCGTTGCGCACGATCGGCGCGGCCACGGACGCTCCGCACAGGTGAATTGGGGCCACGACATGGATCACTACGCAGAGGATGCCGCGGCCGTGGCTGACGCGCTCGACCTTCGCAACGCGGTCCACATCGGTCATTCGACCGGCGGAGGCCAGGTGGCGCGCTACGTCGCAAGGCACGGGCAACCGCAAGGACGTGTTGCCAAGGCGATCCTGGTAGCGGCGATACCGCCGATAATGGTCAAGAGCGATGCCAATCCGGGCGGCACTCCGATCTCCGTGTTCGACGGATTCCGAACCTCACTCGCCGCCAATCGAGCAGAGTTCTTCCTGGCTGTCGCGTCGGGTCCGTTCTATGGATTCAACCGGCCGGGAGCGGAAGTCTCGCAGGCAACCATCGACAACTGGTGGCGCCAGGGAATGATGGGAAGCGCACTGGCACATTACGAAGGCATCAAGGCATTCTCCGAGACGGATCAGACGGAAGACTTGCGCTCGATGAGCGTCCCGACGCTCGTCATGCAAGGCGACGACGACCAGGTCGTTCCTTACGCGGACGCCGCGCTGAAGCAGGTTGAGTTGCTTACGAACGGGACGCTGAAGATCTACAAGGGATATCCCCATGGAATGCTCACCACCCATGCGGGCGAACTCAACGCGGACATGCTCGAGTTCGTGCGTTCCTGAGCCGTGGCTTGAATGAGAACGGATCTGAAATGGATGCAAGGATTTCGATGAGCACCCGAGAGAATGTCCAGGTCGTGCAGGATTTTTTCGCGGCACTCCGCCGCGGTGACAGGCCGGGTGTATTGGCGCTGTGTGCAGACGATATCGAGTGGATCATTCCTGGCCAGGACTGGCCGCTGGCGGGCACGCGCCGCGGGCACGCGGGGTTGGAGGATCATTTCCAGAAGGCTTCCGAAACCGTGGAAACCTCGTTCATGGAGCCCCGCGAATTCGTGGCGCAGGCAGACCGCGTGCTGGTCGTCGGCTTCGCCAGCGGCAAGATCAAGGCCACGGGCAAGTCGTTCGAGGACGACTGGATCTTCGCCATCACGGTCCGTGATGGCAGGCTGGCGAGCATCCGGGAGTACATCGACACGCAGGCACTGGCGCGAGCCTCGCAGATGGCGTCCGGATCGGCCTGACGCAGGCCATCAGTGCCCATGATTCCCGACCGCAACGGAGGTCTCGATGTACAACCAATCCAGGCAATCCGGGTTGATCCGGTTCGCACGAGTCGATGCGGGTTCCACCGTCATCGACGTTTACCCGGGTGACGGCGACTGGATCCGAATTCTCTCCGACGTCGCGGGGCCCGGAGGACGGGTCTACAGCTTCGTGCCGGCCGAAGTCGCCCACTTCGATAACGATCCCGTCGGTCGCATGCGGACGCTCGCGAAGGAGCCGGGGCGGGAGAACGTCGAAGCTGTCTCAGCAGACCTCGTGGCGCTGCCCGAGGTCACGCAGCCAGCGGATGTCCTGTGGCTGCATCTGTTCTACCACGATCTCCACACCGCGCTGATCCAGGCCAGGGGCGCGACGGCGACCGACTTCAATCGCGCCGTGTACGAGCGGCTCAAGCCCGGCGGGTCCTACGTCATCGTCGACCACGCCGCCGCAGCCGGGACGGGCACGGGCGATACCCAGTCTCTGCACCGGATCGACCCTGCTTCCGTCCGCGAGGAGGTGGAGGCGGCGGGCTTCGTACTGGACGCGCAAAGCCCCATGCTCGCGAACAAGGACGATCCGCACGCGGTCAAGGTGTTCGACCCCTCGATCAAGGGCAGGACCGATCGTTTCGCCTACCGGTTCGTGAAGCGCTGATGGTTGCAGGGCCGTAGGCTGGGTTGGCTTCACCAACCCGGCGTTCGCATCAGGTTTCGCGGAGGGCTGGGTTGGTGAAGCCAACCCAGCCTACGAAGCCAACCCAGCCTACGTGGTCTCCTGGCGACGCCGCACCACACGCCGCCCCATCACCCAAGACTCAGCCGCAACGCCAGCGCCGCCAAGGTGGCGAGCAGTACGGGCAGCGTCAGCACCACGCCGACCTTGAAGTAGTAGCCCCAGGTGATCCTGACGTTCTTGCGTGCCAGCACGTGCAGCCAGAGCAGCGTGGCCAGGCTGCCGATCGGGGTGAACTTCGGCCCGAGGTCGCTGCCGATGACGTTGGCATGGATCATCGCCTCGCGCACGATGCCTTCCGCCTGGCTGGCATCGATGGACAGCGCGCCGACCAGCACCGTCGGCATGTTGTTCATGATCGATGACAGGAGCGCGATCAGCAGGCCGGTCCCGAACGTCGCGCCCCACACGCCGTATCCGGCAAACAGGTCCAGCAATGTCGCCAAGTGGTCGGTCAGTCCCTCGTTGCGCAGGCCGTAGACCACCAGGTACATGCCGAGCGAGAACACCACGATCTGCCACGGCGCTTCGCTGATCACCTTGCGGGTCGATATCCGGTGCCCGCGTGCCGCCACGCCCAGCAGGATCAGGGCGCCGGTGCCTGCCACGGCGCTGATGGGTACGCCGATCCTCCCCAGCCCGAAGAATCCCGCCAGCAGCAACGCCAACACCGCCCAGCCCGCGTTGAAGGTCATGGTGTCGACGATCGCCGAGCGCGGTTCCTTCAACTCGGCAATCTCGTAGCGGCCCGGGATGTCGCGGCGAAAGAACCACATCAGCATGCCCAGCGACGCGGCGACGGAGACAAGGTTGACCGGCACCATGACCGACGCGTACGCGGCGAAATCGATGTCGAAGTAGTCCGCCGACACGATGTTGACCAGGTTGGACACGACCAGCGGAAGGCTGGCGGTGTCGGCGATGAAGCCGGCCGCCATCACGAAGGCCAGCGTGGCCGCCGGGCTGAACTTCAGCGCCAGCAGCATCGCGATCACGATGGGCGTGAGGATCAGCGCCGCGCCGTCGTTGGCGAACAGCGCCGACACCGCGGCACCCAGCAGCACCAGCAGCGCGAACAGCCTGCGTCCGCTGCCCCTGCCCCAGCGCGCCACGTGCAGCGCGGCCCATTCGAAGAATCCGGCTTCGTCCAGCAGCAGGCTGATGATGATCAACGCGACGAAGGTGAAGGTGGCGTTCCAGACGAAGCCCCAGACCGTGGGGATGTCCGCCAGCGCCACCACACCGGTCAGCAGGGCCAGCGCGGCGCCGAACATTGCGCTCCAGCCCACCCCGAGGCCCTTCGGCTGCCAGACGACCAGCACGATCGTGGCGACGAAGATCAGCAGTGCCGTGAGCATGGATCAGGCCTTGGGCTTTCGGGTTATCGCCTCGGCCGTGTTGGCCGCCTCGTCGTCGGGTTCCACGAAGCCGATGCGGTCGAGCGCCTGCTTCAGGGCCGGGCGGTCATCCCAGGCATCGGCCGGCAGCGCCAACAGCGCCTGCAGGCGCGCCTTGACGATGCGGTGGGCCTGGCGGAAGGCTTCGCGCTTCGCATCATCGTCGCCCTCGACCGCCGCCGGATCCGGCAAGCCCCAGTGCGCGCGCAGGAAGTCTCCGAACACGATCGGGCATGCCTCGGCCGCTGCCGAGTCGCAGACCGTCACCACCAGGTCCATCGGCGCCGCATCCGCGGTGGCGAACTCGTCCCAGGACTTGCTGCGCAGCCCGGCGGTGGCAATGCCGTCGGCCGCCAGTTGGCCGAGCGCGTACGGGTTGACCGTGCCGGCAGGCTGGCTGCCGGCGCTGAAGACCTCGAAGCGGTGGCCGGCCCACGCGCGAAGCGTGGCCTCGGCCAGCACGCTGCGGGCCGAGTTTCCGGTGCAAAGAAACAGGACGCGACGTTTCATCGGTTGGATCCAGGTGGTGGGAATGGGCAGTCGTTGCGATCAGCAGGCACGACCAACCGCCGGGCCCGGCGCGCAGGCCTCGTCCGGCGAGTCCGCACAGCAGTTGTGGGTCAGGTAGGCGACGAGCCCGTTCATGGCATCGAACCGGGCGCGGTAGCAGACGTTGCGGCCGCGGTTCTCGCTCTCGACCAGGCCCGCGTGCACGAGCTCCTTCAGATGGAAGGACAGGGTGGCGCCGGGCACGGCGAGGGCCTCGGCGATTTCACCGGCCATGCGGCCATCGGGGCCGGCTTTGACCAGCAGCCGGAAGGCCGCGAGCCGGGTCGCGTGGCCCAGCGCCGTGAGCGCGGCTATTGCCTGTATCGTTTCCATGATTCTAGAATAGTCGAATGAATATCGAGCAGCAAGTATCCCTACTCCCGGATCTCCCCCACCTGGCGACCGACCTGCTGCCGGCCCCGCGGCGCGACGCCCTCGGTGCCGACGCCGTCGCGCACGCGCCCCGCATCCTGCTGCTGTACGGCTCGCTGCGGCCGCAGTCCTACAGCCGCAAGCTGGTGCTGGAAGCGCAGCGCATCCTGCACCACCTCGGCGCCGAAACCCGGGTGTTCGATCCACGCGATCTGCCAATGCTGGACAGCGTCGACCGGGACCACGCGAAAGTGCGGCAGCTGCGCGAGTGGTCGCAGTGGTCGGAGGGCCAGGTCTGGGTCTCCCCCGAGCGGCACGGCACCGTCACCGGCGTGTTCAAGAACCAGATCGACTGGCTCCCGCTCGAGGACGGCAGCGTGCGCCCGACCCAGGGGCGCACGTTGGCGGTGATGCAGGTTTCCGGCGGTTCGCAGTCGTTCAACGTGGTCAACACCCTGCGCGTGTTGGGGCGCTGGATGCGGATGGTGACCATCCCGAACCAGTCGTCGGTCGCCAAGGCCTGGCAGGAGTTCGACGACACCGGACGCATGCGCCCGTCGCCCTACTACGATCGCGTGGTGGACGTCATGGAGGAACTGGTGAAGTTCACCCTGATGGTCCGCGGGCGCAGCGATTACCTGGTCGATCGCTACAGCGAACGGAAAGGCGCCGATCAGGCCCGCCGCCTGGCGCGAGCGTCGGGCGCCGTCGAGGAGCCGCCGTCGGCGCCTGTTTGACCGCACCGGGGAGAGGACTACGCTGGCGAGTACATTCCCCCCGGAGCCCCCCATGACCACCAAAGCCTACGGCGCCCACGCCGGCGACCAGCCCCTCGAACCCATGGACATCACCCGGCGCGAAGTCGGCTCGCACGACGTGCGGATCGACATCGCCTACTGCGGCCTGTGCCACTCGGACATCCACCAGGTGCGTTCGGAATGGGCAGGCACGCAGTACCCCTGCGTGCCCGGCCACGAGATCGTCGGCCGCGTGTCGGCGGTTGGTGAAGACGTCATGAGCTTTCAGGCAGGCGACCTGGTCGGCGTCGGCTGCATCGTCGACAGCTGCAGGAAGTGCGACGAGTGCGGCGAAGGGCTGGAGAACTACTGCGACCACATGGTCGGCACCTACAACGGCCGCACGCCCGACGCGCCCGGCTGGACGCTGGGCGGCTATTCGCAGCAGATCGTCGTGCACGAGCGCTACGTGCTGCGGATCCGCCACTCCGAAGACCAGCTCGCCGCCGTGGCGCCGCTGCTGTGCGCGGGCATCACCACCTGGTCGCCGCTGCGCCACTGGAAGGTAGGGCCGGGCAGCAAGGTCGGCGTGGTCGGCATCGGCGGGCTGGGCCACATGGGCATCAAGCTGGCGCACGCGATGGGCGCGCACGTCGTCGCCTTCACCACGTCGGAGTCCAAGCGCGAAGCTGCGAAGGCGCTGGGCGCGGACGAGGTCGTGGTGTCGCGCAACGACGACGAGATGAAGGTGCACCGGAAGAGCCTGGACTTCATCCTCGATACCGTCGCCGCCCCGCACGACCTGGACGCCTTCATGACCCTGCTCAAGCGCGACGGCACCATGGTGCTGGTGGGCGTCCCCGCCACCCCGCACCCCTCGCCGCAGGTGTTCAACCTCGTCGGCAAGCGCCGCACGCTGGCGGGCTCGATGATCGGCGGCATCCCCGAGACCCAGGAGATGCTGGACTTCTGCGCCGAACACGGCATCGTCGCCGACATCGAGATGATCCGCGCCGACCAGGTCAACGAGGCCTACGAGCGGATGCTCAGGAGCGATGTGAAGTATCGGTTCGTCCTGGAGAACAGCACACTGGGCGATGCGGCCTAGCGGCGGATGCCCGGGTCGGGGTTGATGGCTGTGACTCGGGGGGCGCAGGAAACCAGGCCTCGCCTCCGGAAATGGATAGCGGCAACCTTGCGAGAGCGGTGCAGAATTGTTCTCAGTCCCCTATGGCGACGAGCGGGTTTTCATGGATGAGGCATGACTTCAAGAAAATTCGGGAGCGCGCTGCAGCTGGAAACACCGGCGCTCTCACCGCCTGTCAAGAGGACTGCTTTCGACGCGAAGCGGACCCCCGTTGATAGCAACTAGCAGCTAGTCTTGCGTCTGCGTGGCTCCCCCGCCATGCGAAGGGCTAACAAGTCTGCCCCTAGTTATCGCATGCTCGCCTGGAGGCGTTCTTCATAGCGCCCTAGCAATTCTTGTAGGACATGGGCCGAGACGGCAGCATTCATGAAACGCCCGCTGGTCCTGAAGTCCTTATAGAGATGGAGTGGATTGGGTCGCATCGTACCTTTGACCATGGAGCCCGCGAAGGCTTGTGTTTCCTGTGCTACGAAGAGCGCCAAGAACTGCGTCTGCCACGTATGAGCACCCAATGACAAGAAGTGCACCTCCTCTGAGCTCGTGAGCGAAGGACTGAATGCGCCAAACAAAGAGGAGTTTCGTCCCCCGTGCGTACTGTCTGAGAAACGCTTTTTTGCTTCTCGATGCCGTTCCACTAATTTCGTGGCGTGCGTCTCATCGACGCCACACGCGGCGGCATACTGAAGCATTTGCTCGTACACGCGGCCGTATCCAATGTGCTTGTTCCAGAATTCGTTTGTGTCGTTCGTTTCAGCAAAGGCTTTGCAGGTCTCTGCGTTCAACGCTAGCGCCATTGCAATTTCAATACTCTCAACGAAGGCGCGAGCAAGTACGCTCGCCCCTATGCCTTGACCAATCGCGAGTAGCTCGCGAATAGAAAGAATGTCTCTCTTCAATCTAGAAACCGTTATCGCGTATCCCATCAGATTGCTGTTGGGTGGGACTTCGTACAAGTAGCGTTCGAACTGGATGAAGAATTGAATACTCTCGTCGAGCAGGACGAACCATGGTTGTAGGTGTTCATCGCGCTGCGCAGTCAGTCTCGCACGCAAAGCATCCAGTTCACGGGGTATGTCCACCCGGCCGCAATCGGCGGGCGGTGTCGCAGCGATGTGCAGGAGATCGGCGTGATCGATCAGAGCCTGCAGCGTGGGGCCGTCGATTCGTATGGGGTCATTCATTCGCGCAGTATCCGCGTACGCCAGTCAGGTGTCAGTAGGTGTGCATGATCCTGTCAAGTGGCCGAAAGCGGCCACGAGCGTCCCGCGCTCGACCCAAATGGACCATCCCAGCTGGTACGCACCCTTTACGATCCCCTCAGCCCACGAATCGACGCAGCGGCGTATGCCGCACCAGCAGCTGGTAGCTCACCAGGCACAGCGCGAGCGTGGTGGTCATGGCCAGCCCGAACTTCAGCGGCCAGAACAACGTCAGGTCCATCAGCAGGTACTGCAGCGCGAACAGCAGCGGCAGGTGCAGCAGATAAGTCCAGTAGGCGCTTTGTGCCAGGTATTGCATCGTCGCGCTGGGGCGATGGAGCAGGCGCTGGCCGGCCAGCAGGCACAGCACGGTCAGCCAGACGCTGAGGATGGCTTCCAGCGCGGCGACCAGCCATGACGCAGTGGGATGCGCCTGGCCCGGCAACTCGACGGCGAGACGCCAGAGGAAGGTGGCGTAGAGCACGACGCAGCCAACGGCGAGCCAAGGTGCTGCGCGCTGCGCGCGCGCCAGCCAATCCGGCTGCCCGTGCACCAACGTGCCCAAGGCGAAGAAAGTCCCGTAGAACGCAATCGCCCAGAACTGCGGCAACAGCCCTTCCGGCGCCGGGTGCGGTGCGCTCACCGAGGCCAGCGCGGGCAGCAGCAACAGCGGCAAGCCGGCCAGCAACCATGCCGGCGGGCGGCGAACCAGCCACTGGCCAAGGCGACCGAGCCCCAGCGTGCGCGCCACCCAGTGCAGCACGCCGAACAGCAGCAGGTAGTAGAGGAACCACAGGTGCGCCGTGTTCGGCGGTGCGCGCGGCCGGTCAGGCAGTTGCATCCACTCGCGCACCATGGCCAGGAACGCGGAGGGATGCTCCACGTTCATGGCCGCCCAGCCGGTACTGGACGACAGCGCCAGCCACACCAGCGGCCACGCCAACAGGAACGGCAGCGCGATGCGGCGCAGGCGCTGTCGCGCCAGGGCGGTGCCGCCGCGCCGGTCGATCACCCAGGCGGCGAAGAACCCCGCCACCAAAAAGAACAGCGGCATCCTTACCAGGTGCAGGCCCCAGACGACGGCATCCACCCACACGCTGCTCTGGCGGTCCGCGGTCGGGAAGAACCCGCTCATCACCGGGCTGTAGGCCAGCGCCGCGTGGAAGAGCACGCCGGCCAGCATGGCCAGCGCCCGCAGGTGATCCATGTAGTGCAATCTTTCCTGCGGGACGGGGACAGGCATGGCGTCAGTAGAACGCCGGCTTGCGGGCGTGGAACCAGCCGGTCAGCCCGAGCACTGCCAGCGACAGCACCACCAGGGTGGCCAGGATCGCCACCGCCGGGGTCGTCCACACCAGTGCATCCACGCTCACCCGCTCGCTGATATCCGGAACTTGCGTCAGCGCCATGATGTAGGGATTGATCAGCACCATGGAGCCGATCATCGCGAAGGTGGCCCAGCCTTCGGACTCCACCGACATCGCCACCGCCAGCGAGACGGCATAGGCGAACAGCAGGTACGCGAAGATCAGCAGCGCGTACACGAACAGGCCGTCGGGCAGCGGCGTGAACAGCACCACCGCCAGCGTGCCGCCCAGCAACACCACGAACGGCACCGCGAACGTGAGCGCGTTGCCCGCGAGCTTCGATACCGTGAAGTCCAGCGGCGACACCGGCAGGCTCATCACGAAGGCCAGTGTCTGCTCCTTGCGTTCGACCATCAGCGAGGTGGAAATGGAAAAGCACGCTGCGGAGACCATCACGATCAGCAGCATCAACGAGCCCACGTAGAAGGCCCACGGTTTGGCCAGGCCGAGGAAGCACAGGGCGACGATGCCGGCCAGCACGTAGAAGGCGAGCTGCTTCTGGAACAACTGCCAGTCCTTGGCGACCAGCAGGCGGATCACGGGGGTATTGAGGGTCATGCCACGCCTCCAGAACGAACTGCGGTCACGAAGATGTCTTCCAGCGCCATCGGGTCGGCGCGCTGGACCTGAAGGCCCTGCGCGGCCAGGCGAGCGGGCAGTTGGTCGTTCCAGGCTCGGGCCTTGATCTCGACCACGCTGCCGTTGGCGCGGGCGCTGGCGATCTCGGGCCACGCGTCCAGTCCGGCGGGCAATGCGCCCTGGCAGACGACGCGGCGCCAGCTGTCCACGAACGCGTGCTTGTCGGCCGAGGCCACCAGGCGGCCCTTGTGCAGGAAGGTGATGCTGTCGGCGAGCTGCTCGACGTCGTGGGTGTTGTGCGAAGAGAACAGCACACTGCGGCTCTCGTCGCGCAGCACGTCGGCCAGGGCTTCCAGTACCTCCAGGCGCGCCACCGGATCCAGACCGGTGGTCGGCTCGTCGAGCAGCAGCAGGCGCGGGCGCCGCGCCAGGCACAGCAACAGCAGGGCCTTGACCCGCTGGCCATGGGAGAAGCCGCCAAGCACCTGCTCGGGGCGCAGTTCGAAGCGCTTCACCAGGTCGTCCGCATAGGGCTCGTCCCAGCCGGGGTAGATGCGGCTCACCAGGTCCATGTGCCAGCGCAGTGTCTGGCCCCGATACAGGCGCATGTCCTCGGAGGCGAAGCCGATGTCGCGCTTGGCGTCCACCTGGCCTTCGGGCAGGCGATGCCCCAGCACCTGCACCTCGCCGGAATCGGGCGCGGCCAGCCCGGTCAGCAGGCGCAGCAGCGTGGTCTTGCCGGCGCCGTTCACGCCGACCAGGCCCATCACCTGGCCTTCGGGGAGATCCAGCGAGACATCCTGCAACGCGAAGTGCGGGTAGCGCTTGGCGATGCCGGACAGGGAGAAGGCGAGCGTCATGGCGTGGATCCTTTCCGGTTCGTGGGGTCGGCCGCGCTGCCCGTGTCGGGATCGGCGGCCTGGTCGATCAGGCGGTGCAGTTCGCTGCGCGGCAGGCCGAGCCGGGCGGCGCAGGCCAGCAAGCCCTCCAACTGGCGCTGCAGTTCCTCGTGCATCAGCACGGTGGGCAGGTCACTGCGTTCGGCCACCATCGAGCCCTTGCCCTGGCGGGTGGCAATGAGGCCGGCCCGCTCGAGCTCCTCGTACGCGCGGCGCACGGTGATCACGCTGACCCGACTGGCCGCCGCCAGCTCGCGGATGGAAGGCAGCGGCTGGCCGGCCGTCCAGTCCCCCGCCATCACCTTGGCAGTGATCTGGTCGACGATCTGCTGGTACATCGGCCTTGGATCGCTGGCCGAAAGAAACAATTCAGGGTTCACAGACTACTGTGCTTGTAGAGTATGCACAGTATGCACAGTTGTCGGGGGCTTGGCAAGCCTTCGCAGCCGGGCCCCCCTCACTGCCCCCGCAGCGACCCGTAATACGCCGACAAGTCGCGAATGTCGTCTTCCTCCAGCCGGCCCGCGATCTCCCGCATCACCGGCGTGTAGCCCGTGCCGCCGCGGCGGTCGGCCTTGAACAGCCTCAGCTGCAGCGCGAGGTATTCCGCGTACCGGCCGACGAGTTCCGGATACATCGGATTGCGTTCCGCGCGGCGGAGATCCAGCGCTCGAACGCGGCCGCGTCGTTGGGCAGCGTGCCTGCGGCCAGCTCGAGCCGGCTGCCGACGTGGGTGAGGTCCGGCCCGACCGTGCCGCGCGCACGCGTGCCGCGGACCGCGTGGCAGGCGCCGCAGCCGTTGCGCAGGAAGGCCTGTTGGCCGGCTTGCTGTTGCGGCGTGCGCGGCGCGTGCGCGGGCGCGGCCTGGGCGCGCAGCCAGCGGTCGAACTCCGCGCGCTCGCTCACCACCGCCACGAAGCGCATGTGCGCGTGTGCGCGTGTGCGGTGCCGCAGTACTCGGCGCAGGCGCCGCGGAACACGCCGGTGCGCGTGGGTTCCAGCACCAGGGTCGTGGTCCGGCCGGGGATCATGTCGACCTTGCCGGCCAGCGACGGTATCCAGAACGAGTGGATGACGTCGGGGCTGTCGAGCAGCAGCCGCACCCGTGCCCCCACCGGCAGCCTGATCTCGTTGGCGAGCGTGACCGCGTCGTCGCCGCCCTCCGCCCCGAAACCGACGTAGCGCACGCGCCACCACCACTGCTCGCCGGACACCGCGATGTACGGCCCTTCCGGCTCGGCCGGCTCGCGCAGCTGTGGCATCAGCAGCAATCCGTACACCAGCAGCGCGCCGAGCACGACCGTCGGCACGATCACGCCGCCGCCGAGAATCAGCCAGCGCCCGGTGCGACGGTCTCGCGGTCCGGGGCGCAGGGCTGCGTACAGCGCGATGCCGAACACGGCCACCCACACCACGCCCGCGCCAGCCACCATGATCCAGAACAGGTGCGCGACCGCCTCGGCTTCCGCTCCCGCCGGCGCCAACGTCGACATGCCGGAGCCGGCGCAACCGGCCAGCATCGGCATCGCCACGACGATCGCGCATGCGCTGCAGCGGTTGCGGTCCATCTCCCTTCCTGCCGTGGACCGATGCGCGCGATCGAGACGAGGCATCGAGCAGGCCGGGTCGAGCCCGCAACCGGATGGCGAATAGGCACCGAGGGTGCCGGCGCTGCGCGCAAAGGGTCGTGAAGGCAGCGCGTATGTGCTGGGAGCAACAGCAGGCTCGCTACGCTCGCGCCCTCATCCGGCGCTGCGCGCCACCTTCTCCCACTGCGCAGGAGAAGGGCTGGATCCTGCCCCTACTCCACCGTCACCGACTTGGCCAGGTTCCGCGGCTTGTCCACGTCCGTGCCGCGCGCCAGGGCGGCGTGGTAGGCGAGCAGCTGCACCGGGATGGTGTGCACGATCGGGCTGAGCACGCCGACGTGGCGCGGGGTGCGGATGACGTGGACGCCTTCGGATTCGCTGAAGTTGCTGTCGGCGTCGGTGAACACGAACAGTTCGCCGCCGCGCGCGCGGACTTCCTGCATGTTGGACTTCACCTTCTCCAGCAGGTTGTCGTTGGGGGCGATCACCACCACCGGCATGTCGGCGTCGACCAGCGCCAACGGGCCGTGCTTGAGTTCGCCCGCCGGGTAGGCCTCGGCGTGGATGTAGGAGATTTCCTTGAGCTTGAGCGCGCCCTCGAGCGCGATCGGGTAGTGCACGCCGCGGCCGAGGAACAATGCATGCTGCTTCGGCGCGAAACGCTCGGCCCACGCGGCGATCTGCGGCTCCAGGTTGAGCGCGTGCTGCACGCTGCCGGGCAGATGGCGCAGGGCTTCGATGTATTCGGCTTCCTTGTCTTCCGGCAGCCGGCCCTGCAGCTTGGCGAGCGTCGCGGCCAGCGTGAACAGGGCGACCAGCTGGGTAGTGAACGCCTTGGTGGAGGCCACGCCGATCTCGGCGCCGGCGCGGGTGTACAGCACCAGCTTGCTGGCGCGCGGGATCGCGCTCTCGGGTACGTTGCAGATCGACAGGGTCCTGTCGTGTCCTAGCGACTTGGCGTACTTGAGCGCCTCCATCGTGTCGAGCGTTTCGCCCGACTGCGAGATCGTCACCACCAGGTGCTTCGGGTTGGCCACCGCGGTGCGGTAGCGGTATTCGCTGGCAATTTCGACGCTGCACGGCAGGCCGGTGATGGCCTCGATCCAATAGCGGGCGGTGGAGCCGGCGTAATAGCTGGTGCCGCAGGCAAGGATTTGCACGCCCTCGACATCACCCAGGACAGCTTGCGCGTTTTCTCCGAACAGCTCCGGACCGAAGGCGTTGGCATCCATCAACGCCTCGACCGTATCCCCGATCGCGCGCGGCTGCTCGTGGATTTCCTTCTGCATGAAGTGGCGGTAGGGACCAAGCTCCAGCGAGGCCAGCGACACGTCGGAAACGTGCACCTCGCGCTCGACCACGGCACAGGCGTCGTCGAACACCCGCACGCCATCGCGCATGACTTCGGCGGTGTCGGCTTCCTCGAGGAAGATCACCCGGCGCGTGGCCTGGATGATGGCCGAGACATCGGAAGCGATGAAATTCTCGCCCTCGCCCAGGCCGACCAGCAGCGGGCAGCCCATACGGGCGCAGACCATGCGATTCGGTTCCGCACGGCTGACCACGGCCAGCGCGTACGCGCCATGCAGGTCCTTGACCGCACGCTGCAGGGCAGCAAGCAGGTCGTTGCCATCCTGCAGGTAGTGATGGATCAGGTGAGCGATGACCTCGGTATCGGTCTGCGATTCGAATTCGTAGCCCAGCGCCTGCAGGCGCGCGCGCTGCTCCTCGTGGTTCTCGATGATGCCGTTGTGCACCAGCGCCACGCCGTGGCTGACGTGCGGGTGCGCGTTGAGTTCGGTGACACCGCCGTGCGTGGCCCAGCGGGTGTGGCCGATGCCGAGGTCGGCACGCAATCCTTCACCGCAGGCGGCCGCCTCCATCTCCGAAACACGGCCAGTGCGGCGCACGCGACGGATGTCGCGCTGCTGGTCGCCGTCGACCACGGCGATGCCGGCCGAGTCGTAGCCGCGATATTCGAGGCGCTTGAGGCCTTCGATGAGGACGGGAACCACATCGCGATCCGCGATCGCGCCGACGATGCCGCACATGTAGGGGGGAACTCCTTTCTGGTGAAGGGCGATTGTAGTCGCACGCCAGCGCGCGCCCGCGGACGGCGCATGCGCCCAGGGACCGGCCATTGCTCATTGCTTGTGGGAGCGGCCACGGCCGCGATGGCTCCCGGCGAAGGCATCGCGGCCATGGCCGCTCCCACAGGCCGCTCTCACATGGCTGCTCCCACAGGGAATGCCCCACGAGGCAGCCTGCACGGACAAACGGAAAAACGGTGTCCGCGCGGACGCTCCCGGTGTCCGACCGGACACCCGTACGCCCCAATAAACTTTAATAAAATCAATATGTTACAATTGGCACGCAACTTGCTTCCTGCAACCATATGAAGCCCTCGAACATCCAAGACCTGCACATGGACAACCGCACCCGCATCCGCGACACCTCCGGCCAGGACCAGGTGGTGTCGTCCGCCCGCCTGGGCAAACGCCACCGCAAGGGCCTGATCGTCGGCGGCGTGGCCGGCGCCCTGTTGCTGGCGCTGGCGGCGTGGGTCGTGATCGGCTGGAACTCGGGCGGACGCTCGTTCGATGCCAGCCGCGTGCGCGTCGCCACCGTGACCCGCGGCGACCTGGTGCGCGACCTGTCGGCCGACGGCCGCGTGATCGCCGCCAACAGCCCGACCCTGTATGCCATCGCAGCCGGCACGGTCGCGCTCAAGGTGGTCGCCGGCGACGTGGTGAAGAAGGACCAGCCGCTGGCGGTGATCGACAGCCCCGAACTGCGCAGCAAGCTGGTGCAGGAGGAGTCGACGCTCGCCAGCATGGAAGCCGAGGCCAGCCGCGCGGTGCTCGACGCGCAGATCGCCCGCGCCGCCGCACGCAAGGTCGTGCAGCAGGCCGAGATCAGCCGCACCGCCGCGCAGCGCGACCTGGAGCGCTACCAGCGCGCTTTCGAGGGCGGCGCGGTCTCCCAGAACGAACTGGCCAAGGCGCAGGACGACCTGAAGAAGGCCGAGATCGAACTGGAGAGCGCCCGCAAGGACAACACGCTGCAGGGCGAAGGCGCCGGCCTGGACGCGCGCAACAAGCGCCTGCTCGCCGACCGCCAGAAGGCAGTGGTGGCCGAGGCACGGCGCCAGGTCGAGGCGCTGACGATCCGCGCGCCGTTCGACGGCCAGGTCGGCCAGGTGCAGGTCCCGCAGGGCACCAGCGTGGTCGCCAACGGGCCGGTGCTGAGCGTCGTCGACCTGGCCCGGTTCGAGGTCGAGATCAAGGTGCCCGAAAGCTTCGCCCGCGACCTGGGCATCGGCATCCCGGCGCAGGTCACCAGCAACGGCAAGGTCTACAAGGCCGAGGTTTCGGCGGTGTCGCCCGAGGTCGTCAACGGCGAGGTCAATGCCCGCCTGCGCTTCGCCGACGGCCAGCAGCCACCCGGCCTGCGCCAGAACCAGCGGCTGTCGTCGCGCATCGTGCTCGACACGCGCAAGAACGTGCTGATGGTCGAGCGCGGCCCGTTCCTGGAACAGGACGGCGGCAGCGTCGCCTGGGTGGTCGAGGGCGGCAGCGCCACGCGCCGCCCGATCCAGGCCGGCGCCAGCAGCCTGGGCCAGGTGGAAATCATGTCCGGCCTCAAGGAAGGCGACCGCATCGTCGTCTCCGGCACGGACCAGTTTGGCAACGCGGACCGTGTCCGCATCAATGGAGAGTGAGTCATGCATGCCCTGAGCAGTAAGTCCCCCGCCTACTTCTCGTTCCCGCGGCACTGGAGTGCGCAGGACCTCGCCGACGCCATGCCGCGGCACCTGCGCCTGTCGCAGATGATCGATTTCGATGCCGTGCGCGCCGGCGCCGACGCCTGCGCCAACAGCCCGGCGCGCAGGTCGCGCGTCACGCAGCGCGGCTATGCACGCAACCCCACGCTGCAGCCGCTGTTCCGCGTGCGCTGAGCGCACGCCCCGCCGCTGCTGCGGACAGATTGCAATACCCCTTTCTTCGAACAGGAACATCCCGATGCTCGACATGCGCCAGGTCTCCAAGGTCTACCGCACCGAACTGGTCGAGACGCACGCGCTGCGTTCGCTCGACCTGCACGTGAAGGAAGGCGAATTCGTCGCCGTCACCGGTCCGTCCGGGTCGGGCAAGACCACGTTCCTCAACATCGCAGGCTTGCTCGAAACATTCACCGACGGCGAGTTCATGCTCGACGGCGAGAACGTCAAGGGCCTGTCGGACAACCAGCGCAGCAAGCTGCGCAACCAGAAGATCGGCTTCATCTTCCAGAGCTTCAACCTGATCCCGGACCTGAACCTGTTCGACAACTGCGACGTGCCACTGCGCTACCGCGGCATGCCGGCCGGCGAGCGCCGGCTGCGGATCGAGGACGCGCTGGGCATGGTCGGCCTGGGCTCGCGCATCAAGCACTACCCGGCCGAACTCTCGGGCGGACAGCAGCAGCGCGCGGCGATCGCGCGCGCACTCGCCGGCAGCCCGCGCCTGCTGCTGGCCGACGAACCCACCGGCAACCTCGACTCGCAGATGGCGCGCAGCGTGATGGAGCTGCTGGAGGACATCAACTCGCAGGGCGCGACCATCATCATGGTCACCCATGACCCCGAGCTGGCCGCGCGCGCGCATCGCAACGTGCACATCGTCGACGGCATGGCCACCGACCTGGCGCGCGAACGCAGCCTGGCATCGGAGGATCCGGGCGCGGAAGTGGCAACGGCCCACTCCGCCTGAGGCCGCCCCGCATGTTCGGCTACTACCTGCAACTCGCCGTCCGCAGCCTGCGCCGCAACAAGGTGCTGACCGTGCTGATGGTGCTGTCGATCGCGGTCGGCATCGGTGCGTCGATGACCACGCTGACCTTGATGCACCTGCTGTCGGGCGATCCGCTGCCCGGCAGGAGCCAGCACATCTTCTACCCGCAGGTGGACGCGCTTTCGACCAGCAAGGCCCGCAGGTATCCGCCGGACATGCTCGACTACACCTCGGCGATGGACCTGTGGCGCGCCGGGCGCGGCGATCGCCAGGCGCTGGTGAACGACAGCGAGATCAAGCTGCAATCGCCGGACACCGGGCACCCGCCGCTGATGACGACGATGCTTTCCACGCACGCCGACTTCTTCCCCATGTTCGCCGTGCCGTTCGCCTTCGGCGGCCCCTGGACGGCCGAGGACGACGAGAAGCGCGCGCGGGTCGCCGTCATCTCTTCGGACCTCAACGAAAAACTGTTCGGCGGCAAGGACAGCGTTGGCCGCACCCTGGTCGTCCGCGATGCCGCCGTGCGCATCGTCGGCGTGCTCAAGCCGTGGCGGCCGTCGCCGCAGTTCCACACGCTTGCCGGCGGCAATTTCTCGCAAGGCGACACTGCCAGCTTCTATGGCAAGGCCGAGGACGTGATGGTGCCGTTCCAGACCGGGCTGGAGATCAACGACGGCCACTTCGCCCAGTTCACCTGCAATTCGCTGCCGGCCGTGCCCGGCCACCTGCAGAACACCGACTGCGTCTGGCTGCAACTGTGGGTGGAACTGGGCAGTCCCGCCAAAGTCGCCGACTACCGCCGCTTCGTCACCGACTACGCCGCGCAGCAGAAGGCGCTGGGCCGCATCCCCTTCCCCGAGAACGCCCGCCTGCTGTCGCTGATGGAATGGCTGGACTACAACCGCGTCGTGCCGCGCGACGTGCGCCTGCAAAGCTGGCTTGCGCTGGCCTTCCTGCTGATCTGCCTGTTCAACACGGTCGGCCTGCTGCTGGCGAAGTTCCTGCGCCGCGGCAGCGAGATTGGCGTGCGCCGCGCGCTGGGCGCGTCGAAGCGTTCGATCTTCGCGCAGTGCCTGACCGAGGCGGGATTGATCGGCCTGGTCGGCGGCACGCTCGGACTGCTGCTGACCCTGCTCGGCCTGTGGGCGATCCGCAACCAGCCGGTGGAATACGCCGACCTGGTGCACCTGGACCTGAAGATGTTCGTGGCCACCTTCGCCCTGGCGCTGTCGGCCAGCATCCTCGCCGGCCTGTTCCCCGCCGCGCGCGCCAGCCGCATCGCGCCGGCGATGCAGTTGAAGACCCTGTAAGGCACGCCATGGACATCAAGCCAATCCTCTCCGCGCTGGGCCGCCATCGCGTCGCCGCCGCGCTGATCACGCTGGAGATCGCGCTCGCCTGCGCGGTGCTGTGCAACGCCTTCTTCCTGATTACCAGTCGCCTGGAGCTGATGCGCATCGACAGCGGCACGGACGAAAGCGCGGTGGGCGCGATCGCACTGAGCGGCTGCGACGGCTGCGCCAACGCCGACCTCAACGCGCGCGTGCTCGGCGCGTTGCGCGCGATCCCCGGTGTGCGCGCCGCCGGCACCGCCAACACCACCCCGTTCGGGCCGCGTGCCGGCTACATGGGCGCCAGCCTCGACCGCGAGGAGAAGCACTGGGGCGGCGTGCTGCATTTCTACATGTTCGACGCCGCCGCGATCGAGGCGCTCGGCCTGCACCCGGTACAGGGCAGCCCCTTCGGCGCCGCCGATTTCCAGCCCATCGAGAACTTCATACCGAGCGATGCCCCGGTGTGGGTCACCCGCGCGCTGGCCGAACACCTGTGGCCCGGCGAAAGCCCGCTGGGCAAGGAACTGTGGGGCGGCGCGCATTTCCGCGTGACCGGCGTGGTGGACAGCTTCGCCGTCACCGACCCGGGCCGCAGCGAGGAAGGCGTGGCCGGCGCGCAGTGGTCGGTGATCGTGCCGGTGCGCGACGACGCGCAATCGGGCAGCTACGTGCTGCGCGCCGATCCGCTCGACCTGCCGCGGGTGATGCAGGCCGCGCGCCAGGCAGTGGCCCGCGCCGTGCCCGAGGCGGTGCTCGACCAGCAGCAAAGCCGCACGCTGTCCGAACTGCGCGAACGCTATTTCCGCAGCGACCGCTCGATGGCCTGGCTGCTGGTCGCGGTGATCGCGGCGATGCTGCTGGTCACCGCGCTGGGCATCGTCGGCCTGGCCAGCTTCTGGGTGCAGCAGCGCACCAAGCAGATCGGCATCCGCCGCGCGCTCGGCGCCACCCGGCGCCAGATCACCGTCTATTTCCAGACCGAGAACCTGCTCTTGACCGGCGCCGGCATCGCGCTCGGCATGCTGCTGGCCTACGGCGGCAACCAGGTATTGATGCACTACTTCGAGATCGCGCGGCTACCGCTGCCCTACCTGCCGTTCGGCGCGCTGGCGCTGTTGCTGCTGGGCCAGGCGGCCGTCATCGGCCCGGCGCTGCGCGCCGCCGCCGTCCCGCCCGTCGTCGCCACCCGCAGCGCCTGAACACACAGGAGTCGACATGTTCGCCTACTACCTCAATCTCGCCCTGCGCAGCTTCCGCCGCAACCGGGCGCTGACCGTACTGATGGTGCTGGCGATCGCGCTGGGCATCGGCGCCAGCATGACCACGCTGACGGTGTTCCACATCCTGTCCGGAGACCCGGTGCCGACCCGCAGCGACCAGCTGTACTACGTGCAACTCGACCCGGCGGGCATGAACGGCTACACGCCCGGCGAAGACCCCGCGCAGCAGGTCACCCGCTTCGACGCAGAAGCCCTGTTGCGCGAGAAGCGCGGCGACCGGCAGGCCATGATGACCGGCGGCAGCGTCGCGATCACGCCGCAGCGCGCGGACCTGAAGCCGTTCTACGCCGATGCGCGCTACTCGAGCGCGGACATCTTCCCCATGTTCGACGTGCCCTTCCTCCACGGCAGCGGCTGGAGCGCGGCCGAGGACGAGCACCATGCGCGGGTGGCGGTGATCGCCAAGGCGCTCAACGACAAGCTGTTCGGCGGCGCCGACAGCGTCGGCAAGACCGTCAGGCTGGAAAACGCCGATTTCCGCATCGTCGGCGTGATCGACGACTGGCGCCCGACCCCGCGCTTCTACGACATGAACAGCGACCGCTTCGGCGAACTGGAACAGGTGTTCCTGCCGTTCTCGACCTCGCGCGACCTGAAGCTGAGCCGCAGCGGCAGCATGGACTGCTGGGGCGACACCAGTACCGATCCCGAGGGCGAGGCCAGCCTGAACGCGCCCTGCGTGTGGATCCAGTACTGGGCGCAGCTCGACACGCCGGAAAAGGCCGACGCCTACCGCCGCTACCTGGTCAACTATTCCGACCAGCAGCGCGCCAGCGGCCGCTACGAGCGGCCCACCAACGTACGCCTGCGCAACGTGATGCAGTGGCTGGACTACAACAAGGTGGTACCCGGCGACGTACGCCTGCAGGTGTGGCTGGCGTTCGGCTTCCTGCTGGTGTGCCTGCTCAACACGGTGGGCCTGCTGCTGGCCAAGTTCCTGCGCCGCAGTGGCGAAGTCGGCGTGCGGCGCGCGCTGGGCGCGTCGCGCCGCGAGATCTTCGTGCAGTGCCTGGTCGAGGCCGGCGCCGTCGGCATGGCCGGCGGCATCGTCGGCCTGGCACTGGCCTGGCTCGGCCTGTGGGCGGTGCGCCAGCAGCCGGCCAGCTACGCCGAACTCGCGCATCTCGACCCGATGATGCTGCTGGTGACCTTCGCGCTGGCCATCGGCGCCAGCCTGCTGGCCGGCCTGATCCCGGCCTGGCAGGCGATGCAGGTCACCCCCGCCATGCAGCTGAAGTCGCAATGAGGTGCGGTGACTGGTGATTCGCGGCAGCCGGCATCACTGCCATGTCATCCACACCAACACCCACCATCAGGCGCCAAGCGCCAGAAGAACGACACGAATCCCGGAGAATCCCCATGGAACTGCGCCCCATCCTCTCCACCCTGCTCCGGCACAAGACCGCCGCGGCGTTGATCGTGCTGGAGATCGCGCTGAGCTGCGCGATCGTCTGCAATGCCCTGTTCCTGATCGGCAACCGCATCGAGCGGACCAGCCTGCCCAGCGGCGTGGCCGAGAACGAGATCGTGCGCGTGCAGCTGACCGGCATCGGCACCGGCGACGACGACGATGCGCTGACCAGCAGCGACCTGGCCATCCTGCGCGGGTTGCCGGGCGTCAAGGCCGCGACCGCCACCAACCAGGTTCCGTTCGTGAACTCCTCCTGGAACTCGGGCGTGAAGTTGAGCCGCGACCAGAAGCGGCCGACCCTCAATGCCACCCAGTACATGGCCGAATCGCAGTTCCTCGACACGCTGGGACTCAGGCTCGTGGCCGGCCGCAACTTCACGCCGGACGAATTCCAGCAGTGGTCGGAGCTGACCACCCCCGGGACCAACGCGTCGATTCCCTCGGCCATCATTACCCGCAACATGGCCGACCGGCTGTTCCCCGGGCAGGAAGCAGTCGGAAAGGCGTTCTACGGCGGAGACGACGAACCGATCCGGATCGTGGGCGTGGTCGAACACCTGGTGCGCCCGGGCAACAACGGCGGCCCCGCCGCGCGCGAGTACTCGATGATCTTCCCGATCAACGTGCCCTACTCCCTGGGCGGCAACTACCTGCTGCGCACCGAGCCCGGACGCCGCGACGAGGTGCTCAAGGCCGCAATCGCCGCGCTGGAGCGCAACGGCCCGAACCGCATCATCCTGACCGACAACAGCAAGACGCTGGAAGCCCTGCGCGACGGGTTCTACCGCCAGGACCGCGCCATGATCTGGCTCCTGGTCGCCGTGATCGTGGCGCTGCTGGTGGTGACCGCACTGGGCATCGTCGGCCTGGCCAGCTTCTGGGTGCAGCAGCGTACCAAGCAGATCGGCGTGCGCCGCGCACTGGGCGCGACCAGGGGCCAGATCCTGCGCTACTTCCAGACCGAGAACTTCCTGCTCGCCAGCGTCGGCATCGTGCTGGGCATGCTGCTGGCGTTCGCCATCAACCAGATGTTGATGGGCAAGTACGAATTGCCGCGCCTGCCGCTGGTATACCTGCCGATCGGCGCGGTGGCGCTGTGGCTGCTCGGCCAGTTCGCGGTGTTCTGGCCGGCGCGGCGCGCGGCGGCGGTGCCGCCGGCGGTGGCGACGCGTAGCGTTTAGCGTTGGAGTGAGGGTGCGCGACGAAGAGCGCCCTCATCCGCCCTGCGGGCACCTTCTCCCGCAAGCGGGAGAAGGGAATTGGCCACATGGACCATAATTCACCTCATGCCCACCATCCTCGTCATCGACGACAACCCCTCCGTCGCCACCGCGCTCGACCTGCTGTTTTCCCTGCACGACATCCACACGCTGCGCGCCGAATCGCAGCAGGCGGGACTTGAGCAGCTGCAGGCGCACGATGTCGACCTGGTGATCCAGGACATGAACTTCCACGCCGACACCACCTCGGGCGAGGAAGGCGTGGCGCTGTTCCACGAGATCCGCGCGCACTTCCCGGACCTGCCGGTGATCCTGCTCACGGCGTGGACGCACCTGGAATCGGCGGTGGACCTGGTCAAGGCCGGTGCCGCCGACTACCTCGCCAAGCCCTGGGACGACCACAAGCTGATGGCGACGGTGAACAACCTGCTGGAGCTGGGCGAGTCGCGCCGCGAACTGTCGCGCCAGCGCGGCGGCGAACGCCAGCGGCGCGCGGCGCTGCTGCAGGACCACGACCTGCGCGGACTGGTATTCGACGATCCGGCGAGCGAGAGCACCGTTTCGCTGGCCTGCCAGGTGGCGCGTTCGGAGATCCCGGTGCTGGTCACCGGGCCCAACGGCACCGGCAAGGAAAAGTACGCCGAGATCGTCCATGCCAATTCCGGCGTCCGCAACGGCCCGTTCGTTGCGCTCAACTGCGGCGCGCTGCCCGCCGACCTGATCGAGGCCGAACTGTTCGGCGCCGAGCCCGGCGCCTACACCGGCGCCAACAAGGCGCGCGAGGGCAAGTTCGAGGCCGCCGACGGCGGTACCCTGTTCCTCGACGAGATCGGCACGCTGCCGCTGGCCGGGCAGGTCAAGCTGCTGCGCGTGCTGGAGACCGGCCGCTTCGAGCGCCTGGGCGGCAACCGCGAGCGCAGCGTCAAGGTACGCATCATCAGCGCGACCAACGCCGACCTGCCGGCGCTGATCGCCGACGGCCGCTTCCGCGAGGACCTGTTCTACCGGCTGGCCGGCATCGAACTGCGCCTGCCGCCGCTGGCGCAGCGGCCGCGCGACATCCTGCCTCTGGCGCGGCACTTCCTGCCGCAGGGCAAGCGCCTGGGCGAGGACGCCGAACGCGCGCTGCTGTGCCACGCCTGGCCGGGCAACGTGCGCGAACTGCGCAACACGATGCAGCGTGCGGCGCTGCTGGCGCGCGGCGACGGGATCTCGGCCGCGGACCTCGCGCTGCAGCCGGCACCCGGCGCGCCCCCCGTCACCGCAACGGCCGACGAACCGGACCGCGCGGCGATCGAGGCCGCGCTCGAACGCCACGACGGCGTGCTGGCGCAGGCCGCGGCGGAGCTGGGCCTGTCACGGCAGGCGCTGTACCGGCGCCTGGACCGGCTCGGGATCAGGCGCGACTGATGCACTGGTGGCGCCGCCTGCCGCTGAACGTCGTCTACGCCGTGCTGACGGTCGGCTACATGCTCGCCGCCGCCGCGCTCGCACTGCTGTTGCAGCGCTGGCTGCAGCCGTGGGCAGCGGTGCTGCTGGCGGCCGCACTGCCGCTGCCGCTGCTGCTGTCCCACCTGCGGTGGATGTTCGCGCCGGCGCGCTCGCTGTTCCGGGCGCTGGCCGGCAGCGTGGCCAGCTATCGCGACGGCGACTTCAGCACCGGCGTGTCCTGGCAGGGCCGTGGCGAGCTGCGCGAACTGGTCGAAAGCCACAACCAGCTCGGCAAGGTGCTGCGCGAACAGCGCCAGGCGCTGGTCCAGCGCGAACTGCTGCTCGACACGGTGGTGCAGAACACGCCAGTGGCCATGGTGCTGCTGGATTCGACGCGGCGCGTGGCGCTGGCCAACCTGGCTGCACGCAGGATGTTCGGCGACGGGCACAAGCTCGAAGGCCAGTCGTTCGACAGCCTGCTCTCGGCCAGCAGCGACGCGGTGCGCGAGGCCTTCTCGCGCGGTGGCGACGGCATGTTCACGGTGGGCGACGATGACCAGGAGGACATCTACCACCTGAGCCGGCGCGGCTTCCGCCTCAACGGCCGCCAGCACGAGCTGGTGCTGCTGCGCCAGCTCACCGCCGAACTACGCCGGCAGGAAGTACAGACCTGGAAGAAGGTGATCCGCGTGATCAGCCACGAGCTCAACAACTCGCTGGCACCGATCGCCTCGCTCGCCCACTCCGGTGCGGAACTGCTGCGGCGCGGCCAGTACGAACGCCTGCCGACCGCGCTGGCGACCATCGAGGAGCGCGCGCGCCACCTGGAGGGCTTCATCCGCGACTACGCGCGCTTCGCCAAGCTGCCCGCGCCGCGGCTGGAAGCGGTGGAATGGCGGCGCTTCATCGCGCAGTTGCGCAGCCAGGTGGAATTCGACATCGACCTGCATCCCGCCGACGGCACCGTGCGCATCGACGCGGCGCAGGTCGAACAGGCCCTGCTCAACCTGCTGCGCAACGCACACGAGGCCGGCGGCCCTGCGAACGAGGTGAGCCTGTCGCTGCGACGACTTCCCGATGCCTGGCGCATCGACGTGCTCGACCGCGGCAGCGGCATGAACGAGGCGGTGCTGGCCAACGCGCTGCTGCCGTTCTACTCCACCAAGCGCCACGGCACCGGCCTGGGCCTGGCGCTGGCGCGCGAGATCGCCGAGGCGCACGGTGGACGGATCGCATTGCTCAACCGCGACGGCGGCGGGCTGTGCGTGTCGATGGTGCTGCCGGGCTAGTTGTTCCTCAATCCCCCTGTAGGGCACCCTTATTTCGGCTGTTTCTTCGGCCGCTGCCAGCCTTCGACCGTCACCTGCCGCGCGCGCGCGACGGTGAGTTCGCCCGCCGGTGCGTCGCTGCCGACCACGGAACCGGCGCCGATCGTCGCGCCCTTGCCGATC